>Ga0272441_10000019_pt1 | contig 341884 bp, 351 predicted proteins | sample SSMProp6N_FD_193582 | JGI IMG/M metagenome (GOLD analysis project Ga0272441, IMG submission 193582) | Marine sediment archaeal communities from Little Sippewissett salt marsh, Falmouth, MA, United States - SSM-Prop-6N | ecosystem: Environmental > Aquatic > Marine > Wetlands > Sediment ... | reverse complement strand
ATCCTCCAGTCGCCTCCTGAGAATTTCAGCATCCTGAGCCTTCACCGCCTCGTTCCTCCGGCGATGAAGTGGCTGCTGGAGCAGGGAGAAGCGCAGCTGGACGGGTTCATGCTGCCCGGTCATGTCTGCGCCGTGATGGGCTACGAGGAATACGAGCAATTCCCCGTCCCCCAGGTGGTTGCCGGCTTTGAACCCGAAGATATCCTGCTCGGGCTGCTGATGCTCGTCAACCAGGTCCGCGAGGGAAGGGCCGAGGTGGAGAACGCGTATCCGCGGGTGGTCTGCAGGGAGGGCAACGTCAGGGCAAAAGCGCTGATGTTTGAGGTGTTTGAGCCCTTTGACGCGGAATGGCGAGGATTCCCGGTCATTCCCAGATCAGGCCTGCGGCTGAAAGAGCGGTTTTCGGCATATGATGCCCAGAAGAAGTTCGATGTCGAGATCCGGCACGTGGACACGCATTCGGCCTGCATCTGCGATCAGGTGTTGCGCGGCGTGGCCCAACCCCCCGACTGCAAACTCTTCGGCAAGGCATGCACCCCCCGAAGACCTGTCGGTGCGTGCATGGTGAGCCACGAGGGCGCATGCAAGATCTGGTACCTCTACCAGAGGAAACCGTGATTTTTGCAAGGAGCGGCGGCGTGTGCCTTTTATACCTGCGAAGTCAATAGAAAAGGGAGTCCCGGTAGGGTAGTGGATATCCTGAGAGCCTCCGGAGCTTTCGACCCGGGTTCAAATCCCGGCCGGGGCGTATTTCCTTTTACGTCCAAAGCGCTTATCTTTCAGTCAATCGTTTCATGATTTTTGCATTATCTCTAGATGTTCAAGTCATGCTAAAAATAGTTTATAGTCCTAGATGTAATTATTATTTAATCAATTTTATTGAAGTTATTTACACAAATTTGAATAAAATCTTTGAAATACTCGATATTTAGCAGTTTCATCAAAATTATGAATGTGTCTTCCAATATCTACCGATAAATTAATGAGTTTTAAATAATCATCGCCATCATCGGCTGAAATTTCAAGCGTGCGATTTACTTCGCCGTTTACTATATACTCTAATTCATACCTCTTTATATCACTCCGTTTATACCTCACAAAAATACCATTGTATATTACCTCCCAAGGTGTTTTAAAAGATTCATCCCATTTTTTATGCGTATTTTGCTTTTCTTCATCGTCATCATAAATTTTGAAATCGTCCAAAAAAATCGATAATGAAAATGTAGTAACATCTAAAAATAGCTGGGCAACTTGAATTGCATCATCGACTTTATTGCGATCTGGAATTTTATATTTATGTTCTAGATCAACTCTAAGTTCATTAATATGCTTAAAAATTAAAAATGGTGAAAGCCCCATTTTTTGTATATTTTCTAATTTTGTTGGAAAATTCAATTTTCTATATGGAATTCCTAATGAAAAATGTATTATCTCACTTTGACTTTCGATGGATCGTTTTACATTAGATAGAGCATTACTAAAACCACGATTATCACCTAATTCAAAATCTTGTGTAGCATATTCTAAAAATTCTCTAGGCTCTATCCTAAAACCTCCTGAATCTTTTTCAAGAATTGAGATACCACCACCAGGTTCAATATACGCAGTTTCAACATCAATATCGATAATATTGAAAAAAGTGGATAATTTATTCTCCATAAAGCAAAATTTTATTTTGATAATATATTTGGTTTTTCTTTATCATATTATCCCAATTTTTACTCAGGATTCTTCCAAAGAATTATATCCTCATCAAAATCGCAGTCATCCCGATGTATCGACACACGGAGACAGGTGTATGCGCGATTCTCTTTTTTCTTTCTGCTCATAATCGTTGACAAGTCCCGCGAGCAGCCGAACAAGCGATAGCCTTCATGCCACGCGACCGCATTAAATACCAGTTCTTCCGGCGACCAACCCGGATGGTTTTAACGAAGGTCTTTGCCAAATATTTCATGAGGTAGTTGCGTCGGGATGCAGCCTCGCCGTTTTTGTAGTCCTGCGCGAAGGAGAAATCAAGCCCGTGATTGTAGTCGCCAGCCTTTACGACCTGTGACCAATGTTCCTTGAGTCGGTCTTTTTCAGCCTCGGTAAATTCGGTGAAGTAGCCGGCATGGATATGTGGGTAGCCGGACTCCGGCTGCGGTTCCACAATCCAGAAGTCACCATTTTTGACGGTCTTATCATAGGTGGTGAAGGTGAGCATGGAGAGCGGCCAGCCAGATACACGAAAAACTAATGTGTCTCGAATGAATTGTATTCCATTGTATTCAAGGCAAGAGCTGCATAAATTTCAAATAACGCTCGGTAATTCGGATCATTGATTTCAACAACACGAACGTTCATTCTTGCCACTCGTTCCTTTGCAAGCGCATATAAATCTGCAAATTCGGGCTTTTGTTCGAGAATATTCCGCCGTTCTCTGATATTGATCCCCTTACTTGCTGCATCTTTTTTTGCGATATTAAATGCAAACGTTGCGGAGTAATGGCCGCTACTTTGCCGACCATGACTCAAAATCCTCTCTCTCATTCGGTTCTTGCCACTGATGCCGACATATAACGGTTTGCCATTTTCGTAAAAGGCATAGAGCCCGTTTCCGGGTATGTCGTCAAGGTTTTTCCTCGATAAAAGAGGGGCATTAAGAAGCTGTTCCAGTAATGTATGCATTTCATTGTCTATTTTTAAAAAATCATCGACCATATGATAAAATTCATTTTTCATAGTTTAGACGTATTGATAATTTATCGGGCAGAAGGAAAATCTTCAGCCCTGGCACAGCGTGTACCGCCATCGGTCTGTGGACGAGGTATCGACGATTGCACCACCACAGGGCCCATTCTGCCAGAGCTGCGCCATGCCCATGGTGCGCGATGAGGACTTCGGCACGGAGAAGGACGGATCGAAGTCCGCCGACTACTGCTGCTACTGCTACCGGGACGGCGAGTTCATCAACCCGGATATGACTCTCGAGGAGATGATCGAGTTCTGCTCGAAGAAGATGGAAGAACTCGGCGTCATGACCTACGACGAGGCGAGAAAGATGAATGAGCAATTCCTTCCCATCTTGAAGCGGTGGGAGAGGTGAGCCTGAAGCCAACAAACCTTCATTGTTCTTTTTCCGGAATCCGCCGCATCGGCTGGACGTTCATACCTTCCATCTCCCCCAGTGCAAACCGGAAACGCTCCCTGATGGTCGGCGGAAGCTGGATCTCCGGTATCTCAACAAAGCCGAACGTCTCATAGAAGGGAATAAGCTCGAGCGTCGAGTGCATGTAGAGTGTTTCATCCCTAAAGGCATCGAGAAGCGCCTGCATCGCTATCCTGGCATACCCCCGCTTCCTGAACTCGGGGAGGACAAAGACGCCGTCGACCTCGAGGCCGTCGGCATGAAGCCTGCACCTGGCCACACCGACGAGGATGGATTCCACGAACACGCCGAAGATGCGGTCGGTCGCCGGGTCCGCAGTCTGCTGGCGGTAGTGCTCCCAGACCTCCTCGGCGAGGTGGAATTCATCGACGGCAAGCTCGCGTGCCCGCACCTCCAGGGTGATCTGGGGGGAGAGCACGAACACCGGATGCCGGGTGCGTTTCACCACACCGGCCGTAGTGCCGCCCAGCTGCACATTGCGCACGTAGTCGGCCTTGCCGCAGCGGGGCATGATGATCATGGAGACGTCCTCGGCATCGGCAACCTCGCAGATCTCGTCGACCGGGCTGCCCGTGCGCACCAGCGTCGTTACCCGTCGCCCGTCCTCTTCGATGTCGGCGGTCATCCGTTCGAGACGCCGCTCTGCAGTGGTTTCGTAGAACGCAAGTTCGCTCCTCGACTCGGCGCTCATGATGACATGTAGCAGGATGAGCTCCTCCGGGCCGCCGATCTGCCGCAAAAAGACCATCATCTCCTCGGTAGGCCTGGAAAAATCGACCGGGGCGAGAACACGTGAAAAAAGCGGCCTGACATCGGCACCTTCACCGTCGCGTGCCGGGTGCATGATGAGCACGTTTCGTTTACTCCTGCGCAGCACGCCCGAAGATACGCTGCCAAGGATCAGCCCGCTGACAATGCCCCGTCCCCGGGCCCCCATCACGACGAGCGAGGCGTCGACCTCGTCGGCGACGGCAATGATGGCCTGCGGGACATCACCGTGCTCGATGAATTCGAGCCGGGTGCGCACCTGCATGCCCCGCGCTTCGAGGTTCTTTCGCAGTGCTTCGAGCTCCTTCCGGGCCGTATCAAGCGGCGATTCGAATATCCTCCCCGAGATCCAGTACTGTGTCGATGCACGGGGTGCGTCGAGCACGTGCAGGAGGACGATTTCATCGATGCCGGGAATCTGGTCGACACGCTCAAAGATGGCACGAGAATACTCGGAAAAATCGGTGGGTATCAGGACGGTGGCAAACATGGAGGGCTCCGGACGGCGGCATATGACGGGACGGGCAGGGGGATTGGTACGGGGGCAGTATCGGTAGAAAACCCATCAACCGGGCAGTTCATATACTGTCCGGTTTGGTTCGTGCCCTTCGACCGAAAATGGAAAAGCCCGGCAACGAGGACTGCGAACATCGGCGAGACCCTCCCTCGAAGAAAACGATGCTGACAAATAGAGGGAATCCAATGAATGCCCATGCTCAGTATTGACGAGATCATCAGAAAATTGTGGGATGCGCAGGGGTACGGAAACGTTGCGGTATGGGGCGACGGCACCATCAAAGTGATTGCACCAGGAACGGAGGCGAACGAAGCAGCAGAAAATCCTCCGGTTGTATTCAAACCTCTCGCCCTTGTCGGAAAATATCCCATGCTGGACCATGCACTCGGCGACACCGCCCTGCGGCAGCGTATCGGTGATGCCCTGCATGATGCAGGCATGGAGATGGAATAATTTGAGAATCTGGTTCCCCACCCCTTCCCTGCAGGAGTAATTCGGCGAATTTCCCAGGGATCGATCGAAGAAATGGCATGCACCGACCGGGAAAGGCGAACCCCCCGATGTGGGGGCGAGCCGATCGCCATCGCATCGTGATCCCGGAACGCGGGTGACGAGACCGCCCGCGACTTTGCCGCCTCCTTTTCCTCCCGGAATTTTGGGGAGGGGAAGAGAATTCAAATACGAGGACATGGCAATACCCCGCCGATGAAGGCTAACGCGGACGTGTTTCTGATCGGCGGAGACGACCTGCGGCGAGGACTGGAGACACTGCTGTCACGGTTCCCGGTGCAGGATCTCGCAGGGAAAACCGTCGCCATCAAGGCAAATTTCAATAGCGCGGACCCCTATCCCGCATCGACGGATCCCGTCACGCTGGGCGCGATTATCGACATCATCGCAGGCGGCGATCTGGAGGAGATAGTCCTCGCGGAGCGAAGCGGCATGGGAGTCACGGCCCGGGTGCTGGAGCAGTGCGGCGTGTACGATCTGGCCAAGGAAAAGGGGTTTTCGGTCATCATTCTCGATGATCTCGGGAGAGAGGGCTGGGCGAAGGTTCAGAGAGACGGCTTTCACTGGCGCAGGGGATTTCCCATCGCACGCCTTTTTCTCGAATCCGACGTGGTCGTCCAGACCTGCTGCATGAAGACCCACAGGTTCGGCGGACACTTCACCATGTCCCTGAAAAACTCGGTCGGGATGGTGGCCAAGTACGATCCGGAGGACGGCTACAATTACATGCAGGAATTGCACACTTCGCCTGCACAGCGGCTGATGATCGCCGAGATCAACAGCGCGTATGCACCCGATCTTGTGCTCATGGACGCCCGGAAAGGATTCTCGACCGGGGGCCCGGAACAGGGGACCGTCATCAATCCGGATCTGTTCATCGCCGGCACCGACAGGGTTGCCGTGGATGCCGTGGGTGTGGCACTGCTCAGGCTGCACGGATCCACCCGGGAGGTCATGCGGGGGCCGATCTTTGCCCAGGAACAGATCGCCCGGGCGGCAGCGTTGGCCATTGGCGTCGCCTCCCCGGACAGGATCACCCTCCATGCCCTCGATGCCCCGAGCAGTGCCGCTGCCGGACTCATCCGAGAGATCCTGGACGCTTGATGCGAACCCCGGGGGCCCGTGACACCGGCCGCTGTACTCACCGGTATTCGGAGCTGTCGGCCACGTATTCGATCGGCTCGTATGCCTGTCGAGGCGATTCCAGGCATGGGCGACGCTCCTCGCACCCCATCGCAGGGCTGTAATAGCGGGCCACGTACTCCTTGACCATCCGGCGGGCGGAGAAAGCGGGGCAGTTGCTCTGTATGCTCTCCTTCATCATCTTCACCCATTCGTGGGGCACCCCGTCGCCCGAAACCGCGTAGTAGCGGGGTACCACGTGCTGTTCGAGAATATCGTAGATCGCAGCTGCATCGGCTGCGTCGCGGTCCGGGCGGTTACTCCCGTCGCCAAACGCCCATCCGTTTCTTCCGTTGTAGCCCTCGAGCCACCATCCGTCGAGGATGCTAAGGTTGAGCACGCCGTTGAGGGCGGCCTTCATGCCGCTCGTCCCGCTCGCCTCCATCGGGGGCAGCGGATTGTTCAGCCAGACATCGACACCATGGACCAGGTATTTGGCTATTTCCTCGCCATAATCCTCGACAAACGCGATCCGGCCGCCGAACTCGGGCTGCTGTGCAAGGTGGTAAAGGGACTGGATGATGCGTTTCCCGTCGTCATCCGCCGGGTGGGCCTTCCCGGCGAAGATGATCTGCACCGGCTTGTAGGGATTGTTGAGTATCGATTTCAGGCGCTCGGGATCAGAAAATATGAGACCCGCACGCTTGTAGGTGGTGAACCGGCGCGCGAAACCGAGGGTCAGCACGGTCGGGTCGAGCAGGGCTCCTCCGGCGAGCACGCTTCCCCGGTGCGTCTTCTGGTTCGCCCAATCCCGTCGTTTGTATTCACGAATCCGGTCGATCAGCTTGCGCTTCAATGCGAGGTGCACATGCCAGAGTTCTTCATCAGGAATACGATTGATAAACCGCCAGGATGCAGGATTGTCGTGGTTTTCGAGCCACCGGGGGCAGTAGGGATTCATGTACCGGTCGATGAGCGCACGCAGGTCCGGATTGAGCCAGGTCTTGATATGGATGCCGTTGGTGATATAGCCGATGGGATCCCGGTCTTCTGCCATCTCCTGCCAGAGGGCGCTCCACATCTCCCTGGACACATTCCCATTCATCCTGCTCACCCCGTTGTTGTGCGCGGAGAGGCGCAGCGCGAGTGCTGTCATGTTAAATCCCCTGTGCCCCTCCACCGGCTGGTCGCCGAGACCGAAGAACCGTTCCCGGTCAATGCCGAGTTCCGGGTAGAAACGGCTGAAATGACGTCCGATCAACTCGCAGGAGAAGACATCGTGCCCTGCGGGAACCGGGGTATGGGTGGTGAACACCGAGGATCTCATCACCAGTCCGGCTGCCGCATCAAATGAGAGGCCGTCTGCGACGAGCATGCGGATCCATTCCAGCAGGGCGAATGCCGGATGCCCTTCATTGAGGTGGACCGCCGAAAACCCAACCCCAATCCGCTCGAGCAGCCGGATACCGCCAATCCCGAGCACGATCTCCTGCATAATGCGCCGTTCTGCGTCCCCGGTATACAGCCGCGAGGTGATGTTCCTGATCCCGGGATCGTTCTCCTCGATATTCGTGTCGAGAAGGAGGAGGTCAACCCGGCCCACCTTCGCCCGCCATCCTGCAACGAATATCCGGGGTTCGATAAAGGGGATCTCGACGACGAGCGGACGGCCCTCTTCATCGAGGATTCTCCTGATAGGTGCCGAGGGGAAATCGATGTGCTCCTCGGCGTTCTGCTGCCATCCATCCTCTCCGATGCGCTGGTGAAGATACCCCTTCGAATACAGCAGCCCCACCGCGACCATCGGCACCCCGAGATCGCTGCATTCCTTGATATGGTCGCCTGCGAGGAAGCCCAGCCCGCCGGCAAAAAATGGCAGTGACGACAGCAGCCCGTATTCCGCGGAAAAATAGGCAATGGGCCGGTGTTCGGAACCCGATATATGGCCTGCGAACCATGTGCCCCCAGATTGTTTCAGGCGCAGAAACGCGTCCATCACCGAGTCGTATTTTCGCAGGTACTGGCGATTTTTCAGGGCACATTTCAGGAACTCATCAGGGAGCTGCCGGAGCATTCTCACCGGGTTATGCCCGCTGTCCATCCACCCTTGCGGGTTCAGTTCGTCGAACAAGGCCTTTGCATCCGGATTCCAGCTCCACCAGAGATTATAGGAGAGATCAACGAGACCTGAGAGCCGTTCCGGTACAGGGGAGGTACATTCCTGGGATATTCTCTTCATGGCACAACCTTCCGTGGAAATGAGGGCATTATCACGTGGAATTCGGCAAAAAATGGCTGTATTCGCCTTTTATAAGTATCAGCACCGGCGATCATGGAGAATGGCGCAACCACGCTTCCTGCGTCAGGTGAACAATGCACGCACCGTACCTTTGCACACACTATGGTACTATGTGGAAAGGCTGGCTAAATAGTCCTCGATCGGAGAAGCGATCTAATTACTGCCGATAATTCTTTCCTTGAAATCATATGCCCCGGGGTCGTGCCATCCCGGCAGCGCTGCACGACGGTGCGCATCGCCGTTGGAAAAACTGGCAAAAATCTATGATTTGAACGCCAGGCCTGCGGAAAACGCTTTTCCTGCATACCCACCGACGTTCCGGTATTCCCTGCGCAGGGAATCGTAGATGAGGGGGCTGATCTTCTCCATGTCCGGTTTGCCGTCTTCTCCCATCACTGCATCATCGACCAGCACATCAAGGATCTCGGCGATGAACTGGACATGCACCCCGATTTCAACTGTATTGATGATCCGGCAGCAGAGCACCACCGGGAACTCCTCGATGGAGGGGGCGTGTACGTGGGGGGAGGGAAGCGGGGTAAGCCCGCATGCCTTGAATTTGTCGGTGTCCCTCCCGGACGCAATACCGAAAAAGTCCGCTTCCGCCACATGGGCCGAAGAGGGGATATTCACCGTACATGCACCGGTTTCACGCAGGTTCGTATAGGTGTACCGGGATTTCTGGACCGAAAATGCAACGCAGGGGGGATCGGAACTGCAGATGCCGCCCCATGCCGCGGCCATCGCATCCGGCCTTCCCTCGGCATCATAGGTGCCGATGATCAGCATGGGGTGAGGGTAAAGGAGCGTAACAGGTCCAAGAGAGGTTTTCATACCTTAATACCCCAATGTTATCCGCATTAACTCTTTTCCAATCTCCCATGCCCGGCCGATCCGTTCTCCTATTCGGTAATAACTACGGTCATTCATCGAGAAGAGAATCGGCTGCACTTTATTCACGTCCACCGCACCGTCGGTGATCACGGCAGGATCGCAGTAGGTATTCACGATGCTTCCGATAAACACATCATGGGCAGGGAAGTCCACGGTCCTGACGAGTTTGCATTCCATGTTGACCGGGCACTCGCGTATCATCGGCGCTGTCCCGAGCGTCCCGTAAAAGTTGTGAAACAGAGCGGATTTATCGACTTTTTTCCCGGAAACCAGCCCGCAATAGTCGGTCTGCCGGACCATCTTCACCGACGGAATATTCACACTGAACGTCCCATTCTCTCTGATCCCCGCATTGGTGTAGTGCGTCTTTGACATGCCCAGAGAAATGGATCCGAAATCGAGGATCCCGACATGGGCAATGGTAATGTAGTTCGGTTTTCCGCTGACATTCACCCCTACAAGCGTGGTGGGAAGAGGGTAGAGGCAGTTGACCGGACCCAACTCCGTTTTCCCGCGCACCATCACATATGACCCAGAATTGTCGTTGCACTATATACGCCTATTGATGCGAGGAAAGAAAAAAGATGGATGTATCAGAGAGCAGGCTTGCTTTTGAGCGCCTCGACAAGCAGGCGCACGCCCTGCTCGATATCCTCGCAGTCCACCACTTCCACGGGGGAATGGATGTAGCGCGATGCGATGGAGAGCGGAATGCTCGGTATGCCGTCACGGACGAGGTGAATGATGGTGGCATCGGTGTTTCCGCCCGTTCCCACCTCGAGCTGGTAGGGGATGCCGTGCGCATCAGCGGTCTTTCGCAGCCACGCCGCCATCGCTTCGCTGGCCATCAATCCCCGTCCGCTGGCGCTGACCAGCACGAGAACCGGCCCTTTTCCCATCTCGACCGTCGAGTCCTTTTTCTTGATGCCGGGATGGTCGCCCGGAATAGTAACGTCGGTGGCGATGGCGCAGTCCGGATCGAGAGAGAATGCGCTCACCTTGGCACCTTTCAGCCCCAGTTCCTCCTGCACGGTAAAGACCCCGTAGATAGTGTGCGGCGATGTTGCTTCTTTGAGGGCTTTGATGAGCAATGCAACACCGACACGGTTGTCGAGCGCCTTGCCCGTAATGCGGTTGTTGCGAAGCTCGACCGCCTGGCGATCGATGGTCACCGGGGTGCCGATCTCGATGCCCATCTCCGCCACTTCATCCGCGCCCGTAGCGCCGATGTCGATGAACATATCCTCGATCTTGATCTCTTTCTTGCGCTCTTCCGGATCCATGACATGCGGCGGTTTTCCCCCGATGACCCCGTAGACCAGACCCTTTGACCCGTGGACGGCAACACGCTGGTTGTAGAGCGTCGGGTTGAACCATCCGCCGAGTGTTACAAAGCGGAGGAACCCGTCGTCGTCGACGTACTGCACCATGAGGCCGATCTCGTCCATGTGCGACGCGATCATGATCTTGAACGCATCGCCTCGCTTGACGGCAACAAGGTTTCCCATGGAATCGGTCTTGAATTCGTCCACATGGCCCTCGAGCTGGGCCCTGATGAACGCAGTTACATTTCCCTCCCGCCCAGATACGCCATGGAGGTTTGAGAGCTCTTTAAGAAGCGATTTCACCATATCCTATCACCCGATTGTTGCAAGCCGTTCAACGGCTGCACGGAGTGTTTCTCTCGATGCGGCATAACTCATGCGGGCGTACCCCATGGCGTTCTCCCCGAACGATGCTCCGGGAACGACGAGAACGCCTTTCCCGATCGCCTCCTCAATCCGGTCCTGCCCCAGGGGAACGAACATATAAAAGGCTCCTTCGGGCTTCGGGAACTCGTATCCCAGCGAAATCAGCCCGTCATAGAGGAGATCACGGCGTGCACGGTATTCCTCGCGCATCACGGCAACGGCAGACTGGTCGCCGGAATATGCAGCAACGGCGGCGTACTGGGCAATGGAGGTGGCGCATGCCTGGCAGTACTGGTGAACCTTGAGGCACTGGTTCACGTAGCGTTCATCGGCGGCGAGGAACCCGATGCGCCAGCCGGTCATGGCATAGGTTTTGCTGGCCGCATTGATGGTGATCACGTCGTCGCCATAGCGGGCCGCATTGAAATGGGGCCGGTCATAGACAAGATGTTCGTAGACCTCGTCGCTGACGACCGTCACCGAGGCGTCCATGGCATATTCGACAATCGCCCGGATCGACTCCTCGCTCTCCACCATGCCCGTCGGGTTAGACGGGGAATTCAGCACGAAGAGACGGGCGCCATCCATCATCTCTTTCGCCCGTTCAACGTCGATATGCAGGGTTTCGTCACAGGGAACCCCTTCCACGCGGCCGCTGGCGATGCGGGCGAGCGGTGCGTAGGAGACAAATCCCGGATCGGGAACCAGCACGCGGTCACCTGGCTCTACAAGGGCCTGCATGACGAGATGAAGCGCTTCGCTCCCCCCTGCAGTCACCAGGATCTGCTCCGGCCCGAAGGAAAGATCATTTTCACGGCGTAACTTCTCGACGATCGCATTGCGAAGCTCAGGAATCCCGGCATTGGGCGTGTACCCCGTGTGCCCCTCCCGGATGGCCCTGACTGCCGCCTCTTTGATATGGTCGGGGGTGTCGAAATCGGGCTGGCCTATCCCAAGGTTGATCGCGTCCGGCCCGCCGGCATCGAAGAGTTTACGGATTCCCGAGAGGTCGATTCCCGCAACCCGGGATGCAATTCGGATGTCTCGCATATCATCACCAGCTCTGTATCACTCAATATTTGCGTGGCGATCCCGGAGGGTATCCAGATCGCAGTGGGTGATCTCCATAAGTGCAGAGATGATGGCATCGGCAAAGACCATTGCGGTGGTTTCAAAGAGCGTTCCCATCGGAGCAAAGGATTTGTGCTCACCCTTCATCTGCCGGATCTCGAACTCGGCCGATTCGTCCTTCACCTGATCGCGGTGGCTCTCGAGCACCACGATATTGTCTGCAATTTTTCCAATCCTGGACTCTTTCTTGGAGGTGACCAGACAGACCTTGCCGCCGATCGCCTTGGCAGTTTCCGACAGTTCGGCAACGGTCTTTGTCTGGCCTGAGCCCGAGAAGGCGACGAGCATATCGCCTTTCTTCATCGACGGCGTGATCGTCTCACCCACCACGAAGGACTGGAGCCCGAGGTGCATCAACCTCATGGCGAACGCTTTTGCGACGAGGCCCGAGCGCCCGGCTCCTATCACATAGATACGGTTCGCATTGAGTATTTCGGAGATGAACCCCTGCACCTCGGAATCCGAAATCAGATCGGCGGTGGATATGACCCTTCTGCCCATCAGCCGCATCATTTCCTGAACACTGATACATTCATTCATTCGCACAGTATGATTGCATCGGGAACTACTTTAGAATATTGATGCCAGAGAAGTAAAAATGGCTTCATATGACGTTTACGCAAAAATCCGGCTCCGTGGTACACCCTGATGCCCGGGGCAGCACCGCATTCGTCGGCCTGAACAGAAAACTACTATGCAACGCTCCGCCAACACACCTGTATACGAGAAATCCCGTGTTTCCGCAAGCGAAACCGGCCAGGAGGAACGACCATCCCAATACCCCCCTACTACGAGAACGAAGGATTTGCCCTCTACCTCTCGGACTGCATCCACTGCATGGAAAAGATCCCCGAGGGATCGGTGGATCTCGTATTTGCCGATCCGCCCTATAATCTCTCAAACGGGGGATTCACCTGCCATGCAGGGAGACGTGCACCGGTGCACAAGGGAGACTGGGACGTGAGCCGGGGTGCCGAACAGGACTTCGCCTTCCACCGGGCATGGATCACCGCCTGCCGTCGTGTACTCAAAGAGGACGGAACCATCTGGATCAGCGGGACCTATCATTCGATCTATGCGTGCGGCTACGCCCTGCAGGTTGCAGGCTTCCATATTCTCAACGACATCTGCTGGTTCAAGCCGAACGCCCCCCCGAACCTCAGCGGGAGATACTTCACCGCAAGCCACGAAACCCTCATCTGGGCTCGAAAAAACGCCGAAGGCAGGCATACCTTCAATTACGAGGCCATGAAATGCGGCAACTGGCACGAGGCGGACAGGCTCAAGCGCGAGGGAAAACAGATGCGATCGGTCTGGAGCATACCCACCCCAAGGCCGGGAGAGAAGGCACATGGAAGACACCCAACCCAGAAACCCCTGCTCCTGCTACATCGCATCATCAGTGCCTGCACCAGAGAGGGTGACTGCGTCCTCGACCCCTTCGCCGGGAGTTCGACCACAGGCCTTGCGGCATGTTCTATGAATCGCAGGTTCATCGGCATCGAATGCGAACAGGAGTATCTCGATCTTTCAATCCGGCGGTTCGAAGAGCTGCAACGGAGCATGCAGTCACCTTCGGAAGACTGAGCACGGCCCTGGTGATCGGCAACGAACGGCGATACTGTTCTGCGGACTACTCTCCGCCGTCTCTCCGAAACACAGGTGCTGCAGAATAGCCGGCTGGATATGGGAATCGGGGGGCTAAGGAGGAAAAGATTCCCGATCGGAGCGCTACGGAATCGACCCCGATGCCCGGTGGCGCGGCATCCTGACAATCCTCTCCCTCTCCAGTCGGCATCGGGCCTCCATCAGTCCCAAAAAGAGCCCGTGAATAGCAGCCACCCTACGTCTTGAATTTCTCGATCTCTTCTTCGACCTCCTCTGCGCCTTCCCGGTAGAATTCCTCCTCATCAGGAGCAAGTTCCTTAAGAAGCCTCAGGAACTCTCCGGCATGGACTTTCTCCTCGTTTGCAACATCCCACAGCACCTGCTTGGCCAGCTTGTGGTCGGTGGTGTCGGCGATCTGGACATAGATTTGTACGGCTTCGTACTCGGCAGCAACGCTGTACCGTATCGCCCGCACCAGTTCATTATGGGTCAATTTTCTCTCATGTGCGAGCCCAGAAAACGCATTGGCAAATTCCGGCATCGAATTACCTCCCTTTGAGGATAGACCCGTAAGGACATAACGATAAAAATATATTCCGGTCACAATGAACCATGCCGGGATCAATGCCATCTTACATATGGCATCAGGAAAAAACGGGATACCTGCATTTGAGGAGGAGCATGTCATCCATCGAAGAAAAAATCGGGGGAGGAAGTGTACGCATCGGTGACCAGGTGGATATTCGCACCCTGAAGCGGATGTCCGATGAGGGGGCCGATGTCGTGCTCTACTGGGAGGAGGATATGGGGCGGGCAGCGAATTACGAGGCAGATCTGGCAGATTATGGACACCTCCCCGAAGAAAACAGACCGTTTATCACCATCGATGCGTTCCTGAAGTTTTTTGCTGAGACCTGTTCCATGTTTCCCAAATCGGTGGACGAGCTTCTCGCCGAGATTCCCATTGCCATCGAGATCACCGCGGTGTGCGAATATACCCCAAAAGGGAAAACAGAAACAAAAACGCTCATCGCAGGGCTGATGCCTTTCCGGGACGAGATGGAGCCATGAACGGTGCCAATGAAAGGACCGTTTGTCCCGCACACCGCATCACCCTCTTTTTTTCGCTGAGGCTACAGCCTTCAGCAGACCGGATAGGTTTCTGGCGGTGGTCAGGCCAAGCTTGCCGTCGCAGGTTTTTGTCTTCCCGCCACCGGTGCGATACTGCAGCGATGGTGTCAAACCCCCGCCATCCCGCCGTCACAACCCTTAACTGCATGGAGCATAACCATCCCCCTATCCTGGGGGGTGTGCGAAAGGCATGACGGCTTCAGGCATCTGGATTCGAGCCCTGAGACTCCCGTTCCTGACGGCGACATTTGTTCCGGTCGGCCTGGGGACGGTCATCGCTGGGTGAGATACCGGTGCATTCAGTGGCGTACATCTCACGCTCACATTGGCAGGCATATAACTCATCCATCTCGGCGCCAACCTCGCCACCGATTTTTTTTGATTTCCAATCAGAAAACGACATCATCAATACCCGTTTCAACGCGTTCAGCGGGGGCAGCAGGGTCATTGCGGACCACCAGCTCGCACCCGGAGAAGGCTTTCGGGCGGCGATTATATGTTATGGTGCGGGTACCCTCATCGGCTTCCTGCTGGCATGGCTCAGCAGCAACCTCCTCGCGGCACTGGTCGTTACCGGGGTAATCGCGGGGTATTTCTATACCGCGCCGCCCCTGAAATTCGCCTATCGCGGCGCAGGCGAGGTGGTGAACACCCTCGCCTTCGGGCCGCTGATCGTGCCGATCGCCTACCTCGCACAGGCCGAAACGCCCTCGCCTGAAGCGATCGCCACGTCGGTGTTTCCCGGAGTGCTGTTCGGGCTCCTTCTCTACGGCGGGTTTCTCCTCGACTGGCTGATCTGATCACACATCGCCCTGAGGAAAGAAGAGCAAACTACGGCCTGATGCCTCTCTCATCCAACCTCTGATTCATCATCGGTCCGGCGCTTGCGGGATTACCCGGGAGCACGATCTGCGAGGAGATAATCACGGCCTTTGCAGCGATGCAGATAAAGCAGGAGATGGGAAATACAAGAAACGAAAAAAAGGACTGTATGAAGATGCGAATAGGCGGCGAGTGGGCAGACCCCGCCGGGGGCGCCTCTATCGAGGTAACCAATCCCGCCACCGGTGAGCACATCGATCGCGTGCCCTCAGGCGACCACAGGGACGTGGACGCAGCGGTCGCTGCGGCCGAATCAGCCTTTTCCTCCTGGGCTTATCGGTCCTACGGCGAACGCGGGATGATCCTCGGCAGCTGCGCCCGCCTTCTCAGGGAGCGGATCCCCGCCCTTGCCCCCCTGCTGACCGGGGAGCAGGGAAAACCCCTCGTAGAGGCAACAGGGGAACTGATGGGGCTTGCGCACGTGCTCGAGTACTACCATTCCATCTCCGGGACGGTTCACGGTGAATACCGCAACCTTCGCCTCTACGGCGACGCCATCGTGACGCACACGCCGCTCGGGGTGGTGGGAGCGATCATTCCCTGGAACATGCCGGCATTGCTCATGGGGTGGAAGGTTGGCCCGGCGCTTCTTGCGGGCAATACCATGGTGCTCAAACCGGCCAGCTCCACCCCGCTCACCAATCTCTCGATCGCCGCGCTCTTCGAGGAGGCGGGCCTGCCCCCCGGCGTCCTTAACATCGTCACCGGGAGTGGCAAGGAGGTCGGGGAACCTCTGGTGCTCCACCCGGCGGTCAGGAAGGTCTCCTTCACCGGGCAGGTGGAGACCGGAAAACGCATCGCCGAGCTTGCCGCACGCGGATTCACGCGGACGACCCTCGAGCTGGGGGGATGCGATCCGATGATCGTGTGCGACGATGCTGACATCGGGGAGGCGGTGGAGGGCGTGGTGCGGGGACGGTTCTACAACTGCGGCCAGGTCTGCACCGCAGTGAAACGCCTCTACGTCTTCGAGGACGTCGCCGAACGCTTCCAGAAGCTGCTGGCGGCGCGGCTTGCAGGATTGCGGGTGGGCAACGGCATGGACCAGGGCGTGGACATGGGCCCGCTGAACAACGCCGAGCAGCACCGCACCATCACCGCCCTCATCGAAGGGGTGAGGGAACGCGGGGAGGGCACCATTGTCACCGGAGGCGCCGTCCCGCAAGGGGAGAGATTCATCCGCGGCAATTTCTACGCACCCACTCTCATCACCGACGTGGCCGCCGACTCCCCGCTCCTCCGTGAAGAGGTCTTCGGTCCGGTGCTCCCCATGGTGATAGTGGAAGGGCTCGATGACGCACTTGCACAGGCGAATGCATCGCGGTACGGTCTCGGGGCGTCGGTATGGACCCATGATATGCGAAGGATCACATCCGCATGCGAGCAGCTGCAGGCAGGTATCGTCTGGGTCAACCAGCACCTCAGGATACCGCCGGAAGTGCCCTTCGGGGGGGTGAAGGAGAGCGGGATCGGACGCGAAAACGGGTACGGGTCGATTGATGACTACAGCAACCTTAAATCGATCCTTATCGCGCTAGGAAAGGGGCGCCCATGAGTACGCTCAGGCTGATCTGCTGGAATGTCAACGGACTCCGGGCGATCCTGAAAAAAGGATTTCTCGAGTATGTTTTCCAGGAACAACCTGATATCCTGTGCATCCAGGAGACGAAACTCCAGGAGGATCAGCTCCCTGACGAGGTCTCCCGGATCCCCGGATACCGGATCTGTTTCGCATTCGCCGAACGCAAAGGGTACAGCGGCGTAGGGCTGTTCTCGCGCACCGCACCGGAATGGGTGGAGAGAGGGTTCGGCATCAGCCGTTTTGACGCCGAAGGCCGCATTCTTATCGCAGGATTTCCTGTCTTTGACCTCTACACCATCTATTTTCCCAACGGAAAAGCCTCGGACGAGCGGCTGCGCTACAAACTCGATTTTTATACTGCATGCCTCGACCGGATGAAGAAGAGCATCGAAGATGGCAGAGAGGTCGTGCTCTGCGGGGACGTGAACACCGCCCACCGGGAGATCGATCTCGCCCGCCCGAAACAGAACGAAAATATTTCTGGATTTCTTCCTGAAGAGCGGGCGTGGATCGATCGGCTGATCGCCGAGGGGTTTGTGGATACCTTCAGGATGTTTTCTGGCGAGGGCGGACACTATACATGGTGGGACCAAAAAAGCCGTGCCAGGGAGAGAAACATCGGCTGGAGGATCGATTATTTCTTCGTGAGCGAGGGGATGGCCGGCAACGTCGCTAAAAGCAGCATCCATCCCGGGGTCATGGGTTCAGATCACTGCCCCGTCTCCCTCGAGCTTGACGGCGTGCAGATCTGAGAGATGCAGACAGGCGTATTCGGGGATGCTTCGGCGACCATCTTTTATGTCATGATACCACCACACACTGTCATCCGGCCGTGGTGTTCGGAAGCGGGGATGAATGATGGAAACCGAAATTCTTCTGATGCTGCTTGTCCTTGCCGCGACCATCATTCTCTTCGTCACCGAAGTGCTTCGCATCGACGTGGCTGCCATCGTCGTCATGGTCACCATCACCTGGCTCGGGCTGGTGACGCCCGCACAGGCATTTTCCGGCTTTGCCAGCAACGCGGTCATTGCCATGATATCGGTGATGATCCTGGGATACGGCGTCGACCGCTCGGGAGTGATGCTGAGAATGAGTGCTGCGATCGTCCGGATTGCAGGGACCACTGAAAAACGATTGGTCAGTGTCACTTCCCTTTTTGTAGGCTCCATTTCAGGATTCATGCAAAATATCGGAGCCGCGGCGCTGTTCCTTCCCGCACTCATGAGGATCTCGAAAAAAACCGGCATTCACTCTTCACGGCTGCTGATGCCCGTGGGATACGCGGCCATCCTCGGCGGCTCGCTGACCATGGTGGGAACCTCATCGCTCATTGTGCTCAACGACCTGCTCGAACAGGGAGGATACGAACCGCTGGGTCTGTTTGTGGTCACCCCGGTGGGGATCGCCGTGCTTCTCACCGGCGTGGCCTATTTTTATGTCCTTGGCCATTATGTCCTTCCCGAAAAGGGCAGCACCATACCTGCAAGTGTGCAGGAGGAGCTGATCGAGACCTGGCAGCTCCCGGAGAGTATCTGCTATGTGAATGTCCCGGACACAAGCAGGCTTGACGGGCTCACGCGGGAAGACGTCAACCTGATCGAGACCTACGGGATCCACCTTGTCGCCCTCGTGGAGGGAGAGGACATCCTCTACGCGCCATGGCGCCACACACGGTTTTCCGCAGGGCAGGAACTGGCCATATTAGGGAATGAAGAAGAGATTAAGAAATTTGCAGACGACTACGGCCTTGAAATCGTACAGGGAGACCCGCGGATCGTGAAATCCTTGAGCGGGGATATCGCGGGCTTTGCCGAGGTGATCATTCCCCCGAGGTCGGATCTCGCCGGAAAAACCAGCAGGGATATCGCGCTTCGCAAGAATTACGGCGTCGAACCACTCCTCGTCCTTTCGGGTGCGGAGAGAAAGACGGCGAACGTTTCAGACATTCCGCTCCAGCCCGGCGATACCATCGTGGTGTACGGGTTGTGGGACCGCATCCGCGCACTGGATGACGACAAGAATTTCGTCCTTGTCACCCGGGTGGAGGGAGAGCCATTCAGGGAATCAAAGGCAATCAGTGCAGTACTTTGCTTTCTGGGCGCGATTACCCTCACGCTCACGGGTGTCCCCATATCGATCAGCTTCTTTTCGGGGGCGATCGCCATGGTGCTGCTCCGCGTCATCACCATCGACGAGGCGTACCATTCGATCGACTGGAGGACCATCTTTCTGATCGGCGCCCTAATACCGCTGGGCATCGCTATGGAATCAAGCGGCACGGCGGGATTTCTGGCAGACCAGATGATGAATGCAGTTGCAGGCCAGCCGGTGGTGGTCATCCTCCTCGCGTTCGGGCTACTCACCACCCTGTTTTCACTCTTTATGTCCAATGTGGCGGCCACAGTCCTGCTTGTGCCGCTCGTGCTCGTACTGGCGCGTGATATCGGCATCAGTGCACAGGCGCTGGTGATGCTCGTGGGCATATGCGCCTCCAATTCGTTCGTGCTCCCCACTCACCAGGTCAATGCACTCCTCATGGCGCCGGGGGGATACGACAACCGCGACTACATCCGTGCGGGGAGCATCATGACCGTGCTCTTCCTGCTGGTGGCCGTAGGTCTCATTTATATGCTATACGTCTGATAGCTCTGCCATCGTAGATACGCTTCATCAATGCAGAGGAGATGTATTGGATGGATATGACACCCTACCTTGCAGGGATCGGCATCGGTGTGCTCAGCTGGATCACGTTTTTGCTCTCCGACAAACCGCTTGGCTGTTCGACCGCCTATGCACAGACGTTCGGGATGATCGAACACCGCATCAGGGGTGCTGCCTCCCTCGAAAAACCCTACTGGAAGAAGGTGAAGCCGGTCATCGAGTGGCAGTGGATGCTTGTGGTCGGGGTGGTGATCGGTTCATTCATTGCCGCAACCCTCTCCGGCGAATTCGGTCTGCTCTGGGTTCCCTCCACATTCGGCGCCGCATTCGGAGAGAGCGTATCGCTTCGGCTCATTGTCGCCCTGATCGGGGGGGTGCTCATGGGTATCGGTGCACGCTGGGCCGGAGGATGCACGAGCGGCCACGGGATCAGCGGGGCACTGCAGCTGGCGGTGGCGAGCTGGATCGCTGTCATCTGTTTTTTTGTTGCCGGCATCGCCACGGCGATGGTCATGTACGGGGTACTTGCGCCGTGAGCGGAGGAGTCAAGGATGTTTGAGGAACTGCACGCAAACCGCACCGTACAACTTGGCCTGGGCCTTGTCATGGGAATCGCATTCGGATTTTTCCTGCAGACCGGAGGGGTCACCGATTACAACATCATCATCGCCCAGCTCCTTCTCACCGATTTCACCGTCGTGAAAGTGATGCTGTCGGCGGTGCTGGTGGGGATGATCGGGGTCTACCTCATGAAAGGAAGGGGTATGGTGCGCCTGCACACCAAGACCGGGTCGGTGGGATCGACCGTTGTGGGCGGCCTCATATTCGGTGCGGGCTTTGCCATACTCGGGTACTGCCCCGGGACTGTAGCCGGTGCAGTGGGACAGGGAGCGCTCGATGCACTGTTCGGCGGAGCAGTGGGTATTCTCCTCGGAACGGGCATCTATGCCGCTATCTATCCTGCACTGCAAAAACGCGTCCTCGGGCTGGGCACCTTCTCTTCGGACACCATCCCTGCCATGCTCCACGTAAATCCCTGGGCAGTCCTGCTCCCCCTCGCCGTGCTGATACTCGCCCTGTTCTGGGTGCTGGAATCGCTGGGGCTGTAGCGGACAGGCCCCCATATCACCCCTTTCTCCGGGGGATCCCCCGTGGGACATATATACAGGGCAAGCTATTATTCAGCCGACGCCCCTCTGTGGTGCGGAGGTAATCCACGTATGGAGACGCTTGAAGAAAACGCCAATAAAGTGATGCTCGCCCTTCTCGGGACAGAAATGAGACCATACAGCGGTGAAGAGCTGACGATGCAACTCGAAATGTCACCGCAGGAACTCAACCGCGCCGTGGAATTGCTGCACGATCAGGAGATGCTCGCAATTTTGGATGAAACACCCCGGAACCCCTACTCCTTCGGGACCGTCAATATCACCGAAAAGGGGAAGAAAACCTTCCTGGAACTGAAGAGTGAGACCAGCTGCCAAACGTAGCACGGCAAAAAAAGAGGGCGGCTTATTTCCCCTCGTAGATCCTGAGCGCTTCCTCTGCGCTCACATCGTCCATGGTGATTGCGGAGATGGCATTGCACATCCTGACCGCCTCTTCGAGGGATTTCTGGTGAATATTACGGCCCGTGGCGTTTCCGGCCGTCCCGCCGATGTGAATCTGCTCGTGGAGCTGCTGGAGGAATGCCGGGACATCGATACTGGAACCGCCTGCACAGACCACATTCGTCATCCCGGCAGTGGTCGTCGCCTCTTTCAGCATGTCGGCCGATGCAACCCCATCCTTCTTGGGAGCGTTCACCTTGACGAAATCGCTGCCCAGGCAGGCGGCCACCGCGGCGGCTCCTGCGATGAGATGGGGGTCCTTCTCGTCCTTCACCGCGCTTCCCCGCGGGTAGATCCAGAGTACGGTCACGAGGCCGTGCTGGTGGGCCTCGTTGACCACCTGGGCAGCCTGGTGGAGCATCTGGGCCTCGAATTCGCTTCCCAGGTAGATGGTGTAGCCGACTGCAGCGATCTTCAGCCCGCTCTGCTCCCTGAACCGGACGACCTGGTCGATGGTGAACCACTGGTTGCTCATCGGGTCCTGCTGCGCGGTCTTGACGAGATTGGTTTTTGAATTCAGTTTCACTAGGTAGGGGATGTCGGGGTAGTGCCTGCCGTACCGGGCGATAAGACCGAGCTGGGTTGCAAATACCCCGATGCGGCCCTGTTGTGCTATGCGGAACAGGTGCTCGGGATCAGCATCGTCCTCATGAATCCCTTCGCCGTAAAAATCGGAATTCAGGTGCTCGACCCGCTGGTCCCCGGCAAGGAGCATCAGCCGGCCGGTGCCATGCGTGATCAGCTCGAAATTCTTGCGATAGATTTCGCGTGCCTCTTCCGGCACATCAAGGGGAATTACCACATCAGAAGCGCTCGACATACACACCCATGTTTTCCCTTCATACATAAAAATTGCGGGGAGAGAAGGCACTGAGAAGGCTCAAAGCAGCGGGGAAATATCCTCACCCGTCTCCTCGCCGTAGCGGCGCACCGCATCGGGGGAGCCGCGAAGCAGCCTGCGGGCGGTATTGTACACGCTGGGCGTCGATTCGGCGTCGGTATACTTCAGCAGTCCCACCAGCACTCCGACGAGCGATGCCCTGTACTCCACCTCCATGCGGTCGATGTTGCCGAAGACGGAAAGTGCGCTGACCGTGCTGTACTCATTGATCCGGGCGAGCCGGCAGAGCGCTTCGCCAAGAAACGCCCTGCCCTCGGCTGTCTGCAGGGACTTCTTTTTATTCTGGGCAAACCGGACGTAGAGGGCACGCTGGTCGTTCGCCTGCTCGATGTGGAAGTGCGGCGATGTTTCGATACTTCTGACCAGATCGACGATGTCGAGGCTGTGCGCACCCGCAACCGCGGAGAGAAATGCCTCCCATGACACCGGGTGGGTGCGGCTCTCCTCCATGAACCGGTCAAGCACGGCCAGTCGATCGGGATCGCTGCTGTTGATGATGCAGGCGAAGGCGGCAAGCCGGTCCGTGGGATTGGCGGCTTCCTCAAACTGCCAGCGAGCAAGAGCGATCGCCTCATTTGTATCGAGCGCACAGAGCACGGAAAGGCAGACATTCTTCAGCTGCCGTTTCTTGATATCCGCAATACGCCATGCAAACCCGTCACGGTCGCTGATCTCGGCGCTGGTGCGGGAATAGAGGCTCATGATCTCGGGGGCGTACCGTGCCGCAATGGTGCGGAGGATACGCTGTCTGGCCTCGTAGAGGTCCCCGTAGCGGTGGGCGTAATTCTCGTCGGCCACCGACTCAAAGATGGTAAGGAACTGGCCGCCCGCTCTGTCCATGAGCGCGGCATCGTGCATAAGGTCGAAATAGAGAAGCGTCAGATCTTCCGGGATTTCTGCAGAATCTTCGTTCATCAGCCGCAGTTTCTGGCGATCGAACAGGCGGTTGAGGGCCATGAACCGGTTGACCACATCGGTGTCATGCCGAGCCTGAAGGAGGAGTTCGGCATCGGCGGCATCGTTCTCCACCTGCCCGTAGAAGGACCCCCCGCGGTTGAGCGAGAGGAATGCCGGCGTGCCCGTATACGAGAATGCGAGCCGTTCCACAGGATTCTTCACCCGGATCAGCCGTTCTTCGATATCACATCCATTTTCGTCCACAAGCGCCGCAATAAAGGGGAATTCCCAGATATGGTTGTCAGGGCGCGGTTTTTGCGTAAGCACCAGCGAAAACCCCCCGTCCTCTGCACAGTCCCCGCTGCTGACATGCACCGTCGGAAACCCGGTCTGTTTGAGCCACTGCGCCGCCATTTCCCCGAAAGAAATCCCTGAGGCCGCCTCCATCGACTCGATCCACTGGGCGCGGGAGGCATTTTGGTGCCGGAAGACGGTATGGTAGCGATCGAGGCCCCTGACAAATGCCTCCTTCCCTATCAGCGTCTCGATCATACGGACGAATTCCGGCGCTTTCACGTAGGTCACGTTGGTGATGAACTCGTTGGGATCGTTGAACCCGTCCGGTTCGATGGGCATGGATCCCGCACCCCGGTCAAAAAAGAAGGTCCCGCCGTCGGGGGAGAGGAGGCGGAGGATCGTCTGCAGCCTGCTGTAGTCTTCGCCGAAGAGAAACGCGTGGTACCAGTCCTCGACGTACACGGTCACCGCCTCGTTCAGCCAGAGCTCGAACGGGGTCTTTCCGGTCACCTCGGACCCATTGAGATTGTGGTAGAACTCGTGGACCTTCACCCGCACCATGTACTCGTACGAAGGATCGGTTGCCTGCGCAAAGGGGATGATACGGTTTGCGGTGATGGTGGTGTTGCCCACGTTCTCCATGCCCCCGAAATCGGAATTCTGCATGGCGATTTCGCGATACACCGTTCCCGTGTACCGGTACCCGGGACGGATCGCGCGCGCGAGGTCCGCGAGGCGGGCACGGAGATCCGCCACGCGGGACGCGTCTCCTCCCGCCAGCAGCAGGATGTCCCTATCCTTTGAGAGGCGGTATATCTCGTCCCGCAGTTCCCGCGCCTCATAGCGTTCGGGCCCGGTATAGCAGTAGATCCAGAGGATGGCGTCGGCGAGCATGTCCAGCGCCTGCCGGGCTTTCACCTCGTCCGCACCGGGATGGAGGAGCAGTTCGAGAACGAACGCAGCCCCGTCGGGATACTCGAAGGATCGCGTGAATGCATCGTAGGTCCCCACCCCAACAAAAAAGAGGTACGGGGCCATGGGGGTGATTTCGTTGGAGTACGTGATGGCATCCCGCCCTCCTCCCACCGGATGGCGGGGCACCGCCACGTCGCCGTTGGTGATCAGGTGGGTGTAGCGCTCGTCGGCGGTGATGGTGGTCCGATAGGTGCATTTTGCGGCCATGTCATCGATACACGGCACGATGCGCTGGAACCCCCACTGCTGGCACTGCGAGATCTGCTGGGGAGGGGCTCCGGGCGGGGTGGCATCGTAGTAGATCCCCTCGAGGAGGTGATGGGAGGGGCGGCAGACGGTCTCGGTGCGGACATGCGCCGACGTGTCCGGCGGGAGCGGCGAATCGAATATGATATGCAGGAGGCTGTGCGCACGGTCATACTCCCACGCTATCCCGCATGCCTCGCAGCCGACGTCGAGGATCTCGAGGTTCTTTGCGTTCAACGTAAGCCGGGCGAGTGGTTCGCGGCGCGTGGTGAAATTCAGGCGGGAGGCGACACGGGTATGGTCGTCATAGATGTCGATCTGCAGGTCCATATGTTCGACGATAACCGGAGGTTCGCCAAAATCCTCGGGACGGTATTTCCAGATGTCGTGCGGGGGGCGTTTTGCGGGGGATTCTGGATCACTCATCGGGTCACTATTGACCGCTGATCCCATATCAATGCGCCATCGAGAAGAGCACGAACGCAAGTGCGGGATTATGGTTTACTCTTCGTAGAGACGCAGAAGCAGCTCATCGATCAGGTCGGAGAGTGTCGAGGCGTCCGTCCTCTCCATGAGGACTCCGGAGTTCGAAAATGCATAGCCCGGGCCTTTTCCGGTAAGGTCTTCCTGTGTGATGACGGTGTCGACCTTATAGGCGAGCAGTTCTTCGGCCACCCTGAGACCCTTCCCCTTCTCGGTGCTTGCATACCGGTTTTCAACAATCTCCTGCCGCTCGATCCGTTTGGTGATCAGGTCGATAACGATGAGGGCAAAATAAGGAGCTTCCCCGAAATGATGGCTTATCCTACCCTTTTGATCGGCGAGGGGAACAGCATAACGGATTTTTGTTTTCTGCCAGGGTTCGTAGTGGATGATGACGCGGTCGACGTTGGGCACCTGTGCTCTGATGGCGGACTCGATCCGCTCGCTGACCAGGTGAGCGCGCTCCAGGTCACGCAGCCGCAGCACCACGTCCGCTTCCACGAAGATGTACCTGCCCGAATTTCTCCCGGTCACGCGCCGGACTTCGGTAACCACCGGCTCGGCATGAATGATTGCCCGGATCACCTCGAGCGTCTCCTGATCGACCGACGCATCGAGAAGGACCCGCATACCTGCCTTGAGGATGTCCCATCCCGACCGGAGGATGAAGAGCGAGATGACCACCGCACCGATGCGGTCGAGAGGGAAGGCCAGATACTGCCCGACGAGGGCAAAAAAGACGATTAACGAGGACAATACATCGGCCTTGTGCTGGATGCCGTCTGCAATGATACTCGGCGAGTTGAAGGTACGCCCCACCCGTTCCTGGTAGGCGCCGAAGAGATAGGGCACGGGGACGAGTGCGGCGACCGCGACCAGCACCCACCCGCTGTACGACACAACTGCCGCCTCGCCCATCACCGCCTCCGTGATGATCTCGTACACGGTGAGAAAGAGGAGAAATGCAATGGTGACCGATACAACATTTTCAATCTTGTAGAGCCCGTACGGGAACTCCTCGCTCTTTCGTTCAGAGAGGTGCAGCCCGATGATGAGCGCTGCGGAGGCGAACACGTCCACAAGCGAGTGAATGGCGTCCGCACGAAGGGTGAGGCTTCCGGAGACCAGGGAGAGCGCCAGCTTGACCGCCACGAGGACGATGTTGAGTGCGAGGGAGAGAAGCGCCACCCTGAGCACTGCCGATACAGGCGATCGTTTCGGTTCGAAGTTGGTTTCCGGCATCTGCCACCCGTTTAGCCGTTATAAGGGGCGATAGGAGCCGGATGGACAAATATCTTGTGCAATAGCCTATCAAGGGGAATGAGGACAGCCTTCGGCGATATACGCCTGAATTCGTAAGCTATTTCAATCCAAACCCGCATTGCTCTCTATGGCGAACCTGCTCCTCGGCACCTGGCTCATCCAGTACGCCGCACTGGTGTTCAGCTGGGCGGGAGCGCTCATCACCATCTATGGGGGGTTGTTTGCCCTCGTCAGGATCCTCCAGCGCGAATTCCTGAAACAGCCCATCAAATACAACGACATCAGGCTGAATTTTACCAACAAAATCGTATTCGGTCTTGAATTTTTCATTGCCGCGGATATTCTCACCACCCTCATCGCTCCCTCGCAGGAAGAACTCATCCTCCTCGGCGCCGTGGTCGTCATCAGGACAATTCTCGGGTACTTCCTCGAAAAAGAGGCGGAAAAGTTTAAAATTGAGCGGGAATGAAGGCAGGCGCACCCCTCCCTTTCGCTATCTCCTGTCGATGAATCGTTTCGGGCGCCCCGTTGCCCGATAGATTTCAAGGCCTCCCGGATCCGTGAAATGAAAGACCACCTCGAACATCCCGTCGTTGTACTGGTCGAAGAGAAGCGGTTTTCCGGAAAAAAATGATTTCAAGAAGGTCTGTTCGACCAGTTCCCGATCACACTTTGATGCGTCCTCGCATTCCACGCTCACCCGCAACGTAGTCCCGCTCTCCTCCCCTCCCCCGTAGAGAAATGCCTCATACTCGCCGGTGAGGTACTCCATGTTGTCACGGTAAAAGACTCCCCGTTCGATGTCGACACGGTTCACCGGCACTCCGGCGATCCAGAAGGTCTCCGCTTCGCGCTGGGGGTTGAAGATCTTCATGTGGGTCCTCCCACAGGCGCATCGCTCCCTCGACAGTACCACCGTGGTGTCCTCGGTATCATAATTGATGAGCACCATTCCCGCGTGTTCGCCCACGGGGACGAGGGTGGTCAGCACGATCCTCCCGCACTCGCCTTCCTGCACGAACCCGCGGATGCCGGGATCGTAGAGGTCCATGTGCACCAGATCTTCTGGCACATGGAGCCCGCTGACATCGGTGCATTCTCCGCACATCGTCCCTTCCGTCGAGCCGTAGGTATTGTAGACATCGACGCCCCAGACTTCGGCGAGATATGCCCTTGATTCGGCAGCAAAGCTCTCCCCCCCCACGATCAGCCTGCGGATGCTGCTTGTTGCAGGGTCGAGGCCCATATCCCTGAGCCGGCGGGCGAGCCGCAGCAGCTTGAAGACGCTCCCGACGATCGCCGTAGGCCGGAAACTGGTGATCACGCGTGGAGGGAAGGTGCACTTCCCCTCCGGAATGACGGAGAAACCCACGTTGCGGGCGGCAAGGGTCATCGTGTTCGCCCCCACGTTCATGCCGTAGCTCGCACAGACCACCACGCGGTCATCAGGGCCGAATCCCTGCGACACAAAACAGCGTGCGTATTTTTCCGCGTACTGCAGCCAGTCCGCCCAGGTCAGGAAGAACGCTTTGGGGGTCCCGCTTGTTCCGCTGGTCTCATGGATGGTGAAGATGCGGTTCCAGTCAACGCTCAAAAACCCGAACTCGCCGGTGACCGGCGGCTGGTTTTCCCTGAGAGTTTTCCCGCCGATTAACGGCAGCGAAAGAAGGTCTTCGTGTTCCCTGATCGAACCCGGACTGATGCCTTCTTTCTCGAACATCCTTCGATAATACGGTGAATGTTCGGCAGCGTAACGAACAGTATAGGCGACGCGCTCATCGACGAGGGCATCCAGATCACCCCGGTCAAGCGTCTCGATTTCAGGATTAAAATATGCCATCGCTCAAGCTCCCGGACATTGCAAAGGTTTCAGGGCTGATTAATGATTGCGGTATCGGGGGCAATGACAGGGCAGAATGCGGGATGCGCGATCACGGGAAGAGCACACTCAAACGAAGGATATGCAGGATGCCGCGCAGACACAGGGGGATGAGGATTATGCCGTGGCCTTCTTGTCAATCACATCGATCGCTTCGGTCGCTGCAGCGCGGACTTCGTCATCATCGTCATTGAGAAGTTTTCTCAGGTACTCCTTGGCTTCGAGGTCCTGTAGCTCGCCGAGCGCCACGACCGCACCCATGCGCACACGGCGATCTTCATCATCGAGTGCGGCGATGAGCGGTTTTACCGCACGCTCCCCCATCGAAATGATCGAGTCGGTCGCCCAGAGCTGTACCCGGGTTTTCTCATCCTTGAAGAGCTGTATGAGCGCGATGGCCGCCCGTTCATCACCAATCTGGCCGAGAATTTTGGCGGCCTCCTCCCTTATGCGCCAGTCCTCGCTGTCCAGGGCATGCGAGAGCGGCACGATTGCTTCAGATCCGCGTGCGACAAGGGCGTCATGCGCTTCCAGACGAACTTTTTTCGGCTTGTTCTGTCCGAGATCCTCGATCAGCGTAGGGATGGTTTTGTGATGAGAGGGACTGTCTTTCTGCTGCTGAAGAAAATCAAATAACCCCATTCTGAACCTCTCTTGAATATTATATCCATAATTTTTTGAAATATATCAACATTGTGAAAACGAATTCATGCGAGTATCCGGGATTCCGGTCGACACACATGGCTCAAAGAGGCAACGTCATTTATACCTCGGCGGGAACAGGTACAGACGACCGATTGTTCACTGTTCAGGCAGGGGTTATGACGATGGGTGCGCCGGATACCGCTGAAAAGACGAGGCAGGAGAAACGACGTGCATTGTTCGTGAAAAACCTTGACCATCCTGAGGCGCCGTACCGTTGGGGTGCCGCAGAGGCGCTTGGGAGGATGGAAGACCCGGGAGCAGTCGATGCGCTCATCCCCCTTCTCCGTGACCCCGACTGGCGGGTCAGGATGAAGGCTGTGTGGGCACTGGGGAGAATCGGCGATGCAAAGGCCGCGCCTTACATACACCGCCTCGCACGCGACGAGTCGGAAGCGGTGCGGGACATGGCGAAAGAAGCGATGCAGGAGCTCCTGAAACGGCGCTTTCGAGAGCATTCCAAAGACCATGGATGACGCATCCCCGAGAGGCAAACGGCAGATCCCTGCAGGCTTGCCTCCCGACATCGCCTGAACGCACATTCACAGGCTATTTATCCTGTACTGGAGTATACTTCCCACGGTGATTATTGTGATCGAGTGGATCATCGGCATTATCATTCTCGTTGTTCTTGTCGCCCTCGGCGGCATGTTCGTGACTATTTACAACAGATTTTTCAACCTCAAAAATTCCGCCGAGGCCACCCTCGGCCAGATCAGGGTTGCCATGAAGAAGCGCCTCGATCTCGTCGGGCAGCTGCTCGGCGCAGTGAAGAGTTATGCCAGCTTCGAGAAGGAGACGCTGGAGAAGGTGACCGCCATGCGAAGCAGCGTGGGCAGCGCAGGCCCCGGCGACCTCAACGAGGTCGAGGCAGAGACGCGGTCCATTCTCGGCCGCCTCTTCGCGGTCGTGGAAAACTACCCTGACCTCAAGACGTCTGCCACCGTCACCGACCTGATGAATTCGGTCAGGGGCGTGGAAGACGAGATCGCCCGGCAGCGGTATACCTATAACAATGTCGCCCAGCAGCTCAACACCATGACCGAGACCATTCCCTCCAACATTGTTGCGTCCCTCATCGGAATGCAGAAACTGAACTACCTCGAGTTCGAGGAAGAGATTGAAAGGCCGCCTGAAATCACGTTCTAACGGGTCGATGTCGTGAGCGAAACACGTCAGATCGGAGTGGTGATCCTCATCACCGCGGCAATGGCAGTGCTCGCCCTCGCAGCCCTCGCTGCCCTCCCGGCACTCCTCGAGGGCAACCTCGTCGTGGACACCTACGAGGCGGCATGGCAGGAGGACGGCACGCTCGTCGAGCGCTACACCTACGAGGTGAAAGAATCGGGCCGGTACCGCATGCTCTTTCGCGTCTGGGACGCCCCGCTCACCGCGCAATCTCTCGACGAACCGCATATCGAATTTGTGAGGATGAACGTCCCGGCAGGAACGACAGGCTACTATAAGGATCACCTCGGCCGGGTCACCCTCATCGATACCGGCAATACGGCATATCAGGCGACGATTGCAGACCTCGCCTTCCCCAACGAAGCAGGCATCTATAACCCGGCATACTTCGAGGCAGGGACCTACACGGTCGAATATACCTTCCGCGTACGCCCGCCCATCGAGTACGACGAGTCCGTCGCCCATATCAACCTCCAGCTTGCGCGCGAGCACGTGCCCTACCGCAACGTTGCCATTACCATGCCGGCAACCTCTATTGAGCAGCTCTACCCGCATCCCCCCACGCTCACCGCCACACGCGAGGGTGAATCGTTCGTCATCAGGGGAAGCGCTCCCCGAGACGACCTTGTGGAGGTGGAGATGCTGCTCTCCCGGGACAGTCTGGACACCCTCGCGGGATTCCCCGTTGTGGTCGAGGATGTCCAGGGCAAAACAGAATCGGCCAATCTCTGGTATTCGCTGCCCTTTTCTGCAGCGATGGTGCTCAATATTCTTGCAAAGGCCGCCATTCTCGCCATGCCACTCCTGCTCTTCCTCGTCTACCGGCGATGGGGCAGAGAAAAGGAGTTCACCGTTCCTCAGTACCTGAGCTTCGTGCCCAACCCCGATCTCCGGCCGTGGCAGGTCAACCTCCTCTTCAAGGGAGATGCCGTCGACTTTGACGAGAACGGGTTTTATGCCACCCTGCTCGACCTGCATCGGCGCAACAAACTGGAGATCGCCGAAAAGGAAGAGGGAAAAGGGGTGACCATCCGTATCCTCGACGATCGGGTCGAAGATCCCTACGAACAGCGCGTGATTTCTTTCATCAGAAATGCAGGCGAAAACGGCAAACTCGATACGGGCACCATGGAGGCACTCGCTCAGCGTGCCGATCACAGCACCAGCGCGCGGCTCTCCATCATGCGCCTCCAGACGACACTCAAGGCATTATCGGACACCGTCGACCGGTCCATTACCCGCGCATACCTTGTGGAGGGGAGGCAACGGGTGCTCCCGCTCGCCTTTCTGGGGGCAATACCCTGCGCACTCTCCGTCCTTCTGCTCATCTGGGCTCCGGGAACCGTCCCCCTGCTCATGCCCGCAGCAGTGCTCTTCTTTGTGGTCATCCTGCAGGTCGTGGTAGCGGCCCTCTTTCCCACGACGCTCTTTGGTTCGTGGAAGGGCGACCACTACAAAGAAAAACTGGAATGGAACGCATTCACCGAGTTTCTCTCGGACATGGCGCTCATCAGGAAGTACTCGCCCGCCGACCTCTCCATGTGGGGCGAGTGGCTGGTCTACGGCACCGCCCTCGGTGTGGGCGACCGCGTGGAGCAGGCAATGAAGGAACTGCACATCAATATACGGGAGACCGGCATGCCCCATTACTCGTACCTGCATTTCGCCTTCGTGCCGGTGGTGGCATACGCCCTGCCGTCAAGCGGCGGTGGCGGATTCGGCGGCGGAGGTGGCGGAGGATTTGGTGGAGGCGGGGGGTTCGGCGGCGGAGGCGCCGGGGGAAGGTGATACCCCGCGGTCACTCCAGAAAGAGGGGGAGGGTGCAGGGCGCTCCGCCCTCCTCCACACACCCCCCGTCCCACCGCGATCCCGCCGGGTGCCCTTCCCGGTCGCCGTCGATCTCCTTGAGGATCTCCACGAGCACCGAGAATAACGCCGCCTCAAGGGGATCGTCGAAGGCATAAAATCCCTCGCTGGAGTGGCACTTTGCCATTTCAGCCAGCTTTCCGACATATACCTGGTCCTCTTTTCTCATCGCCTTCTGCACCCGCATCCAGCGGTCGGCGGTGTTTTTCACGCCAAGACGGACGCTCTCGAAACTTCTGCCCATACAATCATTCACTCCTATCGCTTCTCCGTGTGTCGGCAGGTGCTGATAAGGATGGGCGGTGAAGAGCGTGAAAGTGTCCGCCGTGGATCGGAGGGGGAGTATGTTCTTGAGGGCGCGATGCAATAGTTCAGGTAACGATGCCAATGGACGGCTATGCGGGGAGGATCCTCTCCGTCGATCTCTCGCACGGCAAGGTGGCGACCGCGGGGTTCCCGGAACCCTGGAAACACACCTGCATCGGGGGGCGCGGGCTCGGTGCGAAGATCCTGTACGACCAGGCGGATCCGCGCCTCGATCCCTTTGATCCCGAAACACTGCTGGTGTTCGCCGCGGGGCCCCTTACCGGCAGCGGCATTCCGCTGGGCTCGCGCTATGACGTGATCACCAGGTCGCCCCTCACAGGTACCATTACCAGCGCAAATAGCGGGGGGAGATTCGGCACCGAGATGAAGCGGGCAGGATTCGACGCGGTGGTGGTGCAGGGAAGATCGCCGTCGCCGGTCGTGCTTCATCTGCAGGAGGAAAGTGCTGAACTGCACGATGCTTCAGCCTACTGGGGGATGACCACGCGGGAGACGGAAACGGCGCTGCGCCGCGATCTTGGTGATGCGTCGGTCAGGATCGCATGCATTGGCCCTGCCGGCGAGCGCCTTGCACGGATGGCCTGCATCATCAACGACGGAGGGCGCGCCGCAGGGAGGGGCGGCGTCGGGGCGGTCATGGGATCGAAGCGGCTCAAGGCGATCACCGCCCTCGGTGACCGGGATGTCGATTTCGCCGGGGGAGAAGCGCTCGATGAGGCGAAGGTCCTGATCAGGAACAAGCTCAAGGAGAGCGGGATCACCAGCGGCGCCCTGCGCATCCACGGCACCGCATCGGTGCTCACCCGCGTCAATGCAATGGGCGTGCTGCCCTCGTGCAACTTCCAGAAGGGAAGGTTTGCGCACGCGGAACGGGTATCCGGGGAACGAATGACCGAGACCATCCTGACGCAGAGGACGGCGTGCTATGCCTGCACCGTCGGCTGCGGACGGGTGACTGCGGTCGGTGCTGAAGAGGGGGAAGGGCCGGAATACGAGACCATCTGGGCGTTCGGGCCCGATTGCGGCATCGACGACCTGGAGGCAATCGCACGGGCAAACTACCGGTGCAACGATCTCGGGCTCGATACCATCTCCACCGGGGCAACCATCGCCTGCGCAATGGAACTCTCCGAGCGGGGGATCATCGACGAGCACCTGCACTTCGGCGACGGGGATCGTATGGTCCGGCTGGTGGAGCAGATGGGGATACGCGAGGGCATCGGTGACGAACTCGCCGAGGGATCGCTGAGATTCGCCGCACGTCACGGCCATCCCGAGTGTTCCATGAGCGCCAAAGGCCAGGAGCTGCCGGCGTACGACCCGCGGGGGCTGCAGGGGCTGGGGCTCAACTATGCCACCTCGGTCAGGGGAGGCTGCCACGTCTACGGCAATGTCGGGTATCCGGAGATCGGGGGATCGCCGGTAAAACTGGATCCCGATGCCACGGAGGGCAAGGCGAAGTGGACCAAACTATTCCAGGATCTCGCCGCGGTGATCGATTCCTCGGGCATCTGCACGTTCACGCTGAAAGTGCTGTGGGTCCCCGACTATGTCGCGATGCTCAATGCCGTCTGCGGATTCGAATTCGATGAAACCGACCTGCTTTGTGCCGGAGAGCGGATCTGGAACCTCCAGAAACTCTTCAATGTCCGGGCAGGGTTCGGGAAAAACGACGATATACTTCCCTCACGCCTTCGTCGCGAACCGCTCGATGATGCGGGAGCGCGTGCCCGTGTGTGGAGAGGGGAGGAGATGCTGGAGGAGTACTACGCCTTGCGCGGCTGGGATGCCGACGGTATGCCGACGGTGGAAAAACTGCGGGAACTCGGTATTGCATAAGAAGGGGCCTCTAACCCTCATGATACCGCCGGCAATATCTCCCGGGATTTGAACATACGATTGGAATGTATTTCGATTATCCGATCAGCCAGTAATAGGCCGGAGAAAGAGAAATTCCCCGGCAAAATACTATTTATTATTTATTATACGAAAAAGTATATAATAAAGGATGTTGCAGTAAAGAGGTATATCCCTTTATTCGGGGGGGATTCATGTGATGAAAAACTTGATCGTACTCCTTGCACTGCTCGTTGCGGGAGGGGTGTTTGTCGCCGGATGCACGACCGGAGATACTGGTAATGCGACGCCGACAGAGACACCCGGGGCAACAGAGACAGCAACAGCGGAAGTGACAACGCTTCCCACCGAGGCAATGACCACGGAAATGACTACGGAAATGACTACGGAAATGACCGGAGAGGCGACGGAAACATCAACTGAAACGGGAGCAACGGCAAACATCGTGGACACGGCAGCAGAAGCGGGACAGTTCACCACCCTGGTGGCGGCGATCGAGGCCGCGGGGCTGACCGAAGAGCTGAGTACCGGCGGTCCCTACACGGTCTTTGCACCGACAGATGCCGCCTTTGCCGCGATTCCGACCGAGACGATGGATGCACTGCTCGCCGCACCGGAGGGGGAGCTTACGCAGATTCTTACCTACCACGTCGTCGATGGCGAGTACTTTGTGGCAGATCTGGCGACCATTGGGTCGCTCGATACCCTTGAGGGATCCGCACTCAACATAAGCGTCGAGGGCGACACGGTGATGGTGGACGGAGCGCAGATCATCGAGACGGACATCCCGGCGACCAACGGCATCATTCAGGTCATCGATGCGGTGCTGATCCCGCCCGGTGTCGAGCTGCCGGCTGCTGGCGCAACCGACAATATGACCGAGGAAGCTACCGAGGAGATGACCGAAGAGGTTACCGAAGAAGCCACGGAAACTCCGGCGTGAGATTCATCCGGGGAATACCACACTTTTTTCATTTTCATCTTGCGTGCGGGCATGCGCATGCGTTATCACGAAGGATGCTGCGAATACGCATGGAGAACCACTTCGGAGCAGCGGCCAGAAGAGAGTGATCATGGCACCGGAGAAAGGTGCTACGCGATGGGTCCTGCAACACCCTCGACTGTCCTGTGTGCCGGGGCATCAAACAGAACACTAAAATTTATGGCGGTATTCATTATTAGCTATGCCGGATGAGCCGCAAGGATCTGCTGAGAGCGTTGGTGCATCCATGTTCAAGGACGAACTGGAAACCATTACCGCGGCCATCGAGTCGTACGGCGAGAAACCTCCCGACAATATCGCTATGATCTCGGATCCCTTTGCCGGTCAGAATTTTATCATCGAAGAACTCAGGCACCGCTACCCCGACACGATCTCATATCTCCCCTTCTTTTCCGTGGTAACGAGCAAAGACTTCATCCCCAACCTCTATACCGCGAAAGACGTGGTCATCATGGAGCGCTGCCATTTCCTTGCATTGAGAAAGGTTGGCGGGTTTGCCATGCTGGACGAGTTTCTCGATTTCATCTCATCGTCGGAAAAACTCTTCATCACCACATGGAACAGTTACTCCTGGTCGTACCTGAACGCCGTGAGGCAGATAGAGGGGTTTTTCCCGGAGATCATTCACCTGCCTAAAATGGACAGCAAAACCCTCAAAGAGCTCATCCTCTCAAAATACGAAGGAGCAAGGATCGAATTCATCGATGATCGCGTGATCGAAAAGAAACAGGGTTTCGAGGTGCTGGAGCGGAAGATCACCCTCCCATTCACAAACACCGCGCTTACCATTCCGTGGATATCATACAGCCCGGGCGAGTCGAAGAAAGAGGAAATCGAGATCGAAGATGCAGTGTTTAACAGGATCAACATCATTGCAGACGGCAATTACGGGGTAGCACAGAGGGTCTGGGAACGGAGCCTCGAGTACCCCGAGATGAAGACGAGCAACATTCCTGAAGTGCCCTGCGCCGTCGATCTCACCATCAATGAGGCGTTCCTCCTCACCATCATTCTCTCCATGGAATCCATTCAGCTCGTGGACCTTGCCGAGATCGCCGGGCCGGAGATCAATATCGACCAGAATCTCTACCGGTTGATACAGCACGGCCTCGTCGAAGAAGAGAAGGGGTACTTTCACATAAAACCCGAAGCGCTCAAATGTGTGTGCAATTACTTAACGCGCATACGGATGGTGTGGTGAATGGCGAACGGCATCCAACCCGACATAACTGACCTGCCCATCAAGGAGATCGATATCAGCACCATCCTCTACATCGGCTACATCCTCATCATCGCTTACATCGCGGTGCGGGTGCTCAGCTGGGTGCTCATGAGGCTCTCCGAGCGCGCCGGGATCTATCGTATTTCGGTCACCATGGCGATCCCGCTCCTCAAGATCGCCATCTATAGCACCGCTCTCTACCTTTTTATCACCGCCATCATCGAGCCGTCCCTCTCCCAGTTAGTAGCCTTCGCAGGGCTCTTCGGCGCCGCACTCGGGTTCGGGCTGAAGGACGTATTCGCCGATATTATCGGCGGGATCGTGATCACGTTCGAGCGACCCTATCAGATAGGGGACAAGATCGCCATCAAAGAGCACTATGGGGAGGTAATCGACATCGGCCTCCGATCAACCCGCATCCGTACCCCCGACGACTCCGTTGTCACGATCCCCAACTTTCTCGTCTTTAATCAGTCTGTCGAGAGCGCAAATGCGGGAAAAACAGAAATGATGGTGGTGATCGATCTCTTCATCGATCCCGAAAGCGACGCGGGATTGGCGATGAATATTCTCAAAGACGCCCTGGTTACCTCGAAATATGCCTATATCACTGCAAACCGGCCTTATACCGTTCTGCTGGATGATTTCCCCTTTTATAAACGGGTACGGGCGAAGGCATATGTCAATGATCTGCGGTACGAGTTCGAATTCAAGTCGGAGGTGACCCGCCGGGCATGGATGGCCTACTCCCGAGAGGGGATACGTCCGCCGCAGGTGCAGCGGATCCTCCCGGAGACGGCCGATCAGAACGAACGCACCAGCGAGCGTTCCACCTGAGTTTTTTGCTGCCCTCCGTCCGGCCGTCTTCTTCCTGATCCCGAAAAGGTATAAATGGGCACACGCCAGTGGGTAGCAGGGAGGAATGAGCAAATAATGACGGTCGAACATGTGGACGGCGAGGACCGCGGCGATATTCTGCTTTATGCGCTGAGCACCTGCCAGTGGTGCAGGAAGACGAAAGAGCTCCTGATAGAGCTGGGGGTGTCGTTTGATTACATCTATGTCGACCTCCTCAAGGGCAAGGAACTGGAAACCACCTACGATGAGGTGAAAAAGTATAATCCCCGCGTTTCATTTCCCACGCTGATCATCGATGAACGCTGTATCGTGGGCTTCCAGGAGAAGGCAATCAGGGAGGCGTTGAGCGGATGAACCCGGAAGATATCCCCGAAGACGAGGTGGAACGGCGCTACCAGCGGCTCAAACGCGAGGCCGAACGGGGCGGCTACCATCTCAATCCGGACGTGGAATTCACCAAATCGCTGGTCAGGGGGTTGATCGTCAATGAACGGCGCTACGGATATATGGGATGCCCTTGCCGGCTTAATTCAGGGAACAAAGAGGAAGATCTGGACATCATCTGCCCCTGCGACTACCGTGATCCCGATCTTGTCGACTATGACGCCTGCTATTGCGCCCTCTACGTGACAAAACCTGTGCTTTCCGGGGAAAAGGAACTGCGGCCCATTCCGGAACGCCGCCCACCGCGCGAAGAGCGTGCGACAGCGCGGCGGCCGTCCCCGGCTCACCTGTCCCTCCCCCTGCCGGTGCTGCGGTGCCGTGTCTGCGGCTACCTCTGCGCACGCACCGATCCTCCCGAGATCTGCCCGGTGTGCAGGGCAAAAAAAGACCGGTTCGAACGCTTCATCGAGTAATGCCGGGAAGCGTCCACCCTTTTCTTTCGAAATTCCTTTTATACCGCAGGAGGGGGTGCATGCCAGCCCGCATGGATAGGAAGCGCTATGTAGAGAGACGCACTCTGGAACACTGAGAACATGTGCCCGAGGAGGCGATTGTGATGAAAAAGCAGCATCCACTACCCTATCTTCTCTTTTTCCTGATTGCCGTGCCTGCGATAGCCGCCCTCTGGTATGGCTACCCGGGAGGGGATACGCCCCTGCTCGGCGCAGGCATCGTGCTCCTGCTCATCGCCCTGACGGCCGCGTCCTCCACGAAGGTCGCCGACCAGTGGGAGAATGCGGTGGTGCTCAGGGTGGGCAGGTTCCGCACATTGGCGGGGCCGGGCATCTTCACCATCATTCCCCTGGTAGACACCATCGCCTACTGGATCGATCTCCGTATCATCACCACCTCGTTCACCGCAGAAAAGACCCTGACAAAGGATACCGTACCGGTGGATGTGGAGGCGGTGCTCTTCTGGAAGGTCACCGACCCGAAGAAGGCCGCGCTGGAAGTCGAAGACTACCGGTCCGCGATCAGCTGGGCGGCCCAGACGGCGCTGCGCGAGGTGATAGGCAAGTCGAACCTCGCCGACATGCTGGAAGGGCGTGAGAAGCTCGACACGGAGCTCCAGAAGATCATCGATAAGCGAACCGAGCAGTGGGGCATCCATATCAGTTCCGTCGAGATCCGCGATATCCTCATTCCCACCGAACTGCAGGTCGCCATGTCCATGCAGGCGCAGGCGGAACGCGAGCGGCAGGCGAGGGTGATCCTGGGCGAGTCGGAAAAACAGGTGGCTGCGCAGTTCGAAGAGGCCGCACGGACCTACGAGCACAACCCCACCGCCCTGCACCTGCGGGCGATGAACATGCTCTACGAGTGCCTCAAGGAGAACGCCACGCTGGTGCTGGTGCCCTCGTCGGTGCTCGACACCATGTCGCTTGGGGATATCTCCGGGATCACCGCCCTGACCAAGGGGCTCGCCGACCAGATGAAGGCGGCGCGTGAAACAGCACATGTGATTCCGGAGACTGCACAGAAAGAAGAGAGGAGAGAAGAAGAAAAACCCCCGTCATGAGGGTCGGATCAGGAATTATCTTCTTCCAGCGGTATGACGATGGGAAAGCCGTTGTACCGCTCCACCACGGCGGGAATGCCGTAGACGTCCCGTATCGTCTCCGGCGTGACGACCTCGCGGCCGCCGGCGGCAAAGATGGTTCCGTCTCGTAAGAAGATGAACTTGTCCGAGTAGCGGAGGGCGAGGTTGAGGTCGTGCATGGTCATGACCGCCGAGACCTCGTGCCTGCGCACCACATCCCGGATGATGCGCAGGATCTCGATCTGGTTCTTGAGATCGAGACTGCTCGTCGGCTCATCGAGGAGGAGGATGCGGGGTTCCTGCACGAGGGCGCGTGCGATGCTCACCTTCTGCAGCTCCCCGCCGCTCATCTCGTCGATGTAGCGCAGAGAGAGGGACCCGAGTTCAAGGCGTTTGATTGCCGAATCGACGATTTTCAGATCATGTTCCGAGATGTTCCACCTGATATGGGGCCTGCGCCCGAGCAGGATGGCATCGAACGCAGTGAGCCGCCCGGTCTCGCACCGCTGGGGGACATAGCCGATCTTTCTGGCGATCTCCATCTGGTCGAGTTTGAGTACGTCCTCATCTTCCACGAGGATGCTGCCCTCTCTCGGTTTGAGGATGGCGTTCATGCACTTGAGCAGGGTGGTCTTGCCGACACCGTTCGGGCCGAGGATGGAGAGCACCTCGTTGCGTTTCAGATCGAACTCGATATCGTCGAGGACGTTCTTGCTGCGATAGCTGAATGCCACGCCGCCGACCTCGAGGATCATCGCCGGTACCCCCTGAGGAGCAGGTAGATGAAGACCGGCGCCCCCATGAATGCCGTGAGGATGGCGACCGGCAGGATGTGGGGGGCGAGCAGGAGGCGCGCCGCGGTATCGGAGGCGAGCAGGAGGACCCCTCCGGCGAGGCAGGAACCGGGGATGAGGTAGCGGTGGTCGTCGCCGATGAGACGGCGGACCATGTGCGGGCAGACCAGCCCGACAAACCCGATGACGCCGAGAAACGCGATAATGATGGCCGTAACCAGTGAGGCGATGAGCATGCCGACAAGCCGCACCTGCTCCACCTTCACGCCGAGCCCTTTTGCGGTCTCGTCGCCCGCATCAATGGCGTTGTAGTTCCACCGGTTGAAGAAGAAATAGACGGTGGCGATCACCGTGATGGCGGTGATCAGCAGGAGTTCGCTCCAGTCCGCCCTTCCTGCATCGCCGAAGGTCCAGAAGACCACGGCGGCAAGCTGCACATCGTCGGCAAAATACTGCAGAAACATCGTCCCCGCGGTGAAAAGAGAGCCGAGTGCCACCCCGGCGAGGACCATGACCTCGGGGGAGGTTCCCCGTATGCGGGAGATGGCAAGGATAACTCCGGTGGCGAGAAGGCTGAAAATAAAGGCCGCGATGGTGACGATGTAGGGATTGTCGATGATAATGGCATCCGCACCGCTGCTGTGCATGGTGCCGGCGCCGAGCACGATCACCGAGAAGGCGGCGCCGAATGCGGCGGCATTGGAGATGCCGAGTGTGAAGGGCGATCCGAGCGGGTTCCTGAGAATGGACTGCATCGCCACACCGGCAACCGCAAGGCCGATCCCGGCGACGATTGCGGTGAGGGCCTGCGGGAGCCGGATATTCCAGATAATGATATCCCACTTGTGCGATACGCTCTCCCACACCGGCAGGTCGACCGGCAACAGTGCGTTGATACGCTCCATGGTGCCGCTCACAATCGTCTGCACCACCTCCCCGGCCGGGATCTGCACTGCACCCACCGAGATCGAGTAGATGAGAAGGATGAGGAGAAGGGCCACGCCTCCTGCGATGAAGGAGACCTTCCTTCCCACATACTGCATGTACTCTTCGGGAATTTCGCCGTCAACGAGATGTATCGCCATCACCGCCTTCTACGCTGGTATCTTCCGTTGTTCAGGGTTTCATGAGAGTGCAATCTTCTGGAACGCCATCGAGTCGAATGCTTCGTTCATCTCATCGAAGACGGGCTCGCCAACCAGGAAGGTGTAGATCTCGTCCGCTTTGACTGCGGGATCGATATCACTGAACTGCTCGGGATAGAGGACCTTGCCGACGTAGTAGGCATCGGCGATGACGGATCCGTGGTTGACGGTGTACCAGTTGTAGGGCAGCACGCCGTACACCTCGCCCGCCTGGACGGCAGCGAGGGACTGGTAGGCCGGATCGTCACGGAGTTCGTCGATCGCGTTGGGGGTCGTCTGGATAGTTGAGAGGTCCACGAAGAGCATATCGGGGTCCCACTCGACGATCTTCTCCTTGGCCACATCCGCATGCTCCGTCCCGACCCCGGCCGCGACATTCATGGCATTCACGAACATAAACGGCGGGTAGGCAGGCTCTGTCGACTGGTAGCCGTGCGGCCCACGGTAAGCGATGCCTCCGATATAGGTGCTCAGTTTGTCGTCATCGGCGATGCCTTCGGTGCGGGCATTGAGATCGGCGATCTCGGCGTCGAAGAAGGCAATGACCTCTGCCGCGCGGTCCTCCTTGCCCATGACCTCGCCCATGATGGTGAGGGCCTGGTACATGTCATCGCGGTAGACACCGAGGTCGCCGTAGGCGAGGGCGACGACGGGGGTACCGGTCTTCGAGGAGAGCTGGTCGGCATCGGCCGCCGAGGTAACATCCATCTTGAAGATCACCTGCGGGTCGCAGGCGACGATCTTCTCGGGGTCGTCATTGCCGCGGAACTCCCCGATCAGGGGGAAGTCCTTGAACTGCGGGTTGGCAAGCGCGTAGGGACGGGCGTCGAATTGCGTCTCCTCCTTCTCGATATCGTCGACGCCTACGATGGCATCTTCGGCCTGCAGGTACGTCAGATACCGCAGGGTGCCGGCACCCGAGCAGACGACCCTGTCCGGCGCCTTGGGCACGGTGACCGATCTTCCAAGAGCGTCGGTGATGGTGATCGTCTCCGGTCCGGATTCGGTCGGCTGCATTGTGGTATCCGGGGACGATACACTCGACGTGCAGCCGCACATCAGCACACAGGCCGAAACGGCCAGGATCAGGAACACTGCGAATAGGTGAATACGTGTCAGTTTCACTCACAATCACTCCGATAAACAGGTAATGTCTCCGCCATGTATTAAAAAATGTCGATTGTGTATGAACAAGTATAGCAATTATTAAAAAAATGAAAATTATTTCATTAAAATATCAAAATCGTAGCAATATTCATTGCGATCCTTAAACTCGTATTCTCGGCATGCTGATCCGGCTCCTCATCGATGCCGCACCTCGAAGAAGGCTGATTGCGCCGACGGGAAGCAATTATCAGATTCCGCGCCCAACTACATACTATGAGAAGCCAGGTGAAATGGGGGATCGCCCTCATCGTCGCCGGATGCGTTCTCCTTGTTCCCGGCATACCATTTCTCCTGTTCTATGCCCTGCCTCTCATCCTGATAGGCGCAGCATTGATCGTCTTCCGGGGGCGGGAGGCCTCGATCGAAGAAGTACACGCGGTGAAAGAGCAATGATTATCACGACCACAGAATCAGTCAACGGTGCCGGGTGCGAGATCCTCGGCATCGTGTTCGGCAACACGGTGCGTTCAAAACACCTCGGAAAGGACGTCATGTCAGGGTTAAAAAGCATTATCGGCGGTGAACTCCAGGAGTACACGGAGATGCTCTCCGATGCCCGGACCGAGGCGACCAACCGCATGATCAACGAGGCACAGAAACTGGGTGCCGATGCGGTGATCAATGTCAGGTTCACCACCTCCCAGACCACCGCCGGCGCCGCAGAACTGCTCGCCTACGGGACAGCCGTGAGACTGCGCAAAGAATAAGTGAGGCAGGGAGGCGGGGCTATTACCGTTCTACAAGAGCCTCGATTTCGATGATTTCGATCGGAGTGCCCCACTGGTGGATGGTAATCACATCACCCCGCAGTTTTGCCACAAACCGCACCCGCAGTCCCTGAACCTTATACTCGTCGGCGAGGTTGATCGGATAGTAGTTATGGCCGTCATCACTGACAATCCCGAAAAATCCCCCCTCAAGCGGGACAATACGTACCGTCCCTTTCCCGGAAAACACCGCGTCCTCACCGCGCTGCGGTCCACCGAGACACCCGGACGAAAGGATGCATCCGATCAGCAGCAGAAGCACTATCCTTCTCAGCATGCTCTTCAGCCTCAATTCTTCCCCGCGCGAGCATAATCTTTGTGCACGATACCGGGGGTTGGATTACGCGGGGAATGCCTATAAAGGATAAGTGACCTTCAAACCACTACGGGCCCCAGGGGTGCGGAGAGGTTGCGGGTCATATGGATATCGATGAAGAATCGCTCGCCTTCCACGAGCGTCACCGGGGAAAACTCGCCACACGGTCGAAGACGGAGATCCACTCGATGCACGATCTCGCCCTCGTCTACACGCCGGGTGTCGCTGCAGTGAGCAAAAAAATCGCACAAAATCCGGATGCAGCATTTAGGTATACGATGAAGGCGAACAGCATCGCCGTCGTTACCGACGGATCCGCGGTGCTTGGTCTGGGCGATATCGGGGGCTACGGGGCCATCCCCGTGATGGAAGGCAAGGCAATCCTTTTCAAGGAATTTGCCGACATCGATGCGTTCCCCATCTGTTTTGAAGAGAAAACGGCGGATATCGTCGCGCAGATACGAAATCTCGCCCCCGTGTTCGGGGGGATCAACCTGGAAGATATCGCTGCGCCGCGCTGCTTCGAGATCGAAGACAGCCTCCAGGACATCGGCATTCCTGTCATGCATGACGACCAGCACGGCACGGCGGTGGTGGTGCTGGCAGCCCTGCTCAATGCATGCAGGGTCTTGAATCGCGAATTCGCGGACCTGCGCATCGTGATCAGCGGTGCGGGGGCGGCAGGCTTTGCTATCGTCCGCCTGCTCAAATGCCTGGGGATCGACACGAAATACTGCAGCCCTGCGGGCGATATCATCGTCTGCGACCGCCGGGGGATCATTCACAAACGACGAAGCGATCTCTTCGCGCAGAGGCACAAGTACATCATTGCCCACGAGACCAACAGGGCGGTGCGGACCGGCACGCTCGCCGATGCAATGGAAGGCGCGGACGCGTTCATCGGCGTATCGGCACCCGGTATCGTCACGGAGGAGATGGTGGCATCGATGGGCCCTAACCCAATCGTCTTTGCCCTCGCCAACCCCGTCCCGGAGATCATGCCGGAACACGCACGCGCCGCCGGTGCGGCCATCGTGGGCACGGGACGCAGCGATTATCCGAACCAGATCAACAATGTGCTGGCATTTCCGGGAATCTTCCGGGGGGCGCTCGATGCCGCGGCCACGCAGATCACCGACCGCATGAAACTCGCCGCAGCCCACGCCCTTGCCGACCACATGAACGCCCCCACCAGAAACCGGGTCCTGCCGGACGTCCTCGACAAACGCGTCGCATATTCGGTCGCGCGTGCCGTGCAGTGCGCCGCGAACGAATCGGGGTGTGCACGGGCATGGCTGCAGTCCTCCCCGCCCTGACTCCGACCAGACAGCCCCCGTTCTAGCCTGGTTTCGATGTCTGGGCTCCTTTTATATATGATAACCAATTGTTCAATCGCGTATACCCGGTTCCTGCGGAGTGGTGATGATGGCAAAATGGAAGTGTAGCGTCTGCGGTTATGTGTATGATGAGGAGCAAGGGGAGCCCGCAACAGACACACCACCGGGCACCGCCTTCGAAGACCTGCCGGACAACTGGCGCTGCCCGGTATGCAACGCAGAAAAATCGGCTTTTTCGCGTACCAGCGATGAGGAAAAGGCCGGTCCTGCCCTGCTTATGAAATGGAGGTGCAGTGTCTGCGGCTACGAATATGACGAGAAGACGGGGGAGCCGGCGACCGATACGCCGCCGGGGACACGTTTTGCGGAACTTCCCGATGAATGGCGCTGCCCGGTCTGCGGAGCAAAAAAGAGCGCCTTTTCCATGGTGAAAAAGGAAGAGCTCGTGCACGCCAGATCGGATACGACCGTCTCCGATGTGCTCATCTCCGAGATGGAGTCTCGGGGGATCACCCTTGTGTTCGGGCTCCCGGGGACCTCCGCTCTCGGGCTCGTGGATGCACTCAGGAAAAACCCGAACATGCAATACATCGTGGTCCGCCACGAGGAGAACGCCGCCATGGCCGCGTCAGCCTACCACAAGCTCACCGGGAAGATCGCCGCCTGCCTGACCATCGCCGGGCCCGGAGCGACCAACCTCGCCACCGGGCTCTACGATGCCAGGGAAGACCACGCCTCGGTCCTCTCCCTCAACGGTCAGGTAGCAATCCAGTACACCGGGCCAGGAGGGTTCCAGGAGATCGATCAGGACGCCTTCTTCCGCCCGGTCACCACCTACAACAACACCATTTACGATAAAAAGATGGCCGTACTCCTCCTCACCAAAGCAATCAAATACGCCACCCTCCAGAAAGGAGTCGCCCAGATCTCCGTCCCCAACGACATCCAGAAAGATTCCCTTGACGCCCCCATATCAAAACGGGAAGGCTGCATTTCGGGATTCAGGATTGTGCAGAGCGACGACGGCATCGAACAAGCGGCAGAGGCCATCAACAGTGCAGAGCGCCCGGTCATTATTGCCGGGTGGGGTGCCTACGATGCCCCCGAAGAGGTGGTTGCACTCGCCCGCATCATCCAGGCGCCGATCGTCACCACCTACCGGGCCAAGGGGATGCTCCCTGACGACCATGAATGGAATGTGGGCATCCTGGGGTCAGTAGGCCCGCCGCAGGCGCGCACACTCGTCGACGATTCGGATCTCCTCATCACCCTGGGTGTCGGGTTTTCCAAATACACCAATGTGCCCCTCGATACCATGATGGTGCAGGTGGACACGGATCCCATCAAGCTGGGGAAAAATCCGGAGGGTGTATCGCTCTGGAGCAACTGCAAGCTCCTCATCCCCAAACTGATCCCGGGACTGCGGGCCAGGGAAGATAGAGGCATTCTGGCGGAGATCGCGGGGATGAAACAGGAGTGGCGAAAGCACCTAGACGGGGAGGCGGACCCGGAAGCGGTACCCCTCCGGCCGCCGTTCATCATGAAGGTGCTCTCGGAAACCGTTCCCCCGGATGCCGTCATCGCCATCGACGTGGGGGAAGTCCAGTGGTGGTTCGGAAGGAATTTCCGGATGAAAAAGCAGCGGTTTGCAATGTCCGGGTATCTCGGCACCATGGGGTTCGGGCTTCCCGGTGCAATCGCTGCAAAACTTGCATATCCGGAGAAGACGGTTGTGTGCATCACCGGCGACGGCGGGTTTTCGATGGCGATGGCAGACTTCGTCACCGCGGTCAAATATGATCTCCCCATGGTCGTGGTGGTCTTCAACAACAAGCAGCTGGCCATGATCCAGGTAGAGCAGATGATGGAGCAGTACCCGAATTTCGGCACAGACCTGCTCAACCCGGATTTTGCCGCATATGCAGATGCATGCGGCGGAATAGGCATCAGGGTTGCACAGCCCTCGGCACTCAGGGATGCCGTTGAGCATGCCATCAATCTCAACCGGCCGGTCATCATCGATGTGGACACTGATCCCAAACGATTCTCCTGAACCCATTTTTCCTGCGGCCGGAGCATCAGAGACCACTGCGCATCTCTGCACAGGCGTATCACCCGGGATAAGGCTTTATAGTCTGCTGCGCAGGTTGAGGCAACAGGAGTGGGTGGGAAATGGCAGGCAGGACGGAAGCCGCAGTGCACCGCCACGACATGGTCGTGATTGGTGCAGGGCTTTCCGGGCTCAGGGCGGCAATAGAACTCTCCGATGCCGGACTGGATACCGCGGTCATCTCCAAGGTCCTCCCCCTGCGCTCGCATTCGGTGGCGGCACAGGGCGGGATAAACGCGTCCCTCGGCAATGTGGCAGGAGAGGACGGGGCGATGGACAGCTGGGAGGCGCATGCGTACGACACGGTGAAGGGCTCGGATTATCTGGCAGATCAGGATGCCGTCGAGGTCATGTGCCGGGAGGCGCCGAGGACGGTCATCGAGTTGGAGCACATGGGCACGGTGTTTTCCAGGCTTGAGAACGGATACATTGCCCAGCGGCCCTTCGGAGGGGCGATGTTTCCCCGCACCTGCTATGCCGCCGATCGTACGGGGCACAATATTCTCAATACCCTCTACGAGCAGGCGCTGGACAGGGAGATCCGGTTCTACGAGGAATACTACACCACGGCACTTGTCAGGGACGGCGGACGGTGCACCGGCTGCACCGCCATCGAACTGCTGACAGGGAGGGTGCACGGGTTTGCCGCAAAGGCAGTGCTCCTGGCCACAGGAGGATTCGGGCGCCTGTACTCCCGTTCAACCAATGCGCTCATCAATACCGGGGACGGGGCCGCCCTTGCGCTCCGTGCCGGCGTCCCGCTCAAGGACATGGAGTTCATTCAGTTCCACCCCACCACCCTCTTCGGCACCAATATTCTCATCACCGAGGGTGCCCGGGGTGAGGGAGGCAGGCTCTACAACAGCAACAATGAGCGGTTTATGGAGCCTTACGCCCCCCATTCTCTCGATCTTGCCCCCCGCGATGTGGTTGCACGGGCGATCGAGGAGGAGATCGCGGCCGGCCGGGGATTTGAAGGAGGGTATGTCCACCTGGATCTGACCCATCTCGGTGCGGACCATATCAGGGCGCGGCTTCCCGGCATCCGCCAGATTGCCATGGATTTCGCGGGCATCGACCCGATCATCGACCCCATCCCCGTCCAGCCCGGCCAGCACTACTCGATGGGAGGGATCGACGTGAACAACCGCGGGGAGACGCGGCTCCCCGGCCTGTATGCCGCCGGGGAGTGCGCCTGCAACAGCGTCCACGGAGCCAACAGGCTCGGGGGCAACTCCCTCCTGGAGACGGTGGCGTTCGGCAAACTTGTCGCCCGGGCTATCGTCCAGAACACGCAAGGACTGCCCGCACCCGCAACCGATGCCGTCCGGTCACGAGCTGCTTCCGAACAGGAGCGTATCGATGTCCTTCTCGGCCGAAAGACAGGTGAGAACCTGTTTGCGATCATGGACGATCTCAAGGACACCATGTTCGAGTATTTCGGGATCTTCCGCGATGAGCGGCACATGAAAGAGGGTATTTCCAGGCTTGAACGCCTGCAGGAACGATTCGAGCGGGTGCATGTAAAGAATAAAAGCCGGGTCTTCAATCAGGCGCTCACCAGACTGCTGGAACTGGAGGGTATGCTGCTCCTCGCCGCGGTTCTGGCACAGAGTGCCCTTCGTCGCCGGGAAAGCCGGGGTTCGCACACGAGAACAGACTTTCCGGCACGGGACGACGAGCACTTTCTCGCGCATACGCTGGCACACCTGCGCAACGGTGCGGTCGAGGTGGAGTATGAGCCGGTCCGGCTCGGGATGTTTGAACCAACGGAGCGTGAGTATTGAAATGAGACTGAAATTATTTCGCTACAACCCCGAGGACAGGGAGCAGCGGTATGATATCTTTGAGATCGAATCACGTCCGGGGATGTCGGTGCTCGCCGCACTCTTTGACGTGCAGAAAAAGCATGACGATTCCCTTGCCTTCCGGTATTCCTGCCGGGGAGCGGTCTGCGGGACCTGCGCCATGCTCATCAACAAGGTGCCCCGTCTCGCCTGCAGGACGCAGGTGGCGAAACTCCTCGACGGGAGTCTGGAGATGGACCTTGCGCCCTATCCGGCGCTCGAGGTAGATATCGACTGGAACCCGGAAGAGGAGGTGCTGGTCGAACCGCTGCCGCACCTCCCCCTGATCCGCGATCTGGTGGTGGATATGGAGCCTTTCTTTGCATTCTACCGGGCAGTCCGGCCGGTTTTCAAACCTGAAGGCGAGGCGCCGGCAAGGGAACGCTTGATGGACAGGGACGCGGTGAGTGCGCTGGAGGCCTATACGAACTGCATCCTCTGTGGTGCCTGCTTCGGCGCCTGCCCCGTCGATGCGAAAAATCCAGACTACTACGGTCCTGCTGCGCTGGCGAAGCTCTACCGGTTCCATATCGATCCACGGGAGGCAGGGGACGGCTCAAGGCTCGAGCTGGCAAATACGCCTGAAGGGTGGTGGGCGTGCGAATTCCACACCAACTGCAGGCGCGTCTGCCCGAAAGGGGTGCCCCCCAACATCGCCATCGGAAAGGCGCGCCGTGAGCTCTCCGAGCAGGGCAGGGAGACGGAGAGATGAGAGGTTCGAAGAATCGCATCGAGCGAGATTCCCTCGGTGAGCGGGAATTGCCCGCAGATGCCTACTACGGCATCCAGACCCTCCGCGCCATGGAAAATTTTCCCGTCTCCGGCATGTACGAACGCCCCGTATTCATCCATGCATATGTCATCCTGAAAAAAGCGGCGGCAATTGCCAATATGGAGCTCGGCACGCTCGATCCCGTCCTCGGGGAGGCGATCGTCAATGCTGCGGATGAAGCCCTTAAGGGTGCATTCGACGACCAGTTCAGGGTGGACGTCTTCCAGGCGGGGGCGGGGACCTCATGCAATATGAATGTCAACGAGGTGCTCGCCAACAGGGCGCTGGAACTGCTCGGCGAGCCGCGGGGTACGTACGAGATCCTGAGCCCCAATGATCACGTGAACAGGGGCCAGTCGACCAACGACACCTTTCCCACGGCGACCCACATCGCGATCATATGGGAGGCGGACAGGCTCATTGCCGCACTCGTCACACTGGCCGGGGTTTTTGAGAGGAAAGGGGAAGAATTTGCCCATCTCCCCAAATCCGGAAGGACGCACCTGATGGATGCCCTCCCCCTCACCCTCGGCGCCGAATTTGCCGCCTACGGTGCAGCCCTGCACAGGGCCGCAGACCGGATCAGGAGGCAGCGCGACGATCTCTGCGAGGTTGCGATCGGAGGGACAGCGACCGGAACGGGCGCAAATGCCCACCCGCAATTCAGGGATACGGTCCTCCGGCATCTCTCCCGGCTCGCCTCAATCGATCTTCGTCCTCCACGAAACAGCTTCGAGGCGCTCCAGAGCAGATCCCAGCTGGGCGCCTTCTCCGCGTCCCTCAGGGGGCTGGCGCTTGAACTGGTCCGGATCGCCAACGATCTTCGCCTCCTCGGCTCAGGACCCACCACGGGGCTTGCCGAGATCGCCCTCCCTCACGTCCAGCCCGGCTCCTCGATCATGGCCGGCAAGGTCAATCCTGTCATGGCCGAGTGCCTGGACATGATCGCATTCCACGTGATAGGAAACGACACCACCGTCGCTCTCGCGGTGCAGGCGGGCCAGATCGATCTTAACGTGATGACCCCGGTGATGACCCACAATATCCTCGAATCCCTCGCCATCATGACCGCGTATCTGCCTGTCTTCCAGGAGCGCTGCGTGGAGGGGATCACCGCGCACGAGCGTCGCCTGCAGGAATATCTCGAGATCAATCCGATACTGGCGACGCTCCTCGCCCCCCGGATAGGCTACCTGAAGGCGGCGGAGATCGCCAGAGAAGCGCAGGAAAAAGGCGTGCCCGTACGCGATGTTGCGGTAATGAGGGGCGTGCTCTCGAAGCAGGAGGCGGACCGCATCTTCGACCCGCAGGCCGTCGCACGCAGCCACTACCGGTAATTCATATCCTCTGCGATACGGGTCCCTGACACCTGCGCAACCTCTTCCACCCAGACAATCTCGCAGGCTCCCTCCCGCTCATCGGCCCTCGACCTGCTGGTGTTCCATGTGTAGGTCGACCCCCGGGAGTTCTCGCCATACACATCGACAAGGTACCCCTTTATCTCGACATATTCCCCGATGTCCATCCCTTTCGCAGCAGTCCGCACCGATTCGTTGGCGAAGATGCAGTGGTTGTTGCTGCTATGCTCATTGATATACGAGTAATTGAGTGCCAGGCAATCGGCAGGGAAATGGTAGTGGTAATTGAGATGGCGGGGCGCTTTGTAGTAGCTGACATGATCCTCGTACGGCGCTTCGATGAGTTTTCCCCATGCAACACTCAGGTCCATAGGAGCAAGGGTGTCGGGCGAGGAACCGGAATAATTGTCCCTTCCCACAAGCTTCCCGCAGAGGGTATAGCGGGCGATGGCAGTCATCGTGAAGTGCCACTCCCTGATGTCGCGGTGAAACACCTCCGGCGGTGTGAGATTCTCCTGCACCGGACCTGCAACGGGGATCGGAGTTTCCGTATACAGGGACCCGTTGTGCGCCTCCTCCCCGGTGATGGAGCCCCCGGGGAGCCCGCTGGTGGCGATGACAGAGGTTCCTATGAGCATAGCGTTCAGGATGAGCAGGTACAGGATTTTCATGGAGTTCCACCGGTCCCCCGCTGGCAGGAGATGCATACGCGGGCGCATCCCATAACGATTCCGCTCCGCGGACAGGGGAGGAAGGCCTGCGCCGGCATGCATGGAGGGGTACAGGAGAACTTCTGCGGTCGCACACCAGACACGGATATCGATACGGCAGGGGATCAGGGGATTTTTTCGATAATCCTGTGGTTGTATATGTCGAGCATGTACCGTTCAGGATGATCGAGCAGGTCGAGCGCATTGATCCTGAGGTCGATGAGCTCGCTGTAGGTGAAGTCCTCGTTGAGGATCATGGTGCTCCTCTCGTACTGCACCTCCAAACCGTTGACCTTCTTTCCGACGTTGATGATCTCCTGCATACCAGCCCATACGTGCGAGCAATGACATAAATGATTCGCCGTGGGAGGGGGTACGAAACCCGCACAAATTCCCGGTCACCCACCGTGTGACGCAAGAAAATCCCTCGCCATGCAGGGATCGTCGCTCGCAAACCCGTCGACGCCAAGCGCCACCGCCCGGGTAAATTCTGCTTCGCTGTTCAGCGTCCAGGGGACCACGGAAATTCCTGCACCATGTGCAGCCTCGATGAGGTCGGGTGTCACCCTCGTGAATTTGGGAAGGATCATCCGGGCATGCACCGCACGGGCTGCCTGTACGGGATCCTCAAGGCTCCGTGAATAGATCAGGCCGGTGGCCACATCGCCGAGCAGCTCACCGACCGTTCGAAAAATCTCCGGGTGGAATGACACGACGAGGAGGGGTTCCGGCCGCACTCTGGCGAGCATTGCGCAGACTGCCACCTCGCTCCCCGGTTCCTTGATCTCCACCACGAGGCCTCCGCCTCGCTCGCTGACCAGATGGAGCACCTCCGCAAGCGTCGGGATGCGTTCACCTTCCCCGGCGTCAAGGTCCCTGAGTTCGGCGAGCGTGAGCGATCCAACCGCCCCCGAGCCGTTTGTGGTGCGGTCCACGGCGGCATCGTGTATTACGACAAGATGCCGGTCCCTGCTCACGCGCACATCCACTTCCACGTAGCGTGCACACTCCATCCCCCTGCGCAACGCACGCAGCGTGTTTTCCGGCTCCAGCGCCCGTGCCCCCCGGTGGCCTATGACGAACATACCACCGCCTCTGCTCCGGATTATTTAGTGGTTGCGCTTCCCGGCACAAATCTGCACAGCGTTCACGTGCCGCCAGCAGCCACGCAGGAATGCAGGCGGTAGTTTCACATAAGTGTCACAATGTCTGTGATCGCTTCCCTGACTGACGGATTCATCCCGAGAATAAGCAAGAATGCAATGGTAACCAGGATAAAATGGACGATAAGCCCAATGTTGGCTGTTTTTATGAACGACATGCCCGCAAGGTTGTATCTGTTAATTTATATATTTTTTAGTGAAAAAAATGCGTGAATACTATATTGTGCACCGATTCTGATTGATCCGACCGGAATGCAGGAGGGCGCGCAGAAAGCCTGAACGATCACCGGCATATTCGCATCCACCATCCCCGAACAGGAACAGGACCGGCAGATGCCGCGATCACCAGCGATGAATATCCTGCAGAACATGTATCATCAACGATTTTCATACCGGATTCATGATTGCATAGCGATGTGTTCATTATTGCATCAGGTGTAATTCTTCCACGTACGTTTCTGCCGTCATACTCACTATCGTTCTCGTGCTCATCGCCCTGCGCAATACCCTCCAATTGAGACCGGGCATATGGCAGATCATGCTCGGAGGAGCGATTGCAATGCTGGTCACGGGCCAGATCACACCCGAGGACGCGTTGAGGGCAATCAACATCGACATCATCCTCTTTCTCTCCGGAATGTTCATTGTCGGCGAGGCCCTCTGGCGCAGTGGCGCGTTGCTCCCTCTCTCGTATAGAGTATTCTGCTGCGCGATGAATCTGGACGGCCTCGTACTGCTGTTCATTATGGTTGCAGGTCTCCTTTCAGCCATTCTTATGAATGACACCGTGGCGATTATAGGCACGCCCTTTGTTATCCATCTCTCGAGAAAATACGGGATATCGGCGAAAATGCTCCTTTTGGCCCTCGCCTTCGCCGTGACCACCGGAAGCGTGATGAGCCCCATCGGAAATCCGCAGAATCTCCTGATTGCGATGGGATCAGGCATGGAATACCCGTTTTTGACCTTCCTCCGGTACCTCTGCATCCCCACTCTGGCCAGCCTGCTGCTCGTCTATTGCGTGGTGAGATATGCGTTCCGGGAAGAGTTTTCCCGGTGCGTGCTTACCCACGAGCACGAAAAGACCGTCGATAAGAGCCTTGCGAAACTCTCTCTTGGATCCCTCGGCCTCATCATCCTGATGATTGTGGCAAAGACCATAATATGCGGCCTCGCGAGAAGTGGACCAGAGATCTCGCTCACCCTCATCGCGGTGGCGGCTGCTCTTCCCATCATGCTCTTCTCCCCGAGAAGAAGTGAGATACTCTGGAACATTGACTGGCACACATTGATCTTCTTTGCATCGATGTTCGTGCTGATGCAGGGCGTGTGGGATTCGGGGGTTTTCCAGTCCCTGCTCAACCTATCGTCCGGATTTTTCCTTGATATCCCCTCAATTATGATGCTCAGCATCCTTTTCAGCCAGATCATCTCCAACGTCCCTTTCGTGGCCCTTTTCCTTCCCGTGCTGGCTGATGCAGCCAGCCCCATCGAGGCCTACCTTGCTCTCGCTGCCGGTAGTACGATTGCAGGAAACCTCCTTATCCTCGGGGCGGCAAGCAACATCATTATCATCCATAATGCGGAAAAGCAGGGCTATTCGATCAGTTTTATGGAATTCGCATACCTCGGGATCCCTCTGACCTTAAGCCAGGTGATGGTATACGTGATCTCGTTCGGTCTGTTCCCGTAGATCCCCTGTCTGCACGCAGCCATGGCGGCCCCATACCAACGGCAGACACACCAAACCCGATACAGAAGGAGGCAGATCGTTGTGGGGCAATAATGCAATCGGATCGAGGGTATGCCCCACCCGGGTGCATCGATTTCATTACTCTTAAATGCAAGTGCCGGCAAATGAGAGCATAGGTACCGAATCCGGAGAGAAAAGGAGAATCAAAGGGCAATGATTGCGCTCGATCGATTGAACCAATTTGAACGGGGGATCTACTACATCCTGATCGCCCTCTTCTCGATCGTCATCTTTTTCACGGTCATAGAGCTGGTCATACTGGTGATCCAGGCCATCGTGGAGGTTACCTCCTATCGCCTGGACACCCACGAAATTATCGATCTGTTCGGGTTTTTCCTGCTCATTCTCATCGGGCTCGAACTTATTGATACTATCAAGGTCTACATGAAGGAGAACAGGATTCGTGTCGAGGCCATTCTGCTCGTCACAATCATCGCCATTTCGCGAAAGGTGATCCTGTTTGACCCCTTCGAGGAGGGCATCGGTGATATGCCAATCCTCGGTGTGGCCGCAATAATCATCGCCCTCTGCAGCGGGTATTACCTGATCAAAAAAGCAGGATACTCGTAACATTCCTTTCATCCTTCGATCCATCGACATATCGGGAATCGGAGTGACCCTGTTACCCCTCCACGCATCGCCCCCATCGAATGGGTGCGCGGACTGGATACCTCCGTCTGCAGGGCTCAAGGGATCGTGTGCTCACGCCAGCGCGCTTTCCTGCGTGGAATCACGGCAGAATATACAGGTGGAACCCGTTTTCCTCACGATCTCCCTGATCCTCTCGATATCCGGATCGGGGGGAAGGCTGAAGATATTGATATCCACATGGGGGGCGTCCTCGAGAAAATCAGTGAACGGTCCGAGCACAACCATGACATTTTTCGCCGGTATCCGTACGTACTCGATGAGCATGGAGAGCGATTCCTCCGCTTCGGGGATGCGATCCTTATCGTCCACCACCGCGATCACCATGAGATCGGCATCCCAGTTGATGATGAGCTTGTAGGCCACAAGAATCGAGAGATCGCAATTTTCCAGCCGCATACCGGGAGACCATTCCATGCACGAACCGGTCAGCCAGAGATTGATCCTCCGTTTTCTTCCCAACGCGGCCTGCGGGTGGCCTGCGTACAGGACGATGCCTTTGAAGTTCTCGGTCGCCTTTTGCATGATAAAGAGCAGATCATGGATTTTGCCCGTTTCGGGCGGCAGCTGGAGAAACACGATATTGGGGCTGAAAAGCGTGCGTTTCAGGGTCTGTATGCTTGCTGCAACACCGTTTTCAAAGGTGTCCGCGTTCACGATGGTCCATTCGGCGTAGATGCCGTCCATCTGGAAATCCTCCTGAAGCAGCATCAAACCGTCCCTCTGTTCATCGCGCACCCCATCGATCGCGATGCCGATGATGTTCACAGAGCCGCGGGGAAAGGAGAGATCACGCAGAAATTCAGAGACCCCATAGAGATCTGCAGGATTCTCGACCGGGACGAGAAGGTTCGGCCGCCATGCACGCTCCTGCGAAATGGGCATGGACATCGCCTTTTTCGCGGCCCATTCAGCCAGTGCCACAAAAAGGCTGCTTCGCACATCCCCGTAGGGCTGCGGGCTCTGGAGGTGGCGGTACATCAGGATGTTGTAAAAAGCCACCACCAGTATCACCGCAACCAGGCTGAACACGGCATTGATGATGAACATCACGAAAAGACACCCAAGCGTTCCGGCGAGCGGGATGATACGGGGGATCCTGAAAATCGGCCGGAAGCTGGCCAATCCAAGACTCTGTTCAAGAAGGATGACGATATTGATCATCGCGTAGCTGATCAGGAAGAACATGGTGATGAAGGGGGCAACGGTATTGAGGTCCCGTAGCAGCAGGACGCCCGATACCACGATGCCGGTAAAAAGCAGGGCGTTGCGCGGTATCCCCGAGGCCGAACGCCGGGAGAGCCACTCGCTGTAGGGAAGGATGTTGTGTTCAGCCATGGCATGGAGCACCCGCGAAGCACCCACAAAGGAATTGATTGCGGATGAGAAGGTCGCTGCGAGAAGGCCGGCAACGACCACCCAGCCGACGGCGGCCTGCTCGAAGATAAAATTGAAATTGCCCGTGAGTTCCGGTGATGAGGCGTTCCCCGCAAACCAGTAGGCCAGCGTCAGGTATACCACAAGACTGGTCGCGATTGCCCCGAGGGTGCCGAGAGGGATGCTACGCCGGGGATGGGCAAGTTCTCCGGACATGTTTGCCCCGGCCATAATCCCGGTGGCTGCGGGAAAAAAAATTGCGAACACGACCCAGAACGTGGCATTCATCGGCCCTGCGATGAGCTCAGGGGCAGGGAGGTGATCGAGCCCTGCGGCAAAGATCGATATCAGCGAGGCAGCGATAATGGCAAGGATGATGTACTGCACCCTGAATGCCGCGTCGGTGCTGAGGAACACGATGGAAAACACAACCAGGAAGGTCACGAAATCAATAATTACGGGGGAAAAGCCGGGAAAGAGGTAACGAAGCCCCTCCCTGAACCCGAAGATGTAGAGCACGATGGAAAACGCAAGGGCGAAGTACAGGGGCACCCCGATGCTTCCCCCGACCTCCATGCCCAGCGACCGCGTGATGATGGAATAGGGGCCGCCGGGCCCGATGCGGATATTGCTGATGATGGAGGACATGGAGAGCGCGGTTGATGCAGTAATGGAAAATGCGATGAGGATGATCATCCACGCGCCGAGCAGGCCGACATTGCCGACGACCCACCCGGTACGAAGGTAGAGGATTACCCCGAGAATCGTCAGGAGCGTGGGGACATATACTCCCTTGAACATCCCGAACTTCACCACACCCGCGCCCGATCCATCCTCACTGCCATCGCTGATGGGACCCGCCCCCGTTCACGAACGATATGGAGGATAATTCCTGTGGTTTCATATAAATATTCGGCAGGATGCAGGATTCCCTGCCTGCACGGCCCATGAAGGCGGTTGCGGGATTTTGGGGGGATTTTTCGAAACCCGGTCCCGGTCGGAACCACCCTCCCCAATGCTATGTATAAAGAAGGGAGAGCACGCATACTAAGAGAATGACTATCTCTTTTTGTTTCTCGAACTTTGAAATATCCAGGGGAATACTCAAAGCAATAGAAGACATGGGCTTCGAGGAGCCCACTCCCATCCAGATATCCGCGATACCCCCAATCCTTGCGGGAAAAGATGTGACCGGGCAGGCACAAACGGGCACGGGAAAAACGGCGGCGTTCGGGATTCCCACCCTCGAAAAGATCGACACCCGCAACAGGGCAACGCAGGCCATCGTGCTTTCGCCGACACGGGAACTCGCCATCCAGACCGCAGAGGAATTTTCACGCCTTGCATCCCATCTACGCGGCATCACGACTCTCCCCATCTACGGCGGTCAGCCCATTGAGCGACAACTCAAAGCGCTGCGGCGCGGCGCGCAGGTCGTCGTCGGCACACCGGGCAGAGTACTCGACCATATCAAACGCGGCACCCTCTCCCTCTCGGAGGTGACTATGGTGATCCTCGACGAGGCAGACCAGATGCTGGACATGGGGTTCATCGGGGATATCGAAAAGATCATCGCGAAGACATCTTCGAAACGCCAGACCATACTGTTTTCGGCAACCCTTCCCAGGCCGATCCTGGAAATTTCGAAGAAGTTCCAGAAAAATCCCGAATTTGTCCGTATTGCAGAGCGCGAGATGACTGTCCCGCAGGTCGAACAGCTGTACGTCGAAATACGGAGCAGGGACAAGCTCGATATCCTGTGCAGACTTTTTGACATCTACGACCCCGCCCTCGCGCTCGTCTTTTGCAACACGAAAAAGGGCGTCGATATTCTCTCCACCCACCTCCAGGCACGGGGATACGTGGCAAAAGGGCTCCACGGGGATATGAAGCAGGCACAGCGGGACTATGTGATGGCAAACTTCAGGAACGGCCAAATTGACGTCCTCATCGCCACCGATGTCGCTGCACGAGGTATTGACGTCGGTGACATCGACCTGGTCGTGAATTTCGATGTGCCGCAGGATGTAGAGAATTATGTCCACCGCATCGGCAGGACCGCCAGGGCCGGCAGAGCCGGGCGTGCCATCACCTTCGTCGATCCGAGGGAGGTCTACAAGCTCCGTGCAATCCAGAAGCACGCACGGATTAACATAGCCCGCATCCCGCTCCCCAAAGCAAGCGATGCTGCCGAAACCCGCACCAGAAACCTCATGGAGAAGGTGAAGCAGATTGTGGATAACGGCGACATCGAAAAGGAGGTGGAACTTATCGAGCGCATGATGGTCGACGACTACACCTCGCTCGAGATCGCTGCTGCGCTGCTCAAGGTCGAGCTTGCACAGTAATCCTGCGGCGGACACAGGTGAGCCGGGGCACCAATCCTGAGATCAGAGAGGCCCGCAATCAGGATGAGGGGCTCTTTTTCTCCGGATCTCTGGTGCGCCGGGCATCGGGGGTATGCGGCATCGGCACGGAGAGTGACAGTGTAATTGTCTCCGGAATCGAGGTTATCGGGGAAAATATTGCACAAACACTCATCTTTGGTTCATCCCCTGTACCAGGAGCACTTCCGGACGACCCGATCGATGGGGTGTCCGTTCCAAACACCCGGGATTCGGGCAGTGCACTCTGAATATCTCCCTTCTGCCGGAATTTTTTTGGATTCCCGGCATCATGAGCAAGAATATCCATCGCCTCTCTCATGCCGCCTTCATCGTCCCGAGCGCAGATCATGCTATCCAGATGTCCCCGATGGTACCGCAATCAAAAATTCTGCCTGTATTCCCCGTGTCGCATGGCAACCATGGACAACAAAGATTCAATCGATAATATAATATTGTTACTATTCAGAAGCCCTGTTGTCAGATTCTTCCATTGCGCACCATGCGAATGCTCATCGGTGAACAGATACAATAGATCCTGCATATCCTGCTCATCCGCAGACCATGCTGCCGGATTCTCGACGGGGCGCGGGCCTGCCGGATGAATGGGCAAAAAGAGAGAAAGACGCATGACAGCAGAAAAGGACGGGCGCCAGAGAAAAAATCTCAGTGCCGGGACGAAAGTACGGATCGTGCTGAAAAAAGACCAGAAAAGCGGTAAACTCACCGAAGGTACGGTCAAAGAGATACTGACCAATTCTTCATTCCACCCCCACGGCATCAAGGTGCGTCTGACCGACGGGAGCGTGGGGAGGGTTCAGTATATTGAATAGGGATCCCACACTGAACCGCAACCGGTACAGGTGTCCCATGCCGCCACTGAAGAATATTCTTCAGCCTCTCCATCATCCCTCACGGTCTCGTTCATCGGTTTCTTCTTCACCGTCTCCATCCTTCTTTTTGTCGCCATCCTCTTCAGACTCGTCTTCTTCACCGTCTCCATCCTTCTTTTTGTCGTCATCCTCTTCAGACTCGTCTTCTTCACCGTCTCCATCCTTCTTTTTGTCGTCATCCTCTTCAGACTCGTCTTCTTCCCGGTCTATATCCTCCTTATTGTCTTCATTCCCTGCTTCACCCTCACCAACCCCGTCCTGCAGTGCATCATCGGATGCATTTTCTTCGGTGCTGGTGTCTTCTTCAAACCTTTCATCGTTATTTCGATCTTCTTCGGTTCTTTCATCCGGTTCTGCCGGCGGTGATGCATCAATCACCTCCGTTCCAGTTGTTGAAGGAGTCGGTTCGCTCAGCCAGACCACCCACGCATCCGATACCTGACCCTGACCAGCAGCTTGGGAACCAAAAGTCCCGCAAAATGCGTAATAACTCTCGGACAGAGCAATCAGCGCGTGTGCGACATCATCATGCACGCTTCCGAACCTCTCCTCCCAGACATCATTCCCCATGGCATCAACCTTCACAAGCCATGCATCAAGGTCACCCGTTCCATATTCCTCGATACTGCCGGCGAGCAGGTAGCCGCCATCAGGAGTCCGGACAATCGATTCCGCAGAGGCATTCATGTCCGCACCGCCGTACGTCATGTCCACCAGCGTTTCACCGGAAGAATTGAATGTTACCAACCATGCATCCGTATCAGTCCGGTCGGTGCCTGTGATATAGGTGGTTATCCCGGCGAACACAAAGATCCCATCCGATGGTTCGGTGAGGTCACGGGCAGCATCAGCCTTGATCCCCCCATAAGCGCGGTTCCAGATTTCCCGTCCGGAGGCGGTCATCCGCACCACCCATCCATCTGCTTCACCATTGCCAAACGATTCGGTCGAACCTGCCACAAGGATATCACCATTTGCCGCCTCGACGGCAGAGTATACCACATCGTCCAGTTCACCTCCGAACGTTCTCCTCCACTCCTCCTTCGCGGACGCATCAATTTTCACCACCAGCCCATCGGATTTCCCCGTACTCAGGTATTCGGAATATCCGGCGACCAGGTACCCGCCGTCTGAGGTCTGGATAATGCAACAGGCCGTTTCATTGGTGGTGTGATCCCCGAAGGTGGCGTTCATCACCTCGTTTCCCTCAGGATCGACCGACGCAACCCACACATCGGTAGTCATAGGGTGCCCATCCGTGAGATTGGCACACGTGCCTGCAATCACCAGATCACCATTATTTGCAAGAATTACATCAAATTCGGAACCATAACCGGATCCCTTGATGATACGTTCCTGGAAAATTTCGGACTCCCCGATTCGGAGAAAAAGAGCATCGTTCCCTGCTGGCGCCAGGCCACGAGAGATCCCCGCAACTGCAAGATTTCCATCACCATCCTGAGCAATAGATGATGCAGAGTCGCCGGTTTCCGTTAATCCATACGTAATATTCCCGACCACATCGAGATCGAATGCAGCGCCCGCGCATACCGTGAGACACGCCAGGAAAAGGACACATACCCATCTTATCCCCCAGTTCATACCCTCACCCCCATAAGGATTCTCACTCTTGCCGGATCGCCGGGATGTCGTGCAACTCCCTGATCACATGTGTGGCCGTGTATTGCCAAAGTCCGGGCTGCCTGGTGCAAATCTGACTGTGATAAGGCCCGGAAATATCAGACAATTGCTGCGGCCGATCCGGTGGACTGTCTCCGGAGGGTGTAGGTGCAGAGCAGTTACATAAATGTGTTGTGTGCGGGCGACCCCCTCAATCGCTCAGAAGGGGGGTGAAGGCGTCCTGCGGTTCACCGTCCGTCAGGCGCACGGCGGAGAACAGGTAAAAAGAGACGATCCATGTTGAATCACGCAGGAGATAGATTACCGTTCCCATTTTCACGCGTCATAAGGTCGAGGTACTCCGAGACAAGACGCGTGATGAGGAAGTGCTCTCTGACGTGCTCTTTCGCGTTCTTGCCGAGCTGCCTGCCCAGCGCTGGATCCCTGAGAATCTGCAGAATCCTGTCAGCGAACCCTTCGGTATCATCGGGATCCACAAGAAAGCCTGTTTCTCCATCGGTTATCTGGAGGGGGATGCCGCCCACACGCGATGCCACCACAGGCCGCTCCTTCCAGAGCGCCTCTGTGACGGTAAGGCCGAACCCCTCCCGCAGCGATTTCTGGATAATTACATCGGAAACCCGTTGCAGAACATTGACGAGCATACTGTTCTCACAGGTGATCATGATGACATCACCGGTTTTGACGAGATCCCCTGCCTTTTCCACAACCCTCTGATGAATCTCCCAGCCCTCGGGATCGTCCGGCGCCATACTGCCGCAGAGGACAAGGCGGCAGTCCACTTCCTGGCGGACACGCAGAAAAATATCGATCACTCCTTCTGGATCCTTCCACTTGTCGAACCGTGAAATCTGGGTGATCAGCGGTTTGTCGGTGGCGATGCCGAATGATACAAGAGTGTCGTCGATCACCTCCGCGGGGAGATCACGGTTTTTTTCCGAGAGGGGATCGATGGCGGGGTGAAAAATCATCTGGTCCATGGTCAGCGTCTCCCGCCGATATGCAGGATGTGAGATGATCATGTGGTCATACCTGCTCACGAATTCCTCGAGAATAGCCCAGACGCCGATATCGGGCGTGGAGAGATCGACATGACAGCGCCAGATCCAGGGCTGGGCTTTGTCAAAAAATCGGATCAGGGGCAGCGGCTGGGGATCATGCACCACGACAAAATCATGATCGATCGAAAGATGCGAGGAAAATTGTTTATTAGTTTCAAGGTAGTGGTTGATCGATTCCGAAGGGAGATCGACATGTTCGCTCTGCAGCGCGTTGTGAAACTTTTTTGTGATGGCGAAAAAATCATCACATCCGTGCAGTACCTTCCACTCGGCGGCAATACCGGCATCATTCATCAGCGGGATGAGGGAATGGAGCATCTCGGCCACTCCGCCTCCCTGGGAGGTGGAATTGATATGCACCATTTTTTTCCCGCCAAGATGCGCCGCTCTGGCATAGATACCCTCAATAATCTCGTCACCGACGATGTTTCTGTGATCTTCAAGCGTTCTTCCGTTGCCACAAATGACGTCAATTTCTGCAGTTCCTGTCAACCCTGATCACCTTGCACTGTGTTCAAAATTTTTGTAATCTGAACCGGAAAAGGGTAGTGATTTGGGACTGGCTGCCATTCGCTGTTTCGGGGGCGTTATTATGGCCATAAATCCACAGAATGTCCCGCGATTTCGGGGTAAGGGATCTTTCGTTCCGGATTCCGATGTTGCACAACACGTCACTATCCGGATCAATGCGCTGCCATGCAGGGAACCCCGCGCAAAGCGCGAGAAACAGCGATGAGGTGCGGTACAGAGCAAGAAGCTTGTTATCGTATTCTGGCAGATAGCTATGAACAACCCGTAGGAACAGGTCCATGGACACCACTCCGGAACTCCCAGAACAGGCATTTGCACACCGCGAACAGACAGCATTCGAACGAATATTCGAGAGTATGCTCTGGAATTCCCGGTATATCGTATTGTTCGGTGTGATATTCGGATCCCTGAGCGCAATTGTCCTTTTTATTGCAGGATCCCTGGAAATCACCACCATACTCCTCGAATTTGTCAGCCTGTCCGAAGGGCACCTGACGCACGAGGAGATCCTGATCGGCATCATCGGGGCGATCGATTTCTACCTTATCGGGCTGGTGCTATTGATCTTCAGCTTCGGCATCTACGAGCTCTTCATCTCCGAGATCGATATTGCCAGAAAAGGGGGATCGTTCGGCAACATCCTTGAGGTCTCGACCCTCGATGATCTCAAGAACAAGATCATCAAGGTGATCATCATGGTGCTGATCGTCAGTTTCTTCCAGCGCATTCTCTCTATGGAATTTACCACATCGATCGAAATGCTGGCCATGGCGGTCTCCATCGGGGTTATCTGCATCGGCGTGTATTTTATCGGACGGCAGCACTCCTGAACAACCCAATTTTTCCCCACACTTCTACAAAACTGCAGGCCGGGATCAGGGATCTGCGAACGTCTTTAAAAAGCCCGCACTCAACAGGCACCACGTTGCCGATACATCCACGGCCGGGTGGATGCGCAGCGCTTCCCCGTCTGCAGGGGCCGCCTGCAACCCCGGTCACGGTCAACCCTGGCGCGGGGGCGGGGTCTCCGCACCGGTCTTCGCACGCATGTCCTCACGGAGCCAGCGCCATGCCTCCCTCCGGTGTTCCGTCCTGAAAAACCTGATATCCGTAGTGGGAAAGAGAAAAAAGGTATCGACCCTGTTCAACTCATCTTCCAGATCTTCGTTCCCGACAATTGCCTCCCTTTCGATATAGAGAAGCCTGAAATTCTCCCGCACGTCATCATCCATCGCAGCGATATCCTCGCCCTTGTAGTCGATAACATCGACCATCAGGCGTATCGTCCCGTAGGTTTCTATCGCCCCGAGCAGCGCCGGCAGAAAGATAATGGAATAATCCTCATCGGTGATCTCGCCGCTAAACCTGAATCCAAGGATGTAGCCTGAACTTCCCGGCAGTTCTTCTATCATCTCACCGCACCTCCGCTCATGCGGCATACTGGAACCGGAAAGATATATACGTTCGTGCACTCACCGAAATCTGCGGTGATGCAGCGCCGCGAGCCGGCAGGCCCGAAAGGAGGAACCTGCACCTCTAATAAAAAACTCCTCCATTCTGGGGATTTCCTGCAGTTACTGGTGAAACGAAGGAAAGACCTGCCCCAACGCTTCCCTGTGCCTCCGTGCGGTCTCGACGACGCGTTCTGCGGTCTCTCTCCTCGTCCAGTCCCGCTGCATCTCCAGCATGAATCCCTGCCACGAGAGGGGCACCACGCCAGCCTGGATCATCTCTAGGACTGCCATATCGTGTCCGACCGCGCTAAGACCGCCGCATGCATCGACGATGACGTAGACATCATACCCGCACTGGAGGGCGGAGAGAGCAGGGAGGGTCACGCAGTTTTCCGTCCAGAGTCCCGCGAACACGAGTTTTCTGCGGTTGCCCTTCTGAATGGCAGCATATACCTTCGCGTCTTCCCACGGGTTCATCGTGGTACGCTCAAGGGCCTCTTTTTCAGGAAAGAGCTCATCCAGCCGGTGAAGCAGAGGACCGGCAAACGCCGATGCCATGGTCGTGATCAGGACGGGGATGTCGAATATCAGCGCCGCGTTCGCGAGCCCAAGCGCGTTCTCCAGCAGTGTCCGGTGATCGATCGACTCCACCGCCAGAAACCCGTCCTGCTGGAAATCGATCAGCATGAGCAGGCAGTTGGACGGGGTCAGGAGGCTTGTTGCACAAGGGGCATACGCAATTGCACTCGTTTCCGGTCTCATGGGTTTCACCCCGGGTTCGGTCTTGTACCCAAGGGATACTACCGGACCTTGAATATTAATAGATTTGCGTATGCGGGGAAACGGCACGAAGGAGGCGTACATGACATCGGAGCTCGGAGTAGAGCGTTGTGCATCGGTTAATACCCGGTCGCATAGTACCATTCTCCCTCTTTTCGGATACGCAACCGAACGCCGAACAGCCCCCCGATAGTCTCATCCGTCAGGATCTCCTCCTTGGATCCGTCACGGAAGAACGTTCCGTCCTTCATGAGGATGACCCGTGAAATCTCGGGGATGATGTCGTGGATGTTGTGGGTGACCATGATGATGCCCGTGCCGGATGCTGCAATGCTCCGTAGCGTTGAGCGGAACGCATGGAGGGCATGGAGGTCGAGTGAGGTGGTGGGTTCGTCGAGGATCAGGGTTTTCGGGTCGTGGACCAGCGCCCGGCCGATCAGGAAGCGGCGCGCCTCTCCCGTGGACATCTCCGTCATGCACCGTGCACCGAGGTGATCGATCTCAAGGAACCGTAATATTTCGTCTGTTTTGCGCTCCATCGCAGGGGTGACTCTGTGCCGGAATAGCCCGATGCTGGAGAAGAACCCCGAAAGGACTACCTCACGCCCCGTGATCTCGCGCATGAAGGTATGCTGGAGGTCGTGGGAGACGATGCCGAGCATGGATCGAAGGTCGGAAACCCGCCATACGTCTTTCCCCCGGATACGGAATACCATCCCGCTGCCCCGCCGGAGAGGGTAGTATTCGCGGGTGATGGTCTTGATAAATGAGGACTTCCCAGACCCGTTGGGGCCAAGGATGGCGATATGCTCCCCCTCGTGTATCGTGACGGAGAGGGAATCGATGATTTTTGCATTTCCTGCCGTTACCGTGATGTTTGCAAATTCCAGCAACGGCGGCGGACAACACTGTTCATGGACGGGAGATTTTGTGGACATGGTGTTCACTGCACGGTAATCAGGGTTCAAACAGACGAGGACATCAACATTTCCAATCGATCTCATGCTGATCCCGGTAAAAGCAGAAGAAGCACCAGCTTGAAGTCAGCCTGCGGTCTTATCTCTCTTCTTTCTCCTCGTAGCGTAGCAGCACCTCCGAGGGCTCGAGGCCCATACGATACAGGGACCCGGAGATGGAATCTTCCACAAAAAGCGTCTTTCCGGTGCGTTCCCGGTACTCTTCCCTGAGGTAGGTGATGTGATTGCGGTAGGTGTTGTCCTGGGTTACGAGGATGAGGTCTTCGTCGAGCCCTTCCAGCAGCTCGAGCAGCATCTCCCAGATGACTTCGTCGCCGATGGTCGTTTTCCGTTCGCTTTTGGGAGGATTACCGAGCAGTTTGCGCCGGTGGGCCCGCATCACGTGGCTCTCCGTCCGCGAAAGGGTGATGACCTCCGGGTCGTTAAGAAGCCCCGCAAAGGCGGCATATACCGGGTCGATCTCCGGATCGGCGACCATTGATTCGATGCGGTCGCCGAGGATCCGGACGCGCCGGGAATATTCCTCGCCCATCTGCTGCAGGGCCGCATACTCGGCGGTGCCTGCAACCAGAAATGAGGACGGCAGCGCCTCAATATCGGCGCCATGAACCGACCGGGCGAAGGTTTCCAGAATACGGTCCCTGTTTCGCACGAACTCCTCATAGACAAAATCGGGGAGGAGCAGATGGGCCTTGAGTTGCCCGATGTCCCCGAATATGGCACCAGGGTCCACCTCCGCATAATAGATGCCCAGAAAAATATTGGTATCCAGGAAGATTTTGGTCATCGCTCACAGGTGTGTAGCATCAGGATTCATAAACCTGTTGCGCGTGATAGGCACCATCAATAGACGGGCCGGGTGGCCGCCACATAGACAGGACCGTCGCCGGTCGGTTCTTCCTCCCAGCCCCAGTCGTCATACGTCGGTTCGGGGGTGATGCCCGGATCATAGCCGGCCTGCTGAAGATAGACGTTCACCTCCCGCATATCGCCGGGATAGACCAGCACGTACTCCAGGTACGGCTCGTAGCCGTCCTTGTAGATCTCAACTTTGTAGGTTCCGCCCGTGACCTCTACGATGAAATCATCCTATCCGGTGGTCTCCCCCAGGTACTGCCTCTCAACGTAGACCAATGCACCTGCAGGCGAAGTCCATATGGAGAGGTAACCGGGACCGGAGGAGGATTCGTAGCTCGAATACGCGGAGGAAGAATTACTCTTCGGAATATGAGTTCTCGCCATACTCATCGTCATCGCAGCCCGCGCCACAGACCGCGGCGAAGACCATGAGAACCACTGCACCGGCAATCAGGGCGCGGCGCATGCCTTCACGCACCATACGAGCTATTTTCCACAATGAGTAAAAAGAGATGCTGGTTTTGCTCCGACCTCACGGACGGCAGGGTTACCGGATCGAAGGGCATTGCGGCGCCAGCAAATAAATACCTCAACAAATATAAAACATGAGGAATCAGTCATAGGTATGAAAGAAATCATCACCGTAATAAGCCGCCCAAACGGGCTTGATCTGCTCTGGCAGCAGGGAAACGAGAGTAAAACAGAGCCGTTCACCTTCGAGGAGCTGGTGGACATGAAGATCAATGCCGGAGATCTGTTGGAAAATCCGAAGGATTACGCCCTCGATGTAAATAACCATCGAATCGTGACAAAGAAGCTCTCATTTCTCAAGAAATGACCTTCTTCCAACCTTGCCTCTTTTCCACCCTTTCGGATCGCAGGCTTCTTCTCAGAGCCCCTCGGCGTACCAGTTGATGAGCCTCGGATTGAGAAATCTGCGGCCGGTGATGGGGAAGACCGCTGCGGGTTGTTCGGCAAGCGTATGCAACACCTCCCTCCCCCGATCGGTGATCCTGCAGATACCGTCGGTTGCCTCGACCAACCCCTCTTTCTTTAATGTTTGGTATATCGCATCATAGTCCCGATCCTCAAGGGATATTGGATAGTGGCGCCCGAGACTGTTCTTGAGCCGGATCCTGTTCTCCTGCTCCGACATCGGCGCAAGATTATAGAACCACAGGCTGACAAATACCCCCCGCTCGGGAAGCACCCTGAGATGGCCTTCGAGAAAACGGGAATACTTCTCCACACGCGGGTCCTCACCCTGCATTACCTGCCGTGATTCCTTGATAAGCTCGTAGCCGCCACGTACGATGAACACCGAAACGACCGCCCCGCCAGCGCATCCAGGGCAAAAACGCCCACACTCGCTCCCAGGAGGCCCACGAGTACCGCCACCGACGACCAGATATCGGTCTTCGTATGATAGGCATCCGCAATGAGCGAGATGCTCCTCGTCCTTCCTCCCACGTAGAACTTGTAGTAGGAGAAAACTCCATTGACGGCGATGTTGATGAGGATGGTGATAATGGCAATCGCCTGAAAGGAGAGAGGCGATGGGTCCAGAATGAAGCCGACCGATTCATAGGCAATGAACACGCCCACGCCCAAGAGGATGATACCTCCTGAAAGGGCAGCTTCTGCCTCCCGATCCATCCGGATTCCGATCCATGTGAGTGCTGACGCGATGATATCGATGGCGGTGTGCACCGCATCTGCTAGCAGGCCTATACTGCCTGATACAAAGCCGATCATGGATTCAAGTGCGGAAAGGAAGACATTGCCCCAGAGCGAGTACTTCGCACAGGCATCCTTGGAAAAACCCCTCTTAAGGTGAGAAAGGATCCGCGTTTCCTCTCTGAGAAGAGCATCACGCCCCTGATCGGTAATCTCAAGAACCTCCGTTCGGCGCACCAACCCCTCATCGACAAGGTCGTGTACCACCGTTTCGACCAGCGATTCGTGTACGCTCCAGTAGCCGAGGTACATGGCATCGAGCGTTTCCATGAGATCGCGGCAATCCCGGCTTTTCAAACGAAGCAGCCGGAGTATATGCCACTTCAGGGTTTTTTCCACTGTAGCATCGCTGATACATGGTCTCTTACCCGTGATGTGCCTCACCACCATTGCACCGGTGTGTCCCTGATAGGCCTGTCAATCTCCCCTCGCAAAAAATGTTGCTATTAAGTGCTTTGATCCGATTTTCGCCGCAATCCAGCCATTTCCTTGCGCACCTGCCGGCCGATATACCACTCGATCAGGGATCCGAGGGCGTGGTAGAGGGGGTTGACCGGCCCCTCGACAAAGTATCGTGTCTTCCGGTCCAGCCATCCCTTCTGCTCCCAGTACTCGTAATCGACCGGTGCATGTGCGGCCAGCTCCCGGAAAGTGGCACGCATGCCGTGAAATACCAAGATATCCTTCCAACCGGGGGAACGCCGGGGCCGGTACAGGGAGCCGTGGAATGCACGGGCAGCGGCATCGAGCGTTTCCGCATTGCGCCGCACCTTCTCTTCCGGCAGGTCGTAGGGAGGGGTGATCAGCCCCACCCGCCCTGCAACCTCGAACCCCCAGATGCGGGCGACCAGGTCGAGGTAATCGAGGACCTCCTTTTCCCCGAGCGCACCCGTCGTGGTGAGGAGCAGCGCTTTTTTGTCGAAAAAACGTGGCCGGTGGAAGATATAGGAGAAGCGGTCGACAAAGGTCTTGAAGAGGCCCGAGACGTTCATGCCGTAGACCGGGGTGGCAAAGATCACCCCGTCGGCTTCGTGCATCCTGCGCTCGATGTCCGGGGCGTCGTCATGGAGCGGGCAGTGCTCCTCCCCTTTCTGGAAGCAGACAAAACACCCCCTGCACCGGGCGAGATCGGCATCCTTCAGCATGCAGTACTCGAACGCCACCTCTCCCAGCTCCTTCATTCGTTCTTCGATGGCCTGTGCGGCACGCATGGTGTTGCCCATGCGCGGGCTGCCCATGATGACGAGCACGCGCTTCACGCAACTATCTCCTGCAGGACATGGGAAAAAATTATTGCCGGGCTTCAAGGGGTGTGCAATGGCGGTATTATGAACGTATGAATATACGCCTTTTTTATACTCAGCACGAACATTCCACATTTAAAAGACCGTAAAGGAAGGGCTACGTTGGCCGGAAGGTGATCCATGCACCATGACCTCAGAAGACGCGAGAAAACACAGAGCCGAGAAGACCAGAACGGCGGAACTGAACGTCTCAGGGATGCACTGCGCCACCTGTGCGCTGACCGTTGAAAAGGCCCTCAAAGGCGTGGATGGGGTCGCCAGTGCTGAGGTGAATCTGGCAGGTGAACGCGCAACCGTGAGGTACGACCCCAAAAAGGCCGGTCTCGCCGACCTGGAAAAGGCCGTGGAGGAATCGGGCTTCGGGGTGGTGCATGAACAGGTGACCATCAGAGTGGGAGGCATGACCTGTGCTACCTGTGTCCAGACCGTGGAAAAGGCACTGAACCGGCTGGAAGGCGTGGCCAATGCCACCGTCAACCTTGGGGCAGAGCGGGCGTACGTCACCTACAACCCCCGGATCGTCGACGTGGAAGCGATGAAGAGGGCCATCGAAGGGGCGGGCTTCCGGTACCTGGGCAGGGAGGACGAGGAGACCGAGGCTGCCGGGCGCGCCGCATCAGAGCGCGACCTCCGGGACAAAGCAGTGCGGTTTTCGGTGGGGTTCGCCGTTTCCCTGCCTCTTTTTGCCATCGGCATCCTCGGGATCCCGCTCCCCGTGCCCATGGACTGGTTCATGTTCCTCGTTACTCTCCCGGTCTTTCTCTGGCTCGCCATCCCCATCTTCCGGGCCGCTTTGCGGGCCCTGCAACACCGGACCCTGAACATGGATGTCATGTACTCCATGGGTATCGGCGTCGCCTACGGTGCGAGCATTCTGGGCACCCTGAAGATCGTGCTCACCCCTGAATTTCTCTTCTACGATACCGCGGTCATGCTCGCCTCCTTTCTGACGCTGGGACGCTACCTGGAAGCGAGAGCCAAAGGACGCACCTCGGAGGCCATCAGGAGACTGGTGGGGTTGCAGGCGAAGACCGCCACCGTGGTGCGTGAGGGCAGCGAGGAGCAGGTTCCGATCGAAGAGGTCGCTGAAGGTGACATGGTCCTCGTCAGGCCGGGCGAAAAGGTCCCCGTGGATGGTGAGATCGTGAGCGGCGAGAGCTATGTGGACGAATCGATGATCACCGGCGAGCCTGTTCCCGTGCTGAAATCAAAAGGAGATCCGGTCGTGGGAGGCACCATCAACAAAAACAGCGTGATCACCCTCACCTCCACTCGGGTGGGAAAAGATACCATGCTCTCCCAGATCATCCGCATGGTCGAGGTTGCGCAGGGCTCGAAACCCCCCGTGCAGAGAATTGCCGACCGTGCAGTGACCTATTTCATCCCCACCGTGCTCTCCATTGCCATCACTGCCTTTCTCATCTGGTACGTCATCCTCGGCGCAACCCTGCTCTTCTCACTCACCGTGCTCATCTCCGTTCTGGTCGTCGCCTGCCCCTGTGCGCTGGGTCTTGCCACTCCCACGGCGGTGACGGTGGGCATCGGCAGGGGCGCCGACCTGGGTATCCTCGTGAAAAACGGCGAGGCACTGGAGATATCAGAGAAGCTCACCACCATCCTCTTCGACAAGACAGGTACCCTGACCCGGGGCATGCCACGGGTGACCGAGGTCACTTCGTTCGGTATCGGCGAAGATGCGCTTCTCTCCATGGCAGCGAGCATCGAGAATAACTCACAGCACCCGCTCGCCGAAGCCGTCGTGGCAAAGGCAGCGGCGGAGGGAATCGAGCCGGAGGAGGTGCAGAACTTCGACACCTACAGCGGAAAAGGGGTGGCGGCGACGTACAGGGGAACAAGGGTGCTGATCGGCAACCGGGCTCTTATGGAGGAGCAGGACGCCTCGATTCCCGCGACACTGCGTGAAAATCTCGATACCAGGGAACAGGAGGGAAAGACCGCTGTGCTCGTCGCCATGGAACGCGGTGTGGTCGGGGTCATCGCCATCGCCGACACGCTCAAGCCCAGCGCCGCACAGGCCATCGCAGCCATGAACGCGATGGGGCTGGGGGTGGCCATGATTACCGGCGACAACGCCCGCACTGCAGCAGCGGTAGCCCGTGAGGCGGGCATCGACCGCGTCCTCGCCGAGGTGCTGCCCGGTGACAAAGCCCGGGAGGTCGAATCCCTGCAGAAGAAAGGGGAATGCGTCGCCTTTGTCGGGGACGGGATCAACGATGCCCCCGCCCTCGCCCAATCCGACGTGGGCATCGCCATCGGCAGCGGTACCGATGTGGCGATCGAGACCGGCGAGATCGTGCTCATCCATGACGACCTCATGGATGCGGTAGCGTCCGTCCAGCTCTCCCGCAAGGTGATGGGCCGGATCAAGCTCAACCTCTTCTGGGCGTTTGCCTACAACGCCGCCCTCATTCCCGTGGCGGCCGGCATCCTCTATCCATTTTTCGGCATCACCTTCCGCCCCGAACTTGCCGGCCTTGCCATGGCCCTTTCCTCAGTGACGGTCATCTCCCTCTCCCTGCTGCTCAAGCGGTATATACCTCCGGCAACTCAACGCACGTACCAGGAGAAGGAGCCGGAGGGGAGACGCATCGCCATTGACCCGGTATGCACCATGGAGGTGGATACAAAGATCGCGCAGTTCACCGCCGAGTATAAAGGGAAACAATACTATTTCTGCAGTCCGGGGTGCAAGCGTGCTTTCGAGGAGCACCCGGAGCGCTACCTCTGAGAGAGGCCGAACACATGCCCACATGGCCCTTGCCCGGAATTCCGGACCACAGAATCCCCGGTCCCGGCGATGCGGGTTCTTTCTGGGAGGACCGCGGCGACCGGCGCCACTGTGGCGTAGACCTCCATGCACCCGCAGGCAGCCGCGTTCTGGCGATTGTCCAGGGCACGGTTCTCCGGATCGGGATACAGACAGACCCTCATAGAGCCTCTTACTGGAACCGGACGTTCTACGTGCTTGTCAAGGACCAAAACGGGCATATCATCCGTTACGCGGAGCTGGGGGAACTCTCGGTCGGTGAGGGCGATCACCTCGAGGAGGGGCAATGCATCGGAAGGGTGGGAGCGGTGATCGATCCCTCGCGCATCGACGAAGGTGCGCCGGCATACATACGCCGTCTCGGTGCGGAAGGAACCTGCTGCATGCTTCATCTCGAGATCTACACCGCCATGCCGGGCAGCCTCGACCGCTACCTGGGCGGCAACTGGTTCGGGTGCACACCGCCCGCATTTCTCATCGACCCCACCGGACTTCTCAGAAAGGCCGGCGGACGATAACGATAGAGCGAGGAGATCGAGCCTGTGCCTGTATCTCCCGGGCAACTTTTTATAGTGAGGATTTGATAAAGACCGGTATCCATTGAGCCGGGAGAGGCGTGAGAGGATGAACACGGAAACCACAGAGCAGAAAAAAACCACCCCTATCTACGATGCACGGTCAGGAATGATCAGGGATGTCGAGGTGATCGACAGGTCCGACGAGGAGTGGAAGAAGATGCTCACCCCCGAGCAGTTCAGGATCGCCAGGAAGAAGGGAACGGAGCCCCCGTTCACGGGCAAATACCATGACTACAAGGGAGATGGCATCTACCAGTGCGTCTGCTGCGGGACCGATCTCTTTGACTCCAACACCAAATACGATTCGAAAACCGGGTGGCCCAGCTTCTGGGCGCCGATCGCATCGCAGAATGTGACCTACAAGGTCGATACGAGTATGTTCATGACCAGAACCGAGGTGCTCTGCGCACGGTGCGGTGCCCACCTCGGCCATGTGTTCTACGACGGGCCGCCGCCCACCCACCGGCGCTACTGTATGAATTCTGCATCTCTTCAGTTTGTACCCAGAGCAGAGTTCACCTGACCGGCATTTGCTGCCGGCGGATGGCAAGGGTGTGATGAGGGGGGTATTCATCCTCATGGTGTTGATCCCTTGCAGAGGAGATACTTTGATCCCTGCAGGGGGAATGAACGTTTTTTACCGCCGAAAGGCAACTATTTATTGCATTTTTGCAGTTATGGGTGGGAGATGAAAGGAGATGAGGGCCGGACGACGCATTCCCCCGGGAGGGATGGTGTGGACGGCGACGAAAAGCGAATTTTCGTGGTGCTCTTCATTTCCGTATTTTCGGCCATGGTAGGGCTTGGCATTATCGTCCCGCTCCTTCCCTTCTATGCGGAGAGCCTCGGAGCGACCGGCATCTGGATGGGAGCGATTTTTTCAGGATTCGCCTTTTCAAGGGCCATCTTCATGCCCATTGTGGGGACACTCTCGGACCGGCGAGGGCGGAGGAACTTCATCCTCGCGGGGCTTTTTATCTACACGCTCCTCTCCGTCGCCTATATCAGTGCGGATACGGTCATTTTGCTCACCGGTGTGCGCATCCTCCACGGGTTCGCCTCGGCGATGGTCATTCCCATCGCCATGGCCTATGCCGCCGATTTCTCACCGGTCGGCAGTGAAGGAAGGTACATGGGAACGTTCATGGTCTCGATGTTCCTTGGGATGGGGTGCGGTCCCCTCATCGGCGGCGTAATCAAGGATGCCGCCGGCATGAACGCGGTATTTCTCACCATGTCCTTTTTTTCCCTGATCGCTCTTATGATCTGCATCCTCTTTCTCCCCGAAGCAAAGGGGACGAGCACCAGAACTGGATCGATCCTGCAAACGCTACACAACAGGATCATGCGCCCGGTGCTCTTGTTCCGGGTGATTAACGCCTATGCTAACGGCACATTCATGGTCTTTTTTCCCCTGCTCGCAGCAGGAGCTGCAAACGGCGGTGCAGATCTCTCATCGAGCGAGATTGGTATCATCGTCTCAATGAGCATCCTTACCACCGCAATCCTCCAGCGTTCCTTCGGAACCCTTGCCGACCGATTCAGCAAAACGCTCCTTATCATCGCCGGAACGCTCATGGTGTCGGTAATCCTCTTTTTCTTCCCCGCAATGAACGGGTTTGTCCCCCTGCTTGCAGGGGCGGTCATCTTCGGGTTGGGGAGCGGCATCGCCATCCCCACCTCCACCTCGCTGATCACCATCGCCGGGAGGGAGACCGGACAGGGCGCAGCGATGGGGGCATACAACACCGCCATGAGCATCGGGATGATCAGCTCGCCCCTCATCGCAGGACTGCTGTACGACCTCTTCGATATAACCGTAGTGTTTGTCGCAGGAGCAATCGTCAGCGCCGCTTCAGCATTCATTTTCTACGCCATGGCACGCAGTGCGGGCATCCACTGAGAAAAGTATTTGGTGTGCCACGCGGTGTAGTATTGGTGCATGAGTGCTTCTGAGCAGATCGCCGTCGATATCGTCCTTCTTCCCCCCGAATCCGTCGTGGATGCGAGTATCGCCATCAACAACAGGCTTGTGGAACGGACCGGCAACCATGAGGTGGTGCTCGACAAACAGGGCATGATCCCCCACATCACCCTTGCCATGGGAACGGTAAAATGGTCTGATCTCGCGGTGCTGGGCCGGCGCCTCGACGAGATCGTCCACCAGTATCTTCCCCTGGCGACGGCCATCACCGAACTCGCGACAGTCTCTTCCTCAAGGGGCGATATCGTCTCCGGGTTCAATATCTGGAGAACCGACGATCTGCAGGCCCTCCACGAATCGGTCATGACGCTGCTGCTCGCCTTCGATACGGGAGAGGTTGCGGCGTCCATGATCGCAGGGTGGGGGCACGAGCCGATAGACGCATTTACCACCGAATATATCCCCGATTTCCCCAAACAATCGGCATACGCGAACTACTCCCCCCATATAACCCTCGGCTACGGAGATGCACGAGAAGATTTCCGTGAATTCAGTTTCCCTCTGCCATTCCTCTGCACCAGCGCGGCCATTTGCCACCTGGGCAATTTCTGCACCTGCAAGAAAGTCCTCGCCGTGCATCCTGAAGTGTGACGCCGCCGAATCGGCCATAATTTTCGCTATTTTCCCGCAATACGGCCTTAACAGGGGGAAGTGGCGCCACAGATATAAATACTGGAAGCAGAATACACCTCCCCGATACGGTTCCCCTCGGAAAGGGAGGAATGCGCATGTTTGTCAAAAAGATCGTTTCAGAAGGTCTCGCCCACAATTCCTATTTCATCGGATCGGGCATAGCCGCTGCGGTCATCGATCCGCGCAGGGACGTCGAGGCCTACCTCAAGGAGGCCCGGGATCGGAATATGCAGATCACGCATATCTTTGAAACTCACAAAAACGAGGACTACGTCATCGGCTCCCTGGAAATTGCCGCCCGCACGGGTGCCAAGATCCTGCACGGGGCCCAGCTCGACTTTGCCTACGGCACGCCGGTGCATGATGGCGAAACCTTCCACATCGACACCCTGGAACTGGGCGTGCTGGAGACACCGGGCCATACCCTGGAGAGCATCTCCGTCACCCTCAAAGAGACCGCCATCTCCAATGACGTGCTGATGGTGTTTACCGGTGATGCCCTCTTCGCCGGCGATGCAGGGAGAACCGATTTCTACGGAAAAGACCGCCAGAAGGAGGTGTCCACTTACCTCTACGAATCGATTACCGAAAAACTCCTCCCCCTCGGCGACGGCGTTATCGTCTGTCCGGCACACGGCGCCGGATCGGTCTGCGCCGCAGGGATCGCCGATCTTGAGTACACCACCATCGGGTATGAAAAAGCCAACAATTTCCTCCTTCAGATGACCCGTGAGGAGTTCATCGCCTACAAGGGATCCGAAGAGCACTATTATCCTCCCTACTTCCGCAAGATGGAGGAGATGAACAAAGATGGCGCACCGCTCCTCCATACCCCGCCCGACCTTGTGTGCATGTCCTCCGCCGAGGTGGAGACGGCGATGAAGCAGGGTGCGCAGGTGGTGGATATCAGGGCGCCGCCAGGTTTTGCCGGAGGGCATATTCCTGGATGCATCAACATCCCGAGGACGCTCATATCCGCCTACGCCGGGTACCTGGTCAACTACGATGACTCCATCATCATCATCGATGATTTCAATCAGGATCTGGAAACGGTGGTCAAATACTTCATGCGCATGGGATACGACAACATCCACGGCTGTCTCGCCCCCGGCTTTTCGGCCTGGTTTGTCGCAGGCAAACCGCTGGAATATGTGGATGCCTGGGATCCCGGGATCCTGTCTGAACACCTCAACGACCCCTCCCTTTCCATCGTCGACGTACGCACCATCGACCACTGGAATGAAGTCGGCCATATCGACGACGCACGCCATATCTTCCTCGGCCACCTTCCGGACCGGATCGATGAGGTGCCGCGGGACGCAAAAGTGCTCGTCTACTGCGATGCTGGATTCAAGGGGAGCATCGGCGCGAGCCTCTTCAAGCGTGCCGGGTATGCAACGGTGGCGAACCTCCTCGGGGGCATGCGCGGCTGGATAGCCGCGGGCCATCCTGCCAATAAAAAATAATCATTTTTCCCCGGCGGGGGCGTGCTGCGGCACCTCGCGCAGCAGGGACAGCACCTCTTCGGGATCGGTTGCGGGGCGAAGGCAGGTATGTGCACGGCAGACGTAGGCTGTGGCTTTCCCCTCCTGCATGTCCATACCGGCGGTAAATGGTGCCAGTGCTCGAAGCTCGCCGCCCTCGTCTCCGGGATCGACAGAAAGCCAGACGGTCGAGGGAAGAAACGCCGTCCTGAGCCGCGAGATCAGTGATGTCGTATCCGCCGAGCCCGGACTACCGACCACCACGACCTCGCGGGATGGGCCGAGGGCGAAATCGAGGGCGCAGGCAAAGAAGGCATGGGCTGACGGTGTGCGGGAAACCGCAGGAGCAAATGCCCTTGCCAGATCGCCTGCACGCTCCTCGAGATCCGACCTCCCCGTGAGCCGGGCGAGGCGAAGCAGGTTGAGCATGCAGATGGCATTCCCTGAGGGGATGTCGCCGTCGTAGATCTCTTTGTTGTGGACGATCAGTTTTTCCGCATCGTCGGCAGCAAAAAAGAATCCCCCCTCCCTCTCGTCCCAGAAGTGCATGAGGACATGCTCATTGAACGCCACCGCACGCTCCAGAAAGGCGAAATCGCCCGTTGCAAGGTAGAGTTCGATCAAGCCCCACACGAGCGCGGCATAGTCGTCGAGGGTGCCCGGAACACCTGCAACGCCATCCCTGAACCTGTGGAACAGACGGGTATTGCCGGCGGAGAGGTTCTCCACGAGGAAGACTGCCGCATCGTTTGCCGCCTCAGTCAACCGCTCGTCGCCGAAGGCCGCCCCCGCTTTGGCAAGTGCCGCGATCAGCAGCCCGTTCCAGTCGACGAGGATCTTATCGTCTTTTCCTGGGGGGATGCGCCGTTCCCTGAAAGAATTGAGGTTGATGCGAATCCGCTTCATGCGTGCGGCGAATTCGCTCTCGGTCAGCCCGAAGCGTGCGGCAATATCGGCGGGCTGCTCGGTCATATGAAGAATATTTGCGCCCTTCCGCATCCCGGTTGACTCTTCCGTGAAATTTCCGCCCCTGAGCACGCTGAATGCATAGACGGCAATATCCGCATCCTCGCCGGAAAGGGCATCTCTTATCTCAGGCTCGGACCAGAGGTAGAACTTACCCTCGACTCCTTCGCTGTCGGCATCCTCCGCCGAGTAGAAGGCGCCCCCCGGATCCCGCATATCGCGCAAGCCATAGGTGAACACCTCCTCGGCAACCTGCCGGTAAAAGGGATCGCCTGTCGCCTGATGGGCCTCCACGCACGCATACGCGAGCAGTGCCTGATCGTAGAGCATCTTTTCGAAATGCGGCACCAGCCATTCCCGGTCAACCGCATAGCGGTGCACTCCGAACCCCACATGGTCGAAGATCCCGCCCTTCCGGATGGCATGAATCGTCCGCTCCACCATGGCAAGGGCGGCGGGATCGCCCGAACGCCTCCACCAGCGCAGGAGAAAGAGGAGATTGTGCGGCGAAGGGAACTTGGGCGCCGTTCCGAAGCCCCCGAATGTATCGTCGAACTGTGCACGCAGCCCATCATAGGTTGCCTGTAACTGCGCCTCCCGGGGCATCGCCTCTCCGGCGGGCGGCCCGATTCCGTAGAGCACCTCGGTGATCCTCTTCGCAGAGTGCTCGACCTCTTCCCGCCGCTCCTCCCAGACAGAGATGATGCGGGGCAGGATGTCCATGAGCCCTGCGATGCCGAACCTGCTCTCGCGGGGGATATAGCTCGCCGCAAAGAAAGGCCGCATCCCGGGTGTGGTGACGATGGTGAGTGGCCAGCCGCACCTGCTGCTCAGCACCTGGCAGACGGTCATATAGACATGGTCGATATCGGGGCGTTCCTCGCGGTCCACTTTGATCGAGATGAAATGCTCGTTGAGAAGGGCTGCAACATCATCGTTCTCGAAGGATTCGTGGGCCATGACATGACACCAGTGGCACGTGGAGTAGCCGATCGAGAGAAACACGGGTTTGTGTTCCGTCCTTGCGCGTTCGAATGCCTCCTCTCCCCAGGGATACCAGTCGACGGGATTTGCCGCGTGCTGAAGAAGATATGGGCTTTTTTCCTGGGCCAGACGATTCATGTGCTGCTCTGCTTCCATACCACCACTCCAGATGCTGGGCATAGCACCCGGGCCCCTTAATAGTTATCGCACCGGAAACGGCGCGGAAAAATCGGGGACGCGCGATTCAGAGCTCGCGCAGCATGGACCCGAATCGGGGGAGAAAATCTTTTTTCCGGGACATCACGCCGTCCAGACGCACGGGCTGATCCGCCCACCCGAGACGGGATATGGTGGCGTCATCTGAGGCAATGAAGAGATCGCTTGCATTCTCGAATACATTGGTGAGCAGGACCGCATAGATCTCCACCCCGGCGGTCTCCCTGAGCAGTGTGAGTTCGCGGGGGATCTTTTCGGCGTGCGCCTCCCCGAAGGCAAAGGAGGGGACCATGATCTGGGCGATGATAACCTCCCTGCCGAAGAGATGGTAGCGCTTTGTGTCTTTCCGGAGGAGCTCTTCGAGAGGCACGGTATCCAGTTCCATCCCCCTCCGGATGAGCTCGACACCGAATGCAGCCGGGTCGATATCCACGATCCCGGCAAGATAGGCGACTGCCTCCTGGTCCTGCGGTGTGGTGGTGGACATCTTCAGGGCGAGGGTATCGGAGAGGATACCGGACAGGAGTAGCCCTGCGGTTTTCGAACTGGGCTCGATACCCTCCTCCAGAAACCTCCGCGTGATGATGGTCGAGGTCGAGCCGACAGGGTCGTTGAGGAACCGGATCGGTCTGAGGGTGGTGATGGCGCCGATGCGGTGGTGATCGATGATTTCAAGAATGTCTGCCTTTTCGATGCCCTCGACGGCCTGCGAGTACTCATTGTGGTCGAGAAGGATGACCGACTTGCGGATCTCGTCCACAAAGGTATTGCGGGAGATCATGCCCTCGAGCCGATCGCTCTCGTCGACCACGCAGGCGGTTCGGTACTTGGAATTGGTGACCACTTCCTTGACGTACTCGAGGGTGTCGTCCATCCGCACCCGGGGGACGTCGGTGGCCATGACCATACCCGCGGGGAGAGAGAGGTTGATCATTTTGCCCACGCCGAAGGCATTGATGGCCGTAGAGAGCAGGGCTACCCCCTTCTCGCGGGAAGCCGCGATCACCCGTGCACCCACCGGCGCCCTGTCGGCCACGATGAGGGCGGCGATCCCCGCATCGATCAGCGCCAGCTGGGCGGGTTCGTTGTCGCCGACGATGGCCACGTCATTGCTGCTGAGGCGGGAGAGTGCTACATGGAGGGCGTCGATGGCGATGTAGACCTTCCCTTCGATCAGATCCCGCCCGGGCACCTCGATCGTGGCGTCGAGAATGCGGGCGAGCACCTCGAGTTTGATGGGGGAGATGGACAGCGGTTCAATCGACATCCGCTGGACATAGATCCTCGCAAGGCCGTGCTCACTCACCAGCCCGAGAAGCGTGCCCTGTTCGTCGACGATGGGCATGTTCCGGACTCCGTGCTCGTCCATGAGACCCACGATCTCGATGGTGGGCACATCGTTGCGAGCGCTCATCGGGTAGGTGAAGGGCAGGTCGGAGACCGTCGGCTCGACGCTCTCAATATAGAGGGGCGGTTCTGCGTCGAACCGGGAAAACACGAACTCTGTTTCCGCATTCAGCTCCCCGCAACGTGCCGGGATATAGCGGCCGGGCTCGGAGCGGTTGAGCAGTTCCGCGTACCCCACCACGCTGCATATACTGTCCGTATCGGGCTGCCGGTGCCCTATGATGTAGATATGTCCCATGCTCCTGTCTCCTGAAGGAAAAATTCCGGTATTTGATGAAAATCTATTGATTGAAGATCACTGATCCATTGATCCTCCATATCCTTGTACTTTCTCCACATAGGCATCGGCGTCGAATTTGCGCCGCAGCCCCGCGGCGTTCATATAACGCACCTTGCCGAAGACTGGTCGCTCGGCCCAGGCGCGGTCGTGCTTGCCGAAGCACCACGCGACGCCGGTATACCCGTTCGGGTCCCTGCCGTCGAGCTCGTAGCGGTTGTTGAGGGCAAGGGCGGTCTCAAATGCTCGTTCGGGCGTCTCCGACCACTCGAGGATCTTCTTTCCCCAGTACATGCGCATATACCCGTGCATCTTTCCGGAATACACCATCTCCATCTGGGCTGCATTCCAGTAGGGATCGTGGGTCGACGCCCGCTCGAACTCCGCAAACGTGTAGACATATTCCCGTGGATCCCCGGCATGCTCGGCAAGCGTGGTTCTTGCCCAGTCGGGAAGCCCTTCATACGAATCGTAGCGGGGGTTGTAGAAGACGTAGTTGACCGCCAGTTCCCGGCGCACGATGAGCTCTTCCAGGTACGCCTCCACCCCCGCGCTCCGGCCCGCCTGCACCTGCAGGGCGATATCGATCGGGGATATCTGGCCGAAATGCAGGTACGGGCTCATGTGGGAGAGGGCGTCTGCGGTGGGATCATTGCGCTCCTCTTCAAACCGGTAGATCCCCCGCTCCAGAAAGCGGGAGAGCCGACGGTGCGCCTCCGTACTCCCTCCGTGATAGGTCGAGACGGGGCTCACGCTGCGGTCGATGGAGAGGCACCCGAGCACCTCCTCAACCGACTCGAGAGGCGCAGAGGAGAGATCCAGCGAACGACCGGAATGATCGGGGCGCACTGGAACGGCGATTTCGAGAAAACGCTCAATACTGAGGCGGATCTTTTTCCGGAAGGTTGCCGCGGACCATTCCTCTTTGGGAGATGCCGCACGTACAGGGACCGCGACGTTGTCCTCCACCCGGACGAAGGGGCACCTGACCATACCGGCAACAGAATTCCGCCACTCCCGCTGGATGCGCAGATACCCGCAGTCCGCTACCACGAGTGCGGCATCGCCTGCGAGATCCGCCACCCCTGCAGGAGGAGAGCTGCGACGCAGGACGAAAGAGACGCCGCGTGCCTCAAGGGCGTCCTTCACCTCCAGCAATCCCTCGATCATGAAATGGTAGTGGCGCAGATTTGCCTCCGGGTACTCCCCGGTGAGACAGAAGAGCGCTGCCACGGGAAGGCCGAGCCGGTTGGCGCGTCGAATCGCGTACTCGAGCGCCATGTTGCACTCTGCTCTCGGGGACGCCTGCATCCAGTAGAGCACATAGAAACCTTTTGATGCCGGCGTTTCATTGAGACGGTGGATCCGTTCGGGCGCGATCATCACGTATTGCCTCCCCATGTCGCGTTCCCGGCCATGGCATCAAAGAGTGGTAGAAAGGAATGGTCACGGAAGGGACGGGCTGATACCACCATCGCTGCCATTGCGGTCCTGCGGATGTCTCCCGGAATAATCCCCTGATTCGCCGGGAGCGCCGCCCGGCCTGTAGCCTTCGTTCCCACCGGATACAGGGTGCATGGTCACGCAACCCCGATGAAGCGGCGATCGCTGCGGGCCGCGGCGATCGCCTTCAGCGCACTGTGTTCCTTGTCCTTGATCTCGAGCATGACATCGAAATCGAGCGGTGCGGTTTCGGTGATGAATGCCGAAAAATCGGCGATGTCGATCGACTGCGGGTGTTTCCCGGGGCGCTCCCCCGGATTCGGAGAACTGTAATCGACCATCGGGATGCCGTCTTCCGCCGTCCACGTCGCCCCGCACCGCTCAACGGCGTCCTTCATGGTTTCTCCCGAGGAGTTCCAGAAATGGTGGAGGTTGTCGAAGATGACCGGGATGCCCGTCTTTTCGTGAACGGCAAGGCAGTCGGCGACCGTATAGAGGCGGTCGTCGTTCTCAATGACCAGACGGCGGAGGACCGCCTCATCCAGCCGGGCGTAGCGGCTGACAAACCGGTGCATCGCACCGGTTTTGTCACTATAGACGCCCCCCACATGGAGCTGGATCTTCGCACTGCGATCGAGGCGCATCAGGTCGAGCACCTCCGCGTGGTACGCGAGCTCGCCGACGCCCCGCACCACCACCTCCTCACGTGGCGAATTGAGGACGACGAACTGGTCAGGATGCATGGAGATGCGCAGGGCATGGTCGCGGATGAACCCGCCGATCTCCCTGAATTCTGGCGCGAAGCGTTCCTGCCAGCGGCAGGTGCAGATGGGATGGGAGGCGAATGGCACCAGATCGGAGGTGATACGGAAGAACAGGATCCCGTGCTCCACATTGTAGGAGAGGATGCGGCAGAGACAGGAGAGGTTGTGTTCGAGTGTGTCGATGAGCCGATCTTCTGAGTACGATTTCAGGCGGAAGGTGCGATTTGCCCTGCATGGGAGGGTGAGGTTGATACAGGGATAGCCGATCTTCATTGTCGCACCACCCGCTAGAGCTCCCTTTTGCCGCAGAGGGTCATCGCCGTATGGATCCGCTGAAGGACCATCCACCACATGAGCGGCACCACCACGAGCACGAGGATGGCAAACCCGATGCTATTCATGACCAGGAAGTTGAATATCCCATGAAAGAGTATGGCGAGAAAGAGGCCGCTAAGGATGATCTGCTCCCTTCGAGCAGGTGGGCTGAACTTGGCGATGCCCAGCGCCGCCCCCCACATGATCGAGAACAGGGCATGGCCGGGTACGGAGAGCATCGCCCGGATCACGCTGGTGCCGATGGCGAGGGGTAGTGACATCGTGTAGGAGTTGAAGACGTAGAGGACGTTTTCCAGCGTGGCAAAACCAAGGGCCGCCGCGGTGGCGTAAATGATGCCGTCTATCGGCTGGTTGAACTCGCGGTTGTGGTAGACGCCCCTTCGTACGACAAAATATTTCCCGAATTCCTCCACAACGGGAGCGATGAGGATGACAAGCAGGATTTCCGGCAAAAAAAGCCCGAAGAGGTTTTCGGTGAAGGCCACGGGCACTGTGACAAGGATCCCGAGCACGAACAGCTCCACGATGAGGGAGAGGGGTTCTGGCTCGCACCGGTCTTTCTGGTAAAAATAGTACATCCAGAAAATGCCCGGCGCGATCGCGAGCACAGCCAGACCCCAAATCACCTCCATATCGATCGAGGACTTGCTGTATATCGGCATTAAGGTTTTGCCGAAGAAATGCAATTCAATGCCCATTTCACCCCGTTCCCTCCCGTCCAGAGATTGAGCATGGCCTATTGTGGATATCGGCCCCTCTATTCATCCGGATATGCATATAGAGACAGGAGAGGCCACAGATTTCAAAATACATATATAGTATAAACGAAAATCGTTGATTTGTGTTCTGATTATCAAAAAGGATGATCAACAGGTGCATACCTTAACGTAATCAGGGCATTTCGTCATTGCTATCACGTGTCGGGGGGGCTGGTTACCCTCCCAAAAACAGTCATTCTCTCCCCTTTTCCTTTCGATACCGTATAACCGCCGCATCCATCACGCCACACGGCACCCGACCCGGGCGAAGCCCGCTCCCCAAACCCGGTCCGGCGCAGTAGTCGCGAACACCCTGCTTATTACCCCGAACGACCCACGCCCCTGCAGGAGGGACAATGCCCGAAAAAGCCCATGAACATTCACGGGCCCTAGAACGCCTGCAAAGAGAGATCGCTGCGCATGGATGCTCTGACCGGGCGATTGCCCTGTTTCGCCAGCTTATCTGCGACTATTTTAAATCACATGGGCGAGATCTCGCCTGGCGCCGGACGCGTGATCCTTATCGTATCTTCGTCTCGGAGATCATGCTCCAGCAGACACAGGTATCAAGGGTAGAGACCAAATACCAGGAGTTTATCGCAGCGTTTCCCGATTTTGAGACCCTTGCCGCCGCTCCGCTCAGGGATGTGCTCGGAGTCTGGCAGGGTATGGGTTACAATCGAAGGGCCAGAGCACTCAAAAAGGCAGCAGAGCGGGTGGTGCAGGAATTCGGAGGACACCTTCCCGGTGACGAAGCGGTGCTCGCCACCCTCCCGGGCATTGGCAAGGCAACTGCATCATCGATTGCGGCATTCGCCTTCAACCGGCCTGTGGTGTTCATCGAGACAAACATACGGCGGGTGTTCATCCACTGCTTCTTCCATGACGCACAGGGAGTGCGAGATCAGGATATCCTGCCGCTTGTGCAGAAGATGCTTCATCCCAAACACCCGCGGGAATGGTACTGGGCGCTGATGGACTACGGCTCAATGCTCAAAACCCGCGTCGAAAACCCCAACCGGCAGAGTGCATCGTACAAAAAACAGACCTCGTTTGAGGGATCGGACCGGCAAATGCGGGGGAGTGTCCTACGGCTGCTTCTCGAGGAGGGGGGGATGGACGAGGCGGAGCTGGCGGCGCACCTTGCCGATGAAGACATGCGGCTGGAGAGGATCCTCGCAGCGCTTGAGAAGGAGGGCTTTTTGATCAGGGAGGGGGGACAGCTTCGAATCGCCTGATCGATCTGAACAGCCCGATATGTTCCGAATACAAAATCCGTGCATATAAATGCTCCGAACAGCAACAAAGGCATTGAAAACAACTACGTATGATCAGGAGTGTTGATGATGACCACCCAAAACGCCCGGATTTGCAGAAACTGCGCTGCATGGCCGCTCCTTTTGATACTCGGATGTGCGGTACTCTCCGCATTCTGCGGAATTGTCGCAGCAGAGGAACAGGAATATACCGCCCTCTGGCAGTATGCGGCATCCACCAATTTCAAGGCGGCGGATGTGTCTCCCGATGCATCCTTTGTCGCCGCAGGAACGCATGACGGTACCATCACCCTTTTTTCCATCGACGGCCAGGCCCTCTGGAACAGAGAGATCGCAGGTGCGGTGAGAGGCGTTGCCGTCTCGGAGAACGGAACCCTTATCGTAGCCGGATCCGATGACGGGACCATCTCACTCTTTGATGCGAACGGGACAGAGCTTTGGCGCCGGACGATCGGCAAAGAGGCCTTTGATGTCTCCATTTCGGCAGACGGCTCGATCGTCGGGGGCGCCTCGGATGACGGCACCATTCACCTCATGGACGAACACGGCGAAGAGGTCTGGACGAAGCGCATGCAGGGTTCGGTGAACAGCATCGCCATTTCCGATGACGGCAGCTTCATCGCCGCGTCCTCTGAAGATTTTCTCGCTGCACTCTACGACGCTGCGGGCACCCGCATCTGGCAGGTTCGCACGGCAGCAAAAGTCAATGATGTCGGGATCTCCCCCGAAGGAGATTACGTCGCCCTAGGAGCCGTCGATCGCACTGTCAGGCTCCTCGACGGGAACGGTGAAGAGATCTGGGTGCGCCCTGTCGAGGGGAGGGTGCAGGGCATTGCGGTCGCCCGTAATGCAGATCTCATCGCCGTCGGTGCGGACAACGCCTATGCCTATCTCCTGGACCGCAAGGGAACGACCGTATTCTCCGCCTTCACCGAAGGGAACGTCAACCGCGTTGGGCTCTCCCCCCTCGGGAAATATCTCGCCGTACCCTCGGATGCGGGGACCCTGACCGTCTTCGCATCGTCCGCCATCACCGAACCGCTCCCCCCGACAACGCCGGAACCCGCACCGACCGCACAGCCGACAATCCCTCCTGCCACGGGCAGCATCTATCTCGAATCCGTACCTTCCGGTGCGCAGGTGGCGCTTGACGATGAAGTACGGGGGGTCACCCCCCTGATGCTCGGGAATGTGACGGTGGGAAGCCATTCGCTCAGTGTGGAGACGGATGGATTTGCCGGATGGAGGACAGAGGTGATGGTCGAAGAGAACAGGACCGTCAGATTGCGGGCGACGCTTGAGGAGAACCCGGAGCCGACGCAGGCTGCGGCCGGGGGATTCGCCGTTGCAGGAGCCCTGTGCGGATTGCTCTTCCTCTCAGGCCTGCGCAGACGCAAGGAGTAGTGGCAGGGGTCCTCACGATCTCCATCCTGTTTTTCAAGAGGTGGACGCATACCGCGTTGAATAACATCCCTCTCGAGCCCACAACCTCAAATAGGATTGGCTCCCCATCTGGGGGTGGTGAGAGGAGGTGAACCCACTGGTCAAAGCCATTTGGAAGGGGGCAGTGATCGCAGAGAGCGATGCGACAATAATGGTCGAGGGAAACCACTATTTCCCACCTGAGGCAGTGAAAATGGAGTACCTCACCCCCACCGAGACCACATCGGTCTGTCCCTGGAAGGGGCGCTACCGCTACTTCACCATCACCGTCGGCGGGGAGAGGAACATCGATGCAGCGTGGTCGTATACCGATCCCAAACCGGCGGCAGGGGAGATTGCCGGGTATGTCGCCTTCTGGAAAAACGTCGAAATTGTCGATTAAAAGGACGATGCGCTCCCGAAATAGCATCTATTGAATTTGAGCGAGATGGATTGATACAAATCCACAATTCGCTCATTTACTTTGAGAAACGTTTATGTGACGGCAGGATCTACCGACTTCATATCAGGATGTGATGTATTGGAGATCGTGAGAATCCCTCGTATGGAAAAACCGGAGTATGACCGGCTGATCGAGGAAGGGTATGTCTGCAGGATTGCGTTCCAGGGAGACAAATACCCATATATCGCGCCCTTCCTCTATGTATTTGACGGCAAGTTTCTCTATTTCCTCTCCACGAAGTACGGACGCAAAAACGACCTCTTTAAAAAACACCCCTATGTCTCCGTCGAGGTGGAGAAGTATTCCTGCGATCTCTCCTGCTATACCTTCGTGACCATGCAGGGGTATCTCGTGCAGGAGGAAGATGCCATCACCAAAAAGATCGTCAGGGACAAGTTTGTGGAGATGATCGAGGAGCGCAATCTCTCCCCCAATATCCTCGCCGCCCTCGGCCACCAGCCCGACGACCCCCTCGATGCGATCACTGCGGAAGAGCGCTCAAATATATGGAAGCTCACCGGCGTGGTGGACATCGTCGCACTCAAAAATCTTTGATTTTACTCTTTTTTTTGCCGTTTACCCGGCAACATCCGTTTTTGGAGCAGGGCCAGCGAGATCTCGATGAAGATGGCAACTGCGATCGCCGGCAGCGCTCCAGAGAGGAGTTTCGGGATGTTCAGCCCGGCCAGCCCCTCGAACACGAGGCTTCCCAGCCCTCCGCTCCCGATGATGGCAGTGAGAATGTCCACACTGTTTGCGAGAATGGCGGCAAACTCGATCACCGTAAATATTTGCCGGACGGGTATGGGGAACCCATACCATGCTGATAATCTGCGAGTCGTTAAGGCCTATCCCGGTATCCCGGAACACATTACCGGAGATTCGAGACCTGCGTTCGTCCGATTACCTCGACGCCACCCTCGTCGCGTGTAGGGACGACGCGGCCTCGATCAGAGCGCGGGACTGCTCAGGCGATGCATACCCGCTGCCGTTCCACCGGATGGTTCCTTCTCTGTCCAGCAGGAACAGGTAGGCACGTGATCGGTCATCCATTCCCAGCGCCTCCCGGTACGCTTCGGAAGATCCATAGTAGGTCAATACAAATGCATGACGCTGCTGGGGGATCCCTGCACGCATCCCGGCATCGATCATCCCCCGCATCACGCGCCACACGGCTGAGTCGATCATCGGCACCTCGTACACCACAACGTCGGGGTTGTGTTCGAATGCCGACTCGAACGGCCCTACCCACGAATCGATCTCGCTCTGTGCCGCCCGCTCGAAAGCGATGACGACGAGCGCCACCATTCCCTGCACCGCATCCGGGAGGGTGACCTTTGTGCCCTCAAGGGACGATGCCGTGATTGTCGGAAACCTGATGCCCTTCATGTTCTCACCTCTCCGCCGCAGAGGAACGGGTGTGGGGTGCGCGGGAATGGTATACATAGGTTGCGCCGCCGCGGGGCGCAGGTAAAGGTATAAGGGAAGTCAGGAGAAGAACCACAGAGAGGAAGTTGTATGAGTGACGCGGAGGTGCTCGAACTCACCGATAAAGACTGGGAAGCGAACGTGGAAAAGAGCGAGATGCCGGTGATCGCAATGTTCCACAGTCCAACATGCGCCCACTGCAAGACGATGGAGCCCTATTTCCGTGATTACGCCAACGAATTCAAGGATAAGGTAAAATTTGTGCGGCTGAATGTTGCCGCAAACCCGTGGACCCTCCAGCGGTACGGGGTGCGCGGCACCCCGACCTTCAAATTCTTCTGCGGGGGGAAACCCGTCTCCGAGCTGGTGGGAGCCATTTATCCGGCACTCCTCAAGAAACGCATCGAAGAGGTCCTGATATACGGGGATGAGTGCGCGAAAAACACAACAGAAATCAACTACGAAATCACCGGATATGCCTGATGCAGACCTGTATCAGGTCAATATTGCACCGGCCCGGGCGATGAAGGCGCACAACCGGCATACTCGCCGTTGCACCGCGCAGACACGACAGGACAACCAGGACAGACCGCTACCGTACCCATGAAAGGCGACGATGATCTGAGGCACCTGCTTCGCCGCATCGACGGACGGGGCTACAAGGCGTACCGCGACATCAAAGGCGTCTATGCATTCCCGTCGCATACGCTGCTCATCGACCACGTCCAGGGCGACCCCTTCGCCGCCCCCAGCAGGATGCGGGTGCAGATCCCCCTGGCGGGTACCGGCCTTCCGCCCGGGACCTATTCGACAAAGAGCAGGGAGAAGGGCTTGCGTGATTTCCTCACCCGCCGGTTCGCGGAGGCGGCAGAAAAATGTGGTTCGAGGAGAAGGGGGAGCGGAAAAAGCGGCCTGATCACAATCGACAGGCCGGGACAGGAGATCCTCGAACGCACCTCGGTCCTCCTCAGGGACGGCACGCTCGAGGCGCGATTTGTGGCAGGTCTTCCGGCGAGAGGACGGACAATCGACGGACGGCAGGCCGAAGCGATGCTGCTTGAAGATATCCCTGCCATCGTCGGATCATCGCTCTCTTATGAACATCTGGACCGTGACGCGCTCTTTCGCCATATCGAGGTCAACGAGGATACGGATTGCCTCCGGGCGTGCGTACGCCAATCCGGACTGATCGCGTTTGTCGCCGATGGGTCGATCCTCCCGCGGGCAAGCGGCGTTGACGAACGCCCCATGACAGGGCCGCGCGTGGTGCCGTTCGCCTCGCCGCCGTCGCTTATGTACGAATTCGAGCTGCCCAATTGCGGTATGGTTCACGGCATGGGGATTTCCGAGGGGATCACCCTTATCACCGGCGGCGGCTACCACGGCAAATCAACCCTGCTCAACGCCCTCGAGCGGGGCATCTACAACCATATACCCGGCGACGGCAGGGAATTCGTGGTCAGCAACCCCTCATCGATAAAAATCCGGGCAGAAGACGGACGCAGAATCGAAAAGGTCGACATCTCGCCATTCATCAACAATCTCCCCTTCGGCCAGGACACCCGGGCCTTTTCGACCGACGACGCCAGCGGCAGCACCTCGCAGGCGGCAAATATCATGGAAGCCCTTGAAATCGGTGCAAAAGCGCTCTTCATCGACGAAGACACCTCGGCAACCAATTTCATGATCCGTGACCACCGGATGCAGGAGCTCATCGTGAAGGAAAAAGAGCCTATTACCCCGTTTATCGACAAGGTGGGACAGATTTTTTGTGATTGCGGGGTATCCACGGTGCTGGTCATCGGCGGTTCGGGGGACTACTTCGATGTGGCAGGAACCGTGATCTGCATGGACGAGTACACCGCTCGCGACTGCACTGCGGAAGCCCACGCCATCGCCGAGCACTATCGGGCGGAACGGGTGGCCGAAGGAGGCGAATATTTCGGCGCATTCCGGGAGAGGGCCCCTCTCCCGGGCAGTTTTGACCCGAGCAGGGGAAGGCGCGAGGTGAAGATCGCCCCGAAGGGCCTGCACACCATCGCCTTCGGCACCCACACCATCGATCTTGCGGCGGTCGAGCAGCTGGTCGATGTCAGCCAGACCAATGCCATCGGCGATGCCATTCATTTTGCGGTCTCGTCGATGGACGGCAAAAAAACGCTCTCAGAGGTGGTGGGCGACGTTGACGCGCGTATCAAGGAGAGAGGGCTCGATGCGATCGGCACGCGGCCTGCAGGCGATTATGCGGAATTCAGGCCGTTCGAGCTTGCCGCAGCGATCAACCGGTTGCGCACGCTGCGTATGAAGCAGAAATATGAGTGAGATGGGGATCCCGCACCCATCAGCGGATCTCCACCCGCTCGCCGGTGTACATATAATAGATCTTTTCGGCGATGAGGCAGGCGTGATCGCCGGCACGTTCGAGGTGCCGGGAGACGGATATGTAATCAATGCACCGGGGGATGTTTCGATTGTCCTCCATCATATAGGTCAGGCATTCACGGAAGATAGATGAACGGAGGTTGTCCACCACATCGTCCCGTGCCGAGAGTTCGATGAGAGAAGAGACGTTATTGCTCCCGTACACCTCCATCACGTCCCTGAGCATGGCAACCACCAGGTCGCCCATATGGAAGATATTCTGGAGGTTCTCGATGAACGGCTGATCCGCCACGTACATGGAGAGTTTTGCAATATCCCAGCCGATCCTTCCCACCCGATAGAGAGAATAATTCATCTGGTTGATGCAGGCGATGACCCGCAAATCCCTCGCCATCGGCTGGTAGAGCGCAAGAATCCTCAGCGCTTCCTCTTCGATATTGGTGTGTTGTGCAGCAAGGCCGGCTTTTCTGTCCCGAATTTCCTCTGCAAGCCCGACATCCTGGTTTTTCAGCGTTTTTATCGAGTCTTCAAGCATTCCTATGGCAAACCTGGCAAATACCGGGATTTCTGCCTTCAAATCATCCAGTTCTTCGTAAAATTTCTCTACCATGCTTCTTCCCTATCCAAATCTTCCGGTCACGTAATTGTTGGTGAGTTCTTCCTGGGGATTCTCAAAGATCTGCACCGTATCTCCAAATTCAATCAGTTTTCCCAGGTACATGAAGCCGGTCTCATCGCTGACGCGTGCCGCCTGCTGCATGTTGTGTGTCACCACGATAACAGTATAATCCTTCTTCAGGCCGATCATGAGGTCCTCGATCTTCGACGTGGCGATGGGATCGAGCGCAGAGCAGGGTTCGTCCATGAGGATGATCTCGGGCTCCACCGAGAGGGTGCGTGCGATGCACAGGCGCTGCTGCTGCCCGCCGGAAAGGCCCATCGCCGATTCGTGCAGGCGGTCACTGACCTCTTCCCAGAGTGCCGCGGATTTCAGGCTTTGTTCAACGATCTCGTCGAGGGACGATTTATTCTTGATGCCGTGAATGCGCGGTCCGTAGGCGATGTTGTCGTAGATCGACTTGGGGAAGGGGTTGGGCTTCTGGAACACCATCCCGATTTTCTTGCGCAGCCCCACCACATCGATATCCTTTGCATAGATATCTTTGCCGTTAAAACGACATTCGCCATCAATTGTAACCCCATCGACCAGATCATTCATTCTATTGAAGCAGCGAAGCAGCGTGGATTTTCCACAGCCGGAAGGGCCGATGAGGGCTGTTACGGTGTTCGGCTTGATATTGATGGATACGTCAATCAAGGCCTGTTTATCGCCGTAATAGAGGTTCAAGCCGCGTGTACTGATAATTGCGCCATTTTCCTGCATGTAGTTCACCATTTTACTGTTTTCTGGTAGTGGTTTCGTATGAATATCGCAACAAGATAGACTCCGAACACAAGGAGCAGGAGAACCAGCGCGGTGCCGTACTGGTTCTGCTCTGCGCCGGGGACGTTCGTCGAGAGGATGAAGAGGTGGTAGGGGAGAGCCATGACCGGATCCGAGAGAGAATCCGGCAGAAATCGCCGTGAGAAGACGACCGCGGTAAAAAGAATCGGTGCGGTCTCTCCCGCAGCTCTCCCGATGCTCAGGATGGTACCGGTGAGTATGCCCGGTACGGCGGGAGGAAGAACCACCCGTTGTATCGTCTGCCATTTTGTCGCACCGAGTGCGAAGCTTCCTTCACGGAGTGCATCGGGAACACTTCTGAGGGCCTCTTCGGTAGTCCGGATAATGGTCGGAAGAACCATCAGCCCCAGCGTGATCAGCCCGGCGAGAAGAGATACGCCGAAGTTCAGGAACAGTACAAGAAAGGCAAACCCGAACAGGCCGAACACGATTGAGGGGGTACCGTTCAGGAGATCCACACCGGACCGGATGATCTTCGTAATGGGTCCTTCGCTCGTGTATTCGGTCAGGTAAATTGCGGCACCGATGCCGATGGGAAGGGCAAACAGAATCGCCCCAGCAACGAGATACAGCGTCCCCACAATCGCAGGGAAGATGCCCCCTTCGCGTCCCAGATTCCTAGGCGACTGGGTGAGGAACTCCCAGGAGAGTGCCGGCAGACCGTGCGAAATGATATCGTAGAGGATGATGCCGAGAATAACAAGAACGGTGACAATGGAGAGGACAATGAGCCCGAATGCAACTTTCTGCGAATGCTTTGGTGATATCCGCTCTTTCACCACAAAGACCGCCCCCAGTACGGCGAGGACGATTACCGCCGTGAGAGGGCCCGCAACCAGGAACAGGATGAAAGCCAGGAATGCCGCCGCAAAAATGCCCAATGAACGCTTGAGCCTGTCCGCAATGTCAGGAGAAAGAACGCGGCGGCGGGGTTTTGCGGAAGCAACATTCTCCTCCCTCAGCCGCTCCATGACAAGCACTGCACATACATTGACAATGAGCGTGATGGAGAGCAGCACCACCGCAACCCCGAACAGCGCGTGGTAGTGTGCACTGCCCACGGCCACCTCGCCCATCTCGATCCCGAGTGTTCCGGTAAGCGTCCTCACCGGGGAGAGCACGTTGGTGATGGGATCGGGGATGATGGCCGCATTGCCGGTGACCATCATCACCGCCATCGTCTCCCCTATCGCCCGCCCCATACCGAGGATGAGGGCGGCGGTGATCCCTGAAAGGGCGGATGGCGCAATCACCTTGCTTATGGTCTGCCAGTGGGTCGCCCCGATTGCGAGTGACCCCTCCTTGAATTCCCGGGGGACCGCACTGATTGCATCCTCCGATACGCTGATAATCGTCGGAAGGGCCATCACACCCAGAAGGATTGACCCCGCAAGCCAGCTCTCACCGCTCGGGACATCAAAACTGATCCGTATCCAGTTTGTCAGCACGACAAGGCCAAAAAACCCCAAGACCACGGAGGGAATCCCTGCGAGAAGTTCGATTGCCGGTTTTACCACCGCCTTTACCCTGTAGGGTGCCAGCTCGGATATATAAAGAGCGCTCCCGATTCCGAGAGGCGTGGCGAAGAGCATGGCGCCGAGCGTCACCAGCAATGTTCCGACGATGAGCGGGAACGTCCCGTAGACGGGAGGCGATCCGGTCGGTTTCCAGAGTTCCCCTCCCAGAAAATCTCCAAGGCCTACCGATGCAAAAATGGGGTAGGCATCCCTGACGAGAAAGAACAGGATGAAAAATACGGTAATGACCGCAAATATCGCCGTGAAAAACCACAGTCCCCAGATAAGGATTTCCTTGAGACCCATTATTTCCCCTGAATGGGGAAAACGTGCCCCCAAGAACCTTCTTATTTCATAATCCGGCGTTTGTTCGTCCATAGGAGAATACTGATACTACATTGAACTGGAGGGGTTTGGCCCCCTCCAGTTCGTTTGTTGCACCACCAGGTGGTGTATACTCAAGTTCAGCACAGCAGGGTTATGCGACCGGCACGAAGCCTTCATCCGCGACAATCTGCTGGCCTTTCTCGCTCAGGATATAGTCGATAAAGGTTGCTGCAAGCCCGGTTGCCTCGCCGCTGGTGAACATGTTCAGTTCACGGGAGATCGGGTAGGTGCCGGCGATGACATTCTCCACCGTCGGATCGACGGGCGTGCCCTCGACATCGATCTTGACCCCCTTCACCGTCTCGTCAACGAAGCCGAGACCGACGTAGCCGATCGCACCGGGAGTGCCGGCAATGGTCTGCTGGACCGCACCGTTGGAGTTCTTCTCGAGCATGGTCGCCACGAACTCCTGGTGGTCCATCACGAGGTCCTCGAAGGATGCACGGGTGCCGGATGCACTGTCACGGCCCACCACGACAATCTCCGCGTCACTGCCGCCGACCTCGTTCCAGTTGGTGATCTCGCCCGTGTAGATCTGGCGCACCTGCTCTACCGTCAGGGTCTCCACGGTATTCTCCGGGTTGATGATCATGGCGATGCCGTCTCTGGCAACGACGTACTGCACCAGATCAGGGTACAGCTCCTTCTCGGCGTCCTTGAGGTCGCGGGAAGCCATGCCGATATCGGCGGTGCCCTCACCGACCGCCTGCACGCCAACACTGGAACCGCCGCCGCTCACCTGGATGTCAGCTTCGGCATTGGCATCCATGAACGCCTCTGCAGCCCGCTCGGCAACGGGGAGCACGGTTGTCGAACCGGTGACGGTGAGGCTGCCGCTTACCGGTGCACCGGTTGGTTCTGCCGTGGGAGTCGCTTCGCCACCCTGATCGCCCACACAGCCGCACATTACCACAGCGAGAAGCAGGATTCCCGCCAGAGAAACGGTCAAAAGACTTAAGGCTCTGTTACTCATACCTGGACTTTCACCACGTAAAAATTGAAAGCCACATATAAAGGTTTACCCGACTGAGAACATAGATCTCCCTGTTTTTACTATAGTTCGATAGAGAATCATATTACATATATACAATGAGTCAAAAACATAGCATATAATATGGAGATTCGAAAAGTCCAAATCAGCGGTGGATCCTCCTATATAGTCTCTCTCCCGAAGAACTGGATTAAACAGACAAAGATCCAGAAGAATGATCCTGTAGGCCTGATCGTCCAGCGCGACGGCACGCTGCTCGTCACCCCCAACATCAAGGGCGAGAAGATCCAGAAGGTCAAGGAGTTTGAAATCGCTGCATCCACCGACCAGACTTACCTGCTCAGGTGTCTTATCGGGGCGTATATCGCCGGCTACGACACCATCAAGATCTGGGCGCACGCCCGCCTTCCCCCGTTCGTCCTCGGGCTGGTGCGTGATTTCACCAGCAACGCGGTGGGACAGGAGGTTGTGGAGGAGACCGAGACCGCCATCGTCATCAAGGATCTCCTCAATCCCTCGGAGATGCCCTTCGACAACACCCTCAAGCGCATGTCGGTTATCGTCAAGGGGATGCACGAAGACGCTGTGATCGCCTTAAAGACCGGCGACAAAGCGCTCGCCGACGATGTCATCTCCCGTGACACCGATGTCGACCGCCTCCACTGGCTGATTGCCCGGCAGAACAACCTCATCGTCGGCGACATCAACCTCTCCCGCAAGATGAACATTCCCATCAGCATGGCGGAGGAGTACTTCCTGATCAGCAGGATCATCGAACGCATCGCCGACCACGGCACGCGCATCGCCTACAACGTGCTCGAGCTGATCGGAAAGACCGAAAATGCGGAACTCATCGACGTGATCGAGGAAGCCAGCGCCTACGCCCTCAGTATATTCCATAGCAGCATGGATGCATTCCACAACAAGGATCTTATCAAAGCAAACGACACCATCCTGATGGTCAAGAAACTGGAGGACATTTGCAAGACGATCAGCACCCATGCCCTCAAATACGAATCCCAGGTGGCCATTTTTATCGTCCATATCTCAGACAGTATCCGCAGGATCGGGGACTATTCCGCAGATATCTGCGAGGTAATCATCAACCACCTCATCGGGGAAGAAGAACGGGCCGAATAAAAACACCAATTTTTCAGGCGGTGTTGACGCCTTCTCCAGCGACCCGGTACGAAGCGTCGAGGCTGCGGCAAAACACCTTTTCAAAAGCCTTGATGTCGGATTCAAGCGCCCAGCACTCGAGCGAGCAGTCCACGCGGCTGGTGACCTCGAGCGAGACGTTCTCGGAATCCATGCCTGTAAACCGCGCCGCGGTGACCAGGCCCGCGTGGCTCCGGTCGAGGTGTTCCGCGAGCCGGAGGAACGTGGAGAGCACGAGGATGGTACGCTGGCTTTCGGGATCGAGAGCATTGTAGTCTTCATCCTTCTTCCGCGGCGTTCTCTTCCGGTGGTAGCGGGTGATGTGAGCGAGGAGCATGATTTCGTGTTCGTCGAATCCGAGGAGTTCAGCATTTTCGATGAGGTACTTGGAATGGAGGTGATGCCCTGAAAACGAGATGAACTGGCCGATATCATGAAGGTATGCGGCATACTCCAGCAGTTCACGCTCCCATCCCCCGAGATCGTGCAGGCCGATCGCCCTGCCGCTGTCGAAGAGGTCGAAGGCCAGCCGGGTGACGTGCTCGGCATGGGGGATGTCGATACGGCACGCACGCCCCAGCATGTGCACGCTGCGGGTACGTACCGACATCGTTTCGGTGTAGGGGGATCCCGGGGTTTTCGAGAGGTGATCGACAAGGAGTCCGTTACGCAAACTCCGGTCGCTCACCCTAATCTCCGCAATCCCCAGCTCCTCCATGAGGGTGTCGAGGATCGCCGCGCCGGCCACGATAATATCCGCACGACCGGCATTGATCCCGGGTATGTGTTTTCGCTCCTCGAGCGGGACTGCGCAGAGCCTGGCGATGACGCCCTTTAGTTCATCGCGGGTGATGGCGGACGGCGGGGATTGCCGTTCCTCCTTCCGGCGCATCTGGCATGCGATTTCCGCAAGATTCTGTATGGTGCCAGAGCTGCCGAAGGCAAGATCAATCCCCTTCTTACGGGCTTTCTGCACGGGGAGAATGATGGTATTTCGCACGTACCCGCAGATATCCTGGTAGTGTTCGTCGTTCACGGGTCCGGTATCCGCCGGGCCGAAAAAACTGTTGGTGAGACGGATCGCCCCCAGTTTCAGGCTTCGAAGCATGCGGTACTCATGCTGGTCGCCGACGATGATCTCCGTGCTTCCTCCGCCGATATCGACAAACAACGTGTTCTGCGATCCGATATCGATGCCGCTCGATATGCCGAGGTAAATGAGGCGGGCTTCCTCGGTCCCCGAAATCACGTGCACATCGAGATCCGCTTCCTGTTTCAGGCGTTTTATTATGATATCCCGGTTGCGCGCCTCACGGGTGGCAGAGGTCGCGACCGCGTAGATCTCGCTCGCCCCAAACCCCTTTGCCAGATCGACAAATTTTTTGGAGACCAAGACCGCCCGCTCCATCGCTTCCGGAAGCAGCAGATCGTGTTTGAACTCCCCTTCGCCGAGGCGGACCATCTCCTTCTGTTTCGTGAGCACCGTGTAGGAGTGATTGGTGTTGAGCCTCACAATGAGGGATCGTACCGAACTAGTCCCCAGGTCAATAAATGCGACAACCTTTTCGACGGCGGTGTGTTCCATTCTGCTGTTTCGCTCCGTTACTACGATATCTGTGGAAAAATCGTCCTGTTTTGGGCATTAATCCCTGTAGATGCCGGGATTTCCCGCGTCCGGAGGGGTAGGGGGTCAGGGTATGCCGGATCCGTATGCTGGTATCCATGCGGGTTGCATGCCGAAGGCCCCCCAGGCGTTGCGGGATCAGGTACTCACCGGACTCGCCTCCCGGCATGAGAAACCGCCCATCAGCGGTTCGTTTCGGGGATGGGGGTTGGGCGGGCGTATCAGCGGTCGTCTTCTCAATGATCTTCCTCTTCATAGTGTTTTATTATATCGAGAGGCTCCCTCATGGTAGATGCGGGCAAACGTCCCCGGCTCACGGTGCTCATGGATCGCCTAGGTTCTGACGATATCTCCCTGGGAGAGGCCCTGCAGGGGATTGTTGATCGTGGCCCTCAGGTCGTCCCAGTACCCTTCCTGTTTCAGTTGTTCCCAGTAATCGACAAGCGACCGCCACAGCGCGTCACGCCGCATTTTGCGGTCCTCCCGGAGATGGTTGATGCCCGGCTCGATCAGGCGGAAAAATTCGCCCCTACCGAAATATTCGACCGAACGCTCCTTCTCCTCCCTGAGGAATTCGGGGAGAAAGTCCACCCACACATCACAGTCATGCATCTCGCCGAGGATATCCTGCAGGTGTTTGACGGCTTTGATGTGCGCCTTCATCTGCCCGTCGTAGAGACCACTGAAGCTCTCCATCGTGTAGCGAAACCGCTTAACCGCGATCCGCATGGCGTGGTGCTTTCCGATCTGCTCCTTTTGCGGCACAAAGCGTTCATATGAGAAGACTTCCTCGATGGCAAGCGAGATGTGGAAGAACGCCTGTTCGTAGGAGGTGTGCGAGCGCATGTCGGCATGGCGGAGCTGTGCCTCCACCACCACGCGGCGCAGAGCGTCCTCCATCTCACTTGCAACACCGAGGCTGACAAACCGGTCGAGCGCCGTGACTACCCCGGGCTGCAGGGCCTTCCGCTTCTGCTGCAATCGCAGGATGATGCATTCGAGCCCGGGCTGGTAGATCCGCGGGGAGAGAGCAGCCAGGTACTTCTGGAGGAAGTCCACCTGCACGTCCGCATCGCGTGCCTCTCCGAGTGTCCGGGTGATACGCCTGATTTCCCGTCGCCAGTACTTGTATTCTTTTTTGGAGTAGCAGTTCCGGAACAGGGGCAGTGCCGCCCGTATGCGGCGTGTGGCAACACGCATCCGGTGGACGTACTCGATATCCTCCGCTTCCCTGACGCCCTCGATCTCCCCGCCGACAGCGCTGAGGAGATCCAGAAGGTTTCTGGCACCGTAAAGGCAGAATCCCGGATCCTTCTCCTCTTCGGGAATGCTCATCCTCATCTCACCGGATCTCACTCATTCACTCTCCGCGTGCCATGCGCCACTCTCCGCGTGCCATGCGCCGCGGTGTTCCAGCATCCATTTCTGGCTGTCAAATGCCTCCTCCCCCTCGCCGGGCACCACCCGTTCATAGGTGCCGTCAGGCAGCAGCATCCGTGCGTGCGCGGTATCCCTGAGATGAATGCTGAGAATGTCATGCAACGCCTCTCTGATGCGGGGGTCATTGACCGGATAGAGAATTTCCACGCGCCGGTCGAGGTTCCGGGGCATCAGGTCCGCGCTTCCGCTGAGGATAACCGCATTCCCGCCGTTGTGGAAGGAGTAAATGCGTGAGTGCTCGAGGAACCTGCCGACGATCGAGGTCACCGTGATGTGGTCGCTGATGCCCGGGATGCCGGGACGCAGGCAGCAGATGCCCCTGACCTGAAGATCGACGTTCACCCCGGCCTGTGACGCCCGGTAGAGGGCTTTGATGATGCGCTTGTCGACGAGGGCGTTCATTTTCATCGCAATGTAGCCGTCGCCGAACTCCTCCTGCCGGGTGATTTCGTGTCCGATCCACCAGAGTAGATCGTTCCTCATCGTGCCCATTTCACCGTGTGAAACCAGCAGCGTGCGATAATCAGCCTTTCTCGAATACCCGGTGAGGGCGTTGAACAGATCGGCCACATCGGCCCCGATCCCGGCATCTGCCGTGAAAAAACCGATATCTGTATAGATCCGGGCCGTGGTCGCGTTATAATTGCCCGTGGAGAGATGGGTGTAGGTAGCGAGGCCGTCCTTGTCCCTGCGCACGACCATGCACATCTTGGCATGCACCTTGAGGCCGACAAGCCCGTAGACCACGTGCACCCCCGCCCGCTCCAGTGCACGCGCCCAGACGATGTTGTTCGCCTCGTCGAACCTCGCCTTGAGTTCCACGAGCACCGCCACCTGCTTTCCTGCCTCACGCGCCTCCATGAGCGCTTTAACGATGGGGGAATTCAGGCCCACGCGGTAGAGCGTTTGCTTGATGGCCAGCACATCCGGGTCGCGTGCCGCCTGACGGATGAAGTTGATCACCGGCGTGAAGCTGTCGTAGGGATGGTACAGCAGGACATCGTGCCTCTTCATCGCCGCAAAGATGTCCTCGTCCTCCTTATCCAGCCCGTCGGGATAGGAGGGGAGGAACGGGCTGTCCTTGAGGTCGGGGCGATCGATCCGGGTGAGCTCGATGAGATCCGCCATCCCCACCGGGTCGTCCATGGTGTACACCTCCCGCAGGGGGATGCCGAGTTTGGAGGCGATCATCTCCCGCACCCAGTCAGGCATCGAACGGTTCACCTCCAGCCGGCACGGCGAGCCGATGCGGCGGAGTTCGACGCTCTCCTCGATGGCCGTAATCAGGTCGGACGCCTCGTCCTCCTCGATCTCGAGGTCAGCATCCCGGGTGACGCGGAAGGGGTATGCGGCGACCACTTTGAGGCTCGGAAAGAGCATATCAAGGTTCGAGGCCACGATATCCTCGAGAAAGAGAAAATGGTACGCTTTTGCCTTCTCCGATTCGCTCTCCCCGGGTATGAACTCTTCAGGGATCCTGATCAGGCGGGAGAACAGGCCCGCGGGCACCTTGAGCCGCGAGAAGACCATTCCGCGGAGGGGATCATCGATCACCACCGCAAGGTTGAGGCTCAGGTTGGAGATGAACGGGAACGGGTGTCCGGGATCGAAGGCCATGGGGGTGAGCACGGGAAAGATCTCCTTTTCAAAGAAGACCCGCATCGCCTCTTTCTGGAAGGCCGGCAGCGCGGCAAAGCGGTGGATGTGGATACCGGCATCGTTGAGCAGCGGAAGGATATCATTCTGCCAGCTGGCTTGCGCCTCGGCAAGGTGCGGCAATAGCTCCTGCCTGATCGCGGCCAGCTGCTCCGATGGCGTCATCCCGTCGGGCGGCGCGGCAAGGACACCACCCGAGATCTGCCTGCGCAGGCCCGAGACACGAATCATCATGAACTCGTCGAGGTTGCTGGCAAAAATGGAGAGAAATTTAGCTTGTTCCAGCAACGGATGACGGGTGTCCCGGGCTTCCTCAAGCACACGCCGGTTGAACTGGATCCAGCTCAGTTCGCGGTTGATAAAGAGGCGGGGGTCGTCAAGCTGCACAGACTGTCCGGGAGATGTGTCTCTGATATCCATCTGCAGATCCGACCCCGAAAAGGTATTCCCGCCATCGTTCGCAGACATTCACCTGATCATTGGGAATTATCTATATTATAGTATAATGGATGGTGCCGGGGTCTTTGCCCCCGTGCATCCTGCGGCGCCCGCTGAACGTCTCAACAGGAAGCGACCGGTGCAGTTGCGCGACCGGTTCGCAAAACCCGTGTTCGCTTCTCACAGGATGCCTGTGGATAAGACGGCGCGAGGGCTTCGGGCCTTTTGCTTTTCCGGCATATATCAGGTCGGATACGACGGCTTCTTCGAGCGCATGTTCCAGTTCTGTGTCGGAAAAGGGTCTTGTAAGGAATCCGGACGGTTCGGCAACCGCGGCAAGAGCCCGCGTCATTTCGTCGCCCGCACCGATCACGAAGACCACCGGGGTGTTGAAGATCAGACGGATGCAGGTTACCGCCTCGATCGCTTCGGGCGCTACGATTGCCTCGATGTCCATCACCACGACATTCGGGGTATTCTCGATCACCTGGCGGAGCGCCTCATCTCCTGAGGCGGCCATCCCGATCACGCGGTGCCCAAGACGCATGATCATCGCAGCGAGGGGCCTGGCGGCGACCGATTCGTCGCCTGCAATGAGAATAACTATTTGATCTATCATGATCTCCTGTATTCTTCCGGTGCGTGCATCAGGGGGAATGCTCCCGCGGCATGCGGAGAGGCCATACCCACAGAAATTACTATATTAATAACCGGTGTGTTTTTCTAAAATATATATAGTTACCAGTTTAATCCTATAAAAAATAATATATATCCACAATAGTATAGAGATTTCTGCCCAACACCGTCGAGCACCTTCACTTCTCGATGTCGCCGCCGGGCATATCCGTGCACATCCGGGCTCAACCAAAATATTATACATCTGTATCAATAAAAATTATCTGGACGAAGAATGCCACCTTAAACGATCTTCGTTTCCGAATTGCCAAGGATGCGATGCCATGGACACCGGGTTTGGCTGGGTGGAAATCAAGGCGGAAAGATTCGAACACGACATCATCCTTCATGCAGACAAACGGGTAACCAAACGCAAAAAAAAGAAATCCAGGGAATATAAGGAGACGTACGGCCACACACCCCTCTCCGAACATGAACTGGAGTTTCTCGATGCAGAAAAGCCGGAGGTGGTCTTTGTCGGTACCGGGCAGTACGGCGATCTTCCCCTCACCCCGCTAGCAAAGGAGGTACTCAGCAGGTACCATGCAATACTGCGACCGACTCCCGAGATACTCGGGGAGATCGAGAATGAACAGCGCAGATTTGTTGCGGTGATTCATGTCACCTGTTGAGCGCGCTTTCGGCCGGGGCACACGCACCGTCCTCCGGGAAACGGCACAACAATGCAGCGAAAGGCGCAATCGCCCCCCACACCCCCACTCAGCATGACAGCCGATCGCACAGGAATGGGAAAGAAAGCATGACCGAGAAAACGATGATCATCGAGGAGCTCGGGGAAGAGGTACTCCTCCGCCCGAGCCTGGTGAATGCGGCCCTTGCCGCAAATGACCGGATAAAATACTACTTCACCCTTCTCCAGGCAGCCCGTTCCCATGCAGAAAACCCCACCGCCGAGTTTTCCAACCTGAAAACCGAACGAGAGGCTGCAGGTGAGGAAAATGCTCTTCTTGACAGGGTTGTTGAGGGATCGGAACTGATCAGTGAAGGGATTTACAAAATCCCCTATGCAGAGGAGATATTATCGTCCATACGCACCTGCCTCAAGGAGATGGCCGAGCCGATAATCAGGGAGGAGAGTGAACAGGCCGCATCAACCCGCGAGCGCCTGGAATCGTTGCTCGGGGGCATTCCCACGGGAGAATACGATACCGTCCCGCTCAAGGCAATCCAATCCATCACCGCGGGAAAACGCAGCGAGGGGGACAGCATCCATATCATCGTCATGGACATGCACAGGGCCCTGAACGCCATGCAGGCAGGACTCTCCCGGGAAACCATCAACGGTGCGCATACCTACATGCTCAATGCAGAAGACCGCGAGCTGGTGGAGGCATTCATGGGGGGGCTCAACCGCACCGCTCCCCTGAAGTTCGACCATCCCGGACTGGGGACCACCGCAGCGCGCAGCGGGAAACGCCTTGTGATCCAGAACGATATCGGCATGACCGACGCCCACGTGCTCGTCGTCAACGTGGAGAATGCAACGGTTTCCATCATCTATACCGATATCCACATGCCCAGGCTGCAATTCTTCCAGGGGATGTTCGATGGCTGGAATGTGCAGTGGAAGGACACCATCTCGAAAAGTGCGGACATCAGGTTCGAGCAGGATGTCTACCACCTTTCGGTGGGAACCTTCAGTGCGCAGGACTCCGGGGAACTGAAATCCTTCCTCGACCACCTCGGTTCCAGGATCGTCTATATGATAGACTGGAACAGGGCCAGAAAACGGCTGCGCAACTTCGTGCGGAACAGGGACGCCATCGGGATTCTATCATGGGCGGCAGAAAATGACATCGGACACCGTGCCTGGCTTCAGCTGGGAGGAGAGGCGCTTATCTACGGTGCCCTGGAATCGGTGACCGGCGCGGCCGTCCGCCCGGGGGAGCCGCTCCACCAGATCATCGGCCGGGAGAACGCTGTCAACTACCTGAAATGGGTGCTCAATACCACAAAAAACGGGCTGATGGCCAACCATTCCCTGCTCCTGATACGTGACGAGATTAAAGCCGAACTCCAGCGGTATTTCCGTTCGGTCAATGAGGAACTCCTCTCCCTTATCGAGGAGCACACCTACCACTCGTTTGATGTGGCGATGACCGTACGGGACTCCCTGCTCTCCATCCAGCGCTCCTACGACAAGGCATATATCGAACGGAGTGCTAGGCGGGCAAAAAAGTGGGAGACACAGGCGGACGAGATCGTCAACAAGGTTCGTTCGCTTTCCTGGCGGATGGAAGCCCCGGAAATCTTTTCCCGCCTGATCAGCGTGACCGATGATGTGTGCGATTACCTCGAAGAGGCCTGCTTCTATATCACCCTGATCGAAAACGGAGTGGGGAACGCGCTCATCCATAAAAATCTCACCAACCTGGCGGAGATCGCCCTCAAGGGAAGCCAGGAGTTCATCAAGGTCGTCATCGCCGCACAGTACATCTACCTTGGGGGAGGGAGGATGGAAATGAAAACCTTCCTCGAAGCTGTGGACCGGATCATCAGCCTGGAGCAAGTTGCCGACGAGGAATTGCGCGAATGCCAGAAGACCATCCTCCGGGAGAGTGCCAACCACCAGGACCTCTGGCTCTATTCGGAGATCGGACGGAGCATCGAACTTTCGACAAACGCACAGCGAAAATCGTCGCACCTGATGCGGGATATCATCATGGAAAATATCATCCGGTAGGGGGAATCACGCAATGGAAAAAAGCATTCAACGAATTGTCACGTTCGGATACGGGTCAACGGATTCAGTGCCCGCCCGGTATTTCGGCAATAAGGCGGCCGTGCTGGCAACTATGGCATCGCTGGGAATACCGGTCCCTCCCGGTTTTTCCCTGAGTGCGGCAATCTGCGCAGAATATCACAGGGACGGGAGAACCCTGCCCGAGGACACCCTGCAGATCCTTCGCGAAGGAATTGCCTTCCTCGAAGATGCCACCGGGCAGGAGTTTGGTGGCGAGCGCGATCCGCTCATCGTATCCGTCCGCTCCGGCGCCCCGGTCTCCATGCCGGGCATCATGGACACCATCCTCAACGTCGGCCTCAATCGAAAGACGGTGAGGGGGCTCATGTCCCTGACTGGCAACCCCCGGTTCTCATGGGATTCCTACCGCCGGTTTCTGGAAAATTTCGGTGTGGTCGTCTTCGACCACGATCCATCATCCTACCGCAATCTCCTGAGCGAGATCATGGCGCAAGAGGGGATTGAGGACGAGGTCGAACTCGATTCATCCTCCTTGCGGATCCTTGCCGAAGAGTATGAAAAAATCTTTTCCGGGTTCTCAAGAAGGCCCTTTCCTGAAAATGCCTACGAGCAGCTGGAGCTTGCCACGGTCGCCGTGCTGGATTCATGGATGAGCCCCCGTGCCGATTCGTTCAGGAGGATCCACGCGCTTGAAGATGTTCCCGGCACGGCGCTAGCAGTGCAGGTGATGGTCTTTGGCAACACCGGTGCACGGTCAGGGGCAGGTGTCGCGTTCACCCGGAATCCATGGACCGGGGAGAACGAATTTCTCGTCGACTTCAAATTCGGCGCACAGGGCGAAGATGTCGTTTCAGGGGAGCAGTCCGCAACCACCCAGGCAGAGCTCAAAGTGGCGCTTCCCGAAGTCTACAGGGAACTCAACGAGGTGGGGAGGAAACTCGAGGCATACTACGAGGACATGCAGGACCTCGAATTCACCATCCAGGAGGGAAACCTCTACCTCCTGCAGAGCAGGTCGGGAAAACGCGCACCCTTCGCCGCGCTCAGGATCGCGGTGGACATGTGGAGGGAGGGGCTCCTCACTCCTGAAAAGGCTCTCCAGCGCCTCGAAGGCGTCGATCTCGACGGGATCATGGTCCAGAAGATCGCCTCCGACGACCCCTATCTTGCCAGATGCATCTCGGCCTCAACGGGTGTTGCATGGGGGAGAATCGCCTTATCCTCGGAATATGCAGAAAAACTCGCCGGCGAGGGGCAGGTCATCCTGGTGAAGGACACCATCACCCCGGATGATCTTCCCGGTATCGATGCAGCAACAGGCATCCTGACCTCGCGGGGTGCGAGAACATCGCATGCAGCCGTCGTCGCCCGCCAGATGGGCAAAGTCTGCATCGTCAACTGCGAGGAACTCAAAATCGATGCAAAAAACCACACGTGCAGGTTCTGCGACAAGGTTTTTTCGGAAGGAGAGATCATCACCCTTGACGGCGACCATGGTACGATCCATGAAGGGGAGGCGGACATTACGTTCGAAAAGCCGACGGAACTGCTCGATATTGTGGCCCAATGGAGGAAAAATCTCAACATACCCACCTCATGAACCATCCCTGAACCTCTTTTGATGCATCTCCATCCCGCGATCCACATAGAGGCATGATGCACACCACAGGAAGTCGTGAGATCCTGCAGTGGAAATGGAGCGGTTCTATACGCGTGCGCACGTCGACGGTGAGATGACGCAGGGCAGACAGATTTCCAGTGGAAATCAAGGGGTCGCTATACTTTCACCCCACACGGACATGGCTGAATAGAGATATGCATTCGTCAGTAACAAACTATAGAGAACCCCTGTGTCGACCCTGACTGCAGCCTCAGGAATGCTCCTCCGGGTGCTGAAGGGCGTCGATAAGCCAGCTCTTCCGCTCCAATGCAATTCCGACCGCCTTGAAGGCGTCCTCGAGCTCCGAGAAGTTGGGGATGTGGGCATTGCGCAGCAGGCGTACGCCGGAGCGCATATTCTCTCCCCCGAGCAGACACCCCACGACCATCTTGTCGGTATTCATGGAGAAGCGGACGATCTCCTTTGCAAGATGGGTCGGATCGAGGGCGACCGAAGGTACCGAGATGACAAAGGCGATGTCCCACGCGGCCTGGTGGCGTATCATGATATCAAACACCTTCGCAAAGCGGGCGACACCCGCATCGCCGACCATATCGATGGGGTTTTCATGGCTCCACGCCTGAGGGAGGATGGCGTCGAGTTCCTCCAGCACCTCTGCGGAAAATTCGATGAGCTCGATCCCGTTCTCTTCCGCATAATCTGAGGAGAGCACGGCAAAGCCACCGGCACTGGTGACGATGACCGCCCTGCGTCCCGGGGGGTATCCCTCAGATGCGAGCAGCCCGGCAACATCGAAGGCCTCCCTGAGGGAATGGGCCTGCATCACCCCCGCCTGCCTGAATGCGGCGGAATAGATCTCAAAGCTTCCCGCGAGGGATCCGGTATGGGAGGAGGCCGCCTTCCGGCCACGCTGGGAAGATCCGGATTTGATGGCCACGGTGGGTATTCTTCCCGATATTTCCCGTGCAAAATTGAGGAATCTGCGCCCGTTCTTGATCTCCTCGACGTAGAGAATGACCGTCTTCGTATTCGGGTCATCCACGGCGAATTTCAAAAAATCCTCAAATTCGAGGTCCGCCTGGTTGCCCACCGAGATCACCGCGGAGATGCCGATGTCTTCGGCCAGGCTCCAGTCGACAACCGTGGTGATGACCGCCCCGCTCTGCGATATAAAACCGATAGGGCCCGGACGGGGGCTCGTGGGGTCGAATGTGGCATTCAGAGCCCGGTGAGGGAGCATGATGCCCAGGCAGTTCGGGCCGATAATCCTGATACCCTGCGACTGCGCCACCCGGACGACCTCATCCTCCAGCGCCTCCCCGTCCTCCCCGGTCTCGCGGAACCCGGCGGAGATGATCACTGCCAGCTGCGCCTCCGCAGCTCCGGCTTCCTCCATCACCTGGGGGACGAGGTGAGCGGGAACGGCGATGATCACCATATCCGGCGATTCGGGAAGATCCCCCAGTGCCGGGTAGACCTTCCTCCCGAGGAGCTCGGTGGCGTTGGGGTTTACCGGGTATACCGCGCCCTCGAAGGAGAGGAGATTGCGGAACAGCGCATAACCGATCTTGTTGGGGTTGGAAGACGCACCGACAAGCGCGATGGTCTCGGGGTAAAACAGCCCTGTATTCAACGGCATTCGATCCGATCTCCGGGCAAGAACGCCTGCCGCTGCACCACCGTCGGCAAGAAACCGCGCATCCACCGCACAGGCGCCCTTTTCATAAAGGATCAGCGGGTTGATGTCGAATTCCACGATATCGTCATGCTCGAGAAAGAGCCAGCATGCACGCTCCAGGATACTGACGAGCACATCCTCATCCCGTGCCCGCTCGCCCCGGAATCCTCCGATGAGAGGATATCCCTGAATTTCCCTCACCATCTCTTTGAGTTCTTCCCGCGAGAGGGGGAGTACCCGGATGGAGACGTCCCTGAGCAGCTCCACCATCGTCCCGCCGATGCCAAAGGTGATCACCTTGCCGAACGAGGGATCGCTCTTTCCGCCGATGAGCAGTTCGAGCCCCCGCGGCAGCTGCTGCTCGACCATCACTCCCTCGATCCGTGCCCCCAGAGACCGCTCACGCACCGAACTGTTTATGGCATCAAACGCCTCCTTTGCCCCCGCATCGTCCTCGATGCCGGCAACGACACCCCCCGCATCGCTTTTATGGACGATATCGGGCGAGATGACCTTCATGACCACGGGGTAGCCGATGGCTGATGCAGCCTCGACAGCCTCCTTTGCGCTCGTGGCCATCCGATATGCGGGTACCGGGATGTCGTAGTTCTCCAGCAGTTCGTATCCTTCCCATTCCGAAAGCATGTCCTCCGGCATATCCCCCTCCACAAACCACAATCTGGTCAAGGTACAGCACGGCATGTGATGACTTAAGTAGTTTTCAGTTCGCCGTGCCGGGCCCTTCCGCCATCTCCCACAGGGGCACGGCATCCTGCCGTCCCGTCACCGTTCCGGCCCTGATGAGAGCGGTGATCGAGGAGAGGGGGAGGGGGCAGAACCCGATAACGTCCGCGCTCACGTTGACCCTGCGCGAACCAAAATCGATGAACGGGTGGGTCCGCAGGTCGTTGTTGTGTGTGTGCCCATGCATGATCCAGCCGTCGAAGTCGCGGGGGGCAAGCCGGGGATTGTGCAGGAGCAGAAAGCGAACCCCGTCGGTCTCCACCAGCAGGCGGTCTTTCGCATGCCTGATGGCCCCGTCGTGATTTCCCCGGATGAAAGTGATGCGTCCGTTGAGGCGTTCCGTATACCGGCGCAACGCGGCGCCCGTGCGGTTGTAGGTCAGGTCGCCGAGAAAGAGCACGTGGTCGCCCTGACCAACCGTCCTGTTCCAGTTGGCGATGAGCACCTCGTCCATCTCCTCTGTCCCGTCGGGGGGAAACGGGCGGCCGCAGAAACGGATGATATTGGCGTGGCCGAGGTGCAGGTCGCCTATCACGTAGACCTCCCGCCCCTCCGGCACGGCGGAGGCGGTGCGTTCTCTTCCCGACGCGATGCGGAACTGCCGCAGCGTCTCCTGCATCCGGGCGGGATCCCCGGCTTCCCGGGTGGAGAGCCAATCGCCGGAGGGCAGGTCGAACATCGACCGCACCCGGTTGCCGCACATGATGCGGATGCGCAGTCCCTCTGCAGGGATGTGCACCGGGCGGACGCGGTAGCGGGCGGCGGCCCTCCCGCGGCAGAAGAGCGCGCAACCCAGCCTTTCGGCAAATCTCGTCCGCTGCCCGAGGTCCTGCCACACCGCAGCCTGCATCCACCGGGAGAGCGGAGGGGAGGCGGGGAGAAGCCAGCCCCTGCCGCCGGGCATCGGTGCCCCATGCACATCCCGGACGAGGCGGTGGCGGAATTCGACAAGGGCAGGGGACGGGCGGACCGCATACCCGATCACATGGCTCCCGTTCTCTCCCGCCCGTCCCCAGCCGTCCAGAAGGAACGGCAGGTGGGAGAACCCCTCTGCGGCACGCTCCACGGCAGATTCCAGCCTGTCTGGTCCCGCAACTCCGGAGAGCGGGCCGAGCACGGTGAGCGAGAGGGCTTCGGACCCGTCCCGTGCAAAGCCATATGCCTCTGCACACTCCCGGATCCTGTCCTTCACACGCCACTCCGCCGGGCCGAGCAAAAGGTCGATGCGCAACGGTTCTTCCACGCCAGTATCCCCGCCAACCTGTCAGGTATTCACAGAATTTGCCGGGATGCCGGCATTATAGTTTTCATGCAGGCACCGGAAGGCAAACGCCACCTCTTCCCAGGCCTTTTCCACGAGGGCGCCGTAGTAGCGGGCGTCGATTGTCCCGGCATCCCACGCGGGGTCCACCACCAGCCGGGCGGCATCCCGCACCACGTAGCCCACCTCCATGCCCGGCGCAACCTCGACCCCGCGGCTCTGGAGCGCGCGCACCGCCGCACCCCCCATGCAGTTGCCCGCGTAGGTGAGCCGGCTGATACGCCTTCGTATGACAAGGTCTTCGGGGTCGGCGCGGGCGAGGCCTTCACGGTACCGGTGGTAGATGCCGCGCACCCGGTCTTCGATGCCGAGGAGATCGGCAGGCCCTTTTGCCTCCCCCATGGCAGCGAGGAGATCCCGCTGCATCTCCCAGATGTACGCAGGCGTGTCCCGCCGTCGGGCCAAAATCCCCCGCACCTTGACCTCTCCCCCGGAAAGCCGGCCGTAGTAGCGGTTGTAGGCGCCGCTCCCGTCGGCCTGGGGAAGAAAGACAATCCAGTCGTAGTCCTCGCGTTCGGTGAGGATGCCTGTCGCTTCCTCCACCCTGCGCTTGAACTCCGCCACACCGCTACCCTGCACCCAGAGGCAGTCTACGATGCCGTGGAGGACCGAAAGCCCCATCTCCTCGGCAATCCCCTTCGACCGGAGCAGGATTTCCCTGGCGGTGCCGGTGATGCGCTCATGCACCTCGATCTGCCCGAACCGTGCATTTTTGTAGCCGGTGTAGCCGAAGCAGGTGACCAGCATCCATTTGAGAATGCGGTCGATGCCGGTGCACGAGGGATCGAGCGTTTTCTGCTGCTTGGTGGCGATGCGAAAGGCGAGAAGAGATTCGAGGACCTCGGGGAGAAATCCCTTCCGCCCGGGTGCGTGCACCGTCTCGGGGGAGAGGTTGTGATGGACGATGATCGTCGGGTAGAGCGAGGTGAAATCGATCTGCGCCACGCGAACGTGGAGGGCGGCATCGGGCTGAAAGATCATCCCCCCCCGGTCCGCGGCACGCAGCTCCGCACAGCCGCGCAGACCCTCCGCATCCCATTTCCGAAACGGGACGGCAATGCCCCGTCGCAGCGCCTCACCCACCTCGTAGGCGGATATGAGGGTGCCGGGCGTATACCGGGCGGCGAGATTGGGGACGAGGCCCGTGATGCGCGAGGCGACGAGCACGCCCCGGACGCCGCCCTCGCGGTAGACAAAGCTATGGTCTGTATCGATGAGCATTCGCCCGTCCGGTATCAGCGCCGCGGGGCGGTACTCCCGCCGCCCATAGCTCCAGTAGGAGCGCGAACCGAGCGACCGGAAACGCCCGCTGCGGCTGAACGGCATGGGAAGCCCGAACTCCTCCGCCTGCTCGGCGATGCGGTGCATCCAGAAATCCGCGTGGGGGAAGAGGATGAGATCGGGGTCGCAGACCTCCACGCACTCGATGAGACCGGTGAGGACGGTGCGGGCGCTCCCCGAGAATGTTTCCACCCGCTCGTGCTCCACCGCGACCTGCGATATGGGCGAACTCTGTCGCGGCGGCGCATCCACCGTGATGCGGACCGATGCGAGCGGCACCTCGAATGCGGCGGTAAAGCGCGGCTCGCCGGGATATGCGCAAGGAAAGAGGCCGTTTTCGGCGAAGTACCGCTCTTCGCGCCTCACGTCGACGTTGTACAGCCGGGCGGCATAGCGCGTCTCCCGCTCGATCGCCTCCGCGACACGGCGCCCCGCGCACACCCGGTAGCCGTCGACCGGGCCGTAGACCGTCTCGAACGTGCACTCGGCCGCCCCGAACCGCTCCTCGACCGCATCGAGCATGCCGCAATACAGGTGCGGATCAGAGAGCGAGAAGGAGAAGCAGGGGGTGTACTCCACGACATGGTGCCTGACAGAACCCTGCTCCCGGCACCAGAACTCCACCCCGTCCCGGGTGGCTCGCGCATCGAATATCCACATATGAAACCTCCGGTCAACGCCCCCGATCCAGCGTCTGCTGGTCCCGTACGAGGAGGGCGCGCAGGGATGCCCTGCGAGCCGGAACCTCTCCTTGCTCCACGCACACGATGCGGTGCGCGCACCGCGCCATGCGCCGGAGAGCGGGATCGGTGCGGGGGGCGAGGAGGAACAACGGGGCATTCCGGGCGCGGTCCGCACAGGCCAGCGCCACCGGCAGGGCGAGATCGGGGGCATCGTCGTAGAGGGTTGGGTCGTGCTCGAGCACGATCAGACGGCATTCCGCCTCCTCGAGAATGCCCAGCAGCTGGTGTGCGGTGAACGCCCGCCGCACATGAAACGCGGGGCAGCAGCGATCCAGCCTGCTGAGGACGCGGGAGAAATTGCCGCAGATGCAGAGGAGCCCCACCCCGTCCTCCCGCACGAACCACTCCAGCACCGAAACGAGCAGGTGTTCCGGTGCGATCACCATGCAGAATGCCTCTTTCGTCATCGCAAACAGGGGGCGCAACTTCACATCCATCAGATCGCCGGTTGATGGTGCCGGCAGTTAAGGAGAATGGGGAGGAGCGGGGTGAAAGTGACATCGTGCGCAGGTGACAGGTTAATAAGCGCCCGCAGAAAAACTGATGATAATGAAGAACGGTGTGAACAAAACGACGGTGCTCTTCGTCGCCTCTCTGGCCTCATTCCTCACACCGTTCATGGGCTCTTCGATCAACATCGCCCTCCCCTCTATCGGCGCGGAATTCGCCAGCGATGCGGTGCTCCTCTCGTGGGTGCCCACCGCCTACCTGCTCTCCTCGGCGATCTTTATCGTCCCGTTCGGCCGCCTCGCGGATATCCACGGAAAGGTGAAAATTTTTTCGTGGGGCATCGTGCTGTATACGCTCGGCTCAATGCTCTCCGCACTCGCCCCCACGGTGGTCATGCTCATCGGGGTCAGGCTATTGCAGGGCGTGGGGGCGGCAATGATCTACGGCACCGGGGTTGCCCTGATCACCACAGTCTTTCCCGCGGAAGAGCGGGGAAAAGCGCTGGGCATCAACGTCGCCGCGGTGTATCTCGGATTGAGCCTCGGCCCGTTCATCGGCGGCGCCCTCACCCAGCAGTGGGGGTGGCGAAGCATTTTCCTTGCTAACGTGGTATGCGGCGCAGTGATCATCTTCTTCGTGGCAACACGGCTGAAAGCCGACCGGCATGACGGCCGTGAACCGTTCGATGCGGTGGGATCGGTGATCTACGGCACCACGCTCCTCTTCCTGATGTACGGATTTTCCATATTGCCAGAATCGACAGGGTTTATCCTCGTCACCGCCGGAATTGCAGGATTTTTCGCGTTCATGGCCTGGGAAACGCGCACCGAACATCCTGTGCTCGACATGCGCCTGTTTACGGAAAACCGCGTCTTCGCGTTCTCGAACCTGGCGGCCCTTATCAACTACAGCGCCACGTTCGCCATCGCCTTCCTGCTGAGCCTCTATCTGCAGTACATCAAGGGGATCGATCCGCTTACCGCGGGGCTTGTTCTGATTGCCCAGCCGGTCGTGCAGACGATCTTCTCACCTCCGGCAGGGCGTCTCTCGGACCGCATTGAGCCCAACGTAATCGCCTCGGCGGGGATGGCTGTCTGCTCGGTTGCGCTCCTGCTGTTTGCGACGCTCGATGCGGATTCCACCCTGACCTTCATCATCGCCACGGAAATGCTTGTGGGCGCGGGATTTGCCCTCTTCTCCTCGCCCAATACCAATGCGGTGATGAGCTCGGTGGTGCCCCGGCAGTACGGCGTCGCCTCCGGTACGCTGGCCAGCATGCGGCTTATTGGCATGATGTTTTCCATGGGTCTCGTCATGCTGCTCTTCTCGCTGCTCATCGGCAGGGTGCAGATTACGCCCGAGCTCTACCCCGCCTTCCTGATCAGCATGAAGGCGGCATTCGTGCTCTTTGCGGTACTCTGTGCCGTCGGTACCATCGCCTCGTACCAGCGTGGAAGGGTGCGGCAGTGAGCAGTGCCCTGCGTCCCACCCCGAGGCCCGACGCTTGTGCGGCGGCGGAACGGGTGCAGTCTTGGGGCTAGTATCCCTGCAGGCTCTCCAGTTCTTCCCTGACAACACTGCGTATCGCCTCGAGGTCAAATGCACACCGCTTCTGTTTATGGAGGAGGGCGTGCATGGTTCTGATACCCTCGGAGATTGTCGGACCGTAGGTGAGGGCAATTTCGGCAGCGTCAATTTGGATGCGTACAACCCGCGACATGTAACATAATGTAACGTGGAAGAAAATATAAGTTACATTATGTTACAATCACTTCGGCATTTGTAACACATTGTAACGATCTGTAGCTGCGCATTCTTCGCGACACTCGCCGGCACTCAACCGATTGCATATCCAGAAAGGCTATATACCGCGAACAGGTATCCCGTGTCATCGCCCGGAGGGGAGCATGAAGGTATTTATCGTGTATTACTCACTCTACGGACATGTCCACGCCATGGCCCGGGCCGTGGCGGAAGGGGTGCGGGAGGCGGGTCTTGAAGCGGAGCGCTATCGCGTTCCCGAGACGCTTCCCGCCGATGTGATCGAAAAGATGGGGGCAGCAGCGTTCCAGGAGGAGTTTGCAAAGGTCCCGGTCATCGATCGCGACCGGCTCGGCGATGCCGATGCGATCATCATCGGAACGCCCACGCGCTTTGGCAACATGTGCGGGCAGATGCGCCAGTTCTTTGATGCCACGGGAAGCCTCTGGTCGTCCGGTGCGCTCGTGGGAAAGGTGGGAAGTGTGTTCACCAGCTCAAACTGCCAGCACGGCGGGCAGGAGACGACCATCATCAGCACCCACATCACCATGCTTCACCATGGCATGATCATCGCCGGGCTACCCTACACCTTCGCCACACAGTGCCGTGACGACGAGATCACCGGCTGCTCTCCGTATGGAGCCTCCACCATCGCCGGACAGGACGGCAGCCGGCTGCCGAGCGAAAACGAACTCGCCGGCGCCCGCTACCAGGGCAGGTACGTGGCGCTCCTCACCAGGGAACTCGGCAAAGCGCGGGATGCGATGATGAAGGAGCTGCAGGAAAATTTCCCGCAAGCATGATGCTAATCAGGAGATGTCCTCAATCTCCTCCGTCTTCACCCTCGCATCCTCAATTCCTGTTCCGTATGGAAGCTGCCGGATCAATAGGCGTCCCGCCAATTGCTTCAAAACGGCGATGTATCACCGAGACCCTACCAGAAAAAATTGGCTGAAAAGCAACTCACCATAGAAGTATCCTGCGAGAAATGCCAGTAGTATGGTACAGGTTGCGACACAATATGATTTCATTCCGGACAGTCCGTGTAGCACCCGTATGCCGTTCGCTGCAACCCAGACGAACATGATTCCTGATACGATGAGACCAGGCGTTCTCATTGATTGGCTCAATGCAAATGCCTGCATGAACGATTGCAGCAGCACATTCAATGATGCGATCAGGTTTATCATCGCCATCCAATATGCAGAACTGATAAACGTTATTTTGAGCGAATCCGAAAAATTTGCTCTCTTTTTGAATAGAAGTGCCAGTAGATGAAGGGCTATGATAATCACGAGCAGTTGAACGAGAAAATATCCCAGGTTAAACGTGATAAGCCCTGTGAACGCCTTGATCTGTTTGGCGACCGGAACACCAACACCAGCATTCAAGATAATGAGATTGACAATCGCATAAACCAGGAAAAAGAGGAAGAAAAGGGAGATAAAAAACGAGAAGGCGGAGAGCACACTCTTTTCCTTATCCTTGACGAACATCGTTTCCGACGTAAGCAGATAATCTGGAAATGAGCGGGTGATTATCGATTTCAGTTCATTCAGGTTCATGTTATCTTTCCGGTCATTTTAAAGCAAGAGAGGATCGTGGCATTCTATACGACGCCTCCTGGACGCCCGGATCGCTTGTATGCTTCAGTTCGCCGTCAGAGTAGAACGTCAGGGTGGCGGGTTTGTATGAAGCGACGATAAATATTCGTTTTGCTCCTACCGAATCGTCGATGATACCGCCTGAAGGTTCGGAATACGCTATCCATGGCATTGTGAATTACGCGTGTCTCTCCAACAGATTTTTCTGGCGCATGATATCCAGAACAACAACAAACGGTTTGCACCAGCTGATGCCGTCCACCGGTGACAGTCGTATCGCGCTAAGAGTACTGTATGCGACAAGTTTTCCATCACCGCTGACAGAGAAGGAGATGTCGACTCCAATCGGCGTCACCGCCCGCTCACCTGTTCCGTCAGCGTTCACCACCCTGATCTTCCGGATTCTCGCATCCGTATTGTTGACCGCGAGGTAGATGATCCTGTCGCCGGAAGACAGCCATTTTGGATTCTCGGCGGGGTACACACGATCGTCGCTGATTTTACGATTCCCGCTTCCGTCAGGGCGAACTGTCCTGATGCCATCGGCGGAGACGTATGCAATCCGGTCGCCGTCAGGGCTCCATGACGGCAGGCTGCAGTCTCCGACCTCAAGCAGGTTGTATGACCCTCCGGCGATCTCGACAATCAACAATCCTTCCTGCGGATTTCGTTCATCTATCAGTTCACCGTCGACGACCACAGTTACCCGACCCGGGCATGAGACGGCGATCCTCGTACTGTCAGGGCTCCAGGCAGGATAGATATCAAATTTCGTCGAAGTTCCGTTAATGACCAGTTGCGTATTCCTTCCGTCGGTGTCCATCATCCAGAGGGAGTGGTTTAACAGATAGGCGATCCGTTTCCCGTCTGGGCTCCACCCGCGGCACAGTTCGAGCGACAGGTCATCCGTAAGGCGGGTGAGGTTGTCTCCGTCGCCCTCGATTGTCCAGATATCTCGACCGGCGGAGAAAGCGATGGTGTCGCCCGACGGGTTCCAGTATGGGCAAAATGATACATCCCCGCAGGAGGTGAGCTGCCGGGCATGCCAGGTACGGGTATCCACGATCCAGAGATTGCTTGAATCCGGGTCAGGATAGACCGTGGCAACATAGGCAATCTTCGTCCCGTCAGGGCTGATGGAAGGGTACCAGCAGTCGTACTTCCCGCTCAGCTCGTAGAGAAAATAGTTGTCGGGGAGGCAGTCGGCATGGCCGGAAGCCCAGATTACAGCGCCTCCCACTGCGAGAGCAATAAGCGCGATTCCAGCGAGAAGGAATTGTCGTTTCATTGTGGTGCTTCCTTTTTCCGCCTCTCTGTTATGTGAGCGCTACTGAACGGGTCCTGAGCCAATCGGCGCATATGGCCAGGTAACCTCTAAAAGGTAGACATCGTACCCCGACGGCGTCCACTGTTCGAAGGCCTTTCTGCTCTTCGCCGCTTCGAGCGGCACGGTGTAGTGGCGGCAGCCGTTTTCCAGGTAGCTGTGCACGTCGTTCTGCCCCTTGTTCTGCTACAGGCAGGCCACCCGCAGGCCCTGCCCGCGGAAGTGGCGCTCGAGCAAAAGCGCCGTGGTCGTCTTTCCGGCGCCGGGGATGGACGCCAGCACGTATATTTCGCTCATCATGAATCTCCGGGCAAATTCATACTATTCTATAAAATAATATCATGAGATCATACTCATTGCAAATTATAAACATACCGAAATTCCACACGTGAGCCTGAATGGAATATTAATCCGATAACGTGTATTGATCAAAAAACGGGATGTAGAATACGGGATATCGACTCCCTGCGAATCGCCCAAGAGATGCCTCTCCAGTAAACAGGCCCTGACACGCACGAAAGGGGAAAAAAGGAGGGATTGAAACCCTCTGGTTAAACGCCCCGGCCGGGACTTGAACCCGGGTCAAAAGCTCCGCAGGCTTCTAGGATATCCACTACCCTACCGGGACCGGAATGGTGCAAAGGATTGCTCTACTAAATGTGTTCTGAAGGTTTAAAATCGTTGTTACTCACACAGGGAATGATGGCGGTTCATGGAGAGAACACGCCGCACACGATGAAAACAGGGAATGGGATCAGAGATTCCCTTCGTGCACCCTGATGAGGGTTGTAACATCGACGTAGGCGCCCGTCATCTCGATGTGGTAGAGGCCCGGCGTACGGACGGTCAGCGTCTGCTCCTCGGAATAGCCATAGATGCGCCCGTATCCTTCATCGATGATAAGCTCCCCGGTATTCTTATCATACACCTTCACCGAAAATTCGGCCATTTCACTCGGCACTGTGGTGGTCACCGAAAACTCTTCCTTTTCTCCATACTGGCTCGTCCCTTCTTTTTTGCGTTCGATCATATCAGGACTGACCGAAAACTCGATGATCATCGGGGCCTTCCGGAGATCGAAACTTCTCGCGATGGTATCATAGTTGAACCGGTGCGATGCGTTGTAGATCTCAACATATGTCGTCTGTACCTGGGTGGTGGCCGGAGGTTTGCCGTAGGTCGGCCCCGATTCGGGAGTTGCGGTCGGATAAGGCGTCTCCACGGTCATGTATTCAGGTGTGGAGGTCGGTGTCGCCGTCGGGGTCTGCCCCATCCCGAAGAACGTCTCATCGTTCGCACCCTCTGCAATTTCAGCACATCCGGCGCATGTGAGGATGAGGGCCAGCATCACTCCTGCGCACAATGCGGCATAAAGGGATTTCATTGTTAGTTGATATGGATCATGCAATATAAGGGCTTTACGTATTTATTAAAAATGAAAACGCGTATGTGATTATCCACAACGTTACTACGTACCGCGGTGTGCCGCATCCGGCAGGGAATAATGCCCGATGATCCCCCGGTACACCGCCGCCGCCGATTCCAGCTGGCTGATAGGGACCCGTTCATCGATGGCATGCAGGGAGTGCAGATCCCCCGGCCCGTATTCAAGGACATCGAATCCGGCTTTGCGCAGGTAGCGTGCATCGCTGGCTGCCCACTGGACGATGGGATGTGAAGGGCATCCCATCACGCGCTCGATCTCCCTGCAGGTGACGGCGACAATTTCCGAACCCGCAGGGGTGAAGCTCGGGGCCGCCATATTGATAGGAGTGATGGTCGCCCGCACCGCCTGGGCGGCGATACTCGCCATGAGATGCTCGACGCTGCACCCCCACGGTATGCGTATATCCAGCTCGAGCATGCACTCCTGGGCGATGATATTGGCCTTCTCCCCCCCTTCGATTCTCCCCGGATTGAAGGTGATGCGCCGCAGGGCTTCGCCGATGCCGGACAGCCCGAAAATGTCCTCGAGCACCTCCGCCGAATCATCAATGATGGCGAGCAGCGCTTCATCACCGGAAAATGTCCTGGCATTGAGCAGTTTCATGTATTCGAGCAGATCGAACGCCTCCATGACCGCGCTCACCCCGATATGCGGGTAGAGGGAGCCGTGGCCGGGTTCTCCGGAAAAATCGAGCCTCAGGCGGCACAGGCCCTTCTGGCCGATAGAGGGGCTGAGCGGCGGTGTCGGTTCAGCAATGACGCAGTCGCACGGCGTGAGCAGATTCCTGGAGAGCAGATACCGCACCCCGAATTCACCTCCGGTCTCCTCGTCGCATACGAAGGCGAGGTTGACGCGGGGTTCGGCTCCAACATCTGCGAGTTGCCGGAGGGCGTGGAGGACGGATGCACAGCCGCCTTTCATATCGGTCGACCCCCTCCCCCAGACAAACTCATCATCGATGTCCCCCGAGCAGGGGTCATGCGTCCACCCGTCGGCGAGGGCCGGGACCACATCCACATGGCCGCAGAGCAGCAGCCGATTCTCGGGGCTGTTGACCACCAGGTTGCAACGGTCGTCGCGGTTCCGGGTAACCAGCCCCCGGATACCGATCGTATCAAGAAAATGCTCGATGTACTCGATTACCTCAATCGTCCCGCCCGGAGGATTTTCGCTCCTGATTTTCACCAGGTCCGCACAGATCTCGGCGACGTCCATACCCCACTCACTCCGGCGCGTCAGCGCTCGAGCGTCGAGATAAACTCATCGAAGAGCGAGGCGAGTGAAGCGTCCGTATAGAGCGTATTCAAAAAATCCCTGGAGAAGAATTCTTCGATGGACCGAGCAAAGAACTGCGCCGGAACCGGCCGGGTGCTGTTCGGGTCGAGCACGATGCGGAAGGACCGGTAGCCTGCAGGGGTATCGGTATCATAGATCTCTTTCCAGAGGGTTGGCAGCTTCGCGAACCGCTCGGGATGGTTGTCCTTGAGCCAGTTGATGAAGGCAGGGAAGTGCACGCGGTCGCCCACCTGCTCCTCGTCGATACGCCACCGCATGTACTGCATGTTCATGATATTGCGGACGGACTGGAAGTTGAACGAGAGAATGCAAAGCGTATAGTCGATATGGGCGATTGCGTCGAGGAAATAGAAATGCAGGACTGGATGAAATTCGGAGGGCGATTCCAGTATGAGAGATTTGTCATAGAACCGCCTCAGGATGTTGAAATATTCGTTCTCCATTGGCATACCCATCTATTGGTGGATCGATACACAAAAAGATTTGGGAGTTGACGGCACATTCCGCCCCATATTTATTTTTGCGGGATTTCAGGAGAAATAGGGCTTCCGCCGGCTCACCGCTTTCCGGAACAGGGCGGCGAGCTCGTCCCCTCTCTTGCCCCTGATATCCACATGATTGTCATGGCGGAGCAGGCAGGGCTTGAGAAATCCGTCTGAAGTCACCCTGAGGCGGTTGCAGTGCGAGCAGAACTCGGTATTGTGCATGGGCCGCACCACCTCGATCTCCGACCCGTCGAGGCAGTACTTCTTCCGGTGGTGCATTCTCCGGGTGATGATTACTTTGGAGCGCAAGGCGAGGTCTTTTTCAAGAGCACTTACATCGGAATGGTGCGTCTGGCCGCCAAACTCCATGAGTTCGATCAGCTGGAGGATGAGGTTGCGGTTGTTACGCACGAACGCGATGAAATCGTCCACCTCATCCTCATTAATCCCCCTGAGTATGACCACGTTCAGTTTGATAGGCGTCAGTTCCGCATCGATGGCGGCATCGATGCCGGCAAGCACCCGTTCCAGGTACGGTTTTCCGGTGATCGCCTCGTACCGGTCCGGCCGCAGGCTGTCGAGACTGATATTGACCCTGGAGAGGCCTGCATCCCTGAGATCCTGCGCGACGGGTGCGAGCAGTGTGCCGTTTGTGGTCATCGACGACTCCATGCTCTCCGGCACCGATGCGACGATGTCCACCAGATCCTGCCTCAGTGTCGGTTCGCCGCCGGTAAACTTCACGCTCGTCATATCGAACCCGGCGGCGATGCGAAGTATTTCCGCGATATCGTCTGCGCGTATCTGTTCTTTCGGGGCAACCTCCCCCTCCGCATGGCAGTATGTACAGCGGAGGTTGCACACAGGTGTCAGGCTGATCCTGATATTGGTGACCTTTCTCCCACAGGAGTCTTCAAGCAGCATCTCTACGCCCTCTGAAATTCTTTGCAATCACGTATGCTTCAGTGCTCCCCTTTCGTGTGGCTTTCGTCCGGTAGACACGCACCGACCAGAACCGCTCCTTCACCTCGGCGAGGAAGGTCTCGAACAGCTCCCCCTGGAACGCTTTTACCACAAAATTGCCTCCCGGCTTCAGAATGGTGCAGCAGAACACCAGTGCGTCTTCCGCAAGACCAATCGATCGCGCCTGATCGTAGCTTTTATGGCCGGAGAGCTTCGGGGCGGCATCGCAGACGACCACGCTCACCTCATCGACGTGCGAGCAGATACTTTCCTGGACCCCCTTCTGGGTGAAATCACCAACGATGGTGAGTGTGTTCTCGACGGTCGCGATGGGATTGAGATCGACGCCGATCACCGTACCGTCCGTGATCTCCCGCACCACCTGCAGCCAGCTCCCCGGAGCCGCCCCGAGATCCACGACATTGTCATCCGGCCGTATCAGCTGGAACCGCCGCTGAATGTCAAGGAGTTTATATGCAGCACGAGAGCGATACCCCTCGCTCTTTGCCCTGCGGTGATACCGGTCCTGCCCCCACTGTGAACCCATGCTCGTGATAACCTCGTTTTGGTATCGCACCGGTGCGATGCAAAATACCAGATATTATTAAAAAATATGGTCATATAATTTATAATACACTTTGTTAAGGGGTAATGATGTTAAAGGCAGATATTGACGCGGATATATTCAGGGAATCCATCGATGTGATATCGGCACTGGTGCCGGAATGCAGGCTTCACGTCGGTGAGAGCGGAATACGGACTCGCGCGGTGGACACCGCGAACGTTGCCATGGTCTCCATCGAGCTCTCGGCAGATGCGTTCAATTCGTTTGTTGCTACCGAAGCCGAGCTGGGTATTGACATCGCCAAGATGAAAAACATCCTTGGAATGATGGGCCGGGGCGACACCCTGAAGATGGAACTGCCCGACGACGGGCACAAACTGGAGCTCACCTTCGGAGGCTATAAATACTCCATCACCCTCCTCGACGTGAATACCATCAGAAAGGACCCGAACCCGCCGACCATCAACCTCCCTGGCAAAGCGGTGCTCTCCGGAGCCTCGCTCAACAACGCCATCAAGGCGGCAGCGGTCATATCCGATAAAATTGCACTTGGAATCGACCCGGATAGGGGTATCTTCTACATGGAGGCAGAGGGCGATACCGATCACATCCGCCTTGATCTGGGCGGCGATGACCTTATCAGCCTGGAAGCGGCAGAAGCGCGTTCGCTCTTCTCCCTCGACTATCTCAAGGATATGGGAAAGGTGATGGGCAGGGCCGATAAGGTGGAGGTCCACCTCGGCATCGACCATCCCGTAAAATTCTCCTTTGCAATTGCCGAAGGGAACGGGCAGGTGGAGTACCTGCTTGCTCCCCGCATCGAGGCAGATTGATGGCCGTGCAGCTGGAACCTGAAGATTTCGCAAAATACCCATTTTTAGAAGAAGCACAGGATTTCGTACGCGCCAGAGGATATACTCTTGACAGGATCCTCACATCGAGTTCAGGCAAAATCATTGCCACGAAAGCAATCGACAGGATTCTGTTTGCGCTTTCGTCAAAAGTCAGGTTTGACGATACCATCAAACTCGAGTCGGTCGAAAAGGAGATCTTGAGCTACTCGATCGCCCGGATCCTGATCGTGTGCATCAATAACCGTGCGATCACGGAAAAACTGATGCACTATGAATCGGATCGCGTGCGGTATTTCCTGGATAAAGAGTTGACGGACGAGCGGGGGAGCCCTGAGAAAAAGCGCATCATCATGGAAACAATCGGGATCGCGCCCGATCAGGAAGCGCTTCCGGTGAGAGCGTACGTGGAACTCGCCGCCGGACTCCGTGATGATTCCTGGCGCCTCGTGAACAGGGACATTCAAAACGGGCTTGTCACAATACATCATGACGAAATTGAATCCATTGTGCGGGAAAAACTCAGGATCATCCTGCATAAAAAACTACCACGCAAGGTCCCGGAGGAGATCTGCTCCCGGCTGCAACCCCTAATCGAGCAGATCACCAGGGCAAACCAGGAGCATATTCTCGAAAGTTACGGGGATATCGAAGAAGGGAGCTTTCCACCATGCATCAAGGCGCTGATCGCCGCCGTGGCATCGGGCGCCAACATACCCCACACCGGACGGTTCGCCATAACCGCGTTTCTCCACACTATCGGCATGCACCCGGCCCAGATCGTCGAGATATTCTCGCAGGCGCCGGACTTTGATCTCTCCCGGACGGTCTACCAGGTGGAACACATCTCAGGCAGGTCCGGGACCGAATACACGCCCCCCTCCTGTGCAACAATGCGCACCTATGGCCTGTGCGTCAACCGTGACGGATGGTGCGAGCATGTACACCACCCGCTCTCATATTACCGTGACCGGAAGAAGAAAGAGCAGAAGAAATCTGAACCCACGGATTAAATCGTTTTGTTTCCCACCCAGACGCCTGCCGCACTCATAACCAGAATGAAGACGGCAATAGCCGCGATATAAGCAAACCCTTCCACAGCTCCAGAGATCTGAAAGAGCGAAATAGCGATCAGGCACACCAGAAAAATGATCAGGCTGACGATGGCCGCGACACTGTCAAGAACCCATCCTTTCATCCGGTAAGGAATTGTCGTTCCACAGGTAAATTCCTATCCATGCGAAGCGTCCCGCCATGTGAGAAAAGGGACCGATCGATTTTTGGTGACAGGGGAGAACATGTGTGCGATGGACAGAGAGGACGCGCTTTCGCTGCTCAGGCAGTATGTGCACGGGGACTCGCTGATCAAGCACGGCCTTGCGACCGCCGCGGTCATGAAAGCCACCGCCGAATACCTGGATGAGGATGCCGCCACGTGGGAGATTATCGGCATCCTTCACGACATCGATTTCGAGCAGGTCGGGGAGGACATGGAGCGCCATGGCATTGAAGGGGAGCGGATACTGCTCGAACACGGTGTGGACGCAGAGATTGCCGCAATCGTGAAACGGCACAACCACATGCTCTTCGGCAGCTACGAATCGCCAGTGGAGATCGCATTGCAGGCGGCCGACAGCGTCTCCGGGCTGATCATCGCCTGTGCCCTTGTCAAGGGAGGGAACCTGACCGACGTCACCCCGAACACGGTGAAAAAGAAATTCAAGGAGAAGAGTTTCGCCGCCGGCTGCGAGCGGGACCGCATCAGGTCTATTGAACCCCTCATCGATCTTCCCACCTACTACCGGCTGGCCATCGATGGACTCATCACGATCAAAAATGAACTGGGGCTCGCCTGACCCTGCGGGAGGTGAATGGTAGAATGGTGTCAGAAGAAGAGCGGGACGGGATACTCAGGGAACTCAACCATGCAGTCTCCCTTCTCGTCGAGTACATGGATCCCGCACTGATCCCCGAGGTGGGGTCGAACATCGTCTACGCCCTGCCGGGAGCAAAGGACCCTGCCGATGTGGCGGGCGTCTTCGGCAGGATAGTGAACCTGAAAGATCGCGTGCACCCGGTGGGAGAGATCGGGTTCGGGGCGAGCGACCATATCGCCCGCGTCGCCCTCACTGCGATGCGGTTTGAGCCCGCGGTTCGCAGTGCAGCGAATATCCGCTTTTCTGAGGCGACGGTGGAACTGCTCAAGAATCTCCTCTTCGAGGTATGCGAATTCGACAGGACGAAAGAGCCCGCAGGGGTCAAAACGATGGACTGGGGCGTTGCGTTCTGCTGTAAAGAGGGTGTGCCGGATGCGATTGTGGATCGCGGGGCGATCGGCAAAGAGCCGATGATCCGCATTTTGGGCGAGGACCCGGAACGCGTCGCACGCAATATTATTAAGCTGTCAGGGCGCATTAAGAATACAACTCTGTAGGGAAGGTCTCCATGGGAATTAAACCGTCATATATCAAGACACTGAGCGAGGAACTTCTGGCCAAACACGGCAAAAAGTTCAGCAAAGAATTCGAGGAAAACAAGCAGATCGTTTCCGAGGTTGCCGTCATCGAGAGCAAGCGGGTCAGAAACCGGGTGGCAGGCAATATCACGAGAAGGGTCAACAGAAAGAAACACAGATAAAAAAACCCTTCTGTTCTTGAATCATTACAGAACGAGCGCCCGGGTTCATTTCAACACCTTCTGAAGCATCCATTTTATCATCAGGCATCGATCTCTCTCCCAAAAAACCATCCGGGATTCATCTTTATCCAAATCGGGCGAGATGCATGCCTGGATGCGCTTCCCGCCCCATCCGGTTCCATGGTTCCACAGACGGTCCAACCGCGGCCATTTCGTTGATCAACCTCCACAACCCCGGAATCGGTAAATAAGCCCTAACGCCGGGCAAACAGTTATCAATACATCCGAAAAGACCAAGTCGACCCTGTTCTTGAAAAAGGGGGTTTGAGAATGGAAATTTTGAGAGGAGGGATGAACAAATGAGGGAGGGCCTCGACCAGTATCCCCATACTGGCAGGTTTATTGCTTCTGCTGACGATGGCGTATCCTGTCGCAGCATAAGAATTGCTATGGGAAGGACGATTGTCGTTTGATCCCCAGGAATACTGGAATTTCAAAATACCCAGAGAACTTCCCAATGGAGATCTCATCGTCCCACCAGAGGGATACAGAAAATACAGCAAGGATAACGTAGTATGTGTTCTTGATCTCTCCGCAAAACAAGCAGAACATTCCTATGCTCTACGATTACATGAATACGGCAATAATCCGGACGGCGTAATAATTGATTCTATCATGGGGATAGAAAGAGAGGATTGGGAACAAGGAGTATATCATTGGTATGATTGGGTAATCTACAATACGGATACATCGAATCGCGCCACAAGAGATCCATCAAAGAAAACAGTACACGATGGAGACACCTGGAATATCGATTATACCCTGCTTGAGTATGATGGAGATGACTGGCACTTCGATGCAGACGATGCAGTATACCGGGTAATTATTCACACATACGAGGAATCCAGGTAAGCGATTCCATCCAATCCAATTCATTCATTTTTTATGCCAAAACGAATCGAACAACCTCTCCAATGATCCCCTGCATTCCTGAACCCAAACACTAATGAACGAGATGCATGATAATCCCGTAGAGATCAATTCAGGGAGCTACTTCCATAAATGGAATCATCCCCATCCAGTTTTTTCCCTCCAGCATCATCACTCATAATCATTTAATACCGTGCTATCAAAAGTGTCAATGCCAACCTATCCCACAATACCCCTGGGATACACGAAGGAGGGTTAAATCTTGACACACATTATGTTTAAGGGCGTTCTTCCCGCCATTATCACCCCTTTCAAAGATAACCCTGAACGGGATCTTGATATCGAGGGGCTCAGGTCGAATATCAGGTTTCTTCTCTCGCAGGGAGTGCACGGCATCGTCCCTTGCGGCTCCACCGGCGAATCCGCCACGCTCACGTTCGAAGAGCACGAGAAAGTGATCGGGGAAACTATCGATATCGTCGACGGCAGGGTGCCGGTTCTCGCCGGGACGGGGTCGAACAATACCGCGGAAGCACTCCGCTTTACGAAGGCGGCGAAGGATCTGGGGGCGGACGGCGTGCTCGTGATCAGCCCCTACTACAACAAGCCGAACCGATCGGGGCTGATCAAGCATTACACGGCGCTCGCGGACCTTGACATCCCGGTCATCCTCTATAACGTGCCGGGGAGGACCGGCCAGAATATTCTCCCCGATCTCGTCTCCGAACTCGCCGGCCACCCGAATATCGTCGGGATCAAGGAGGCCAGCGGCAACATCTCCCAGATCTCGGACATCATCGAGACGACGCGCGATGAGGAGTTCGTGGTCCTCTCGGGCGACGATGGCATGACGCTGCCCATCCTTGCCCTCGGGGGCGACGGCGTCATATCGGTGGCGGCGAACATCGAACCACGGCAGATGGCCGAGATGTACGAGGCCTTCAAATCCGGCGACCTGGAAACAGCAAAGAGGATTCACTTCACACTGAGCCCTCTCTTCAGGGGAATGTTCATCGATACCAATCCCATTCCGGTTAAAACCGCGGTGGGATTGCGCGGCATGGCGGCAGGACCGGTCAGGCTGCCTCTCGACAGCCTTGAGCGGTCAAAGATCGAAGAACTGAAGAAGGTGCTGGGGAACTATGACTAGCGTCGTGATCTGCGGTGCGATGGGCCGCATGGGCATGACCATCGGCCGCCTAATCGAGGAATCGGACGACCTCGACCTCGCAGGGGGCATCGATATCAAGCCGGGCACCTTCTACGGCGTCGAGATCGCCGCAGCCTCGGATATCGATTCCTTCCTCGAGCGGGTCTCCCCGGACGTGCTCATCGACTTCACCATTGCACATGCAGCGGTGGAAAACATCAAAGCAGCAGCCCGCCACCAGACCGCACTCGTGGTAGGGACAACCGGCTTTTCACCCGAGCAGCGCACCACCATCGAAACCGCGATCGAAGGAACGGTACCTGCGGTCATTTCAAGCAATTTCTCCGTGGGGATGAATATTTTCTGGCGGCTGGTCCGGGATGCGGCACGACTGCTCGGCGATTACGACATCGAGGTGATCGAGGCGCACCACCGCTACAAAAAGGACGCCCCCAGCGGTACGGCAAAGACCATTCTCCAGATCATCGAGGAAGAGGCGGGAGAACGGCAGAAGGTGTACGGCAGGGAAGGGGTGACGGAGCGGCGCAATGAAATCGGCGTCCACGTCATCCGGGGAGGCGACATTGTCGGCGACCACACCGTCCTTTTTGCGGCAAACAACGAGACCATCCAGCTCTCCCACCAGGCCTTCGACCGTGCAGTGTTCGCCCATGGCGTGCTGAGGGCGGCGAAGTGGGTGCCGGAGAAAACACCGGGCATCTATTCGATGGACGATGTGCTCGGCCTCTCCTGAAAAGCACGGCGCAGGACTGGAAAAATCGAAATCTATTTTATCTCTTTTTCAGAGAATAGATAGGAGAAAAACCAATGGTAGCAGTAGTTGACAAGGAAAAATGTACCGGCTGTGAGACCTGTGTCGATGTGTGCCCTTCGGCAGCAATCACCATGCAGGACGGCATCGCAGTCGTCGATCCCGAACTCTGTGTGGACTGTGAGACCTGTGTGGAAGAGTGCCCCTCTGAAGCCATCCATATGGAATAGAGAACAAATCTTTTTTAACTACCACGCGGTAATTACTTCAATCCATGATCAATGCAGGAGTGCTAGGTGCCACTGGTGCGGTGGGACAGCGCTTCATCCAGCTGCTTGCAGAGCATCCTTGGTTTGACCTTCAAGTAATCACCGCATCAGAACGAAGTGCAGGAAAACGCTACCGGGATATCGTAAATTGGCGGCTCGACGTGCCGTTCCCCGAACATGTGGGAGAACTCGTCGTGCAGCCGACCACGGTAGACGCAGTAAAACATCTCGATCTCGTCTTTTCCGCCCTGCCTGCGGACATTGCAACAACGATTGAGGACGACGTTGCCCGAGCAGGTGTTGCGGTGTTCAGCAACGCTGCATCACACCGTATGGACAATGATGTGCCGCTTGTCATCCCCGAGGTGAACCCCGACCACCTCGGGCTGATCGATGTCCAGCGTGACAGGGGGAGAGACGGATTTATCGTGACCAATCCCAACTGCTCGACTATTGTTCTTGCACTCGCCCTCGCCCCCCTGCGATCCTGTGATTTTTCGAATGTGCAGGTTGCAACCATGCAGGCAATTTCCGGAGCCGGTTTCGAGGGGATCCCCGCAATGGCAATCTATGACAATGTGGTTCCCTTCATCGGCTCGGAAGAGAAGAAAATGGAGACGGAGACCATGAAAATCATGGGTTCGCTTTCAGGCGATACGATCGAGCCCGCACTCTTTTCGGTGAGTGCCAGCTGCCACCGCGTAGCCGTTATCGACGGGCACACCATGGCGGTGTGGATCGACGTAAAAGAATCCGTCGATGAGGTAAAAGACGCGTTTGCCTCTTTCGTTCCTCCTTTCAGCGGCCTTCCCCTGCAGCCTGCAAAATCTCTCGAACTTCTCGAACAACCCGACCGCCCGCAGCCCCGGCTTGATCGGAACCGCGGGAACGGCATGACCGTCTCGATCGGGAGAGTTCGGGAGGGAGTGCGTTTCATTGCTCTCGGACACAACACCATCCGCGGAGCGGCCGGTGCCTCGGTCCTCAACGCGGAGCTGATTGCGTCGAAAAAGAAGTATCTCTGATGGAGGGTGAGTCATGTTAAAAGACAACACAGTGTTCGTGGGGAACAAACCGGTCATGAACTACGTGCTCGCGGTGGTTACCCAGTTCAACAACGGAGCAGGAGAAGTCGCCATAAAGGCGAGAGGAAAAGCAATTTCGCGCGCGGTCGATACGGCGGAAATCGCACTCAACCGATTCCTCGAAAACGTCGACAAAAAGCAGATCATCACCTCGACGGAAATGATCGATACGGACAGCGGAAAGACGAATGTCTCAAGCATCGAAATCCTTCTGACACAAAAATAGGGATACCATTTTTTGGTCTGCCGGTGCAAACGTGTGAAGACGGGCATGTCGCCGACCGCATCCTGCCATTTTCTTCAGGCGGCCAGGAGACACAAACGGCGAATCAGCCCCTGAAATGCTATATAATGGATATTATGCGATTGGAACGGGAACGGCTCCGACCAGAAAGGATATATCAAATATACCATAAGATCTAAGACATGCAAAAATGGTCACTCGCCGTGCTCATTCTCCTCATTTGCGGGGTTGCGACACCGGTGATGGCCGCAGATACCGGCCGATACAGCTACATTACCGTAACGCAGGTCGATATCTATCTCTTCAACGACAAAGCAACCATCGATATCGCCTACAAAATCGATGGCGGGATCCAGTTCGTCGTCCTCCTCCTTGGAAAGGCAGATCTCAAGAATAAGCTTGAGGACATTATCGACTACAATGGAGCAGAATTCAAAAAGATCGAACTGGACCATGCGGTGATCGAGATAGAAAATGCATCGATCGACTACAATGACGGCTCGTACTGGTTCCCCGAACATGAATTCGGAATCGCGGTTCCGCGGCTTGTCGTCACCACACCACAGGTGAAAAAGGAGTTTACCAACACCAGCGTGCTTCCCGAGGGTGTTGGCCATTTCAAGGCCTGAAGGCCTCCCTCATTTTATACTTCATTCTGCAGCGTAGCCATTGAGTAGGTGCCCAGCCAGTGGTTGATGACCCGCTGTATGTAGATCCCCAGAACCGCACACCCAAGTCCGCCGAATGTGGAAAACACGATCGAGCGTATCCCATCGTCCTCAGCAAAAGGAAAGTCCGGGATGCCGCTGATGGAGAGGGTATAGACGCTCGCGCCATAGGCGATGATCCCGATGGCGAGGAGGAAAAACGGCAGCACTATCACCTTCGCCAGGTGTTCCGGTTCGTTGAGGAAGGTATCGATGATCTTTCCCACCGATGCGACGAGACTCGCCACGACGAACCAGGCCACCGAACCGTAGATAAACGATAGGACATAGAAGAAAAGTCCTGCCTCGGCCGCGTACCACTCCATGAGGCTGGTGAGCCCCATCACCACCCCCACGATGATGAGCAGTAATGAGGTGATGTAGGCGACAAACGTGATCCTCCCGCCCATGAATGAAGAGCGCAAAGCATTGAATGCGTAGGTGAAGACCTCGTCGATACCAAAGCCCTTGAAGAGCAGGTAGGTCCCGATCACCCCCACCACGATGATGATTGCACCCTCGGGGTACCCAAGCATATAGGCGATGGCATACAGCAGCATTCCCAGCCCGACGGGCACAAACACCTGCCTCGAGATCTTGGGGTCGTCGAAGAGCTTCTTCAGGATATAGTAGGTCCCCTCGAGGTTGGGCATCTGGTTGACGATGACGCGCTGTACGCCGTCCACACGTATCCTCGACTGGATGATGGGGAGGATAAATTCGTCCTCAGCACCGTCGGTGACAAGAATACAGCGGTCGGCGCCGGTCTGCTCGACCAGCCGGTCGAGATCGCCTGCCATTTTGCGGTCACCCTCCAGCATCTGATGATGATCCCCGCTGATTATCGCCACGACCACCTCCTCGCCCTTCGAAGAGAGATCGTCGAACAATTTCAGCGCCTGGAAAATCGCATTGATGTCAGAATCCTCCGGATCCATCAATCCCAGAACACTTGCTGCGTTGAGACAGGAATCGCGCCCGATGACCGGACTGGCAATACCGCCCTTGAACCCAATATCGTCGTCGCGGTCAACGCATAAGATCAACGTCGGGTTGTTGGACATCAAATAAAAATAGCCTCAAATCTATTAAATCGTTGCTGACCGTACCGGCAAAAAAGAATTATATAAGTTTTGCCCGCTGGAGCAGGAGAATGTCGTCGGTCGTGAGCTTCTCGCCGCCCCGGAACAGCTGGAAGACACGTTCGGCCTCCTTGCGGACCTCTTTCTGTTCCTTGGTGATCCTGGTCTTCTTGGTCTTCTTGCGAAGCCCGCCGATGACCTTGTCGTAGTCGCGAAGCTCCTTCTGGCATCCAATGAACTGACTGTGTTCCGCATCGGCAGCCTCCTGCGCTTCGACAAACTTCTTGTGCATCTCGTCGGCCTCTTCGCGCGATTTATCTGCGTTGCGGTAGCACTCCACCATCAGATCATGGTGCTGCTGCGCGAGATCCGCCATCTCCGTAACCTTCGCGTGGATGTCGGAAGCCTGTTTGCGCAGGTCGCGGGCTTCCTGGAGCTTTGTGCGCATCTCCTTGTTCTGTTCGAGTTCGGCCTCCTGCTCCCGCACAGATGATTTCATCTGCTTGATCTTCTCGATCAGTTCCCGCTCCTTGTCGGTGCTGATCACCTCGGTCTGCTGGCGGAACTCCATGTACTCGATCTGCTTCTGGATCTCCTTGATCCCGCGAGTCTTGATGGTGCCGTGCTCCTTCTTGAACCGGTCTATATCTCCAAAGAGCACATTCGCCTGATCGTTGAATACATTGCGCTCATCTTTGAGCTTCTGCACTTCATCGTTGTATTTATCGCGCAATTCCTTATGTTTCTGGGCCTCTTCCACAAATTCGCGGGTCTGGTTGTTGAGGGTGTTGCGCTCCCGTGCGTATTGGCTAGCGAGGGCGTTCAACCGGTTCCTCTCTTCTTTGTGCGTCTCAGAATCAGTAAGGATCTTTTTTCTTTTATCAATCAATTCGTTCAACATGCTCAACCAATCCTTGAACTCGATACCGCCACCGGTCCTTCGGGAATCAGGGAGCGGGAGGCGGATGCAATGCGCCCTGTGTTCGGAGGCAGAGATGCGTGTAAAATGCCGGAGAAAGAGAGTGCGTGTTCTTCTGGCTGTTCGTGTTGTTCAACCGACGCTACCTTTCATGATCCGGGCATTCCTCGTATTTCTGGCCCGATTGCTGTATCTCCCGGTGATCCCGAAGGGATGTACAGTAATTTCTATTATTCAAACGTGTTAAGGCCTATTAAGTATTTCGCATTTTTGGCCGATTTTACGCCGCGGCAATACCCGGCGCGGGGTGCACACGCACAGAAAGCAGCTCGATGAAGAAAAAAGAGACGCGGTGCGGTATTGATGAGATGGTCACGAAGAGGCAGTCTGTGGAATTGATAGGGGGGAGTGGTCCCATCTCATGTGCCGGAATTGCTCAGCACCGCATATTTTCTGAAACTTCAACCTCTCTTTTGGTAGTATGTGCGTAATTTATAGCTGATCGATGAGGCCGCCGCTGGTGGCATCCATGGCCGACCTTCTTCCTGCGGACTGGTAGCCGCCGAAATTACTGCGGGGAGCGGGTTCGGCAATCCTGCCGCGATGGCTGAGAATCTGGGCGCTCTTTACGCCGGTCATGATTGCCATCACGCGGACCCTGCCTTCGTACTCGCTATTGATGCGTGCGCCCCAGATGACGTCTGCATGGGGATCGAGTTCGTAGGTCAGCGAGCTGGCGATCTCTTCTGCATCCTGGAGGGCAAGGTCACTGCCGCCGGTGATGTGGATGAGGGCACCGGTTGCACCACGGTAGTCGATGTCCAGAAGCGGGTGGTTGAGGCACTCGTGAACGACACTCTCGGCCTTGTTCTGCTGCTTGCTCTCTCCGACAAGCATGACCGCGACGCCGCCCTTGCTCATGGTTGCACGGACATCGGCGTAATCGATGTTAATGAGCGACGGCTCGGTGATGGTCTCCGAGATTCCCTTGACCGTTTCGGCGATCAGCTGGTCCATGACGGAGAACGCCTGGCCGAGCGGGAGATTGGGAACGAAGCTCATCAGGCGGTTGTTGTCGAGCACGATCACTGAATCTGCCGCATTTGAGAGTGCTTCGAGCCCTTCTTCCGCACGGAGCAGGCGCGCTTTTTCGACCTGGAAGGGATAGCTGACCATAGCGACGACAATCGCGCCCTGCTCCTTTGCTATCTGGGCGACCACAGGTGCTGCACCGGTTCCCGTGCCGCCACCCATGCCCGCGGTCACGAATACCAGATCCGCGGATTCGAGCAGGTTCTCCAGCGTGGTGCGTGCCATTTCCGCCGCACGCTTTCCAACGTCGGGGAAGCCACCGGCACCGAGACCCTTGGTCAGCGATTTTCCGACGAGGACACGCTTGTCAGCCTGAATCATCTCCAGGTGCTGCTTATCGGTATTGACGGCGATGGTTTCGGCACCCTTCACCTTCATGTGGTAAAGCCGGTTTATGGTGTTGTTGCCTGCACCGCCGCATCCGACAATCACGATACGCGGCTGTCCTGAAAACGTTTCGTCTTCTCCGAACAGATCCTTGTTGGTCAATTTTTCCTGTTCGGAATAATCAAGAGCCTTTTTGATAATGTTCTGCATCAAAACCCTCCTACACCTCAAATGAGATTTGTTCGCTGTCTCTCAGTACACGGGGAGCATGTTTCTCGATGAGTTCCCGGACAGCGTATCGCACGGCCTCAGATACGGTCGGAAACTCACCTGCTTCGACCAGCTTTTCGAGCATGGCCACCTGCTGCGGGGGCAACCTGATCGTGATTCGCTTCATCCAGGTTCTCCGTGTCTGACAAATAGCGTCTTCATGTCTGCCGCATGTCAGACGCTTGACATCTTTACGACTGACTCAAATCAGACAAACATTCATATTTCGGCATACTATATAAACGTTATTAATTGCGGTTAACAATCACGCACAATCATTTTATGGCAGAATAATCTATATTTTTTAAAAAGGAGTCTCATCGTGAGAAAAGATATTCCGAAAAAGGTGATACACGGCGACAGAATTATAAGGCTGCGGGAGATCACAGGTAAAAAGCTTCTTGATTTCGGCGCGAACCTCAACCCCTTCCCCCCCGAAATCGGCTGGAAACCTGACGCCTCGCTGCTGGCATCCTATCCTGACGACAGTTACCATCGGCTCAAGGAGACCATTGCCCGCCGGGTTGCCCGAGATATCGACGAGATCTGTGTCGGCAACGGATCGGTGGAGATCATCCGATCCTTTTGCTATGCAACCCTGTCCCAGGGTGACGGGGTGTACATCCCCCACCCCACCTTCGGGGAATACCTCTTTTCCGCCCGGCTCGCAGGTGCGGGCGAGACTGCGGATCCGGATGAGGCGAAGGTGCGATTCCTTTGCAATCCCAACAACCCCACCGGTACGCTCCTTCCACGAGCGCACGTGATCGAGCTGCTCAGGCAGGCCGAACGGCGCGACCAGATACTCTGCATCGACGAGGCATTCATCGACCTCTCCGACCCGAGCCAGTCGGTCATCGACATCTCATCACCGCACCTCTTTGTGCTCCGCTCACTCACCAAATCATTTGCCGTTCCGGGCCTGCGGGTAGGATTCGGGTGCGGAGATGAGGATCTCGTGGCGGCCATCGAGGCGATACGCCCCCCGTGGACCGTCAACAGTTTTGCCGAGGATTTCGCTGTCCGTTGCCTTGCCCGGAGCGAAGAACTGAAAACGTCGAGAAAGTCCATCACCGCCGAACGGGAATGGCTGACGAACGCGTTCGAAGAGATAGGCATCGCACATCGCCCCTCAGATACGAACTTCATCCTGCTGGATCTCAGCAAGCCGGCAGCAGATCTGGCGGAGTGCCTTCTTGCCCGCGGCGTGGTGGTCCGTGACTGCACCTCGTTCGGGCTCCCGCAGTCCATACGGGTAGCCGTGCGCACCCACGAGGAAAACCAGCAGCTTGTCGGGGCTCTGGAAGCATGCGTGCACTGATTATGGCCGGAGGCGGCGGAACACGCCTCGGCATGGGAGAAAAGCCGCTCGTTACCATCTGTAGCAGACCGATGATACGTTACGTCATCGAAGCATTCAGGCAGGCCGGGCACGAAGTGGTCGTGGTCTCATCACCAAAGACGCCCTTTACCAGAAACTGGTGCACCGCTAATGGCATCCCCTGCTTCGCCGCGGAGGGAAGAGGATATGTGGAGGACATCATCGAGGCGGTGGAGGAGATAGGGGAAACCGGCCCGCTCTTCACCTGCGTCTCCGACCTCCCCTGCCTCAGCCCGGAAATCATCACGCGCATCGAAGAGGAGTATACCACATCGGGAAAGGCAGCGTGCTCGACATGGGTTCCCCTCAGCATCTGCCGGCAGTACAACTGCCGGACGAGTTACGTCGAGACCATCGGGGGGACAAGGGTATGCCCTGCGGGGATCAATATCCTGTACGCGGAGCGCATCACCGAAGAGCAGGACGAACTGCAGCTCGTCATCGGTGATCGCAGGATCGCGTTCAATGTCAATACGCGAGAGGAACTGCAGGCTGTCCGGCAGTACCTCTGCCCCTGATATCCGGGCTTCACCAGCTCCCGAGCACCAATACTCAAGGATGGCTCTTTTTTCATCGAATACCCATATATCAGTACAATAAGTCATATTAGGAAGCATCACCGACCTATTAGGTATGGAGCGAAGCCGGGAATTCGAGCTAGAGGGCCATATCATCGACTCAGGGATCCTTACCCAGGTCTTTGACAAGATCATGGACATGGGTGGTGATTTTGAGATCACCCAGTTTGATATCGGAAAGCGCAAAAAAGATCCCAGCTACGCACGCATCGCCATCAGCGCTCCGGACAAGGTGAGCCTGGACGCCATCATGAGCGAACTGCACCGTCTCGGTGCCCGGAGGCTTGAGGTGGAGGATGCACGGCTCGAAGTCGCCGAAGCGGACCGGGTCGTCCCCAAGGGTTTCTATTCAACCACCAACCACCCGACCTACGTGAAATGCGCCGGCATGTGGACACCAGTGGAAGCAATCGAGATGGACTGCCTTATCGTGGTGGACAGGGAAGAGAAACGAGCCGTCTGCACCCCCATGTCAAAACTGCAAAAGGGCGATTACGTGGTGATAGGCGAGGAGGGGGTCAGAGTGGTCCCCCCCGAACGCCCCCGGAAGGTCAGCACGTTTGAGTTCATGCACGGCACGGTCTCCTCGGAACGCCCCAGCGAGACCATCATCGCAAAGATCGCCAGCGAGATGATCGCCCTGAAGAAGCGGGGCGGCAAGATCGGTGTCGTGGGCGGCCCGGCCATCGTGCATACAGGTGCTGCGCCGGCACTTGCCGAGATCATCAGGAACGGATACTTTGACGTCCTCTTTGCCGGCAACGCCCTTGCAACCCATGATATCGAATACAATATCTTCGGGACCTCCCTCGGGATGAGCCTGGATACAGGGATGCTTATTACCGGAGGGCACAAGCATCACATCTACGCCATCAGCGAGGTGATCAGGGCAGGGTCGATTAAGGACGCGGTAGAAAAGGGCATCATCAGGTGCGGCATCATGTACGAGTGCGTGAAAAACGATGTGCCGTTTGTCCTTGCAGGCTCCATCCGGGACGATGGCCCCCTCCCCGACGTGATCACCGATGTTATGAAGGCGCAGGACGTGATGCGCGAGTACCTGCGGGATCTGGACATGGTCATCATGATCGGCACCCTCCTGCACTCGGTGGCGATCGGCAACTGCCTTCCCAGTTATGTCAAAACCATCTGTGTGGACATCAATCCCGCATCGGTCACCAAACTCATGGACCGGGGCACTCACCAGGCGATCGGGGTTGTGAGCGATGTGGGTGCATTCCTCCCGCTCCTCGCAAAGCACCTTCGCGACCAGGACTGAAGAGAAATGGGTGCCGGCCCTCACCTGGTCAGCGGCATGCAGTAGGGCCGTTCTCCGGCGAGCACAAACTCCCACTCTTCTTTGCACCGACACGCAGAATCCATCAACGCGGCAAGGAGGTCACGGTCTCCTGAAAGAGAATATTCCCGGATTCCCCTGACGATCTCGGGGTCGCATGACCCGCAGTTGTGCGGCCCGCGTGCGTGCCCTCCGCCGACGGGATCGCAGAGAATATGCACCGGCGCCTCAGCTAGGACCTTCAGCACGCTCCAGAGATAGGGGGGTCGGTACATCCCCCTCTTCCAGTAGTACTCCACATCGGTGCGGTTCTGCACGGTGCAGAGGTTCATGGAGACCATATCGGAGACCGGCGCTGCCTCGACGATCGAGCGCTGCATGTCTTCCATCGCTTCCTGTTCGGTCAGAAACAGCGGTTTCATCATCAGGTAGGTCTTGATGCCCGCGCCGCCCTCTCTCGCCTCAGAGACGGCATCGTGGAAGTCCTGCAGGGTCAAACCTTTGTCGATGCACTTTTCCCGGATAAAATCGCTGGTGGTCTCCAGACCCGTCGCCACATACAGCGGACAGCCCCAGGAACCATCATCCACAAGGTCCCTGGCCTCGCGGACTGTCTCTCGGGAGACGAACTCCGGACGCGTCTCGGCAATAACAAGTTTTCCCCGAAATCCCTCGAGAATCGCACGGCGTGTTTGTACAGGGATCTCCTCTTCATCAAAAAAACTGCCCGAGGTGAAGATCTTGACCATCTGGTACCCCGACGAAAGATACTGCTCCTGCACCCAGGCCATCTGCGCCCTCAGATGTGTATCCAGCTCGGCGGGAGACATGGGGGGATACCGTTCGTGGCGGTAGCCGCACATCCGGCAGCGGTTCCACGAACACCCGCCGGACTTAAAGATCACCGTCAGGCAATCGAGCACCGATCCCTGGTACAGATCCTTTCCTTTCCAGCATGCGAGCGGTTTCTCGGTGAAAAAAGATATCATTAACAGTATAGTAGTTGACGTTTGATCATGAAAAAGATCGCCTGCCTGTTGATTGTCGTATTGGCGATAGCGGTACCTTCATCAGCCTACCTCATCAACTGTGATTGTCCGAATGAGCTCTATGTCGGCGAACCGCTGGAGATTTCCGGCACCAGCAACCTCCCCGCAGGGTTCACAACCGATATCGTGTTCTACAAGGGTCCAAGAGTTATTGAGCGCAAATTATTCACCATCCAGGATGAGGGCGATTGGTCCGCCTCGTTTGATACAAAAGGGCTCGATGAGGGAGTCTACAAGATCGAAATTGAGGAAAAAGCGCAGTACATTGACCACGAATACGTCCTGTACGAGTTTGGATCGGGTTCTGACACGCTGAATGTGATCACCATCATCGACCGTTCGGATGAGATCACCATCACCTCGCCCCTCATCCAGGGCTTCAGCGACACCCTCCGGATTTCCGGAACGATGGAGGAAAATCCGAATTCTGCGGTGAAAATCACAGTCGTTGGCCCATCAGGACCCGTGTTCGGCCCCAGTTTCGTGGCCACCGATACCTCCGGCCACTTCACGGTGGATGTGCCTGTCAGCGAGACCGGATCCTATGAAGTCACCTTTGCCGATGCAGAGGGCCTGATCACCACGGCCACCTTCACAGTGAAGGGATCAACGGCACCGCCGACCGCCACGCCGACCTCCACCCCGGAAACCACCACCTTCGAAGCCACTGCTGAGGCTTCGAGGGAAAATCCTGCATTCTTTGCGATCGACACGCGGGTTGGCGCGGTGCGCATCACCACCTCCGAAGGGGTCGACTGGGTGGTCGAGTATGTCGATGAAGACGGCACGCTTAAAAAGGTCAACACCCAGGGCAGGCTGAATGCCGAGGAGATTCGCCTGACCGCAAAGGGAGGAACCATCCACCTCAAGGTCTATCCGGTGCGGTTCGATGACGAAGAGACGGTGACCATTTATGCAGAAAATGTCGAATCGGCCATGGTAGCACCGGATGCGGCAAGCATCTTCGGGGATGCGCCCGAAGCGACACCCACCACGCAATCGCCGATACCCGCCGTCCTCCCGTTCCTCGCGGTTCTGCTGGCCGGCCTGATGTATTTCAGGAGATAACACCTTTTTTTTACCCGGGACTACAAACAGTTATGGGAGCCGGGATAGTCTAGTCCGGTAAGGCGGTGGCCTTGAAAGCCACTGGTGCTCGGCACCTCAGGAGTTCAAATCTCCTTCCCGGCGCTCTTCCGTATGCATGAGAATCATGCGGGTACTGTTTCTTTGCATCGTTTGCGCGACCCCGGTCCGTCTGAAAGCGAACGCATTTCTTTTTGAATCCCGGAATTCCCGGCCATGTGATACACCCCACGGCACACGATGCGTTCCCAGCAGGGATGCCCATGAAAAATCCCGCAGGAGTGCCCGAACCACCAACCGAGACGGCACACAATCCTGTGGCGGCGGAAGGTTCAGGTGAAGATCTCAGAATCCAGATAAGAAGGGTTTTGAGATTGTATTTCCAGAATAGTATATGTAAATAATTATATAAATTAAGAGGCATTCTTATACTCCATGGAAGGGATTGGCCTGAAAGTACAGGTACGGGCAGTGCCCAGCCGCGGAAGGGTGCGGGTGCATGAATCTGTGCTCGGAATGCTTGAAATCGAACAGGGAGACCACATCGATCTCTACAGCGCACCGGACGCCAAACCGATGACCGTGAGTGTCTATGCGGATGCGATGGTGGAGAAAGGCGTCATCAGGATGGACACAGGCGACGTGGAGAAGCTCGGACTGAGGGAAGACTCCGTGGTCACAGCCATAAAAACGCCCAAATTTACGGAGAAATTAAAATCAGCCACCTCAAAAACGACGCAGAGCATCGGAGAAGGCGTCAGTTCGGTGTCAAAGAAGATCACCGGGAAACAGGAGGAGAGCGAAGAGCCTGAAAAACCCGAGATGCAAAAGAAATCAGTATGACGGAGAGAAGCCATGGCATTACCGGTAACTGATTATGTCATCTATGCCCTCCTCATCTTCGTCGGACTGATCATCATCTATTTTATCATCAGGGAACTGCGCAACTGGCGCAACCAGCCGCGCCTTGCCCAGATAGAACTGGACCGGGAGAAACTGGACCTGATCAAGGCCGAAATGAGCACGCGGGGAGAACCCTACAGCAAACTTCCTGACGAGAAACTGGGGGAACTGCGTATGTTAGATACCGAAAACACCGCCCTTGAGGTCGATATTTTCGGCAAGCAAAAGACAGTGGAGGGCAGAATTCAGCGGCTTGAAAATCAGGTAAAAGATAAAAAATACGACAAGATGCTGGAACGCATCCGGGAAGAGGAGATCAAACTGAGGTGAGTATTGTGTATTCCACAGAGTATGAAAAAGCCCGGAAAAGGGAATTGATTGCACCCGACATCCCTGAACGGTCATCATCCTATGGAGAACGCCTCCCCACGCTGGAACAACGACTGGATCGATATTTCGATTCGCATATGGAGGCCATTATCGAGGAATGGGGGCTGGTCACCGCCCATGACCTTGCGGTCTTCGAAAGGAGGCTTGAGGACGTGAGCAGGGAGATTAATAGGTTTGAATCAGGGAAGAGCAGGCTTGAAGAGAGGGCTTCGGCTGTTGATGCCGCATTGAAGGAGATGGAACAGTCATGAACGGAATCGATTCGTACATGGACAACTATCTTGACAAACGGATGGCATCCATCATGGATGAATGGCAGCTTGCCACCCGGTTTGAAACCGGCGATCTCGAACACCGGCTCAGGATCCTCGAGGATGATATCCGATCGATGGACGACTTCGAGAAGATGGCGGATGTGAAACTGACTGACCTTGAGAACCGGATCGCACGCCTGAAGGAGGCGAAACAGTGACGGTCCTTGAAATCATCCTCGTCATCGCCATCATCGCCCTGATCGCATTTTTCCTCTACTATTTCTTCCGCGGGTCAGGCGGTCGCATCTCGGTCTCCCGGCCTATGGAGAGCCGCGTGGACATGTACCTCGACCGCCGCTTTGATCTGCTGATGGAAGAATACTCGCTGATAACGAAACCAAAACTGAGAGCGTTCAAGGCAGAAAAAGAGCCTGATCTCTCGGAAGAGGAGGGAAAAGCGGAGGGGTTAAAGAAATTCAGGGATGAGATGACCGCAACGCTGGCGGAGATGGAGAAGAAACTGGATGTTCTGGAAGCGGAATCTCAGGCCGATTAGAAATGCGGGATCGGGAGGTGAGAACGACCTCTTTTCCCAGCTGAAAAAGGAGATCACGCCCCTGCGCCCGCAGGGAGACCTCCCCCTCCGCGATCCGGGCAGCTTTTCCAGATATACCTGTGAACTCTGCGCAACCCCTGCCCCTCTCCCAGAGCTGAAGCAGTGCGTCCTTTGCGGCAGATGGGCGTGCAGCTCGTGTTGGACACCCGAATACTACGTCTGCAATGCATGCAACGGCATAATTAGGCTGCACCAGCTCCGCCAGAACCGTTGAGTGCGATCCCCGATCGCTCTCGAGCAGCACGCCAGATGTGGATTTCAGATCCCATTTCATTTTTGCCCTGAGTGAAATCACGCCATAGCGCGTGAATTTCACAGATCCAATCAATGTATTTAATGTATCGGGCATGAAATACTAGTAACACCAGGTGAAGGAACCCATGTGTATTGCAGTACCTGCGGAAGTGCTGGAAATAAAGGAAGGAAACATCGGCGTGGTTGATTACGGGGATCTCAAGCAGGAGGTGCGCCTGGACCTCGTCGATGTCGAGGTCGGGGAATTTGTGCTCGTCCATGTGGGCTTTGCCATCCAGAAACTCAGCAGAAAAGAGGGACTGGAGACGCGTGAACTGTTCAGGCAGGTCTACGCGGCAATGGAGGAATAATGCATGAATACAGTGTCGCCTACGATATTTATGCCACGGCAAAACGGGCGGCAGAAGAGCACAATGCCACAGAAGTGAAGAAAATCTTCGTCGATGTCGGCGAAATGACCATGGTCAACCCCGAACAGGTGAAATTTCTCTTCGATGTGATCAAGGAGGAAGACCCTGCGTTTCACAACGCCATACTCGAATACCGGCAGGTGGCCGTCAGGGTTCGCTGTGCGTGCGGGTACGAGGGATGCGAACATTTTGTCTGCCCTGAGTGCGGGGGGATGCCCCAGATCGCCGAAGGCCGGGAGATTGTCGTGACAAATATCGAGATCGAAGTTGATGACGATGAAAGTTAACCTGATGCACGGAGCTGGCGGGGAAGTGATGGGTGAGCTTCTCCAGACACTGACAAAATTCTCCCACAACAACGCCGGGGGGATTGGGCTGGAATCGCTGGACGACGGCGCGGTGATCCCGATCGGGGATACGAATCTGGTGTTCACGACAGATTCCCACGTCGTCCAGCCGATATTCTTTCCCGGAGGCGATATCGGTCGCCTGGCGGTATGCGGGACAATCAATGACCTGAGCGTGATGGGCGGGCGCCCAATAGCCCTTTCGTGCGGCATGATCCTCGAAGAGGGATTCGAGATATCCGCGCTGGAACGGATTGTCCGCTCGATGGATGAGGCGCTGGGCGAGTGCGGGGCATCGCTGGTCACCGGCGACACCAAAGTGCTCGAACGCGGTGCACTGGATCAGATCGCGATCAATACCGCGGGGATCGGCATTGCGGAGCGCCCCGTCAGGGACAACGGGCTCCAAGTCGGCGATGCGATCATTGTCAGCGGGACAATAGGGGACCACGGCATGGCGATCATGTGCTACCGGGAGGGGTTCGACCTCGGCGAGCAGATCTCCTCCGATGTCGCCCCGCTCTGGCCGATGATCGAACACGCGCTGGGCGCAGGCGATATCCATGCGATGAAGGACCCCACGCGAGGCGGGTTTGCCAATGCCATCAACGAGATGGCACATAAAAGCCGTGTGGGCGTGCGGATCAGCGAGGAAGACTTCCCCATCAGAAGAAGCGTGAAGAGCGCCTCGGAAATGCTGGGCATCGATCCCCTCGAGGTGGCAAACGAGGGCAAGGTCATCATGGGAGTCGCCGCAGAAGATGCGGAATCGGTGCTCAACGCACTGCGGTCGCATCCCTACGGGAGGGATGCGGTGATCGTTGGGACGGTGACCGGCGATGGCCGGGTGATCATGGAGACGGAGATCGGCGGCGAACGGTTTATTGAGGCGCCGATGGGCGATCCGGTGCCCAGGGTCTGCTGAACGACAAAAAATACCGTATATTCTTTTTTTACGTCAGGATGCCCCGGAGAGGGCATTCATCGCTGCCCTATGAATGGGGGAGACGTCGCGGGCAGAGCATGCAGATATATCATGCTGCATGCCCAATCTAGCCCGTCGAACCATGCAGCCGAACAACCGAGCGGAAGAGGGGGACAACGTACGCATCCTGCAAATCAGTTCGTGGGACGTGGAGGAGATCGCCGATCTCTACCGGGAAGGGGGCTGGTGGAACGAAGATTGGGATCCCGCCCATCTCAACAGGCTCATCGAGGGGAGCTTTCTCTTTGTGGTCGCCATCGAGAGCACGACGGGGAAGGCGATCGGGATGGGGCGGGCGATCTCGGACGGAGTTTCAGACGCCTACATCCAGGATCTCGTCGTGCGCTCGTCGATGCGGGGGAAAAACATCGGCAAACGTATTCTTGACAGGATTGTCGACGAGTGCCTTGCTGCGGGTATGGGATGGATCGGCTGCATCGCCGAGCCCGGTACAGACGGATTTTACCGGGGCGCAGGGTTTGCACCGATGGAAGGCTATGTACCCCTCCTCTATGCGAAAGGGAGGCACTGATGCTGCATCTCGATGATTTTCAACCGGTTTCACTTCAGGACAGGGATATCTTCCGGAGCATGCAATTGAAGCACCCTCCGGTGCACAGCGACAATACGTTCACCAATATGGTGTGCTGGAACCACTACGCCCACTATCATTACGCCATTGTGGAAAGGACCCCGGTCATCGCCACCACAATCAACAAAGAGACCTCGTTTCGCATTCTGGCAGGCCCCAGACACCATGACATTCTCAAACGCGTGCTCATCCTTGCCGCTAGAGAGGGAGGAGAGAATGCATTCTACCTGTTTGGCGAGAAGTCGAGGGAGATGTTTGAGCGGCGCTTCCCCTCCGTCACCACCTATCCGGACAGGGACTTCTTCGATTACGTGTATACCACAGCCGATCTCGCCATCCTCTCGGGAAAAAAATATCTCTCCATCCGCCGGCACCTGAACCGGTTCAGAAGCAACTGCCTCTATGAAGTTGAGGCGATCACCGCGGACAACCTCGAGGAAGTGAGGGAGTTTCTCGAAAAATGGTGTATATGGAAGGGATGCGATGAAAATCCGATTCTTGGATATGAAAAAGGGGCAGTACTGTTTGCCATGGACCATTTTTTTGCATTGGACCTCTCGGGGCTGCTCCTCAGGGTGGATGGACAGGTTTCTGCGATGGCGATATACGAGATACTCAACCAGAACACGGCCGTGGTGCATTTCGAAAAGGCGCTCCCCGACTGCCCGGGGATCTACAAGGGCATCAACCAGGAAACCGCAAAGACCCTCTTTGATGAGGCGCGTTATATCAACAGGGAATCTGACCTCGGCGTCGCCGGCCTCCAGGAAGCAAAACTCAGGTACCATCCCCATCATTTTGTTGAAGTTTATTATCTGAAAAAGGACGAGATCAGAGTATAACAGATGAAACGCAGCTATTTGCCGGAGGAGACAAGCATGCAGGAGAGTCAGACGGGAAGGGATGGAGTGTGCAGAAACGCGAACTCCTGCTGAAAGGCGCGCTGCTCCCGGGAGGGAGGAGGGCGGATATCCTCATCGCCGAAGGAAGGGTCGTCCACGTGGGCGTGGGAATGAGGGCGGAGAAGACCATCGACTGCACAGGTCTTCTCTGTCTTCCCGGTGCTGTCGATATGCATGTCCATATGCGGGGAGGGAAGCAGGCGTACAAGGAGGACTGGCGTACAGGAAGCATGAGCGCCCTTGCGGGTGGGGTCACCACAGTGGTCGATCAGCCGAATACTGTCCCGCCCCTCACCACCGCAGGTGTGTTCGCAGCAAGGGTGCGAGAGGCCGCATCGGCATGCCTCTGCAACTTCGGGGTGAACGCCGCGGTCACCCCCGCTGCCGATCTCGAGGAACTGTGGAAGGCGGGAGCGCTTGCGTTCGGGGAGACCTTCGCCGCACCGTCGAGTTACGGCGATGCCGTGGCCATGGAGGACCTCCGCAGTCTCATGGATCGCATTGCCGCACTTGGCGCACCGCTGACCGTCCATGCAGAGGAAATTCTCCCCGGCGACGATGACAGCCTCTCCGCACACGACACCCTTCGCCCGGCTTCAGGGGAGCGGAAGGTGGTGGAGAAAATCGGCGCGATGCGGCCACAGAGCCTTTCCCTTCACTTCTGCCACCTCTCCTCCGCCGCATCCATCGATGCCGCCCGGGGGAGCGTGGAAGTGACCCCCCACCACCTCTTTCTCTCCCGGGAGCGGTTCGGGCCCACTGATGCGCGGGGAAAGGTCAACCCGCCGCTGCGCACCGAACATGAACGCAAAAGTCTCTGGTCACACTGGGACTCCATCGATGTGATCGCATCCGACCATGCACCCCACACCCTCGCGGAGAAATCAGGGGACTATTCCGCTGCACCTTCAGGGATTCCCGGTGTCGAGACCATGATGCCGCTCCTGGTTGCGGAGGCATACAGGGGCACCATCACCCTTGAATCCCTGCTTGAAAAGACGGTCTATGCACCGGCGAGGATCCTCGGCATCGGCGCACCCGGTTTCCGGAAAGGATGCCGTGCGGATTTTGCACTCTATCCCAAAGAGGCCTCGCCGATCAAGTCCGAACACCTGCACAGCAAGGCAGGGTGGACACCGTATGAGGGCATGGACGCCGCGTTCCCTGTTATCGTGATCATCGGCGGGAATATCGCCTTTCAAAAAGAAGAATACGCCGCCAGGAGGGGCGCATGGCTGCCAGGCCATGGATATATATGCTCAGGGGACACCTATGTACATGCCGATACAGCACATCTATAGGTCCCCGGGTGATCGATTGGCATATGCCTGGATATGAACTTCGGGACAACCCAGTTGTGCGACAGGCGACGCCCGGCAATGGGTAAAAACAGGTGAAGAACGGCGCCAGCCACTCGTGATCCATGTTTGTTAATGCCGGGCGACACTCTTCCTTTTCATGTAATGTTCGCCGTCCGGAGATCGCCATGTTCGCACAAGCCATAGAAGAGGACGAAAAAGGCGCAATCATTTCACTTGATGTGAGTGCGGGGGCCAGGAAAGACCGGTTTCCTGCCGGATACAACGAGTGGCGGAAGAGCATCTCGTGCCAGATACGGGCGCCCCCCGTCGAAGGCAGGGCAAATATAGCGATACAGGCGACAGTTGCGTCCGTGCTCGGCGTCCCCAAATCAGACGTTTCCATCATCAGTGGCGCCACCTCGACACAGAAGCGTGTCAGGGTGGATGGGTTGACAAAGGATGAGGTGATCGCACGGATTGCCCCAGCGTTCGAATCCGCGAATGCCCCGTAGCCCCGTGCTGCAGGGGTGTACAACACTGTGCCGTCCACCGCCCGTATTGCCCTGAAAAGTCCTTTTTTCAAAAAAAACCTACAATGCGGATTTTTTGCGGCGCAAAGTGATGAATCGATTTAAATAATTTTAGCATCTATAGACATCTGACCTATGTTCAGGTTTATCATGCTTTGCATTCCCCACCGCCCAAGATCGGTGGAATCCGGAGGCGATGATTATTGTATTCACCAGAAACAACGAAGTATCTTATTCACGTGTATCTTGAAGCAGAGGGGGTGGTCGAGAAATCCGACGTGATCGGGGCCATATTTGGCCAGACCGAAGGATTACTCGGCGAAGACCTGGATCTGCGTGATTTACAGAGAACAGGAAGGGTAGGAAGGATTGATGTACAGATTGCGAGCAAAAAGGGGGAGACCAGCGGCGAGATTCTGATTTCATCTTCCCTCGACAAGGCGGAAACGGCTATCCTCGCTGCATCGCTGGAGACCATCGACCGTGTCGGCCCCTGCAATGCGAGGGTCACCATCGAGAAGATAGAAGACATCCGCATCACCAAACGCCGAAAGATCATCGATCGGGCGAAAGAGATCCTCCTCGAACAATTTGACGAGGGGACGATCGATTCCAACGAGCTGATCGATATTGTCAGGGAGTATTCCCGCATCGAAAAGGCGGGCACGGTGGGGGAGGAAAAACTCCCGGCAGGACCGAACGTGATCGATTCCGATGCCATCATTGTGGTGGAGGGGCGCGCGGATGTGATCAATCTCCTCAGGTTCGGGATCAAAAACGCCGTGGCGGTGGAGGGCACAAAGGTTCCCAGGACCATCATCGACCTCTGCGAGAGCAAGACGGCAACCGCGTTTCTCGACGGCGACCGCGGCGGCGATCTTATCCTCTCGGAACTGCTCCAGGTCGCGGATATCGATTACGTGGCAATCAGTCGCCGCGGCCGAAGCGTCGAAGAGATGACCAGGAAAGAGATCATCAAGGCCCTCCGCAACAAGGTTCCGGTGGAGTTTGTCGCCGAACAGCAGGCCGATATGGGGAAACGAAAAGATGAAACCCAGAAAAGCGCTCCCCGCCCGGTTCCGGTCGGCGAAGACATCAAACAAAAAGCTGAGGAGGAAAAAGAACGGGAGACCGGCGGACCTTCTCGGCCCAAAACACTTGCCGAACATGCCGCCGCAATCAAGGGAAGCACGAAGGTCCGTTTTCTCTCACCCGAGTACGATGTGGTGAAGGAGGCCCGCATCGAGGATCTGGACAGAGAGATCGAGGCGCTGGAGAACGAAGTGGCAGGTCTTGTGACCGACGGAACCGTAACCCAGCGCCAGCTCGATCTGCTGGCTGCGCAGGGATTTGAATACGTTGCGGCTCGTGACTTTAAAGGTATTATAAAAAAGCCTGTGTCGGTCAAGCTGTTGAAAATACCCTGAATAAATAATTTTTGTGGAAATATATTTATATATACTTCTGCAAAGTGTGATTATCCAAAGTGATTCGCGGAAGTGGTTGTATGCACAAAGAAGAACTGATTACCCTGCACCAGATCATGGCCGAAATTAAAGATTTTTTTGAGCGCACCGAAGCAAACGCATCCTTCTCCGATTATTACGATCTCAAGGTCGAACCGACACAGATCCACAAGAGTAAAATGGAGCACAAACATGCCATCTTCGTGCTGGGAAAAGATATTGCCATGGGCATGAACGGCGTGGAATACTCCGCTACGTCAAGAACTGCGGCGAGAATGCAGGAACTTGCCGAAAAAACGCAGAAAGAGATAGAATACCTTCATTAAAAAGTATTGTGCTTATTGTTCACCCGGCTCTTTTTTCCCGGCCTTTTTTCGTTTCCTCAACCGGTAGACGCCATATAATCCTCCGCTGACCAGGATCAGGGGGAGCAGCGTGAAGAACAGGATGATAACCGCATCGATCGTAAAGAGAAAGCCCTCGATAGCCGCATTGAACACCGCAGCGAAGTCATGACCGACATCGGAGCCCACCGGTGTGGGTTCACGGAGGCTCACCGTGATGGTCGCCAGATCGATACGGCTGTCGAGGTAGCGCATTCTGCCCGTGATGCGTTCAATTTCCACCTGGACTCGCTCAATCTCGACCTGAACGCGGAGGATATCCTCGACCGTCTCGGCTTTTTCCATGATGCGGGAGTACTGCTCGTGCTGGTGCTCCAGTGCATCGAGGCGGGCCTGCAGGTCCACATACTCTTCGGTCACGTCTTCGGCATTGACCGTCTGGCTTCGCACCGACCCGAGGGCCCGAATTTGATCCATGGTCGAATCAAACCCGTCCGCAGGAATGCGAAGAATTACCGTGGCGTACGCACTTCCACTTGCGGGATCGCCCGCATTCGAGGAGGAGACGTATCCTCCCTTTTGCGCGCCGATGGCTTTGAGCTGCCCCATGACCCCGTCGACATCAGAGACTTCGAGATTGATCGATGCGGTCTTGATAATCTTCGACTCGGTTGCAGAACCGTCCTCTGATAGTGCATCTACCGCTGCCAGGTCACGGGCGGCAGGGAGGGGGGTACTCCCTGAACCGCTGCTCTTCTCATTTTGATAACCAGGCTCAAATATATCCAAATCTCCTGCCGGGGGAAGGGAGAGACATCCGCATGAACAGATGAGCACGCCCAGAAGCATGAGGATGCAGAGCGTTCTTGATCGCATGGCAAAAAATGGCGCAGAATGGTATAAATACCCACCTAAAACTACGAAAAATTTCGTAATTATGATTTCTGAACCATATATGCGGATTTTTATCCCCCGTCCTTCTCTCCTCACCGACCGCGGGAGTCCCTCTCCTGCTCGACGAGATATTGGGCGACAAACCGGGGGATGGGGACACCCATACAGTGCCAGTTGGGGGTGCCGTTGACTTCGAGGACGGTGTAGTTCCCCTCGTGCATCAGGAGGTCCACACCGCAATAATCGATCCCTATAGCGCATGCGGCGGCGCCGGCGATCTCTGCCATCTCCGGGGATATCGACACCGCCCGGCCTGAGCCGCCCTGGTGGATGTTATGGGCGAACCCATCCGAACGGCGCTCGATCGCCCCGACCGCTTCCCCTTCGATGACAAAGACACGGTAATCACGGTCGTTTTCGATATATTCCTGAAGATAATAGGGAGGGGCAGGGAGGTCTTCGGCTGAGGTGAGAGGAAAGATGCCGTTGCCGTCGTAGCCGTACAGCGGTTTGTAGACGACCGTGCCGTGGCGTTCGATGAACGATGCTGCCGCTGAACGCGAGGAGGTGAACAGGGTGTCGGGCGTGGTGACATCCGCTTTGAGCAGGAGTCCCGTCGTCCTCGCCTTGCTCGCACAGGTGGCGATGGCATCGGGCGCATTGACGACCCTGTTTTCCATGGCGAGAATATTGAGCAGCTCAAACGATGCCTGATCCTGCCGCATCCCGCATACCCAGATCAGCTCGCCCCTGATATCCCTCGCGAAGGGATCGATGCACGCCAGATCCAGGTAGCGCCACGGTGCCTTCATTCGGGTGAGCTCCGCGGCGACCATGCCTGTGGAATTGTCATCCGGCGTGTCTGTCGGTTTTTGAATGATGCGAATCATGTCTCCCTGCACGCTCCCCCGCGCCGGGGGGTTATGTATACCATCATCTGCTGGTAAGGGCAAAAAATCATACGAAACTACCATCCCCCGACATGCAATTCAGCTGAAGCTCCCATGCCTGCGGGAGCAATTCGATACACACTTTTTCTGGGGCTGAATACATACTCACCTATGCAGTACTACCACCGTCCCGAAATCGGGCTCTCCTTTGATGGTATCATTTCCGCCGTTGAGGAAGCTTTTGCCGAGCACTGCAAAGGCATCGTGCAAATGCCCGCAAAAGTCTATGTCACCTTCGATACGGGAGATTTCCGGACCATGCCGGCATACATCCCCGGCCTCGATATCGCGGGGGTGAAGATCGTCAATGTGCACCCCGGCAACCGTGAGCGGGGGCTTCCCACCGTGATGGCGCTCACGGTGATCATCGATGCAGCCACCGGGGAACCCTCTGCCCTGCTCAATGCGACACGGCTCACCGATTTCCGGACCGGTGCGGCAGGAGCGGTTGCCACAAAATACCTCTCGCCGAAACAGGATATCGTGCTGGGGCTGATCGGGAGCGGGAGGCAGGCTGAGACCCAACTGGAGGCCATCTCGAGGGTATGCGAGATCCGCGAGATTCGGGTGTGGAGCCGGAGAGAGAGAAACCAGAAAGCCTTCCTCTCCCAATTTTCACAGTACGAGGGAAAAGCGACGTCTCTCGAGCGCACATGCGATTGCGATGTCCTGTGCACCACCACGCCCTCGACCTCTCCTCTCGTGAGAGACGAGTGGATATCCGAGGGAATGCATATCAACGCCATCGGCGCGGATGCACCGGGAAAACAGGAGCTTGACCCGGCCATTCTCACAAGGGCGCGGGTTTTCATCGACGACTACGAGCAGGCGACCCATTCGGGAGAGATCAACGTCCCCATTGCAAAAGGGCTGTTTTCATCCGCCGATATCGCAGGGACGCTGGGAGAGGTGGTTTGCGGAAAGAAGGGGCGTGAACATGACACGGAGATCACGATCTTCGATTCAACCGGCCTGGCCCTCCAGGATCTGGCAATCGCAAAGATTGCCCTGAACAATGAAGATGGTGTGGATCTGCCCTTCCCCTGATCCATCTTCCTATCTGGGAAGGGGCGCAGGAATGGGCCGGGAGAACTTTTTCCAGACCTCTTCCCGGTGCACCGGACCGCTGTTGTAGGTGCAGAAGGGTATCATACGTCCATCGGGCGTGGCGTAGTGGATGCAGCAGCGCTGTACGCGGGAGAGATCATAATTATAGTTGTCCATGAAATGCATGGTGCCGATAAAAAGGGCATTCCAGTGGAAATCCTTTAATGCCTTGAAATCCTGATGAATAAGCGTCGAACCCAGCAGTTTCCAGAATGCTGCGGGGCTCCCGGTCTCTGATTCCTTCAGCGAGGTGTGCATCTGGCGGATGCCATCGAGCAATGCCATGTATTTATTGAGGGAACCGCTCTGGTTGAGATGTTCAGCAATCCCTGAAATTGCCTCAAAAAACTTGTTCACGTCGAGCATCCTGTTGATGGGCACCAGCCCTTCGTCGGTCACGAACACGTAGGTGGCCGCACCGCAATGCTGGTGGGTGGTAAACCGAACCTGCGGTTTTCCGGTATATGCTTCCACCAGATCGGAGATGGGGAGCACGCAGGGGACCGGGAAAAAGTAGTCCTTTTTAACGGCACCGTCCGTCTGAAGTTCGATCCTATCCGCCAAGTCGGGAATGGTGACACGCTGCTTCAGGACATCCACATCACTCGCCGCACCGGTGAATGCTACAGGCTGGAAATTGACGCCACGGACCGCCCGGATATGGTCGGCAGCGTAGTTGATGATTGCACCAACCTCGTGGTCATTTCTGCCGTTGATTATAGTGGGCACCAGCACGACCCCCATCTCGATATCGCAACAGTTCTTCACCGCCCTCTCATGCAACGAAATCTGGGGGTTGGTCGCTTTCGTCACCCCGTCAAAATGGAGGTAGATGGTGCTCAAGCCTGCATCTTTGAGTTCCTGGGCATATCCATTGTTCCTGGCAATATTGACGCCGTTCGTGGCAAGCTGCACCTGTGAAAAGCCCAGATCCTTTGCCATGCGAATGAGATCCAGAAGATCGTCACGCATCGTCGGTTCGCCGCCCGAAAACTGCAATGCCGGGGCGGGCACCGGTTTCTGGGATCGGATCATCCTCATCATGTCCACGATCTGATCAATATCCGGTTCATACAGGTACCCGCAGGCGCGTGCATTTGCAAAACAAAAATCACAATTCAGATTGCACCTGTTCGTCACATCGATATTTGCCAGCAACGTTCCCGATTTATGGTTGTTGCAGAGCCCGCATGCATTGGGACACTCGTTCGTACTCGCAAGCCTCTGGGGATTGTTCACGCCGTTCCCGATTGACTCAAATTCCTCAAAACGCTGGTACATCTTCGCATCAGACCAGTATAGGTGCTTGAATTCCCCGTGCTCCGGGCATGTGCGGCGGATCCATATCTTATCATCCTCCTCGATTATCTCGGCAGGGAGTGCCCGGGCACACACTGGACACAAACTCTTTGTCTTTTTCACGAAAATGCCTCTCAAATATACGGATTGTGATTCCCTTTCCTCTTTTTCGATACTTTAATGCTTCTATTCTAACAAATCAATGAACTATTGATAGTCGATTTCTTTAATATAGATTATGCTGCCGGCGCACTCTTCACCGCACTCTGGATCATGATCCCGGCATATGTGCCAAACCCGATTGCCGTGGTCGTGGGGGGAGGGACACCCATTGATCTCGGAAAGCACTACCGCGACGGCAGGAGGGTGCTGGGCGATGGCAAGACCTACCGGGGGTTGTTCGGGGGCATACTGGGCGGGATCCTCGTAGGAATCCTCCTCATCTGGATCGAGGGGATGCTCGGTTTCAGCATTCACACCCTCCTCTCGGTTGTACTGCTTGCCAGCGGTGCACTGATCGGCGACCTGGTTAAGAGTTTTTTTAAAAGGAGATTGAACAAGAAACGAGGAGAAAAATGGCTTATTGCAGACCAGTATGATCTGGTGGCCGGTGCGTTTGCAATGGTCGCGCTCTTCGATCTTCCCTGGTTGACCGCACACGTCACGCTTGCCGTGGCGCTCTGGATCATCATAGCAACACCGCTATTGCACAGGGGAGCCAATATCATTGGATATCTTGCAGGAATGAAGGATGTTCCATGGTAAATGTCATAGCAGAACTACTGATTCGCTGCGGCGCCATCGAGTTCGGGGAATTCACACTGGCATCGGGAGCGAAAAGCAAATATTACGTGGATATTAAAACCGCAGCCACGAACCCGGAGATCCTGAAACCGATAGGGGATGCGATCGCCGCAACGGCCGATTTCGATGTGGTTGCCGGGGTCGCGGTGGGAGCGGTGCCGATCGCCGTGGCAGTCTCTCTCTCAGCCCGAAAACCCTACGCCATCATCCGGAGAGATGAAAAGGGGCACGGCAAATCCGGAAACATTATTGGGGATGTGGAGGGAAAGGAGGTCCTACTCGTTGAGGATGTGACAACCACCGGCGGCAGCGTGCTCTACGGCATTCGGTGCCTGCAGGATGCCGGGGCACGGATACGGCAGGTGATAACCGTCGTGGACCGGGAAGAGGGTGCAGAAGCCACATTGCGGGATCTGGGGATCGAATTGACCGCACTGGTAAAGGCATCGGACATTCTCACCCAATAATCAATTTTTTTACGCCTTGACGACATACTACTGGACATGAAGATACTTGTCGTAGGTGGTGGAGGCCGAGAGCACGCAATCACCACGGCACTTTCCCGCGGTCCAGACGTGGAACTCTATTCGGTCATGGCGAAGATCAATCTCGGCATTGCCGCTCTTGCCAGGGGGATACTCTCCGTAAAGGAGACCAGAGTGAAGGAAATAACCGATTTTGCAATAACATCAGGAATAGATTACGCATTTATCGGTCCTGAGGCACCTCTCGAGGCGGGCCTCGTGGACAGCCTTGAGAACAGGGATATCGCGTGCATCGGCCCCGTTCGTGGAGCCGCACGTCTGGAGACGGACAAAGGGTTCTGCCGGACGATGATGGAAAAACACAGGATCAACGGCTGCCCCCGGCACCGTATTTTTACCTCTGCGGAGGATGCCTGTGATTTCATCGATGCATATGACGGAGACCTGGCCATCAAGCCCATCGGACTCACCGGCGGCAAGGGAGTCAGGATCATGGGCGAGCATCTCGACGGAGAAGGCGCCAAGGAGTATGTCCGTTCGCTCGGCGGGGATGTGGTGCTTGAAGAGAGGCTGATCGGCGAGGAATTCACACTGCAGGCGTTCGTGGACGGTACACACCTTGTCCCCATGCCCCTCGTACAGGATCATAAGCGGGCTTTTGAGGGTGATGTGGGGCCAAATACGGGAGGTATGGGATCGTACTCGATGCCAGACCACATGCTGCCCTTCGTTACGCCACGCGATTACGAACAGGCCCTCCTCATCATGAAGGACGCAGTCACGTCCATGTACCATGAGGGGTTCCCCTACCGCGGTATCCTCTACGGTCAATTCATGAACACCGCCGAAGGCCCAAAGGTGATCGAGTTCAATGCCCGCTTCGGCGATCCCGAGGCGATGAATGTCCTCTCCCTCCTCTCCTCCGATTTCACGGAGATCATCTGCAGGATGGTCGAGGGATCCCTCTCCGCCTCGCACGTGACGTTTGAGCAGAAGGCTTCCGTCTGTAAGTACCTGGTGCCCGAAGGCTATCCCGATGTCCCGAAAACCGATGAACCGCTCACTATCGGAGAGACCGGCCAGGCGCTACGCTACTACGCAAATGTGGTCGAGCGTGACGGCACACTCTATACCCAGACCTCACGCACCCTCGCATTTGTGGGCCTCGGTGAAACCCTCGAAGGGGCAGAAGGGGTAGCCGAAGCAGCGGCTGCAGCGGTACGTGGTGCAGTCCGCCACCGCAGGGATATCGGAACCGCCGGACTGCTGCAGCAGCGTATCGACCACATGAGGGAACTGCGATGAATAAGGACCTCCTCTCCATCCTCGATCTCTCAAAAGAAGAGCTCGATTCATTGCTGGATCTGGCCTCCTCGCTGAAGGCAACACGAGCCAGCGGCGCGTTAACCTCGCATCTTCCAGGGAAATCGCTCGGGATGATATTCGAAAAGGCCTCCACGAGAACCCGGATCTCCTTTGAGGTGGGCATGTACGAACTGGGCGGAACCGCGCTCTTTCTCACCAGCCAGGACATGCAGCTGGGCAGGGGCGAGGAGATACGGGACACCGCACGCATCCTCTCCCGCTACGTCTCCGCCATCATGATCCGCGCCTACAAGCACAGCACTATCGAGGAAATGGCAAGGTTTGCGACAATCCCGGTCATCAACGGCCTGAGTGACCGGGAACATCCCTGCCAGCTGCTCGCCGACATTCTCACCCTCCGCCAGCACTTCGGGTCCACGGAGGATCTCACTGTTGCGTGGGTGGGGGACGGGAACAATGTCTGCAACTCCCTCATCCTCTCGGCCGCACTGGCCGGGTATGCAGTGCGGGTCGCCGCACCCGACGGCTATCTCCCGCCGGCAGAACTGGTGGAGGAGGCGACAGCACGCGGAGGCCGGGTCACCCTTGCGGCCACTCCCCGCGAAGCGGTGCGCGACGCCGACGTGATCTACACCGACACATGGATTTCGATGGGCAGCGAACACGAACGAAACAAACGCGTATCTGCATTTGCCGGATATACGGTGGATCAGGATCTTGTGGATAAGGCAGCACCCGATGCCGTCGTGCTACATTGTCTGCCGGCACACCGGGGCGAGGAGATATCGGACGAGGTGATGGAAGGAGAGAAGAGCATGATATGGGACCAGGCGGAAAACAGGCTTCACGCACAAAAAGCGCTGCTTGTCAGGCTTATAGGGAAAGAATAAAATGAGATTATTCCTCTCCGATGAATTCCTCTAATTTTTTGAACACATACTTTTCCACTTTCTCGACCACCGGTCTCGTTCCCCTGAATGCGAGCAACTCCCTGAGATCTCCCTCCATATTTGCATAATAGAGTCGTTCTTTCCGGGTGACGAGCTCCACATCGTAGCTCTTCAGCACATCGGAGATGATTGACCGGGGTGTTCCCGGCGGAATCAGCATATCAAATTGTTCTTCTTCTGCCATAGTGCTCAGTCCTATTTACCAATTTTTATCCTCCGGCTCATGATGCACGGGCCACCCCGGACTCCACCGATGGGGTTTTTCGGTTTGCCGAGCGAGTTCATGCACCGCCCCATCAGGGCAGCACCGCGGGCAAGGCCGTCATCCACGAAGACCACGTGATCTTCAGGGCTTTCGTAAATACCTCGTTCGGTGATTCCTTCGAGAATGATCTGGGGTTTTCGCCCCGAGATCGCCGCTCTGCCGGTAAAGCCGATGGATGAATTCGGCGGCACAAGGCCCTCGCCAATCGAGACATCGATCAGGCGGAGCGCCATTCGTGCACAGACGTGATCGACGACCTCATTCAGCATGCCCATGCCGTAGTTCTCATATATCTCGGCACCAATTTCCTTAAGTTTGTCTGCATCGCTGTTATTTTTGCCGCAATCGCAACCAATCAGTGCCACCCCCGATTCCTTGGCGATATCGGCAAACACCGGAACGCGGCCGAAACGCTTCCTCTCAGGCGGCACGATACGGATATCAATATGCGAATGGCAGCGCTCCTCATAATCGAGCACAAGAGCACTCTTCTTCTTTGAAAATGGACTTATTTTATGTTTTTCTCCAAAAATATCCAGCGCGGTTCCCGTGGCATCCGAAACAAGCCCTGTCCCCCGCACGATCGCATCGGGGATCGCACCGGCAAGTCCGCAAAAATTGCCGATGGTTTTTGCAAACGGCGTGGGTGCATCCTTCGCCACATCACTGGTAATTCGGCCGTCAAGCGTCGTCCCGAAGTCAATGGAGAGGCATGGATTCCTGAAATCAACAGTTGTCCACTTTGCACCCTCTTTTATCCCGGCCATGGCCAGCTCACCCTCCATCTCGTTTGCCACCATCTCCACGCCCGAACTCCCGATTGGCGGAGAAACCCCGGCGACCGTGCCGCAGAACGTCACCTTATCCGCAAAGCTGAATTTTTGGAGCACCTTCGGAAGGTTATCGATGGACATGGGCGGGGTCATCTTTTTGGGAGGGACTCCCGCGTCAAGGCACCCGTTGGCAAGCGCGATGACGAAATCCCCCACCTGGTCCGGAGACTCCATCGCAGCCACAACCCCTGTGCTCCGCACCACGAAATCCAGGTCCTCCTTGATGCTCAACCCGGCCTCCTTGTGGCACTGGATAAGGGTGTCCTTCACCAGTTCGGTGACCGATTCACGGGTAATGGGGGTTCCTACAAGCGTTTCCCCGAACACCTCCTCGCCGGGTTTGGGTGGCCGTACATCCCGGCTCATGCTCACCAATTTATGGATAATATAGCACCGTCCCGTCTCCAGGTTGGTTCCGGTCAGAATGCATTTGGTGGTGGTATTTCCCATTTCAACGGATGCAACGATAAAGTAGGGTTTGACACGATATTCGGGCATTCTCATGCCGGCACCGGTTCCGACGAAGGGCGGAGGGGGGCTCTCCACGATATTCGGTTTTGGCTTTCGGAAACGGTCAAAAAAACCACACATAATACTCGATTTTTATTTGGAATCTTTATACCTTTCTATTTACGCAAATTTTCGGCACGAAAACCAGAAATCCGGAGGTATGCTGCATCATCGAAGAAATGAACATAATGACATCTCCGGTTGAAAAACGGCTCAATCTTCAAGGCCGATACCCCGCACGGTGACGAGCTGGAAAAGCTCCACCGCATCGACGAGCCCTGACTGAACACCAACCCCGGCAACCGAAACCAATCCCATCCTGTAACCGATGCATACCAGTACATTGAACAAATTAAGGAATAGTGCCACGAAACAGGTGTTCATCCCCCGGATCGACACCGGCAATGCCGGCTGACGAGGTACATGCTTTTCCAGCAAGATGTACATTGATATACGTTCTTTGAAGGGAATTCCATCAAATAATTTTTACACATTCGCTTTTTTACCTGGGCCGTATCGTTCAGGCTTCATGACCTATTGGCAACGCTTTTTATCCCCCTGTACCATGCATCATATAGCGCCGTGATGTCGGGGAAATCCATTCCTGGTACGATGCACGGAGTTGGAGAATATTCATATGGTCGCCCTTACTGACGAGATGAAAGAGGTACTGCACAAGAACAACCAGAAATTTATCGCCGTTCCCATGGCCACCGCTTCGAAGGAGGGGGTGCCGAATGTCGCACCCATGGCCTCCGTCTGGCTGCGTGATGACACAACCCTCTGGATCTGCGACAACTTCATGGTAAAAACACTGCAAAACCTGCAGGAAAATCCCATCGCTGCGTTCTATTTCTGGGATGTCGATACAAAGCGCTGTTTCCAGGTTAAGGGGCGTGCCGAAATAAAGACGAGCGGGGAGGAATATGAAGAGATGTATGCGATGGTGAAGAAAGAGCGCCCGTCATTTCCGGCGAAATCGCTTATCGTCGTCACCATCACCGGGATATATGACTGCACCCCGGGGAACAATGCCGGGGCGCAGCTCCAGTAACCAGATCTAACGGCTCAATTTTTTGTGCATACGCGCCTGGAGACCGAAAAACGTCGAAAACCCGATGGAATGGGTCTGGTCCATCGTCGTACTGTCGAAGGAGACCATCTCATCGGAATAGAGCCCTGATACAGAGCTCCTGCCTGCAACCTTCACACTGCCCTTGTAGAGCACGACATCGACGGTACCGGAAAGACGCTGCTGGGTGGTGTCGATGAACGCGTTGAGGGCCGCAAAGAGCGGCTCGTGCACCAGTCCCATGTAGCCGAGTTCGGCCCACTTTTCATCCACAATATGCTTGAATGCGAGCTCGTGGCGGGAAAGCACGAGATGTTCCAGATCGTGGTGGGCTGCAAGAAGGACGGTTGCCGCGGGGTGCTCGTAGATCTCGCGGGCCTTGATCCCGAGAATGCGGTCCTCGATCATATCGTTTCTGCCCACCCCGTTGCGCCCGGCAATGAGGTTGAGCCGCTGGATCAGTGCCAGACCTGTCAGATCCTCTTCGTTGAGCGCTACGGGGACACCCTTCTCAAACTCGATCCGCACAACCTCGGGCGTATCGGGCGCCTCTGTCGGGGATACCGTCCATGCATAAATGTCTTCGGGAGGATGGTGCGCCGGGTTCTCAAGAACCCCTCCCTCGATGCTCCTGCTCCAGCAGTTTTCATCGATACTGTAGGGATTTTCCCTGCCGACCGTGACCGGTACGCCATGTTCACGGGCATACTCGATCTCCCATTCCCGTGTGAGATTCATCTCCCTCATGGGTGCGATGATTTCGAGGCCCGCACTCCTGAAGATGAAATCGAATCGCAGCTGATCGTTGCCCTTGCCCGTACAGCCGTGGGCTACCGCTGCCGCCCCCTCGGCAAGGGCGATTTTGACGATCTCTTCCGCGATGAGCGGACGGGCGAGTGCGGTTCCCATGGGATAGCCCTCGTAGGATCCGTTCGCCTTGATGGAGGGGAAAATATACTCCTCAACAAACCGCTCCTTGACATCGATCGTGTAGTGGGTATCGGCAATTGTTTTGCCTTTCTCCGTTGCACGCTCGATGTCTGCTTCGGGCTGCCCGACATCGACGGCGACGGTAACGACCTCGTCAAACCCGTAGTGCTCTTTGAGCAGGGGGACACAGATGGAGGTATCAAGGCCCCCTGAGAATGCAAGAACTACTTTTCCTTTTCCCATAATGCGTATCTCCACTTCAAATCCCGGATGTGCCTCAGATTGCGCTTCAGCTACTGTACATGTGATCTCTGATGCAATAAATCAATGGGAGGAGAAAATCGGGCAGGAGACGGTGGAATGACACAAAGAAGAGAGAGAACCGATACACAGGGCCTCGTCAAAGATCTGCCTCAAATCAGGTTCCAAATGCCCTGATATCTTCAGAAATCCATATTCCAAACAGTATCCGTACCCGATGTTCAAATAAGGCTTAGGCATCCACTTATTCGTGCAATTTGCGTTATTTTTGCCATTTTGTCAAATATAAACCGCTATTACACATAACAAAGAAAGTGTGTATGAGAACATCACTTTTATATTTTTGAGGTTATTTAATGGAAAACCCAGAGGATAGGGATAACACTGTTAAAGTACGGGTAGAAAATCTGGTGAAGGTCTTTGGCCAAAAACCCCAGAAAGCGATATAACTGCTTGATAAGGGGCTTAAAAAACAGGAAATTTTTGAGAGAACCGGGCAGAACGTAGCCCTCAATAATGTCTCCTTTGAGGTTAATCGCAGGGAAATCTTTGTCCTGATGGGGCTATCGGGATGCGGAAAATCGACCCTGCTCCGGTGCATCAACCGCCTCATCGAACCGACGAGAGTCAGTATCTTAATCGACGATCAGGATATCCTCGAGATGAACCAGGAGCGCTTGCGCGAACTTCGCCGGAAAAAACTGGGGATGATATTCCAGAGTTTCGCCCTCCTGCCCCATCGAAGCATCCTCGACAACGTCGCCTTCGGGCTGGAAATTCAGGGGATGCCGGTTGAAGAGCGTCACGGCAAGGCGCGTGAGGCCATCAGGCTCGTGGGGCTCGAGGGATACGAGGAGAGTAAACCGCCGCAGCTCTCCGGAGGGATGCAGCAGCGAGTCGGGCTGGCGAGGGCGCTGGCAAGCGATGCAGATATCCTCCTGATGGACGAGGCGTTCAGCGCACTCGATGCCCATCCCGATCAGGTTGCCGAATGGATCGGGGAGGCCTGAAGGGCGCGATGGGGATCTGAACCAAATAACTTAACCTTTTTTAGAATTTCCGGAGAAGCTTCATTTCCCTCCACAGGGGAGTCCGGGATCAAAGAAACTCCACAATCCTTTGAATATCGACATCGTCGAAATTCGACGAGCGGAGGAGATCCCTGAGGTGCGAATCATCGGGTATAAGCTGATCGATCGAAAGGGCGCTCAGATCCCTGCCGACAAGATCGGCGAGCTGCGATTCGGCATCGGATGAACCCTCTCCGGCATGCTGCCGATGGTCTGAAGTGCGATCGGCAGGGTCCGTACTGCGGTCCTCGCCCCTCGGGGAAAGGGCAGATGCATGTCTGCTCATGTGAGATAGTGAAAGATGTCTATTATATTAATGTTGTTATAAAAAGGTGGGCCGGCCCCGCACGGCAGGGATATGTGATGCAAAAAAAGATCAGGAGTTCTGATGGTAATGGCTCAGCGGCTCGATGGTGATCTCCTGCGCGGTGATGTCATCGATCGCCATGGCAGCCGCACGTGCAGCCTGCATCGTGGTGATGTAGGGGATGCCGTAATCCATGGTTGCCCGCATGATCTCGTAGTGGTCCTGACGAGATTTCTTTCCTGCCGGCGTGTTGATGATCAGGTTCACCTCGCCCCGGCGCATCATATCGATGACATTGGGCGAGCCCTCCTGCACCTTCCTCACCAGGTGGGCAGTGATACCCGCCCGGGTGAGCGCCTCCACCGTGCCGCTCGTTCCGTAGAGCACGAGGCCCTGATCCGCAAGTTTCCGGGCGACGGGGACGATCTCGTCCTTCTGCTCATCGGTAACCGAAATGAACACATTCCCCTCGAGCGGGAGCTCGTTGTCCGCCGCGGTGCATGCCTTATAGAACGCCCTGCCGAACCCGTAGTCGATCCCCATGACCTCGCCGGTGCTTTTCATTTCCGGGCCGAGCACGGTGTCCACCCCGGGAAGCTTGTTGAAGGGAAGAAGGACCTCTTTGACCGCCACATGATTGATCTCCTTCTCGACGTATCCCAGACCTTTCAGTTTCTTGCCCAGCATCGTTTTGGCCGCCACCTTTGCAAGCGGAATGCCGGTTGCTTTGCTCACGAAGGGGACCGTCCTGCTCGCACGCGGGTTTGCCTCAAGGACGTAGACCACGTCGTCCTTGACCGCGTACTGGATATTGATCAGCCCCACCGTGCCAATAGCGAGGGCAAGCCTGACCGTATAGTCGCGCACACGCTGGATGACCGAATCGGAAAGCGACTGCGGCGGGATAACACAGGCAGAGTCCCCGCTGTGCACCCCGGCTTCCTCGATGTGCTCCATAATGCCGCCGATGAGCACCTCTTCCCCGTCACATACGGCATCCACATCGAGCTCGACGGCGTCCTGAAGGAATGAGTCGATGAGCACCGGGTGCTGCCGGCTCACCCGCACCGCTTCCGTCATGTAGCTCTCGAGCTCCACCTCGTCGTGTACGATTTCCATCGCTCTCCCGCCAAGCACATAACTTGGACGCACGAGGACAGGATACCCGATGCTCTCGGCGATTGCCCGGGCTTCCGTTTCGGAGTATGCGGCGCTGTTGGGAGGCGTGGGAATGCCAAGCTCCTCGAGGATGCCGCTGAACCGGTCGCGGTCTTCTGCCATATCCATCGCGTCAGGACTCGTTCCAAGGATGCGGGTGGCAAGACCGAGCTCTCCCAGCCTCTTTTCCAGCGGCATTGCTAGATTGACCGAATTCTGCCCTCCAAACTGCACCATCACTCCGCTGTAGTGGTCTTTACGGAGAATGTTGATGATATCTTCAAGCTGCATCGGCTCAAAGAAGAGCCTGTCTGAGGTATCGAAATCGGTGGAGACGGTTTCCGGATTGTTGTTGACGATGTGAACCTCCACCTCTTCTTCCCGCAACGCCATCACCGCATGCACCGTGCAGTAGTCGAACTCGATGCCCTGCCCGATGCGGATGGGGCCCGAGCCGAGGATGAGCACCTTTTCATGATCCTGCGGCACAATCTCACAGGCATACTCCCAGGTGGAGTAGAAGTACGGCGTATTCGCGGGAAATTCTGCCGCACAGGTATCCACCATCTTGTAGGTGGGCAGTCCAGTGATGGCCTCAATGTCGTCCGCCGATGTTCCAGTGAGGCGTGCGATCTCCTCGTTCGAAAACCCAAACCTTTTTGCGTCCCGGATCGTATCAGGGCCGCCGCCTGATTTCAGTGCTTCTTCCATTTTCACGATGTTTTCAATCTTTTTGAGGAAGAAGGGCAGGATAAAGGTGAGTTCGGCAACTTCCTCGACGGAGAACCCGTTGCGGAACGCATCGAAGAGGCAGGCGAACCGCTCATCGGTGGGGCTCGAGAGCACCATCCTGATCTCGTTCGGGCTCGAGTGAGGAACCATATCGGTGTCCAGCGAGCGCAACGCCTTCATAAACGCCTCTTCGACCGTCCTTCCTATCGCCATGACCTCCCCGGTGCTCTTCATGGCGGTGGTGAGGGTCCGGTCGGCACGGCGGAATTTATCGAACGGCCAGCGGGGCACCTTTACCACCACGTAGTCGACCGCAGGCTCGAATGAAGCGGGCGTGTATCCAGTGACGCTGTTCGTGATCTCGTCGAGCCGAAGCCCGATGGCGATTTTCGCTGCTACACGGGCAATCGGGTAGCCGGTGGCCTTCGATGCCAGCGCCGACGAACGCGACACGCGGGGATTCACCTCAATGACCCGGTAATCGCCGTTTTTGTAGGCAAACTGGATATTGCACCCGCCCTGCACATCAAGCGCACGGATGATCTTGATGGCTGCGCAGCGGAGCAGCTGGAACTCGTCGTCACGAAGTGTGAGAATGGGCGCCACCACGACGCTCTCACCGGTATGGATCCCCATGGCGTCGACATTTTCCATACCGCAGACAATGATGCAGGTGTTTGCGGAATCTCTCATCACCTCGAATTCGATCTCCTGCCACCCGAGCACGCTCTCCTCGATGAGCACCTGGCGGATCCTGGACCGCTGGAGGCCGATCTCCACGATGCGCCGCATCTCTTCGGGGGTGTGCGCCACACCGCCGCCGGCACCGCCGAGGGTGTAGGCGGGGCGGATGATCGCCGGAAGGCCCACCTGTGCGAGCGCCTCATCGATCTGATCCATGCGGTTGAGGATCATGCTCCGGGGAACCGGCTCGTAGATCTCTTCCATGAGGCTGCGGAATTTCTCGCGATCCTCGCCCCGGTAGATCGCCTCGAGGGGCGTTCCAAGGATCTCCACCTCTTCCAGCGCCCCCATCTCTGCGAGTTCGGCGGTCAGGTTGAGGCCTGTCTGCCCACCCATCCCGCTGAGAATGCCGTCCGGTTTTTCTTTTTCAATGATCTTTGCGATGATTTCTGCCTTCAGTGGTTCGACGTAGATTACCTCGGCCATCCCGGGGTCGGTCTGGATGGTTGCCGGGTTGGAGTTGACCAGCACCACCTCGACCCCCTCCTCGCGCAGCGCCCTGCACGCCTGAGAGCCCGAAAAGTCGAATTCTGCAGCCTGCCCTATCTGGATCGGCCCCGAACCGATGAGCAGCACTTTCTTGATATGGGGTTTGATCGGCATCAGGGAATCCTCCGATAAATCATGTCAAAAAACGGTTGTTCGGTATCACGCGGCCCCCCGTGAGCTTCCGGGTGGAATTGCACGGTAACGACATCATGGTATCGTGAACTGAATCCCTCCAGGGATCCGTCATTCAGGTTGGTATACTCAATTTCACAGTCTTCAGGGAGCGTGTCACCGTCGACCGCGAATCCGTGGTTCTGGGTGGTGATATAGATCTGACCATCTTTATGGCGTACCGGCTGGTTCGAACCGCGGTGACCGAATTTCATTTTATAGGTCTCCGCACCGAATGCGAGCGCCGCGACTTGATTTCCCATGCAGATCCCGTAAATTGGAATCTGGTCGAGATAACTCTGTATGCACTCGATTGCCCCGTGCGCCATGCGCGGATCGCCGGGCCCGTTGGTGAGAAAGAGCGCATCAGGTTTGCATGCCTCGATCTCATCATGACGCGCATCGTGGGGGAATATGTAGAGGTCGGCCCCGCGGCGTCTGAGACTGAGAATCATATTCTTCTTGATCCCCAGATCAATGATCGCGATCCTTTTTCCCGTTCCCTCGATCCTGTAGGGCTGCGTGCACGACACCTGGCTGATCAGATCCAGATCAGTTATGGGCTTCACGTTTCGGGCACACTCTACCGCATAGTCGCCGTTGTCATCGCCGACAATAAGTGATGCGCGAAGCGTGCCGTGGAGGCGCGTCTTGATGGTCAACCACCGTGTATCGACACCTGATATGCCGAGTATCCCCTGATCTTCAAAATACGATTTCATATCGGGCAATGCAGCAGGATTCTCGCATAATTCCCGCATCACACAGCCCATCGCTTTTACCGAGGGGCTCTGGAAGTTCTGTTCATCCACCCCGTAATTGCCTACCAGAGGATAGGTGAACATCAGGATCTGACCCGCGTAGGAAGGATCGGTCAATGCTTCCATATACCCGGTCATTTGTGTTGTAAATACGAGTTCCCCGGCACAGGACCCCTCGACACCAAAACCCTCCCCGGTAATATATTCACCATCTTCTAATCCCAGAACCGCTTTCATAAATTACCATATTAGTTGGGGAAACCAACTTTATTAACGATTGTAAGGAGTCATTGGGACTGCTCGGCAGCACTGTTACCGGAAGTGTTGCATGCATTGCAGGATATGCACATTGCCAGATGCGAAGTATCCATGTAGAGGAACGGTGAATAATTTGTATGAGCAACCGAGTGGAAGTTGAGATTATCGGTTTTCGGGATTCTTCATGCGGGCCGTTTCCCTGTGACGAGACGAGGACCTGCGAACTGGAGATGTGTGTCCCCACCGAGATGCTCCTCCCGGCGTTTGAAGCCCTGACAGAGCGCATGCAGGAACTCTATGGCGACCGCGTGGTGCTGAAGCTCACCCTCCTTGACCACGGCATCCCCGACTATGTTGAAAGAATCATCGCGGAACACCATCCTCCGCTGCCGATTGTGCTCGTGAACGGAAATGTCACGCCGCTGGGGAGAATTTCGGTGCCTCTGCTCAGAAACGAAGTGGAAAAATATCTCAGCGAGTGAAAAATGGATTAGAAGACTCTGGAGACCTCTCCGGTTTCCAGGGAATAGTACAGCCCGTGCAGGGCAATCTTTCCTTCCTCCTCCGCTTTCCTGATGAAATCATAGGCACGGAGATTTTCGAGCTGGATGCGCATGTTTTCGATCTCGATCATCCTTCTTTTCTCCCTGACCGCTTCGGGTGTTTCCGGGGCCGGTATCTTCTCATCAGCCAGAATTTTCGCTTTCTTAGCGTGTTCCAGCCATTCAGGGATGAACGCATCCTCACTGCTCGGTCCGGCATCGAGGGTCTTCATTGCTCCGCAGTCAGAATGTCCAAACACCACGATATCCTGCACTTTCAGATGTTTCACCGCATATTCGAGGACAGTGGCAAGATTAGCATCCCCACGCGGGGCAATATTGCCGATGTTCCGGTGCACAAAGATCTCGCCCATCTTCGCATCGACCACCCGTTCAGGGTTGACCCTCGAGTCCGAACACGCGATAACGAGCGCCGTCGGGCTCTGGCCGGTCGAGAGTTTTCTGTAGTATTCGCGGTCTTTGGCAAAATCGTTCTCAATGAAGCGTTTATTACCCTCAAGGAATTTGTCGATCATCAACAACACCTCTCACAATCAGGCAGTCACACAGGGGAATCGGGTCTGCCAGAAAAAACTAGTGGACAGGAGCACGTATAGCACTTCCCATCCGTGGATGTTTGCATAGGGGGAAAATATTGGGTGTTATTTTTGAATTGCGCCTCGATTCGCCTGTTCAACCGTGACCGCATACCGCGCCAGCACACCCGAGAGGATGCGCTCCTGTGGCCTCCACGCCTTGCGCCGCTTGGAGAGTTCCGCGGCATCCACCGCGAGATCAATGGTGCGGTGTGTGAGATCGATGGTGATCGTATCCCCCTCTTCAACGAGGGCGATTGGCCCCCCGACCGCCGCCTCCGGGGCCACATGCCCGATGCAGGGGCCGCGTGTGCCTCCTGAAAATCGACCATCGGTCACGAGCGCCACCCTGCGATACCCGAGCCCCATCAACGCCGACGTCGGGGAGAGCATTTCGGGCATGCCGGGGCCGCCCCGCGGCCCTTCGTAGCGTATGACCACCACATCCCCTTCCTGGATTTCATTCGCCATTATCGCCTTCATTGCTGCCGTTTCCCCCTCAAACACACGGGCCGGTCCCGAATGCTGCCACATCTCCGGAACGACAGCGGCGCTCTTGATCACGCACCCGTCGGGGGCAAGGGACCCGCGAAGGATGCGGAGGCCGCCTGCGGCGTTCACCGGGTCATCCACCGGGCGGATGATCATCTCATCTGCTACGATCGCCTCTTGTGCGATTTGCAGCGTGGATTTGCCGGATACGGTCGGGCAGTCGCTGATGATCCTCTCGAGCCGTGAGAACACCGCGGGAATGCCGCCGGCCCGGTATAGCGCCTGCATGGAATGGGGCCCGGAAGGCTGCATATAGCAGATGTGGGGCACACCCTCGCCGATGCGGTTGAAATCCTCGAGATCGAGGGACACGCCTGCCTCCTGCGCCACCGCCATAAGGTGCAGCACGGTGTTGGTCGACCCACCAAGTGCAAGATCGATACGGATGGCGTTTTCGAGCGACGCCATGGTGATGATATCGCGGGGGGTGGTCCCCTCGCCTAAAAGCCCCATGATCCGCTCGCCGCTCTCCCGTGCAATGCGCAGCTTGGCGGCGTTCACGGCGGGGATGGCAGCGCATCCGGCAAGCGACATGCCCATGGCCTCGGTCATGCATGCCATGGTGTTTGCCGTATACAGCCCCTGACAGCTGCCGCAGCCGGGCATCGCCGCGGTCTCGAGCTCGCAGAGCTCATCCTCGGTCATCGTCCCTGCTGCCACGCATCCCACGCCTTCGAAGACATCAATAAGAGAGAGTTCCTCGCCTTTCCGGTAGCCGGGCAGCATCGGCCCCCCGGTGACTACGATGGCCGGGATGTTGCACCGCGCCGCAGCCATGAGCATCCCGGGGACGATTTTGTCGCAGGTGCATACGCAGACAAGAGCGTCGAACCGGTGGGCTTCCACCATCAGTTCAATCGAATCGGCGATGGTTTCACGGGAGGGGAGGGAATAGCGCATCCCCTCGTGTCCCATGGCGATGCCGTCGCAGATACCGATGGTATTGAATTCGAAAGGCACGCCGCCGGCAGCAGCCACGCCCTCACGCACCTTCTCCCCGATCAGCCTGAGATGAAGGTGGCCGGGAACGACGTTGTTCCAGGAATTTGCGATGCCGACAAAGGGGAGATCCATTTCCCTCTGCGTGATTCCGAGCGAACGTAGGAGCGACCTGTTGGGAGCTCGCTCAAACCCCGATTTGACCACATCACTTCGCATAGGCTTCATAGAAGAATCTGCGGGGAGGCATAAATAGGAGTGGGGTCGCATGAAGCCTCCCAGCAAGTGCCACGGGTATCACCGGTCCACGTCGAACGGGATGGTATCTTCCCGGCCCTCAGGGCGTTTACTGAACACCACGAGAGTTGATTCGGTGGAGTGGGGGGGTTCGGATGGAATGGGCGATGAGGGGCGGGATATAAAGAATCCTGCAGACCGGATCTTCAGTATCGAAGCATCACAGAGGCTGAATCCCCGTTCAGGACGTGCCTGAGCCACACCTCGATGCAGCCTGAGACAACCGCGAACCATTCCTCTTTCTTCCTGTGATAGTGGTTTGCGCGATAGCTTCCCGGGTCTACCGAGACCATATGGGTGTGCACGTCGGTGAACGGATCGTCGTCATAGTGCATCGAGACGAGTTCGCACAGCCATCCGTCGTCTCTCGTATGCGTATGGGCCAGAGTTCCCGGTAGAAGCAGCTCTCATCGCGCATGGACTATCCGGGTTCCCGGTAGAGCTCAACCACGGCGCCGATGACGATGATCGCGGGCGGCCGCACATTGCGCTCCCGGGCGGTATCGCCTATCTCCGAAATCGGTCCCACTGTGACCCGCTGGTCGGGGCGCAGTCCCCGCTCGATGATGGCCACGGGCGTGGCCCCGTCCATCCCGTGGCTGATGAGGTTTGATGCAATGGTGGTGAGGTTCTTTACCCCCATGAGGATAACGAGGGTTCCCGGTGAGCGGGCAAGCCATTCCCAGTCCAGTGCGGACTGCGTTTTGGTCGGATCTTCGTGGCCGGTGAGGATGGTGACCTGCGAGGCAACAGTGCGGTGGGTGACCGGAATGCCCACGCACTCGGGCACGGCGATGGCACTCGTGATGCCGGGGACGACTTCATAGGGGATCCCTTCGGCGCGCAGCGCCTCCATCTCCTCTCCGCCCCGGCCGAAGAGGAAAGGATCGCCGCCCTTCAGGCGCACAACCTTCTTTCCCTCCCGAGCATGCCGCACCATCAGCGCCTCGATATCCTCTTGCTCGAGCGTATGCATGCTCCCGAACTTGCCGCAATCGATGAGCTCAGCACTGCGGGGCAGCGTGGCCAGGACCTCCCCACCGGGGAGCTGGTCATAGAGGATCACGTCGGCACTGTCGATCACCTCACGCGCTCTGAAGGTGAGAAGGCCAAGGCCTCCGGGGCCGGAGCCGACAAGATAGACCCGGCCGCTCATTCACTCACCCCCAGCGAGATCCGGGCATCTTCGATCAGGTCGCAGGCGATCGTCCGCAGCTTCTGCCCGATCTCACGCGCCTCCTCGATGGTGTCTCCCGAATCCTCGATGCGCTCCCATCGTGAACCGTCCAGCGCCAGCACCTCCGCGATGAGAAATCCTGATTCGCAGAAGATGCCCATCGGGGTGAAGCAGCCGCCGCCTACCTCCTCCATCACCGCGCGTTCGACCTCCACCTCTTTTCGGGTCTGGAAGTGATCGAGCGGCTGGAACTGCTCGATGCAGCCGGGATCATTACGGCATACCACAGCAATCGCCCCCTGGTTGGGTGAGGGTACGTACCACTGCGGGAGGAGGCGGGTGCCGGGGAGGTCGAGTCCCAGCCGCTGCATGCCTGCCTCTGCAAGCACGATTGCGTCATACTCTCCCCGCTCGAGTTTTTTGAGCCTGGTGTCCACGTTTCCCCGCAGTTCACGCACCTCGATGGGAAGGGCGCTCCTGAGCAGCTGCGCCCTCCTCCGGGTGCTCGAGGTTCCCACCACCCGTATCTCCTCGAGATCACAGGAATGCACCAGGTAATCGGCAGGAGAATCCCGTCTCAGGACTGCGCAGGTACTCAAGCCCTCCGGCCTTGCAGACGGGATATCCTTCATGCTGTGCACTGCAGCGTCGATCCTTCCTTCCAGGATGGCGTCGTCGAGGGCACGGACAAAGACCCCCTGCCCACCGATCGCGTGAAGGGGAACCCCCGTTTTTGCATCTCCCGGGGTAGTGATGACCACCGTTTCGGTCTCGATGCCACGCTGCTGCAGCGCATCCGTCACCTTCCGGGTCTGCACCAGTGCCAGTTTGCTCCCTCGGGTGCCGATTTTCAGAGACATGTCTGGTATGCCCCAGCTATTCTGTCGATGTCCTCATCACTGTGCACTGCGGAGAGGAAATTCGTCTCAAACTGCGAAGGCGGCAGGAAAATACCGTTCTCGAGCATATTTTTCCAGAATTCGGCAAAAGCCACAGTATCGCTCTCTTTCGCCTCACGATAGTTCTCCGGGGGTTCGGGCCTGAAGAAGTACTTGAACATCGATCCGATGCTGACGAACGACCCGTCGGCGTGCGCGGGGAGCGACTCGCCGATCGACCGTGTGGCTTCTTCGAGGCTTCCATAGAGGTCACGGTGCGCATGGATCCAGTCGATGGTGGCGATCCCGCCGGTAAGGGAGAGAGGATTGCCGGAAAAGGTCCCGGCCTGGTAGACCGGCCCTGCGGGCGCCACGATCTTCATGATCTCGCGCCTCCCGCCGAACGCCCCAATGGGCAGCCCGCCCCCGATGATCTTGCCGAGCGTGGTGAGGTCGGGCGTCACCCCGAACGCAGCCTGGGCACCCCCGATGCCCAGACGGTACCCGGTGATGACCTCATCGAAGATGAGCAGCACATCATGGTCCCGCGTGATGCCACGAACCTCTGCGAGATAACCGTCGGAAGGCAGGATGGGGCCGATGTTCCCCATCACCGGTTCCAGAATCACCGCCGCCACGTCGTTGTTGCGGGAAAGCAGTGATTCCAGCATCTCGGCGTCATTGAACGGGATCTGGCAGGTGTGGGCCACGAGGCCGGGGATCACCCCTGCAGAATCGGGAATGCCGAGGGTGGTTGCACCCGACCCCGCTTTGACGAGCACCGCATCGTGGGCGCCGTGGAACCCACCCTCGATCTTGACGATGTCATGCCTGCCGGTGTACCCCCGGGCGAGCCTGATCGCGGCCATGGTCGCTTCCGAGCCGCTGGAGACAAAGCGGACCATTTCGATGCCCGGAAAGTCGGTGCATACGCGCCGGGCCAGTTCGATCTCCCGCTCCACGGGGGTGCCGTAGAGCCATCCTCTGGCGAGCTGATCCTCGATGGATTTTCGGATCTCAGGATGGGCATGGCCGAGGAGGAGCGGACCGTACCCGAGACAGCAGTCGATAAGGGAGTTGCCGTCCACCGTGACCATCTTCGATCCTCCTGCCCGCTCCACATAGAATGGATTGGGCGATATCGCACGAACCGGGCTGCTCACGCCTCCCGGCATCAGTCTCTTTGCTTCTTCGAATAGTTCACTGCTCTTCATCAAGCCACCCCGAAGCGTCCTTCGCAAAATAGGTGATAATGAGATCTGCCCCCGCACGTTTGATGCTGGTGAGGCTCTCCATCACCACACGACGTTCGTCCAGCCACCCCTTCTCTCCTGCCGCTTTGATCATGGCATACTCGCCGCTCACCTGGTATGCGGCGACAGGCAGGCCGATCGAGGCGACGGACGAGATGATATCCAGATAGAAGCCCGCCGGTTTGACCATGAGCACATCAGCTCCTTCCTCTGCATCCAGCACCGATTCACGAACGCCCTCGCGGGCGTTTGCGGGATCGAGCTGGTAGGTGGAACGGTCCCCGAACGCATAGCCCGAATCGGCAGCCTCACGGAAGGGGCCGTAGAGGGCGCTTGCATATTTGGTCGAATAGGACATGATGGGGAGATCTTCATGCCCCGCACCGTCCAGGGCGTTCCGTATTACCGCCACCATGCCGTCAAGCATGCAGGAGGGAGCTACCATGTCGGCGCCGCTCTCCGCATGACTGACCGCGATCTTCGCCATGAGATCCAGCGAGGGATCATTGAGCAGGTCGGGGCCATATGCCGTATCGCCGATGATGCCGCAGTGGCCGTGATCCGTATACTCGCAGGCGCACACATCGGTGATCAGCGCCATATCGGGCACTGCTCGTTTGATCTCCCGCACCGCCTTCTGGACGACCCCATCATGCGCAAACGCCTGGCTGCCCTGCCCGTCCTTCTGTGCGGGAATGCCGAAGAGCACCATTGCGGAAATCTCACAATCCCATAGTGCCTCCGCCGTCCCCGCAACCGTACCGAGGGGGATGCGGGACTGCCCGGGCATGGAGAGGATGGGTTTTGGCGCACCAATGGTCTCGTCCACGAACACCGGCGCAATGAGATCGGTTTTTTGCAGGCGGTTCTCCTTAAATAACGGCTGGAATAACCGTTTCCTCAGTCGTCTCAATCTCGTTTTCGGATACATGTATGTTCACCCCGGGTAATTGCCCTAACCAGCGCCTCAGCCTGTTCCAGATTTCCGCATTCCGCCCCTGACCTGATCGCATACGTCGCATCGAGAAGCAGTTTCTTCGCGAGCACACGGGAAAAATCTTCGAACACGGCAAGTGTCTTCTCATCTGTTCCCTGCAGCCGGCCAACAGCGCGATCCCGTTCCCGCACTCGGATCGCCTCCGCCCACGTGTGGAGCGATGCGAGTGCATCGTCGGCCGCGGTACGGTTCAGCAGCACCACAAACTGGGAGAGTTCCTCTTCCAGAAACCGTGCAGCCATCGAGGCTTCCTTTTTTCGGGTATGCATATTGTTCTCGCTCACGTTCCGGAGGTCATCGATGGTGAACAGGTGGACGCCGCGTATCGATCCCACCCCGGGTTCAACATCCCGCGGCTGGGCGATGTCGATGATGATAAGCGGGCGGGGGCGCTGGTCGAGGGGCCAGCGCCGCTCTTCCATCATCGCCACAAAACGGTCGGCATGGATCACCGGGTGAGGAGCGGCCGTGCACGAGATGACCACATCGGAGAGGGAGATATAGTGGTAGAGCTCCTCAAATTTCACCGCCTTTCCTCCCACCTCCCGGGCGAGCACAAGTGCCCGTTCGTGCGTCCTGTTGGTGACGTAGATGGCGGTGAGATGTTTTGCTGCAAGCGCCTTCGTGACCAGCGTTCCCATCTCCCCGCCCCCCACCACGGCGATATGTTTGCCTTCGAGTGACCCCAGCAGATGTTCTCCCAGCTGAACCGCTGCGGACCCGATGGAGACCGCTCCTTTGTTGATCTGCGTACGCCTGCGGACCTCAACCCCGACATGGACCGCCTTGGTGATGCACTGATCGATGACGGCATTGCAGGTCCCGGCCTCCTGGGAGCAGGAGAGCGACGCCTTCAGCTGCCCGAGAATCTGGTCCTCGCCCACGATCATCGAGTCAATCCCTGCGGCGAGCTGCAGGAGATGGCGAAGGGCTTCCTCACCTTCCAGGATCCAGTACCCTGTCCGCCCCTGCTCTTCGAAAAACGCCTCTAGCTGGGATGCTTCGCCATGGACGATGACCTCGACACGGTTGCAGGTCTGCAGCAGGCAGACGCCCCTGAACCATTCTCTGGCGTCGGAGAGCACCGACCGCTCGTCCTCGAACCGGAACTGCTCAAGTGCACTGATATCGGCATCATGGTGGCTGATACCCCCGACGGCGATAGGTACATGAAGGTTGCTGGTCATGGGCAGTACTTCCTCAGCGCAAGTGTTCTTGCCGCGTCACGATCATGTCGCAGCGCATCCCACAGTTCAGGATCATTGAGCATCTTCCAGATAATATCGGTCCTTCGCTGCTGCGAGGGCTCGAGGCTCTTGAGACGGCCGCGCATTTCTTCCTGCAGTGCGATCATGGAGTCGATATCGGTCCACTCGTCCTGGATGTGCATGCGGAGGTAGCGGGCAACGCCCGGGCTTTTTCCGTACGTGCTGACCGCCACGAGATAGTGATCGCCGCGGACCACAGAGGGTATAATGACATTTCCCGCTTCTCCATCGGCATTATTGAAGAGGATCCCTTTCTGGATGCAGAGCGCCCCGATACGGTCGTTGAGGTCCCGATCAGAGGTGGCGGCAACCACCAGAAATGCACCGCGCACCAGAACGGAAAGCTTGTCGTCCGGCATCGCACTGGCTTCAAGGGTCCGGCACTCCACACCGAGGGTCTCGAACCCGGGGAGGAACGACCGGCTGAGCACGATCACTTCGCTTTCTTCCGCAAAGAATGCCGCTTTCCTGAGGCCCACGCTTCCTCCCCCGAAAATGATCACACGCCGCTCGCGCAGATCGAGGATAAGGGGGATCATCAATGTATGATTTGTTGGAGGAGTGAATAAAATTTTGTTCTATTTCTGTCGGCTCCAACGGTACCTTTTCTCATACGCTTTGCAATATTTGTAGTTCTGCATTGAGACTTGGGCGGATATATCCAGGCATGGAGAAACGAAGGAACCCCGGGATAGAGTTTAAATACACACCGGAAAAATGTTCACCAGTCCATGTACGAACTCGTCTCCCCGGTCAATCGGGCTGCAGTGCTCAAGTATCTGGGGCAGGTGATGATCGGCATCGGGGCGGTGCTGTTCGTACCCCTTATGGTTGCGGCGTATTTTGAGGATTACCACGTTGCGGCAGTCTATGCGGTGATGGCGATAGTGGTGATCGCAGTTGGCTACGGGTTGCACCGCATGCTTCCTGACTACGATCTTGAATGGAAGGAGGCACTCGTTCTCGCGGCCCTGATATTTCCCCTCTCCTCCGCAATCAGCGCCATCCCTATCTCGATCTCCACCGGGATGCCGATCCTGGATGCCTTTTTCGAAGCCGTTTCCGGCCTCACCACCACGGGGCTCTCGGTTGCTCCTCCTGATGTTGGCCCGGCCTTTCTCTTTGCCCGCAGCTGGCTACAGTGGATCGGCGGGATCGGGATTGTGCTCATCGTGCTCTCAGTCGTCATTCGTCCGGGAACAAGTGCCTATCGCCTCTATTCTGTCCATATTGCGGAAAAAAAACCGCGCCCGAATGTCATCAGTGCGGCGAAGATGCTCGGCAAGATCTACCTGGGTATCACCCTGATTACCTTTTTCCTGCTCATCATCGCCGGCATGACCCCCTTCGACGCCCTCTGCCATGCCCTCTCGGCTGTATCTACCGGAGGGTTCTCCACGAAAGCAGATTCTATCGCAGGATTTTCCGGCATCATCATTCCTGCCACCGTCCTCCTCGGCTGCGTGCTGGGCGCGATCAACTTCGGCCTCTACCCGCGGCTCATCGAGAACCCGCGGCTGCTGATTTCAAGCGAGCAGTTCAGGGGATTTCTGGCGGTGCTCGCCATAGGGGTGCTCCTGCTGGCCTTCACCATGCAGCAGATGGGGCCGCTTTCCTTCGTTGCGGGGACGGCGGCCTTTCAGGCGCTTTCGGCCCTCACCACCGCGGGATTTTCTACCATAGATATTGCGCCCCTCCCCGATAGTGCAAAGATGGTGCTCTCCGCACTCATGTGGGTCGGGGGAAGTGTCGGCTCGACCGCAGGCGGGATCAAGATCCTCCGGCTGATCATCCTCCTGAAACTCATCCATCTGGTCTTCATACGCTTCTTCCTCCCCCGTGAGGCGCTCACCCCACTCAAGGTGAGAGGCGAGGTGATCGAGACCAATGAGCTCAACGGCCTCCTGACATTTGTGCTGCTCTACATTGTTGTTATCTTTGTCTCCGCTCTGCTGTTTATGTTCCACGGTATAGGGGCCGGCGATGCCCTCTTTGAGGTTTCCAGCGCGCTCGGCACTGTGGGACTTTCTGCGGGTGTGACCTCGGCGGCACTGGCCCCCCAGCTCAAGCTGGTGCTGATCGCTGACATGCTGCTCGGGAGGATGGAGATCATCCCCCTCTTTATCCTGCTGTTTCCGAGAACATGGGTACGCCTGCCACCCATCCATACAGGTGCCGGAAAGGAACCTTCCGGGAGCGGGTGAGGGTCTGCTCATGCCGGCAGCGACCCTGACTTGAAAACCTATATCATATCACCGATCACTGCATGAGACAGGGAGAAAAGATATGAGAATCATTATTGCGGGGGCAAGCGCGCTTGGCGTCGACCTGGCGAGCAATCTGATCGTGCGGGGCCACGAGATTATCCTCATCGAGCGCAACGCCGAAAAAGCGCAGGAACTCGCGGAAAGCATGGATTGCACGGTGATCAGCGCGGAAGCGACCCGGCCGGAAATTCTTGAAAAAGCGGAAATAGAGAGGGCTGAGGCCGTTGTTGCCTGTACCGGTCACGATCAGGACAACATTATCATCGGGCTCATCGCCCGTACGGCGAATGTTCCTGAAATCATCATCAAAACCGATAGCGCTGAACTGATGAAGGTGGCAAAAAAACTGGGATTTCACCATGTGGTCAACCCCTCGCAGGCCACTTCCGTGATCATCGCCGATACGCTGCGGGGCCTTGACGTCATCGAACTTTCCACCCTCGTGCGCGGCGAGGTGCGGTTCACGAGCCTGATCATTGCGGAGAAGGCAGCAGGTGAAAAACTCCTCGAGCTCGACCTGCCACCAAAAACCGCAGCAATCGGGCTTTATCGGGGTTCAGAGTTCATACTCTATTTAGATAACCCTCGCCTCGAGGCAGGTGACGACCTGCTCTTTGCCACCATCACCGAGGCCGAGGACAAGCTTCGCGAGATGTTTTGCGAAACCGAAGAAGCCCAGATGCACGGTTCTTAACCAAATTCGATACGCTTATAACCTTTTAGCGTCCACATAGTAAAGCACTGCGCCGATAGTGTAGTGGTTATCACTAGGCGTTGCCAACGCCTAAACCCGGGTTCGAATCCCGGTCGGCGCATCGAGACAAACTGTCCAGATCGTTACTTTTTTTAATAAATTTACTCTTCACCTTGTGGTATGAACGAAGTTGCGCCTATGGCAGTTGAAAGTTTGTTCCATCTGATCAAGAGCCAATAGTCCGAATGATCGATCGCAGTTACACTCCGATGTATTCTTTTTCCAGGAATATGCTCGCCATTTTTGTTGAAGGCCTTCGCAGAAAACCGGCAATGTTGTCCACAGAATATGTCTGCATTTTCCTGCAACCCGTTCAAGCGCCTCCCGGAGGGTGGGACCGCGTTCCCCTTCTCCGGCATCCAACGAATTTAACTCAGCAAGCGAGTACGAAAATACCGGTCCCTTCCCATTGGTTGTCCGATCAGCATATGCATCATGCATGATGATTGCAACCCCGTCACAGCTCCGTCGCACATCAACCTCAACACAGTCGGCACACTGCATCCCATTCATCGGGGGATAGATAAAATCGCAATATTCTCTTTGGGCATGGATTTACTTCTGTTTTCAAAAAAATATCCACTGTTTTAGAATCGGCAGGTTCTTTCGTGGAGTGTTCTCTGCCGGTTCACCCGGCCTCCACAGGCGCTTCATGTTCAAGCCCACGGTCATATACCAGGGAGACATACCGTGCCTTGAATATCTCAATTGCGGGAGCGATTAACAACGCTATCAACCATCCGATAGCTGGAATCCAGGTGAATGCTCCGACAACAAGTCCAAGAATGATGGAGACGATCCAGAGGATAAGTATAAGGATAATATAATTGCCCCACCCGATTTCCTTGATATGACTGAGAATTGCGCGAAGACTGAATGCATCCATTAGTATACCGGTACGTGCCGCCCGGACTTTCGCGATAGTATGCAGCAGAACAAGAACGAAGAAGAGGAAAATGAGGATGGGAATAAGTGCGATAAGAAACAGGCCGGCTGCCACGAGAGTTCTTTGGATTATGACTTCAGGATCCCCCGCACCTGTAGGGATCGTGAAAATGGGACTCGCCACAGCAAACAATGTGCTTCCAATGATGAGGCCTACAATGATCAGGGGAATGAGGAAATAGACAATCCATATGATATTCAGTTTCCACCCATCAATAAAGAGTCTCGCCCAGCCGTCAACACCCGGCGGTTCGATCCTCCCTTCATATATTCGGTAACGGTATCCGGAGAATAGGGGAATGAGTCCCAGGGTAAACGTATTTATCAGTACGCAGATAAAAAGGAGAGCCCATCTCTCCCACTGCTCCCAGAGCGCATCGTGCGTGTAAGCATAGGATCGATTGAGCAGTTCATCGATATCTACCGCCATTGATCATACCCGGATAAGACTCTGTGCAACTACTATAATAATCACGTCAGAAACCAGTGAGCATACACCTCACGTTCGGGGGATAAGGCTCATCCACGAACCCGCCCGGCTAATGATTATGACCATCCTCTACGTCGTGGAAAGCGCAGATTTTATTTTCCTCCTCCGGCAAACCGGGCTCACGCAGGGAAAATTCTCGTCGCATCGGAGCAGGCTTCAAGAAGCCTGATATATCGAAATAAAAAAGAATCTTTGGAAAAAAATCCCATACCATGCTCCGGTTCACCGAACGAGGACGATATGCGTAGGTGATAAATAGCGGCAACGCATGGAGCCCATTGTTACCGGAATAAAGTAGAATACATGTTTTTCACGCTGGTACCCCGTTTTTATGATAAACGGAAACCAAAGGTATGCAATGAACATGCTCCTCGGCATCGGCAACACCCTTCGCCGGGATGACGGCATCGGATGCGTCGTGGCACGGCGGTTCACCCATCCCGGCTGGAAAGCCATCGAATGCGGGACTGCGCCGGAGAACTTCACCGCCGTCGTGCGAAGGGAGCAGCCCGATATCCTCGTCCTCGTCGACGCCGCGGACATGGGCCTTGCCCCGGGCGACCTTCGCCGCATTCCGGCGGATAAGATCCAGGACGTCGGCATCGGCACCCACCAGCTCCCCCTCTCCCACCTCATTGCCTACCTTGCCTCCGATGCGAAAGTGATCACCTTCATCGGGATACAGCCGAAATCGGTTGCCGACGGCGAAGCGATCAGCACAGAGGTCATCGACGGAGCACAGCGGCTGATGGCGGCGATTCGGCAGGGCGAACTCGACCAGATTCCCGTGTATTCGCGAGAAGGGATCTAACGGAGCGCGGTATCACGCGTCCGCCCAGTTGTGGGGAAATTACCGCAGAAAAAAGGTTTTTTGGGCCCGGAGTGATATCCCCTGCCCCGAAGAGGAGGAGCCTGCTCAGGGGCTATCGCCTGCAGGGAGCGAACGAGAGACGAGCGAAGTCCTTCGATTGGGTCCAGGGGAGGTGCAACCCCTCCCGGAAAAGGAACTCTACGGGCACTGCAGAGCCATTTTTGAGGCTTTATTCCACGATCATGTTCTCCGAGTACCGGTCCTCGTCGGCGAGGAGGAACTCGTCGCTCATGTGCAGGGCATCCACCGGGCAGGCATCGTTGCACTGTGAGCAGAAGATGCACTGGGTCACAAAGATGCGCACCTTTTTTGTATCAGGCAGGAATTCGATGGCGTTCGCCGGACAGACCCGGATGCAGAGCTTGCAACCGATGCAGGTATCGCGGTCGTAGAGGATCTTTCCCCTGAAATTGGGGGGCGTTTCCACCGGCGGATTGATAACCGCGTTCCCTTCCTGCACCGATTTGAGGTACTTCGTCACCGAAGAGGGGAGGTACTTGGCCGGGAATAAATTGGTCGCAGGCCGCTTGAAGAACTGCCTGAGCACTTCAGGAATTGCAGGGAGAAAACTCACAGCACACCACCTCCGCCGATGTAGGCATCAAGCACCATGAAAACCAGCCCCAGCAGTCCCAGGCCGCCAAGGTAGCCCCAGTAGATGGAGACCACGTGGGTGATACGGAACCGGGCCATACCCACCCTGATCACGGAGACGGAGAAGAAGATCACCGCCAGGATTTTGAGCAGGAAGAAGGCGAAATCTGCCGCAAGCGCTGCGTTGGGGCTCAGGGCCACAAACCACGAGATATTCCACGGCAAAAAGAGTGCCACGGCGAGCGCCGCCATGGCTACGGTTTTCACCCCCTGCGCAAGGTAGAACAGGGCCAGGTTCCTGCCGGAGTACTCCACGAGCAGCCCGCCGCACAGCTCGGTCTCCGCCTCCGGCGTATCGCACGGCACCCTGGAGAGCTCTGCCGGCGTCACCCATGTGAGCACGATGAGCAGCAGCACGCAGCCGATGACACCCAGCGGCCCCACCACGCTCCAGATGGTGATGCCGCTCGCCGTGCCGGCGATGGTGGCAAGTGAAAAAGGATCGGCGATACCCGCTACGGCAAGCCGCCAGGCGATGGCGATGACCGCGATGGCCAGGGGCAGCTCGTAGGACATCATGGTCACCATCTCACGCTGCGACCCCACGGTGGCGTAAGGCGACCCGGAGGCGAACCCACCGGCGACCAGTGCAAGTGCTGGCACGGTGAGCAGGTACATCACCAGAATAAGGTCTCCGTAGCCCGCAAGGACGGGGAGGAACCCGCCCAAGGGGATATAGAGCAGGATCACGATGGAAGATGCCAGCGCCAGCACCGGTGCCATATTGAACAGGCAGGGGATGGCGTTCTCCGGAACTATGGAGTCCTTGGCAAGAAGTTTTGCCACGTCACGGAAGGGCTGGCGTATCGGCGGGCCGATCCTCGCCTGCATGCGAGCAGCGAACTTGCGCTCGATACCCATGAATACCAGCCCGGCAAGCATGCCGAAGAGCGCCACGGCAACGGTCCCTCCAAGGACCAGTACTGGATCGACTCCCAGGATCATGACCATTGCGCCAGCCTCCTCGTCTTTTCAACCGACAATCGATGGAGGTCTGCTTTGGTGAGGATATCGGTCCGCTCACCGCGCACCACCGCCACGCGGTCGGTGCAGGACATGCAGGGATCGATCGACGCGACCACGATGGGGATATCCGCGATCTGTTCCCCTTTCAGCATGTTCAGCCAGGACATCTGGTTACTGTAGGTGGAGGCCTTCACCTTCCAGCACTGCGGGTTCGGGTTGCCGTCCATGCGCACATAGTGAAGGCACTCGCCCCGCGGCGCCTCGATCCGGCCGACCGCCTCGCCCGTCGCCTTCTTGCAGGCGGCCAGGATCTTGGGGTACTTCTTCTCCCACAGCACCTCGCCGGAAGGCATGTTCTCAAGGCACTGCCGGATGAGATCGACCGACTGCACGACCTCCAGCAGGCGGACCACGATGCGGTCGTAGACGTCGCCGTTGGTGAGCCCGAGGTACTGGTGGGGCAGCACCGGCGTAAAATCAAGGTCGCCGTAGGCCGCATAGGGCGAGTCGTAGCGCACATCCATGGCAAGGCCGGATGCCCGTGCGGTCGGGCCCACGGTGCAGAGCTCGAGGGCTTCCTTCTCAGACATTACCCCGGTGTTCTTGCAGCGCATCTGGATGGTTCTGTCCTCGAGGAAGAGATTGAGCAGTTTTCCTGCAACATCCTCGTAATATTTCAGGGAGGCCTCGATCCGGGGGAACTGATCCTCGGTGAAGTCGCGCCGCACCCCGCCGACCTGAACAATCCCGTAATTGACCCTGTTGCCGGTGAGGTACTCGATAACATCCATCGACTCCTCGCGCACGCGCCAGGCAAGGAAGAAGAGGGTGTCGAATCCCAGTTCATGGGCTGCGACACCCGCCCACAGCAGGTGCGACTGGATGCGCTCGTACTCGGCGATGATGGTCCGCACGTAGTGCGCCCGCTCAGGCACCTCGATCTCTGCGATCTGCTCCACCGCCCGCGCAAAAGCCAGCGAGTGGGATACCCCGCAGATACCGCAGATGCGGTCGGTGAGGTGGACGATCTGGACCGGGTTTCTGCGCATCCCCATCCACTCGATGCCGCGGTGGCATTCGCCGGGGGCGAAATCGACCTCCTCGACCATCTCGCCGTTCATCTTGAAAGTGAAGAGAATGGGCTCTTTTAATGCGGGGTGGACAGGGCCGATAGGAATGTTGTAAGACGCTCCTTTCTTGCGGTTCTCACTCATCGTTCTTCACCTCCTCGGGTTCCGGTGCTGCAGGCTGTTTCTGCGGTTCCGCCGGTTCTGTCTGCTCAGGGGTTTCTCCGGCAGGGGCGGACTCCTCCTTTTTCTCCTCTTTGGGCGCCACAGGCGGTGCCGGCCTGCCGGTCGGCCGCCCCACCGCCCAGAGTTCTTTTATCATATCCTCCCGAATGCCGGTCTCGTCCTTTCTCCACGGATATACACCCTCAGGAAAGTCGGGCGGCAGGAAGAGACGCCTTGAGTCGGGGATGTCGACCACCTCGATTCCCAGCATCTCCTGTTTTTCCCGCTCCGAATAGACGGCGCCCGGGATGATGTCGGCGATGGTGGGAATGCGAAGGTCGCTTTTCGGTAGCAGCACGGCCAGTGTGACGTTGATTTCCTGGCCCCGTTCACCGAAATAGATGAGCATGTGGTAGAGCAGCTCTATCTCATCGCCCATGTCCGCACCCGAGATCACCCCGAGATGGGGGTAATCGATGTCAACAAGACACCGTACGGCATCCTTGAAGACATCGCGGCTCACCCGTATCCAGATGGACCTGATCGGGGTCTTTTTCACTCCCTCGGCCCATTCCTTGACGGTTACCTCGCCGATTTCCCCGCCGAATTTTTCGGTGAATAATGCAGCGATCTCCTCAGGGGTACGCATTGTCCGTGTCATTTGCCCTCTCCCTCCAGCCTTTCAAGTTTCGCAATAGCCTTCACCACACCGTCGATTATCGCCTCCGGGCGAGGCGGGCAGCCGGGGACAAAGACATCCACCGGGATGATCTCCTCCAGCGGCCCAGCCAGGCTGTACGAGTCGTAAAACACACCTCCCGACATGCAGCTTCCGATGCCCATCACCACTTTCGGGTCGGCCATCTGCTCATAGACCCGCCGCACCCGGTCGACCATCAACCGGGTGACCGGGCCGCTGACCAGCAGCACGTCCGCATGTTTCGGCGATCCGACAAGTTTTATGCCGAATCGTTCCGGGTCATACCTGGGGGTGAGCGTTGCCACGATCTCAATGTCACATCCATTGCAGGACCCGGTATTTAAATGAAACACCCACAATGACCGGTTAAACGCTTTGGTAAGTCTCATGCAACAACCCCCACGATCACAAACACCAATGCCATCACCCCGAGGAACCAGAGCACATAGTCGTTGAGCACCCCCGTGTGCAGGGGCACGAGGCGGGAATAGTAGCCCTTCATCGCCTCCGTGAAGCCCCAGTAGAGATTCCCGGCACGCATGTGGACTTCAGCCTTCTCCGGCTCTACGTTGCCCGAAAGGAAGGGTTTGACCTGCTGGGTGCCGTGCCGGTAATCCTTCTCCCCGAGCAGCCAGATGGTGAGAGCGATCAGGAAGGCGACGAGGAACACGACGATCCAGACGACGGGATCCCAGAACCCGGTTCCCGTCTGCAGGGTATACGTATCCAGCATCCTAGACACCTCCCAGCACCGAGGCGATGTAGCCGCCCTGGTTGATCAATGCGTCAGCTGCCGGTGCGATCAGGATATCCACCACTTCCTGGGGGAATACCCCGAACAGGATGACAAGAAGCGAGAGCAGCGCCATCCCGATGAGCATTGGAGCGGGCGCTTCCCCGACGTCGGCGTACTCGGGGAGGCGGGGGCCCATGAAGATAGCGTGAAACACCTTCACGAACGAGGCCAGAGTAAGGATACTGACGACCATGGCAATGATTGCGAGAAGCGGGTTGAAAAGGAACACCGATTCGTAGATCATCAGTTTGGAGGCAAACCCATTAAAGGGTGGGATACCTGCAATCGCCAGCGCCCCGATGATGAAAAAGACCATCGTCCATTTCATGGAATGGCCGAGCCCGCCGAGCTGGTTGAGGTTGCGGGTTCCTGTGCGGTAGAAGATGGCGCCTGCAGTCAAAAAGAGCAGGCCCTTGTACATCGCATGGTTGATGATGTGGAATATGCCACCCTCCATGGCGATGGTACCATAGGTGTCGAGCAGCTGCTGGTTGCCCAGCACGGCCAGCCCCACGCCCACGCCGAGGAGCATGTAGCCGGTCTGCGAGACGGCGTGGTAGGCCATGAGCCGTTTGACGTCCTTCTGCGGAAGGGCCATCGTGACCCCCACGAACATGGAGAGCACGCCGAGTATGATGATGATCCAGCCGATGGTCACATAATCCAGCGTAAGGCCGTAGAGGGTGAACACCACCCTGAACACACCGTACAGGCTCGCCTGGCTTGCCACCACCAGAAGGGCGGTGATTGCCGAGGGGGCCATCGAGTACGCATCCGGTGTCCAGAAATGCATGGGCACGGCGCCCGCCTTCATGGCCAGCGCCACGAGCAGCATCACCAGTGCGATCTGGTCGAGGGGGGTAAACTGAATCCTGCTGGCGAGCACGGCGATGTTGAGGGCGTCGTACTGCCCGTAGAGAAGGGCGATGGCGAAGAGGACGAGGAGCCCCCCGAGGGTGGAGAGCACCGCATACTTCAGGCCGCCCTCGACCGCCACCCCCTTATCGACCCGGTAGGCAACGAGCGCCGCACCGGCAAGGGAGTTGATCTCTAAAAAGACGAAGAAGTTGAACATATCGCCCGTGCAGACCATCCCGAGAATGCCTACCACCAGGAGGAGGAGCAGGGCGTAGTACCCGTTCTGCCCCGTGCTCCGCGACGCACTGGAGAGCGAGTAGAGCATAACGCCGAGACCGACGATGGAGGCGGAGAGGGCCATGAAGGCACCCATCGCATCCACCGTGAAGATGATCCGGATGGGTATGCCCCCTGAATCGACGGGAACCGTGAGGTCTGCCGCCCCCGCACCGAAGGTATAGACCACCGTGCCGGAGGTGAGGACCTGTGCGGTGAGGACGATGGCGATGGCAAGCGTCGCCAGCATTACCGCCACGGTCCAGAGATTCCGTGCGCCTCCACCGGCCCTGCCGATGAGTGGCGTGACAAATGCACCAAGCATCGGCACGGCAAGCAGGAGTGCCGGCAGGTTCTGAAGAATTATTTCCTGCATCATCCTCTCAACTTCCTCACTTTATTAGCGTTCGCAGTGCCGTACATCCGGTAGATCACCATCACAAACGAGAGCAGGAGCGCCGTCGTGGCGATCCCGATGACAATATTGGTGAGTGTCATCGCCTGCACGGTCGGCATCACCATCACTCCGGCGGGGGCGTTGGTGAAGATCGGGGCGATGCCCCCCGCCCGGTATCCGAGTGAAACAAGCAGCAGATTGACGCCGGCCTCCACCAGCGACAGCCCCATGATCATCTTGATCAGGTTGCGCTTGATCAGCATCGTGATGATGCCGAGGATCACGAGCAGCGCCGCCACGATGAACGGGAGATTGAAAAACATCAGATCGTCTCCTTCGTTCCGGACATCATATAGAGCACGATCACCGAAAGTGCTCCGAGCACCTCAATTCCTACTGCGAGATTCATGACCGGGATGACGCCTGCGGTATTAAGATCCCCGGGATTGGGGCCGAATGCCACCGGATTGTTCAGTATCGGTCCGATATCGAGCATCCAGTTGGTAAAGAAGGTTACCCCGAACCCGAGAGCGATGAGGGCGGTGACGATGAAGAGCAGCAGCCCGAGCGTCTCGGTGTTGTGGAGCGCCCCCACCCCGATGCGCTCGGTGATCTGCGGGTAGGAATACGCCACAAACAGGAGCACGAAACCGGTGGCAATCACCGCGCCGCCCTGGAACCCGCCGCCGGGGGTGAGGTGACCGTGGAGGACGATATAGAATCCGAAGACCAGGATGAACGGGAAGAGCAGGTTCGCCGCCTCCCGCACAATCTTACTCATATTCATATTCCTCATCCTCCCCTCTCTTCCTGAATACGAGGCCGGCGCCGAGCACCGCGGTGAAGAGCACCGTCGCCTCACCCAGTGTATCGAATCCTCTGAAATCGAAGACAATGTCGGTGACAATGTTGTTGCCGCCTGTCTGTTCCTGTCCGTGACTGACAAAATACTCGTCCATATCGGTGAAGAGTGGGACCCCGAATTCAAGGCCCACACCCACGTAGAGTATTCCGAGGCACAGAATGAGCACTGTTGCACCTATGACCAGATTCTTCATTCTTCCACCTCCTCCATTCGCTGGGTGCCCCGTATCGCCATGACGAAGATCGCCGTGGTAAGCCCCGCGCCGATTCCGGCCTCCGCAATGGCCACGTCGGGGGCCTGCAGGATATAAAATTCCAGTGAAAGCAGGAAACTGAAAATGCCGAAGGCAATCGCTGCCGACAGGAGATCCCTGAAATGAATAATCAGCACTGCAGCGATGACCAGGCCGGTGAGCACTGCACCGTGCACTACGAGCTCGATCATTCCCGAACCTCCTGCAACCGGTCGACCACCGCAGGTTTGGGGACCTGTCCGCTGCGGTGCGCCGCCCGTGCAATGGCATGCGCGCCGGTGGCGTTGGTGAAGGCCAGCGCCACCAGTGCGATGAACGTGTGCACGGAAAGCGAAAGATACATAGCAGTCTCTCCCTGCATGATCCGGGTGGCCCCGTAGACGATCACTGCGAGGGAGATGAAGATCGTGCCGAACGTCGTCGTTTTCGTCTCGGCGTGAAGCCTCGTGTAGACGTCCGGGAATCGGAGGATGCCGAGCACCCCGAGTGCGTTGAAGAGCAGCCCGATGCCGAGGCAGACCATGATGATGGTGTCGGCGATCATGCGCTCATCTCACCTCCAAGGTACTTGGCGACATACAGCGTGCCCACAAACGAGAGCAGCGCATAGACGATTGCCACGTCGACGAACACCGTCTGCTCGTACGCAACACTGAGCACAATCATCGATGCCACGGTGAGCGTGTTGACGGTGTCGAGTGCCACGACGCGGTCGGGGGCGGTCGGCCCGGCTAAAAGACGCACCATGGTGAGCACGATCAGTGCGCCGAGCACGGCAACCGCAACAAACCAGATATCGGTCATTCGGCAATTCTCCTGATCCATTCGGTGAACCGGAAGAGGGCAAATACATCCTTCGGCTCGAAGAGCTCTTTTTTCTCCGCCCCCATCCCGATGTTGATCATGTGCACGTAGAGATCATTGGTCTCCTCATCGATGCCCACTGTGAGCGTTCCCGGCGTCAGGGTGATGGAGTTCGCAAGCAGGAGCACCCCGAAGTCGGTCTCCAGTCCCGTCGACAACTTCACGATTCCCGGCCTGATCCTTCCGGTTATCACACGATACGCAACATCGATATTCGCATGCGCCATCTCGATGAAGAAGGGTATTACCGCATAGAAACCGAGTATCACCCAGCGCAGGGGATTTGCCATCCGGTAGTCACCCATCCTGCAGAAATAATTCCTGGAAATGGCAGCAACTATTAGACTGATTACACCGCCTGCAATCAGTTCCACCTGGGACCACAGTCCGATCGTTCCGCTTCCGGCTGTGAGCACCAGGTAGATCAGAAATGCAAAACCTGCGGTTACGAGAAAAGCGATCATCGCATCACCTGAAACACACCCTTTTCGTCCTCCTCGTTACGATACAAGTAGAATCAAACGAAATGTATGTGGAAAAGCGAATAATGTTTTGATATGTGCCCATTATCCGCTACATTCTACATGATTAATTATGAACAAGAGATTCACATATACCTTTTGAAATACCCGGCAGGATGAGAGCATTGGGGGAAAGATGGAAGAGATCCCTCACCACACGAAGAGCGATGCCCGTTCCACGCATTATTTATCCGCTCCGCATCCACTGTACCTACTATTATGCGCCGTTCATATCTGGGGAAACTGGTCCTCCGCTGGTGCGATCACTGCCATGTGCCCGTGCTGGGCAGCCGCTGCGAATGCGGGACCGAGACCAGACAGGTCCCCATCACCCCTCCAGGAGACATTCGCCCGGCGTTTGATGCAGATATCAGGCACATCAATGCGATATTTCGGGATTATTTCGGATCCGACCTCATCCCGGAAGGGCACCTCGCCATCCTGAACAAAATACCCGACGCCGACCGCATGGAGGAGATCATCCTCGGCGGAAGCGTGGTCAGCGCTATCCGCTATCTCGCCGACGAGGACCGCTGGGAACCGATCCCGCGCCTTTCTGCAAGCCGGTTCATACAGCCGTCGACGCGGCGCGTGATCGTGGACAACGGCGCCGTCGAATCGATCAGCCAGGGTTCGAGCGTGCTTGCCCCCGGTCTTGTCGGGATGGACGAGGGTATCCTCGAGGGTGATGAGGTCTTTATCCTCGACGAGGGGGAGCGGTGCATCGGTGTGGGCAGGGCAAAAGTCAGCACCGAAGAAGCCCGGGCCATGCAGCGGGGCATGATTGTCCGCACCCGCAAAAATGTCCCGTCACCCTGCATTCCGGGCGCGGCGACATGGAACGAGGCGGTTGAGGCAAACCACACCATTCTTGACCACGCCGAGGCGGAAGCCGTTCGTTTTGTGCGCGATGTGGCAGCAAAGAACCGCCTTCCGGCGAATGTCTCGTATTCGGGGGGGAAAGACAGCCTTGCAACCCTCCTCATCGTTCTCACAGCGATCGGCGATGTTCCTCTGCTCTTTGCGGATACGGGGCTTGAGTTTGAGGAGACCTACCGGAACATCGAGGAGGTCGCATTGCGGTACGATCTTGAGGTCATCCGCACGGGCAGCGCGGACCCGTTCTGGGAGACCTTTGCGGTGGAGGGCCCTCCCGCCGTGGATAAGCGGTGGTGCTGCAAAGTGTGCAAACTGCTCCCGGTGCGCGAGCTCATCTCCGAACGATGGGAGGAATGCCTCTCGTTTATCGGGCAGCGTAAGTACGAATCGTTTGCACGAAAAAACAGCCCGAGGGTCTGGAGAAACGGCGTGGTCGGCTGCCAGCTCTCCGCCGCGCCGATCCAGCACTGGACCGCCCTCCATGTCTGGCTCTACCTCTTCCGCGAGAATGCCCCCTATAATGCCCTGTACGAGCAGCGAATCGACCGGATCGGGTGTTATATGTGCCCCTCGAGCGACATGGCGGTGCTGAAGACGATACGCGAGGAGTTCCCCGGTCTCTGGGCAACCTGGCGGGCGAAGCTTTCCGAATGGCAAACTACAAATGACCTTCCCTGTGAATGGATAGAGAAGGGGTTATGGAGACGCATAGGAGAATCCGGGCATGAAGACCATAGCTATTCTTGATTACGGGCTGGGAAATCTGCGCAGCGTGATGCGGGGGCTCGAACGCTCGGGAGCGCACACGATGATCACGGCCGACATCGAAGAAGCTTCTTCTGCCGACGGCATCGTGCTGCCCGGGGTGGGAGCGTTTTCGCAGGGCATGGAGCAGTTGCGAACGATCCAGGATACGCTGATCGCCTATGTCAGGGAAGCTCCGGTGCTCGGAATCTGCCTTGGGATGCAGATGCTCATGGAGTGGAGCGAGGAGCACGGCCTGCACCGGGGACTCGGCCTCGTCCCGGGAACAGTCCGGCGGTTTCCGAAGGAGGAAGGCTTCAAAGTCCCCCATATGGGCTGGAATACGATTCGTATCAACGATGAATGCCCGCTTTTTGAAGGGGTTCCACAGGAAAGTTACGTGTATTTTGTGCATTCCTATTACGCCGACACCGCACCTGAGTACCGTGCTTCCACGACCTCGTATATCTGCCCGTTCGCCTCCTCACTGCAGAACGGAAATGCCCTCGGGGTGCAGTTCCACCCCGAAAAAAGCGGCGCGGTGGGACTCAAAATCCTTGAAAACTTCATCGGACTGCTCTGATCCCCCAAACCCTCGACACCGCCCCACTTCCGGGAAATCGGATAGGTTGGATCAGCCTTAAAAACCCTTTCTCGCCTGCTATTTCCTGAAATAGAGGTAAAGCTCGTACGCGATCAGCAGGAACAGAACCAGGCACCCTCCCGAAAAGAATGCCATGACAAGGTCATGGATCGGTACCTGAAATCCACCGCCCGGCTCCCGCAACACACCGTCCTCCTGGGCGACACCGAATGCAGGAGAAGGACTTTGTATCGCTTTTTCAAGGTCCGGTGCGCCGGCTAGTCCTCCCGAGGCGATCAGTGGGGCGACAACCGCCATCATGAACGTTGCAAAGAGCAGGACTATAAAAAGGGACGCATACTTGAGCAGAATCGAGCGGATATCCTTTGTCGCGGGACTGACGATGAGGAGCTGATCGCGAAGCCCGTAGATCTTCATCTCCCGACCTTTTTCGCTCCAGCGTGTCCTCACGATATCGATTATGCCCGCGTTGTGCAGGTTGTCGAGGTGGTAGGACACCGTGGTGATGGGAAGCGAGAGCGCTTCGGAGATCTGGGAGGAAGAATACTCGCCACCCCTCATGAACGCGAGAATATCGCTGCCCGTCTTGCTGGCCATCGCCCGGGCAATTTTTTTCGCCCGCTCATCCCCGGGCTCAAGGATCACCACATGCTCAGTCATTGAGCATTGCCATAATTGCAGTTCTTCCTGCAGCGAGCGCCTCTTCAAGGTGTTCCTTTTCTGCCCCGCCTCCCTGGGCAAGATCAGGCTTTCCTCCGCCCTTACCGCCTAGGAGCGTACACACCTCCCTGACGATCTCGCCGGCGTCCACCGCATCCGAGCCCGACGCAACCACCACGTGCACGCGTTCGTTGCCGCCGGCAAGCAGTGCAACGCCCCCTTTCGCAGAGACGCGGGTAGCCAGGGAGACCAGTTCGCGGGGTGATGCATCCACCACCTGCACCGCCACGGGGGTTTCGCCCACGCGGTCCATTACCAGCTGCGCCATCTCAAGATCGACCAGTTTTTCCTGGAGCCGCTCAATCTCCTTCTTCTGATCTTTCCATTCGTTGAAGAACCGCTCCACGGTCTGGGGAAGGTTTTCACGCTGTACCGAGAGTGTGGAAGCCGCATGGCTGAGGATCTGCTCCACATGCTGCATGTAATAGATTGCAGCCGTTCCGGCGGCAAATTCGAGACGTTCAATGCCGTCCTGGACATGCTCGACCCGTATGACCTTGATGGGGCCGATCTCGCCCGTACAGCGGCAGTGCGTACCGGCGCAGGCCTGCACATCACCGCAGACCTTGACCACGCGGATCTCGCTTCCCGGCGGGACGCCGCCCTGATAGAGATCGAATCCGTATTTCTGCTCCGCCCGGGTCCGATCCTCCCATTTGATGTAGACCGGCATATCGGCAAGCACCATGCGGTTTGCCGAGATCTCGATCCTGCGCAGTTCTTCAGGTGAGATGTGCTTGTAATGCCGGATATCAAGCCTCGAGCTCTCGCTTCCCTTCTGGGCTCCGGCCTGGTGTACATGCCGTCCAAGGACCTCGCGCGCCGCGTGGAGAAGGACATGGGTTGCGGTATGGTGGCGCATCATGGACCACCGGCGATCCTCGTCCACCATTCCCTTGACGCGTTCACCCCGCTTCAGCGTACCTCCTTTGATCTGGTGCAGGATCACGTCGCCGATCTTGAACGTGTGCTCCACACGCACCATGGAGTCCTCGGTCACCAGCGTCCCCGTATCTGCAGGCTGTCCGCCGCCCTCCGGGTACAGAAGCGTCTGGTCGAGCACGGCGTAGCCATCGAAATAATCCAGCACGATCGCCTCGAACTCGATCTCGCAGGGCTGCTCATAGTACAGACGCTTGGTAGGGGGAAGGGATCGAATACGCTCCTTTAAGGCGGCATGCACGTCTTCGCCCTCGGCAGCAGTCTTCGATTCGGAATGGACATCCGCGATGTGCGAGTAGAAATCATCGGGCAGGTCGACCACCGCACCTTCCTCGGATGCCACATCCCTGACGATTTCAGGCGGGATGCCGTGGGAATCGTACAGCGTGATCAGTTCTGCAAGGGGAACGCGTTCGCTCTTCTTTTTATAGGTGCGGGCAATCTTCTGGACGATTCGCGTGCCCCGCTCCATCGTCTGGGCGTACTTTGCGACTTCATTGTCCACGATCTCCCGCACAACCTTGGGTTCCTGCTCGAAGGTGTCGATCCCGATGAGTTCCATCTGCATCTCGATCAGGTCGGCCAGATCGTCCTTGAGATCCAGTTCCTGCATCATGCGAAGCGTTCGCCTGAGCACGAGCCGGGCGAGGTAGCCTTCATGAGCATTGGAGGGCACGATGCAGTCCCCCAGCATGTAGGCCAGGCAGCGGGTGTGATCGGCGATGGTATAGACCTTCTCGATGGGCGTGATCATCTTCTGCAGCTTTTCCATCGACACGCCGATGCTCAAGGCGACCTTTTTACGCAGTGCATAGAGGTTTGACCCGTGGATATCCATGAGTCCCGCATATTTGGCGTTCATTGCGAGAATCTTGGTATATTCGGATTTTTCCAGCATGTCCTCCAATCCTGCGGAGGACATTAGCCTGCTCACCATCTCCGGCAGCACGGCGTCGTAGATGGTGGGCGATCCGCGGGACGCCCAGACCAGGCGCTCGAGCCCGTACCCAGTATCCACGATCCTGATGTCCATCGGGTAATAGGTGCTGCCGTCCAGTTCAACGGGTTCTCTCGCGGTGGGTTTCTTGCCCAGACTCATGAACACCAGCGTGGCAACTTCAAGGCCGCCGATGATGACCTCGACGCTCGGCCCTGCGTTGCCGCCCCCGATCCAGGGATGCTCCTTATAGGTCACCGCATTGAGATCGCCGCCGATGGAGAGCAGGAATTCGTCGCAGAGTTCGACCGTCCTGTCCTTCCAGTAGATCTCTTCATTTGGATAGTTGAAGGCGTGGTGTGCCATCATCTCAAACGTGGTCAGGTGCCGGCCCGATCGCCCGACGGAATCGAGGTCGTTGAGGCGAATACAGGGCTGGGAGATGGTGAGGGGGTTCGCTGGAGGCGGCACCTCCCCACCGGTGACAAAAGGCTGGAAATCCGCAATCGAGGCAATGGTGAGGTAAATATCGTCCCGCCAGCGTGCAGCAACAGGATACCGCTCGATGCGTGTGTGGTTATGGCGCTCGAAAAAGGAGAGGAAGGCTTCCCGCATCTCATCGGTCGTATGCGGGTTGAACACTGGATGCCCGATGAACGAGTAGGGCTCGCACGGTGCGTCACCACACAGTTCGCGGGTTGGATCACGTGTCCAGAACGCCGATCCACATTTTTTACAAATTTTCCGCACAAGACCTTGCGAATTAAAATAATCAAGCTGGTATTCTTCCTCGAGCATGGAAAACCACGTTCTTCTGCTGTACTGTACTTACGCGAATGATATAAATGGTTGCTATATTCCCCTCTTTGACCACGTATCCTGGTACCAGAGGGGGTATTTTTCATATTCCCCGGTCGCCTCAGCAATCCTGACCGCAAGGATATGCCAGCAGTGCCGGCTCCTGTACACGAAGTCGCTGCAGGTGCAGAAATCCTCCTCGACAACGTACTCGTCGCTCTGCCCGACCACCACAAAAAAATCCAGGTAACGCTTGACTCTTCCCTCATCGACCGCACGCAGGGCCTTCCTGCCCCGCTCTCCAAATGCTTCCTCTATCCGGCGTCTCGCTTCGGGGGTCAGACGCCCCTTCTCGCGCAGGCGCTCCCAGAAATCCTTCATTGATAGGTGACCATCCTCGGGGGATCGGGAATGAATTCCCAGCCCATGCGTATCGAGAGCTGGCGCATTCCGGGAGATTCCAGGGCATAGTGAGTGGACTCGATGAGCGGGAGGGGCGAGGAGAGGGCGACGCTGTGTTTGAGTTCGGATGAGAGAAACGCATCGGCTTCCAGACAAGCCGCCTCGTCGATGAGTTCAGGATCAAAGCCGCTTCCCCCCACGACGGCGAGTTTTTCCAGGTTCTGGAGGGGGCCGAAGATCCGGACACCGCCGCCGAGGCGGCGGACGATCTCATCGAGGGTGATCAGACAGGTACCCACAACCCCCATCGTCATCTGCTCTACGTTATTCAGTTCCAGCATGCTGGCGAGGGCGTCGTTGATTCCCCCCGCGGCGCGGTCAAAATTCGAGTGCATGACATAGACATTTGTTTCGGTGGAAAGAAGCAGCCGGAGCAGCTTCGCGCATCTCCCCTCAATCCGGGTGACCGGGTGCCAGAGGGGGGTGTGGTGCACCACAAGCATGTCGGCACCCGACGAAATTGCAGCTTCCACGACCCGCGGCGTCACATCAAGTGCACACACAACTCTCCCGATCTCGCGGGTCCCCTCGACCACCAGCCCGATCCTTCCCTCATCGTACTCCTCGGCAAGATTGCTCGGGGCGATCTGCTCCATAGTGCGAATGAACTGATCAATATGCATGATATCACTCATGTTTCGGCAGTCGCGGCAGAATAACGCGGGCACGCAACACGCATCCCGCATGAATTATTCGTTGTGACGCCCACCGTTCCCATGATAAATTTACGAATCGCACTCCCCCATAACACTATTGCATCGCATGCATGGGGTTGGAGAGTGCGAAACGTTGCGTCGCCAGCACCCTTCCTGCACAGGATGCGGGGCCAACCCTGCTCAGCATACTGCCTGATGCACGATGATACAAAAACCGACGAGGAGGAATCTTCGGGCACCATCTGCTCCAAATGAAGCAGAATGAAAATTCATTCGAGGAATAAATATTACTGATGATAATAATCAATTAGATTAAATATGCTCCAAAAACCATTTCTGGTATGAAAAAGTCCATCGACCTGATCAACGAACGCATTCGCGATGGGAACGCCAGGGTCGTTTCCGCCGAGGAGATGCCTGATATCGTGCAGGATCTCGGCGAAGAAGAGGCCCTGGAGGAGGTTGACGTTGTCACCACCGGTACGTTCGGGGCGATGTGTTCATCAGGGGCTTTTTTTAACTTTGGACATGCTGACCCGCCGATTCGCATGGAGCGGATCTGGCTCAACGACGTGGAGGCCTATGCAGGTATCGCGGCGGTGGACGCCTACCTCGGGGCCGCCTCGGATTCTGATACACAGGGTATGGAGTACGGCGGGGCGCACGTGCTAGAGGATCTTGTAGCCGGCAATCCGGTCGAACTCCGCGCCATCTCCCGGGGGACCGACTGCTACCCGAGAAAGACGATCACGACCGAGCTCTATCTCGAGGACCTGAACCACGCCATCATGTGCAACCCCCGCAATGCCTTCCAGCGGTATGCCGCCGCCACGAACACCAGCGATCGCACGCTCCATACCTATATGGGCACATTACTCCCGCATGCCGGCAATATCAGTTTTTCAGGAGCGGGCACACTCTCCCCTCTCGCAAACGACCCCCATATGCGGGTGATCGGAAGCGGGGTGCCGATCTTTCTCTGCGGCGCCCGGGGAATGGTGGTGGGCGAAGGGACCCAGGCGTCGCCGGGATCAGGATTCGGCAACCTGATGACCACCGGCGATATGAAGGAGATGTCGCAGGACTTTCTGCGGGCGGCCACGTTTACCGGCTACGGCGCCACCCTGTACGTGGGCGTCGGCATCCCCCTCCCGGTCGTCGACATCGGGGTGGTGCGGAGCACTGCAGTGCGGGATGAGGATATCAGCACTCCCATCGTCGACTACGGCATACCGAGGCGGGACCGTCCCGCCGTCAGGACCGTGACCTATGCGGACCTCAAACGCGGGACCATCGAGATCGATGGAGAAGAGATCCGGACCTCGTCACTCTCGAGCTACCGCAAAGCACGGGAGGTGGCAGAGGAACTCAAAAAATGGATTGAGACCGGGCAGATGGTGCTGTCGATGCCCACACGCACCATCGACGCAACCCGCACGGTGCACCCGATCAGGGAGACCGCGCTTGCCCCGCGCGTGAAAGAGATCATGGATAAAAACGTGGTATCGATCGCCGAAGACGAGGAGATCAGGACGGCAGCCAGAAACCTGCTGCGGGGGGAGACCAACCACCTTCCCGTTCTCAATGGGGAAGGAAAACTGGTGGGCATTGTCACCACCTACGATATCTCCAAGGCAGTGGTCAGACCGGACAGCGGACCGCGTGTGCGCGACATCATGACCAGAAAGGTCATCAAGACCACCCCGGATGAACCGGTGGATATTGCGGCCCAGAAACTTGAACGGCACAATATCAGCGCGCTTCCCGTGGTGGATGACACAGATCGTTTGCTCGGGATGCTGACGGCAATCGACCTTGGCAAGCTCTTCGGCGGGAGGTGGAGGCGATGAAACTCCTGGTGACCTTTTCGCGAAAAGGGGGACACGAACCGGTCATTGCCCGCACCGTGAAGGAGACGGGTGTGCTCATCAACGTGGAACGCGCCCATATCGACTCCCATGCGGGCGAGGTGCTGATCGACGTGCCCGAAGAATCCGCAGAACAGGTCTGCAGAAGTATGAGAGAAGCCGGAGCGAACGTAAAGGTCCTCGAAGACGCGGTGATCAGGGACCAGAACGAATGCATCGATTGCGGGGCCTGCGTCAGTGTCTGCCCGCAGGATGTATTCGCCTTCGATGAGGACTGGCACCTGCAGCTGCACGGGGAACGCTGCGTACTCTGCGGCAAGTGCGTGGTTGCCTGCCCCCAAAATGCCCTCTCCATCCTCGAATGATACGGGAGCACTTCCAGTACCGGCAGACCATCACCACCCTCCTCGCCGAGAGCCCGCGCCATATTGCGGCGGCAAAAGAGGGGATGATCGCGGCGCGGCAGGAACTCGAGGGGTTTCTGGCAACCGATCCCTTTTTCGGCTCGACGATTGAGCCTTACAGCCCGGCATCATCCCTCACCGTCATCAGGCGGATGGCATCGGCAGCAGAAAGGGCAGGGGTGGGGCCGATGGCTGCCGTTGCGGGCACGATCGCGTGGGCAGGCGTGGAGGCGATGGTGGATGCGGGAGCCGCGTTCGGCGTGGTCGATAACGGAGGGGATATCGCGCTTGTCGCCGATAGATCGGTGCGCATTGGGATTTATGCCGGCACATCGCCTCTGAGCAACCGCTTCGCCTTTCTCGTCCCCCCGCAGGAGGAGATCCTCGGGATATGCACCTCGTCGGCGACGGTGGGTCCCTCCATTTCATTCGGCACCGCCGATGCGGTGACGGTGTTTTCCCGCGATGTTGCGGCAGCGGATGCATGGGCGACCTCCCTGTGCAACCGCTTCGAATACTGCTGCGAGGAATTCTTTGCGCCCCTGCATGAGGCAGCGGTCGAGGGCGTGCACATTATCTGCGGCGACGAGCGTTGTTCATGGGGACAGGTGCCCCGGATCGTCGCGGCGCACGTGGACGAATCCCTGATCACTGCCGGAAGGTAGCCCCTGCCTTTCAGAATGTCTCCTCAGCAAACGCCACCGCTTCATGATATGCAAGCGCTCCTTCAAACGCCTTCAACACACGCTCGCCGTCGGTGACGAGGACAAGCGGCGTTCTGTCCCTGACGACAAAGACGAGCTCAGCAAGCCCCCGCTCCTCGAAGAAGACACCACGGCCGAGCGATGACGCAGGCTGGAGGATGAGCCGCTCTTCAGCAAGAAGGGTGGGCGTCTCCCTGAACAGGTAATAGAATACCTGGTAGGCGTTCAGAAAGTCCGATTCGAGAAGTTCCCATCGGAGGCTTTCCTCCAGCGTATCGAGCACTTCCGCCAGTTTCTCCACGTCGTCCTCGGCAATCGAAAAGAGTCTGTCGGCCAGTTCGGCCAGCTCGTAGTAGTCAGTCATTTCCTCTCCCCTGTGCGCCCGGGGTATGCGCACCCGCCGATATCCTTCATCCTGCAATAGCACTCCTCTTTGTTGCTCTGAAAAAACTATATGGCGGTTTCAGAACAAAAGATGAAAGGTGCGAGAAGAGGATCTGGACTGGGATGTCTATCATATCATTGAGATGAACGGACACATCACCATGGACGAACTTCTGGAGCTGAGCAATCAACCCGGCGACGTGATCGGGGATTCGGTTGCACGCCTCGAGCGCAGGTGTCTTGTCGCCCGTACAGGGACGGGCGTGCGCGTGCTTCCGGTGCAGGAGTCGATCGCACGTTGCCAGCTGCAGCATTGCATGGACGACCGTCTATTCATGGAACACGGGGTTATCAAAGTCCGTCGTGAGTCCAAGAGGGATCCCCGGTGAAGGAGGTCTGCGTGCTGCGTATCGGTCACCGCCCCGAACGGGACCAGCGGGTGACCACCCATGTAGGGCTTGCCGCAAGGGCGTTCGGTGCGCAGGGGATGTACCTTGCTGCCGATGATCCGGGGGTGAAGCGCTCCATCGAGGACGTGGTCTCCCGATGGGGAGGCGATTTTTATGTGGAGAACAACGTTTCCTGGAGGCGGTGCATCCAGCAGTGGAAGCGTGAAGGCGGAAAAGTGGTCCACCTCACCATGTACGGCCTGCGCATGACCGATGAGATCGCCGCCATTCGCAAGGAAGAAAAACTTCTCGTTGTCGTGGGGGCAGAAAAGGTGCCTGGTGATATCTACGGGTTCGCAGATTACAACATCTCGGTCACCACGCAGCCCCACTCGGAAATTTCGAGCCTGGGCGTGTTTCTGGATAATCTCTTCGAAGGAGAAGAGCTCGACAGGGAATACGCGGACGCAGCGATGAAGATCTCGCCTTCGGAACGCGGGAAAAAGAGGCGCGACGCGTGAAGGGAAGGGTGCTTGTGGCAGGGTTTGCCACCCGCCATGTCGTGCAGTCGGCGTACAGGGCAGGCTACGAAGTCTACGCCGTGGACCACTTCTGCGACCAGGATCTCTGCTGGTATACAAAGGACCGGGCTACCTTCGAAGAACTCGATGAAATACCCGCAGCAATCGAAACCATCGCATCGAACCACCCGATCGATATGTTCGTGGTCACGTCCGGCGCCGAGGATCTCAAGACACCCCTCCCCCTTTTTGGAACGCCGGGCGATCAGGTTGCACGCCACCTTGACAAACTGGCCATCCAGCACTTTTTCGAAGAGCACAATATCCCCGTGCCACGGCTGGCGGCCGAGGGGGAGTATCCCTGCCTGATCAAGCCCCGGCGCGGTGCGGGGGGATGGCGAAACCAGATCATTTCCTCGAAAGACGAACGCCGGGAGTGGAAGGAGTCCTGGCCCGGTGTGCCCTATCTCTGTCAGCAGGTCGTGGACGGGCAGCCGTGCAGCGTTTCGTGCATCGGCGATGGATCGCGTGCGAGGGCGATTGCGACCAATGAGCAGCTGTTGCGCAGCGAAGGTGAACGAGCATTCGGGTTCGCGGGATCGATCACCCCCTTCCCCCACGAAACGACGGAGGCTATGGTGCACTATGCCGAACAAGCCGTCTCCTTTAGCGGCTGCAGGGGGTCCGTCGGCGTGGATTTCATCGCCGGCCAGAACCCATGGGCAATCGAGATAAACCCGCGGTTCCAGGCCACCCTCGATACCGTGGAGATGGCCACGGGATGCAACCTCTTCTCCCTTCATATTGATGCCTGCAGAGGTACTATCCCCGATGCAATGCCGAAACCCCTGAGGTTCGCGGCCCGGCGCATTCTGTTCGCCGAGCGAGACCTCACCATACGTGACGACCTCAAGCACCTTGCACCGAGGATCTCCGATATCCCCTGGATGGGTTCCGAATTCGAAGAAGGTGCGGCGGTTATGAGCGTGTACGGGTGGGGGAAAACACGGGCCGGAGCCCTCGATATGCTGGATAAGACTATAACACACCTGCGCAGATATATGAGCAGATGGTAGCCGCGGATGAAGTGCTGGAACATGAGGCCGTCAGGGCATACCTGATGCGGCTGATAGGCAACGAGGGGATGGACCTCATCGGGAGGTTTCCGGAGGAAGGCGAGCACAGCGATGAAGAGCTCGCCGAAAAGACCGGGATAAATCTCAACAGCGTCCGCCACACCCTCTACACGCTCTACGAAAAACGCCTTGCAGAATACCGCCGTATTAAAAACGCGGAAACAGGGTGGCTCACCTATCTCTGGCGGCTGAGACTCGACCAGATCGATGATGTCCTGTACGAGGACATGAGGCATGTCCTCGAGCGACTCGAAGCGCGCGAACGTTACGAAGAAGAGAACGACTTCTATATCTGTAAAAACTGCGGCATCATATTCACGTTCAACGACGCGTTTGCCAGGGACTTCGCGTGCCCCCACTGCGATGAAAAGATGGACCACTTCGACAACGAACTGCTCCTGAAAGCGTTAAAAAAGCGCGTGGCGGCAATACGGGCGACACTGGGAATGGGGTGATGGTATCCAGCACCCCGAAGCCGCGCTTCGCAAAGCCGGGTGCAGCGAAAAGGTGATCGAGCACTGCCGTGCGGTCTGCCGCGTTGCCATGGAGTTCTCTCGCGAATTTCCCGTGGACCGCACACTCATCGCCACGGGCGCAATGATCCACGATATCGGGCGGGCAACCACCCACTCGATCGCCCACGGCCAGGCAGGGGCAGAAACCTGCCGCAATTTCGGTTTTCCTGAAAAAATCTGCCGTCTCGTCGAGTGCCATATTGGTGCAGGGCTGACCGCCGACGAGTGCGCGATGCTCAATCTCATCCCCCGCAATTGCGTTCCTGTCACGCTTGAGGAGAAGATTGTCGCCCATGCGGACAACATGGTCAGGGGAACGCGGGAGATCTCGCTTGAAGCGCGGCTTTTAGGCTCACCGCACCTCTCGCGAAAGATAAAAATCCGCATGTACCGGCTGGCACGCGAGGTTGAGCTCTTCAGATGATCAGCTGGCTCACCTGAGGCAGGGCGCGCAATTCCTCGTACACCGAGGCGGGGGGCTTTTCGTTGACGATGATCACCAGCTTCGGCGCTTCGGAAAGCAGTGGATCCGTGACAAAAATCTGGCGGATGGTGAGATCATGATCGGTGAGCACCCGCACCGCCGCACCCACGATCCCCTTCTCCCGTGCGTCTCTGACGAGGACGGTGATCACTGATACGCCGAGCGTCTGGGCGACCAGGCTCAAATCAGGGGTTACCCGCAGGTTGAGAAATATCTCGGCGAAGCGAGGGGACTGGAGGATTCTGCGTGCCGTGGCGTCGACCACGCGCCGGTCGGTCCCGGTCGCTTTTGCGATATGCGTGGCGGGGATTTCAACACCATTGCAGACGATGCGGGCGTCAGCATTGACCCCGAACCCGTTTTCGAGAAGAAACCGTACCACACGGCTCTGCGATGGGGAATCAGCAAATTCACGCAGGATTTCTTCCCACATGAGAAAACCGTTGAACAGGAGGCTATAAATAGACATCGGCAGGGAGACCGCAGTGCACCTGCCTTCATGGGACCATGGCCATCGTGCTGCAGAAGATGCAAATGGAGCACACCATCCCCGGGCTGCACCAACCCGCCCTCCACGCGGGCCAACATAACAGTTCCCTCCCACCGTCCTAAGACGGGAATAGCAACCTATTTTATGTCGGAACGCATTATTTGTAGGGTAACATGGCGAGGGTTGCCAAGCCAGGTCAAAGGCGCTGGGTTGAGGGCCCAGTCTCGTAGGAGTTCGTGAGTTCGAATCTCACCCCTCGCATTTTCGTGTTTAAAACCGCCATTTCTGCTCCCCGGCAGTACGGGCCTCATCCGGTCGTTCACACTCAACCCCACCCTCACGCACATGATCGGCTGCAGGGCCAACCTTTTTCCTTTTCCCTGCTTATCCCATGCCGTACACCAGTCCCTCCACAGGTGATGTGCATGCAGAGTGAAGAGGCAATCAAGACCCGTCTCCTTAAGGCGAATGTCCGGTACCTCGCAAGTCCGGACGACAACGAACGCCTCATCGGGGTGGAATCGCTGCTCATGAGTTCATGGGATCCCGAATGGTCTCCCCGCCAGCTGATCGACGAGGGCGGGCTTCCCAACCTTGTTGCCTGTCTCGGCGACGATATCGATCTCATCAGGGGAGGCGCCGCACGCCTGCTGGGAAGGATCGTGGCAAAAGGGGAATTTGATGCGGTCATCGAAGCGGGTGCAGAGGAACCGCTCAAAACCATGCTCGCGGATGAGGATCCACTGAACCGGCAGAATGCAAAAGAGGCGCTCGAAGAGATACAACGGCAGAAGTGCGCCTGATACTGCCGGGAAAAGGATTTCAGGATTATTCTTCGAATTTTGCGAGAGCGAGCCGAATGGCGAGGCCTGCGGAAAATTCGGGTTATTCTTCGAATTTTGCGAGAGCGAGCCCAAGGGCGAGGCCTGCGGAAAATTCGGGTTATTCTTCGAATTTTGCGAGAGCGAGCCCAAGGGCGAGGCCTGCGGAAAATTCGGGTTATTCTTCGAATTTTGCGAGAGCGAGCCCAAGGGCGAGGCCTGCGGAAAATTCGGGTTATTCTTCGAATTTTGCGAGAGCGAGCCCAAGGGCGAGGCCTGCGGAAAACTCGGGTTATTCTTCGAATTTTGCGAGAGCGAGCCCAAGGGCGAGGCCTGCGGAAAATTCGGGGTTATTCTTCGAATTTTGCGAGAGCGAGCCCAAGGGCGAGGCCTGCGGAAAATTCGGGGTTATTCCTCGAATTTTGCGAGGGTTAGCCGAATGGCGAGGCCCTCGGAGGATTTCCCCGAGACGCGATCTTCGGCCCATATCGAGCCGCAGTAGCGGTCGATCAGGAGGCGAGACACATAGAGCCCGAGGTTTTTCCCCCCTACCTTCGGGTTTTGCAGCCGTGAGACATCGAAAATCGCGTGTTTTTCCTCATCAGAGATGCCCGGCCCGGTATCCTCCACCGAGACGATCACAAGCCCCTCCTTTTCTTCCGCGCTGATGGAGATCTGCACATCTGGCCCACCATGCCGTATGGAATTGTCGATGAGGTTGGTGAACACATTTGCCAGCATGTCATCAGCGATCACGGTAAATCCGGAGGGTTCGAACTCGACGATATTTTGAGGGAATTTATCCAGTTTTTCCTGTATAATCGAATCAAGGTCGATGGGTTCGAGTGATTCCGGATCGGTCTGGAGCCTTCGCACCACCGAGACGTTGTTGATGATCTGCGAGATCTGCCATGTTGCCGTCCGCAGCTTCTCACCATAACTTTCCGCATTTCCCTGGAGCATGCCGGAAATGATCTCCGAGATCCCGGACAGCTCATTGGCCGCATGGTTGATGTCATTCTCGATGATGTCGAGATAGACGTTCATCTCCCCGTACGCATCTTCGAGCTGCTCCTGTAGCATTCCCCGGAGAATCGTGCCGCCGATCTCTTTTCCTACGGATTCGAGTACGGTCTTTTCCCTCTCGGAGATCTCCACCCGCTCCTTTCTCCCCACATAGAGCGCACCGACCACCACGGAATCGGCAATCAACGGGATGCCCGCGTAACTGAGGGCGTCCACCGCTTCAAGAATGCGGGAGTCGAACATCCCCGGCGGATTGTCGGGGAGGTTTTCCACGAAACGGGGCTGCCCGGCGAAAAAGATGACATTGTAGGGATAGTCCCTGATAACAAGTGTGGCGTTCTCCTCCACGAACGACTCGGGCACGCCGTGGTGCGCAATGAGCCGGGCACGTTTATCGGAATTTTTCAGGTAGACCCACCCAAAATCGAAATCCAGCAAATCCACGGTAATGGTGAGGATAATCTCAACCATCTCGTCGAGAATGAGCGATGAATTTGCCACCCGGATGATCTGGTTGATGATGGAAAGATGCCGGTTCTGGGAAAATATCTCCCTCTCGGCCTTTTTCTGGTTGGTGATGTTCCTGCAGATGACGATGGCCGCCCGTTTGCCCTCATAGATGATGGGAAGCGTCCTGAGTTCAATATCCACCACCTTCCTGTCGAGCCTGATGAATCTTTCCTCGGTAACCGAAGATTCCTTACGGTCGACATAGCTCTTCCGCATGCGCTCCCAGGCGATGTCTCGATAGTCCTTGTGGATGAAATCAAGCGCATATCGACCCAGAATGTCCTCGGCCTTCTCTGCCCCCAGTATTGCCACTCCCGCAGGATTGACATAGACGATCTTCCCTTCGCAGTGCACATAGATCGGTTCGGGATGGAGTTCGACGAGGCACCTGTACCGTTCCTCGCTCTCCCTCAATGCCGCCTCGATCTGCGTGCGTTCGGTGACGTCCACCGCAATGGCAGCGACATGCTCCACATCGCCCTCATTCCCGAACACTGGATAGAGTGTGTGGATCAACTCTTTTTTACCACGTTTTTCCTCAAATCTGACTGAATTACTCGTATCGAGCACATTCCCCACATATGCTCGCAATTGTTCGGCGGCATCCTGCGGCAGAAGGCCGTATATGAAGGATCCCACGATAGTGTCCGGCGTCAGGCCAAATTTGCGGGCCAGGGCATCGTTCGCAGCCAGAATCTCCCCTTCCTTATCCAGAAGGAAGGCCTCTTCCGGAATGGAGTTCATGAAGACCCTGAGCATCGCATCGCGTCCACGGAGCGCAGCCGATGCTCGTTTAATATCGGTGACGTCCCGGGCAATCCCCTCGAACCCGGCAGCTCTGCCGTCATCCTCTCTGAGCAGTGAGAGGTTCATCAGCACCGGAAAGATGCGCCCCTTCCCCCCCCGCGCCAGCATCCTGCACTCGAAATTATGTACATTCCCGCCGGACTCCTCCATCCTGAGCAGTGTGGCTGCGATGGCCTCGCAATCTTCGGGGTGGATATAATGGAATAGTTCGGCAGAATCGCCGCCCTCTCCAGGGCATTCAAGGGCAGCCCGGCCCGAAGCGTTCAGAAACAGAAATTTTCCCGCAAGATCGCAGCGAAAGATGATATCGCCCGTATTTTCGACCAGGCTCCGGTAGTGTTCCCTTGAACGGTGGAGAAGCTGTTCTGCAGATTTGCGCTCGATTGCGTACCTGATCGAGCGCTGCAGGAGCGAGGGCGTGATCTCGTGCTTGACCAGATAGTCCTGTACCCCTTTCTTTACGTACTCAAGCGCGCTGTTCTTGTCTTCATGCCCGATCAGCACGATCAGCGGGACATCGGGAAAGTGCGTTCGCACTCCTGAGAATGCAGCATTTCCCAAACGTTTCTGCAGGTTCAGGTCGAGAAGGATCACGTCGGGGTGCAGGTCCATGTCCCTGCCTGCAACCTCCTCGAAGCGTTCGTACCACGTTACCTGCGAATGCAGCCCATATGCACCGAGCATCTCCCGCAGAAGCCTCGCATCTTTGGGATTGTCCTCGATAAGCAGAACGGAGACGGTTTCATTCATGATAGTTCACGTTAAGGCAGTTTCACCACCGACAACCAGAACTTCTCAATCGAATGCACCACATTCAGGAATTGCTCCAGGTCGACCGGTTTGGTAATATAGCAGTTTGCATGCAGGTTGTAGGTCCGGGCGACATCCTCTTCCGCCTGGGAGGTGGTCAGGACAACTACGGGAATGCTCTTCAGATCATCATCGTCCTTGATCTCGGCAAGCACCTCTCTCCCGTCTTTTTTGGGCAGATTGAGGTCGAGCAGGATGAGATCAGGCCTGGGAGCGTCGGTATATCTCCCTTCTTTTCTCAGAAATGCCATCGCTTCCTCGCCGTCCATGACGGTATGCAGGCTGTTGCTCACCTTGCCCTCCCTCAGGGCTTCCTTCGTCAACCGAACATCGCCGGGATTATCCTCGACGAGGAGGATCTCAACATTATGTACCCCCACATTCACACTCATAGGTGATCGCCCACCTCTCTTATAGGGATCGTGAAGAAGAACGTAGAGCCTTCACCCGGTTCCGACGCCACCCAGATTCGTCCACCATGCCGCTCAATGATCCTCTTGCATATCGCAAGTCCGATCCCGGTGCCCGGGTACTCCGCCTTAGAATGGAGGCGCTGGAAGATCACGAAGATGCGGTCGAAATAGTGTGGCTCGATGCCGATCCCGTTGTCTTTCACCGCAAAAAACCATTCCTCTCCGGATTGCCCGGCAGTCACATGCACGCGGGGCGGCTCGGCGCCGTGGAACTTGATGGCGTTGCTGATCAGGTTCTGGAATACCTGGAAGAGCTGGGAAGAGTCTGCCATCACCACGGGAAGCGGATCATGGGTCACTACCGCACCGTGTTCCTCAATCTGGATCTTCAGGTTTCTCAGCGTCTGCTCGAGGAGGACTTCAGTGTCCGTTTCTGCAAACGGTTTCCCCCTCGTGCTCACGCGGGAAAACGCCAGAAGGTCATTGATGAGCAACTGCATTCTGCTCGCTCCGTCCACCGCATAATGGATAAACTCGTCCGCGTCCTCATCAAGCCGGCCCTCGTAGCGGCGTTTGAGCAGCTGCACGTAGCTGGCCACCATGCGCAGCGGTTCCTGGAGATCGTGGGATGCCACATAGGCAAACTGTTCGAGCTCCTCGTTTCGCAGTTTGAGATCGCGGGCGTAGGACCTCAGCCGGGCTTCCGCTTCCTTTCTCTCGGTGATGTCTCTTCCTATAGAGGAAGCACCGAGTACCTCGCCCGCGGAGTTGGTAATAGGGGAGACGGTGAGAGATACATCCATGACCGATCCGTCCTTTCTGACCCGCTGCGTCTCGAAATGCTCCATACGCTCCCCACGCCGGATCCTGTCCAGGATCATCTCCATTTCGTCTTTGCGGTCCGCAGGCGTAAGCAGAGAGATATTTTTCCCAATCACCTCCTCCGCACGGTAGCCGGTATTGCGCTCCGCACCGCGGTTCCAGCTGACGATGGTGCCGTCGAGGGTTTTGCCGATGATGGTGGCGTCGGATGATTCGACGATCGAAGCCAGAAACAAGCGCTCTTCTTCGGCCCGTCTGCGGTCGGTGATATCGAGAAACGACACCACAAGTCCTTCATTCTCATCGGTACCTGTGATCGTCAGCAGCACGTCCACGCATGTTCCATCACCCCGTACAAATTGTGTCTCGACCTGATCGGGCACGAAGCCGCGCCCCTGTGCGCAGCCCGAAAAATAGCTCGAGAAGCGGGAGGTTTCCCTCTCAGCGAGGAAATCGGTCAGGTTCCGGCCCTCCATCTCGTTGCCCGGATAGTCCAGGATCTTTTTCATTTCAGTATTGGTCTCCCTTATTCGTCCGTCTTTGTCGAGAATCGCCGTTGCCGACCCGGTATGCTCAAAAATATCGCGGTATCGTTTTTCCTCCCTCATAAGGCTGGAGGCGAGACCAGCGATCACCCCACTGACCACCAGAAACACCATCACGCGGGCGAATGCCGCGGTGAGTGCAGAGGCAGGATCGGCTGCCAGCAGGAGAACAAGGGCGAGGTATGCCACACTCAGCACCGCAGTAAAACCGACCCCCCGGCGGGGATACCAGTAGGAGGCAAGGATAATGGGGATATAAAAGAGATGGGGCAAAATCGTGGTAATATCGCCCGATAGAGCAAGGGCATTTGCGAAAAACGCCAGCAGTGAACTGAGCAGGATAATGAAGCGTTGCTGCCCGGAAGTGAACCGCAGGTTCATCGATGAACCGGATGCCATTATAAAAATGTGTATTTGGCGAGATATATAGATGATCGCCAATGAATGCGGCGATCCGGACCCTGAAAAATTCCCGGGATCGCGGGAATATGAAACCGGTTACAAAAAAGGTCGAATCTCCTTTTTATTCATCATACGCTACGAGGGTAAAGCGGACAGCTGCGCCCTCCGAGGATTTTCCGGGGACGCGATCCTCGATCCAGATGGATCCGCAGTACCGCTCAAGGAGCAGGTGCGCGATATGAAGGCCAAGGCCCCTGCCGCTGGCCTTCTGGGAATTTCGCTGGAATACGGTAAACACAGCCTGTTTTTGCTCGTCGGGAATGCCGCATCCTGTATCCTCCACGGAGACCAGCACTTTCCCATCCTGTTCCTCCGCTTTCACGGTGATTTTCACATCAGGACCCCCGAATTTGATGCTGTTGCCGATGAGGTTGGCGAAGATCTCGGAGAGGAATTCATCGGCAATCACCGCATACCCGGTATCCACAAAGGAAATCGATGCATGGTCAAATCTCTTCATTTCAGCACGGATGAGAGAATCCAGTTCCACCAGCCCCAGATTAGGAGGCATTTCATTGATCTTTCGAATCACCGCTACGTTGTTGATGATCTCCTTGCCCCTCGCGATGGTGTCTTCAATTTTCTGGGCATACCAGCGTGCCTGGCCATCGAGCATCTCCTCGACAATTCTGGTAGTGGCAGTGAGATCATCATGAATCCTCAGCATGTCATGCTCGATGATGTCAAGATAGCAGCTGATCTCCTCATATGCTTCCTCGAGCTGATCCTGCAGCATCCCGCGAAGGATCGTCCCCCCGATCTCCTTCCCGATCGATTCCAGCGTAGAACACTCATTTTCTGAGAATTGAACTTTTCCACGCCTTCCGATGTAGAGGGCACCCACGACCACCGATTCTGCAATGAGGGGAATCCCCGCAAATGAAAGGGCGTCCACATCCTCCATGATACGCGACTCGAATATCCCGGGGGGGTTGTCGGGCAGATTTTCGACAAACCTGGATTGCCCACCGTAAAAGACGATGTTGTAGGGATGATCCCGCACACCGATCGTCCTGTTACAGTCCATAAAGGACTCCGGCACCCCATGGTGTGCAGCCATCACTGCGGTTTTGCCGTCGCGGTTTTTCAGGTACACCCACCCAAAATCGAAATCAAGCAGATCTACCACGATTTCGAGGATGATCTCCAGCATCTCGTCGAGGATCAGGGACGAATTGGCGACGCGGATAATGGTATTGATGATCGAGAGGTGCCGGTTCCATTCACGGATCTTTGTCTCCACTCCCTTTCGGAGGGAAATATCACGCATAATCTCCTGAGTGGCGCGTGTACCGTCGAAGAGTACAGGGACCGAAGCCATCTCGATATCGAGTATGCTTCCGTCGACCCTGACCAGTTTTTCCTCCACCAGAGGGGTGATCGCACGGTCAACATAGCTTCTCATGATCCGGTTCTTCAGCACCCCTTTCGATTCCCGGTTGAAAAAGTCGCATACCTGCCTGCCGATGAGAGCATCGCGGACTTCCACACCGAAAAGGTCGATCGCTGCAGCATTGGCATATATTATTTTACCGTCACTGTGCACAAAAATGGGCTCTGGGCAGTGCTCAACCAGTGATCGATACCGTTCCTCGCTTTCCCACAGGGCCCGCTCCATATGCAGTTTTTCAGTGATGTCACGGGCGAATACCGAGATGCCGTCTATGGAGGGGTATACGGTCCATTCGAAGAGACCATTCAAAACGGGATGGGGGCGCTCGTCGGTCATGCTTCGCGGGACGCCGTCCTCCAGCACATCCCTGCAAAGCCGTTCGAGCATGGCCTGTGAGGAAGGGATAATCTCCACCAATGATCTCCCGAGCGCTTCCTCCGTCCCCATGCCTATCAAACGCTCTGAAGCGGGATTCCAGTAGGTGCACCGCAAATCACCGTCCAGTGCAAAGAAAATGTCGGTGATGCTTTCGGCCAGCTGGCGATACTTCTCGTTGCTCTCCGCAAGAACCTGTTCTGCCTGTTTTTTCTCGGTGATATCGATGCTCTGGATGACCATACCCCTTGAGACGCCGCAATCGTCACTCAGCACCTCCCACGAACTGGAGAGATGCACGAGGTTGCCGGCTTTGTGACGCCCCCGGCACTCGACGTTTCTCATACCCTCCCCGGTGGTGTACGATTTCCTCACAAGATCCTTCATCCTCTCGACATCATCCTCGTGAATCCAGCCGAGGAATCCGCCTTGCAGTTCGGCCTGAGAATATCCGGTCAGATCCAGGCTATTCGGGCTGATATACTGGATCTGTTTCTCTTCGTCCAGAATGATCAGGACGCCCGGCGCGGTTTCCACGATAGTCCTGAACCGTTCCTCTGATGTTTTCAGGTTCTCGGCAATCCTGGATTTTTCGGTGATATCAACAAATGAAACATAGACCCTTGACCATCGCTCATCCTCACCGGGAGCAAGGGAGAGGCGCATGATCGCCTCCTTTCTGGCGCCGCGCAGCGTTGTAAATGCAAGTTCGCCCTCATAAATCGATCGACTCTCCCAGAGTGCAGAGAATGCCGAACATAGCAGGGGATGGATTTCGCCGGAGAACAGTTCTGCCAGGCGGTTCGAGAGATGCTCCTTGTTCTCCGCTTCAAACATCGTGCAGCAACGTTCATTCATCTCCACCAGGCGCACCATGGACACAAAATTGCTGAGAATATGAGGGCGGCTGGTGAGATAGTTCTCAATACTGTGCACCCCGGATGCGGACAGGATATCAAGGCACAGCCGAATATCGGACAGATCCAGTTCAAATAATGAAAATGGCGAGTATTCGAACAGACTATGGTACCGTTTCTCGCTCAGGCGTAGTTTTCGCTCATCCTCTTTTTGACGGCTGATGTCAACGACGGTCCCGATCATCCTGACGGGAGTGCCCGAATCATCACGCGCAATCACCTGTCCCCTTGCCAGCATCCACCGCCACGTGGAGTCGGCAGCACGAAGGCGAAATTCCATCTCGCCTCGTTCTGCCTCGCCATTACGAAAACGTTCAAATGCCCCTGTGAGTCTATCTTCTTCTTCGGGATAGAGAAGCGTCATGAGCGAATGAAAGCATGGATCGAACTGGTCGGGAGAATACCCGAGTCCTGCGTAGAATGAACTGCTCAGTTCCAGACGCCCCGTATTCAGATCCAGCTCCCAAAGACCTTCATTTGCCGATTCAAGGGCCATTTCAAGGCGATATTCACTTTCTTTCAGATGGTTCTCGACCTTCTTCCGGGGGGTGTTGTCCACAGCCGAGAGGGCGCTGAAACCGGTGCCGGGTAGGATATCCGCAACGATGAGCACCGTCCGTGATGTGCCTTCTTTGTGTTTCAATCGCAGTTCATGGACGTCCGGGGGGACGCACGGGCCGATGCCCTGCAGGCGATGGTACTCGAACACCATCCCCCTGTCCTCATCACACACGATGTCGAAAAGCGTCAGTTTCCCTTCCACATCTTCTCTTGTATACCCCAGCAGCTGACAGAATGCCGAATTCGCCAGCACAATGCCCCCATCTTCGTCGAGAATGATCGTGCCGATCCCCGAGCGTTCAAACATGGTGCGGAAGAGTCGTTCGGAACCCGGATCGTGATCTGCTGTATGCTGCTGTTTGGCCAGATCAAGCCCGGTGATCATCATATTTTCCGTCCGCGGAATAAGTGCGGCAGTGATGATGGTAGTATGCAAATCCCCATGCCGGTCGATAATGCGTATTTCAGACATCCGGGGAGAATTTGATGGATCTTCCTTCATCGATTCATGTAAATGCACAACTTTTTCAAGATCATCCTTCCCGATGAAATCAGCAATATTCTTCTTGTTTTCCATCTCAGCCCGGGAAACACGTAAAGATCTGGCTAACGCATTGTTGGCAAAAAGGATTGTTCCTCTTCCATCGATCACCGCGATTCCGGCCGGGAGGGTATCAAGCAGCAATCGGTATGCATCATCGGATTTGCCGAATATCTGCTCTTGCTGCGACCGTATCGAATCAAGCTCTTCTATCGCATCCATACCATAACCCCGGATATTGCACAGTTCGGTCCTCGCGGCACAATTCTCCCACAAATAGTAAAAATACTATATTAGAGCCTATATTTTTGTTTGATTTATATTTATTTACATGCTGTTTTCATTATATTAATAAAAATATTGGATTTCCCTCAATCCGCATCCAAACAGGCACAGATTAACCCCAATATAACAGTATTTTACAAAATGAAGGGCATGTTGCATATGTTTCACTCCGAACAATTAGAGAAGGCCGTTCTCATTTTCATCGAAGAACAGGGGTGCATTGGATGCATTGTCTGCAGGTGCACACCTGTTTTCAAAAAGAACTGCACAAGCAGACAATCTCGCTCCCTCGCAGAATTCGGCATCGTGGACAGTCGTCCCGGCACCCTCGCGCCGCACCCGAAAGGAGGGAATTGCGGGGACTCATCCAGTGCGCACTTCACGGATTGAGCAGCAGAATGCGATAATTCAGGAACGCCGCGAACGTCACCCAGAGAATATAAGGGATCAGCAGGTATGCGGCGGTTCGATTGACCTTCGTGAACGCAAAGATCGTGGCAGCGATCGCGAGCCAGAGGAACACAATATCAACGAGGCCAAGCAACGGCGACTGAAGCCCGAAAAACACGTAACTCCAGAGTATATTGAGCCCCAGCTGCACCCCGAAGATCGTCAGGGCTCTGCGGACTACCCAGCGATTGGTCCCTTCCATCCAGACGAGATAGAGGGCGATACCCATCAAAATAAAGAGTGTCGTCCATACCGGAGCGAACACAAACGACGGCGGATTGATCTCGGGTTTGACGAGCTGAGCATACCATGATCCAGGTCCTGTTTGCGTGACGAAAGAACCCAAAAATCCTGCCAGATTACATACTACAATTGCAATTACGAGTTTTATCGGATCACGCAGACCAAAGAGGCTCGATGACATGCAATGGTGAATACTGCAGGTGGATCATTATATACATACCGCTCTCCGGAATGGGTTTTCCGGGAACTGCCCAAATGCTGCGAGAATCAGTATAATAAGAGCTCCCGACACATTGCTATATGCATGGACGAGTCCCTGGTGCGCCGGATAAACCCGCAGGAATGTGTCTGCCTCTTTGATTTGGATAATACCCTCTATAATTTTGTTGATGCGAAGATAGCCGCCTGCAGGCAGGCGGCAAAATGCATCGGAACCGGCGAAGGAATGGAGCTTTTCCGCTATTTTTTACGTGACGTCCACGGGTTCGAGCACCATGACAATATCAGGGATTTCATGGAAGATCGGGGCATCCGGGATGGTGCAGTGCTCGAGAAGGCATGCCGGGAGTACGACGCGGTCAAACTTGCCACGATCGACCCGTACCCCGGAGTTCTCAGCACACTCGAAACACTCAAACGTTCGGGGGTGAAGATGGCGGTGGTCACCGACGCGGAGAGCAGCCATGCATTCAAGCGTCTCGAAAAGGTGGGGATCCGCCGCTACTTCGAGAGCGTGATCACCCCTGACATCTCGGGAAAGCGCAAACCGGCATACGATTCGTTTCTCATGGCACTCGAATCACTCGGTTCGCTTCCCGAGCATGCATGGGTGGTGGGTGACAGCCTGAAACGGGAGATCGAACCGGGCAACCAGCTCGGGATGACCACGGTGCATGCAGTGTACGGCGACTGGACGGACATCCCGTACCCCTCGATAACCCCGACATTTGTGCTGCACTCCTTCCCCGATCTACTCCGGTTCATGGGGCTCGATGCAGGAGACTGATCAACAGAGGGGTTCGGGATCCCGCCCCTCCGAAACCGGGAGGCCTGCCCCGCGGATCACGACGGGGCTGTCGGTTGCAAGGATCTTGTCAAGAATGATCTCTTTTCCCCGCCGGCTGAGGGCAAATACCGGGATGGCGACACCCGCCTGAAGCAGGGCGCACGTGCCCGCACGTTCGCGGATTTCGCGTGATGCACATGCAGATACGATATCGCAGGACGCGATGATCCGGCATGCTGCATCCCCTGAAATTCCGGTGAGGTGCACCCCCACGATCAGTGCATCGGGATGTGCCGATCGGATCGCTTCTGCCTCATCGGCTCCGGCAACAGTGACGGCAACACGGGAATACCCTGCCGCATATGCAGCCTCAACACCGCCGACCGGATCGATTCTCGCATCGTCAGGATACACTACCTTCCCGCCAAGACGGGAGATGCCCTCGATGACCTCGAGGATGGGGCTCGTCCGGACCAGGCCAGACATCCTCCCCCCGATACCCTGCACCAGCGCGGCGTGTTCCACCACAACTGTGCCTGCGCCGTCGCAGACGACGACCACACACCCGACAAGCCCGCGAGACAGCGCCGATGCCAGCAGCTCGGACGCACCGAATCGCACAAAATCTCTATCCTCCTGCAGAATGCGGTTTTTCGTGCACATCCCGAACAAACGGATGCGCTGCTCGATATTTTCCCGAACAGCATCCGGCGTTGCATGCGAAACCGGCCTTGAGAAACGGGCCGCAAGCGGGCACGTGTCGATCAGCGGTGTTCCGACCTCCGCCACGGTGCCGTTGCGGATGACGACTTTTGTCTTCCCGATCGCTTCGATGATGTGCTCATCCTCAAGAGCCATACCAGGCTATATTGCCGTTGAGCACGGATAATAGATGGTATTCAGAAAAATCACCACTCTCCGGGCTTGAAACGGATGACAGACCAGAGTGCAGCATTCAAGGGGAGGTACTGGGAGATCGACACGTTTAGAGGGATTGCCATTGTCATGATGGTGACATTTCATATCCTCTTCGATCTCAGTTACCTAGGGATTCCTCTCGCAGACGTCCACTCTGGATTCTGGCGGCTGTTTGCCCTCACCACCGCATCCCTGTTCGTATTTCTCGTAGGCCTCTCCCTGAGCATCAGCTATGCCCGCAGCAGTGCGCACCTTCACGGAAGTGCGCTCATGATGAAGTATTTCCGGCGTGGTTTGGGCATTTTTCTCCTGGGATTACTCATCACCCTGGTAACCTGGCTCATGATCGGAGAGGGGATGATCATCTTTGGCATTCTGCACCTGATCGGGCTCTCCATCATAATCGCGCCGTTTTTTATCCGGCTTGGGTGCGCGAACCTCATGGTAGGTATTGGCGTGGTACTGATCGGCATCGGACTGTCCGTGTTCGAGGGACCTATCTGGCTCGCCTGGATGGGGCTGCACCCCTCCTGGTTTTATAGCCTTGACTACGAGCCGTTGTTCCCCTGGTTCGGCCTCGTGCTCATCGGCATCGCAGTGGGAAGCGCGCTCTATCCTGAAGGAAAGAGACTATTTGCCGTTACCGAAGTGCAGGCTTTTCCCTTCAGGGCGCTTTCGGCCGCAGGAAGACACTCACTGATCATTTACCTGCTTCACCAGCCGATTATCCTTGCCTTCATCCTGCTGTTCAGGGGAATACTATGACGAAGAGATGAGATGATGGAGACACGCGCACCGCTATGGTATATCCGGGTGCGTTCCCGGAGCGGAGAAGAGATCTGCATTACTGCTTCGGGCAACGACCCCCAGTATCCCTCCTCGGTAGCCACCCATGCACACGGCACAGCAGCCGAAGAAACGCTCGCGGAGATCAGGATGGAGGTGCTCACACCGCCACAGGATATGAAATGGGAGCTTCATTCGGCCGATGATCTCTATGGGTGGCATGCGGCTGTTGGCGAGGTGATCAGCCGCCGGAAACAGGAGGGCTGGTCCGTGGAGCACAATCTCCCCTGACCCCGAATATACCCTCTCAGGGGGGAGCACATTCGCATGTTCCGGGTATTCATTCTTTCGTATCTAAAAACAGGGGCACATCTTCAAACGCGCTCACATCGAACAGCCCGTGTGCAGTAATGCGCAGGTGCGGGATCACAGTGAGCGCCAGAAAGGAGAGGTACATAAACGGTTGATCGATGCACCCCATTCTTTTTGTATGATTCTCGAGTGCCGAGAGTCGTTCAAGGACATCCTCGAAGGGAAGGGGCGACATCAGCCCGGCGCATTCCAGCGGAAGCACGGTGGCACTCCCCCCCGAAACGGCGACCAGGGCGCCCTGATGGGTAATCACCTCGCGGATGGCGCGCAGGATGCTCTCGTCATCCACCCCCACCGCCACGATGTTGTGCGCATCGTGGGAGACGCTTCCGGCGAGAGCCCCCTCTTTCAGCCCGAACCCATGCACAAGGCCGATACCGCATCCCCGTTGCCGGTAACGGTCGCATACGACCACTTTGAGAATATCATTCCCGGTATCCGGCAGCAGGTCGGCATCGACATCCATAACAACTTCGCGGGTGAGGATCTGGTGCTCCACAAGGCCGATGATGCGGGCCTTTCCTGAGCCTTCGATCGCAAGATCGGCAATCGAAAGGGGCGCACATACAAACTCCCGGCGAAGGCAGGGGCGCATCTGGGGGGGAGAGGGGCGCACCTCCACCCCTCGCTTGAAGGTTCTTGCCACCCGGATCCCATCCCCATCGCAGAGCACGCAGAAATCAGCGATCTTTCCCGGTGCAATCGCACCGCGGTCCCGGAGACGGTAGTGTTCGGCCGGAGAAAGCGTTGCCATCCTGAGCGCAAGCTCGGGCTCCACTCCCTCCGCGATCGCCTTTCTGATACAGTCATCGATGTGGCCGTCTGCTGCCAGCATGTCGGCATGCCGGTCATCGGTGGCAAAACAGCACCGGGAAGCCGTGCAGGGCGATACGATCGGGGCCAGGTCTGCAAGGTTCTTCTCGGTAGATCCCTCCCTGATGAGAATGGCCATCCCCCGCCGGAGCTTCTCCATGGCTTCGGCGGCGCTGGTGGATTCGTGATCGCTGCTCATTCCGGCATAGATATACGCGTTCAGCGATTTTCCGGCGAGAAGTGGTGCATGCCCGTCTATCAGGTCGCAGAGATTGATCTTTGTCCAGACCTCCTCGGTACCGCCGAGGACGCCGGGCACGTTCATCAGCTCGCCGAGGCCCAGGACGCCCTCACGATCCAGAAAGGGCCACAGTTCCTGTGCCGAAAACTCCGCCCCGCCGCAATCTTGCGGTGTTGCGGGAACACAGGAAGGAAGCATGTAGAAGATATCGAGGGGGGTGCGCTGCCGTTCGTCGAGCATATAGTCGAGGCCGGCAATCCCGGCCACATTGACAATTTCGTGGGGATCGGCGATGACGGTCGTGGTGCCGCGGGAAAGCACCATCCTGCCGTACTCCGACGGGGTAAGCAGGGAACTCTCGATATGTACGTGTGCGTCGATGAATCCGGGAACCACGCGGGCATTCCTGACATCGATCACGGATCGGCCGCTATACTCCCCGACCCCCACCACAATGCCGTCCTTTACCGCAAACGAGGTGTGTTCCCAATCGCAGGTAAAGGGATTGAATAGCCTGCAGTTCTCACAGACGAGATCGGCAGGCTCATCTCCCAGGGACGCATGCAGGCCGGGGGGTATCATGCCTGTACTTCGAGATCCCGTATCTCGGTGGCGGCACGATTCCCGTCGATCATGACATAAAGATATATCTTGTACATTCCCGGTTCAAGGTCAATGGGAATCCGGTATTCATTCTCCCCCTGCTCCAAGAACATGTATTCTGCCTTCTTGTACACTTCGACCTGACTGAATTCCCTGATCTGGAAGATCGTAGCCTGAACCACTACCTCCCGCGGCTCGCCGGCGTTGAACACCTGAACCTTCAATTCCTCCCCGTCATAGGCGACGGCGCCGAATGAATATGAGAGGCACCCTGCGATGCATCCGAACAGCAGGAGAACCAGTGCAAGAAGAACCAGAGAACACCTGAAAGTCATTATTTCAATATAAAAATCAGCATGATTTAATACTATTTGTTTTTTCGGGATATCACATCAATGCGGTTGACAAATGCGCTAAGGGCCTCATGCACGTTTTCCCCGGTGAGGGCGGAGATTTTGTGGGCGTACCCGTCGCAGATCACGTCAACAAATTTTTCCGGGCTGGAACCGGCGCAATCGCACTTGTTCAGCATCACTACAAATGGAATGTCCCGATCCGTGAGCCATTCACAGAGATAAAGGGTCATATCATCGATTTCCGAGGTTGAATCCACCACCACGATAGCCCCGTCCGTTCCCCGCGCAAGGATCTGCCTGACAAACTCAAAACGCTCCTGTCCGGGCGTACCAAAGAGGTACACTTTTTTGTCCCCTACCGTCACCCGTCCGTAATCGAGCGCGACAGTCGTGGGCCCGTTCTCATTATCCGCCTCAACGTGGCGTGATTCGGGATCGAGTGAACGGATGAAGGTGGATTTCCCGGCATTAAAGGAGCCGAATACGACAATTTTGAGCTTATCCATACACATTATCCATAAGGTTAACGCCCCATGGTTTAACCTTTCCATTCATGCGTTATTATACCGGGCACTATATGCAGGACCGAGAGTTCCGGCAGCATTCCGCGGGCAATTGCGGTCCGTAACACTCGATCCCTGCACTATGGTGGAGGGGCACCGGTTCTTGCGTTTCAGGCACCGGTGGGATAACCACCGGTATGCAGGGACCCTGCCACCCCGCGGTCGATGGGGATGTCGTAAATACGCAACGGCGATATATATAAATCCGGAAATTTCTGTGTGAGAACATCCGCAATGAATCACATCACATTGTGTCCCGATGCGAATCAACAGGATATTTCAGCTTTTTTCCTCACAGGGATGCCGACGGGACCGCATATGAGATTATGAATAAAAATGAGAACAATACCGGGCAACGTATACAGGGTACACGTCCTGTAGCGGAGTGTACGCATGACATTTTTCCACAGCGGAAACATTGGCAGAATTTATTTGAGGATTCTTCGATTTTCAGCAACATATCATCTCCCAAACAGAATTATCAATCCAATTGTCAAATAGAATTGTTTTTAACCAAAAAATATCATATGGAATTTTTATACAATTCTCATATGCGAGGTGTTGTACAATTTCTATCATTGCATTTGCCCACCACAAGGGGGGTACGGGGAAAACCACTTCATGTCTCAATATCGCAGGATTTCTGCAACTCAACGGAGATCGTGTGCTGATCGTCGATTGCGATCCGCAGGCGAATGCCACTTCCGGGCTGGGAGTGGATCCGTTCGCGCACCAGCCTAACATGTATGACGTGTTCATGAGCTTTTTTGACGGATTTCCGGACATTTTTCTTGATGATGTCGTCATAGAAACCGGATCCGGGATCAGCCTTGCACCGTCGTCGCTCGACCTTGTGGGAGTCGAGCCGTATCTCTATAACATTGAAGAGAGGGCGGAAATCTTAAAGGCGGCATTGAGCTCGGTGGAGGATGCCTACGAGTATATCCTTATCGATACGCCGCCGAGCATGGGCCAGTTTGTGATAAACGGTCTTGTCGCGGCTGAAAAGACTATTGTCACGCTTGATTCCGGGATTTTTGCCCTGAAGGGCATAGAGGCCCTCGCCACCATTTTCGATGATATCGAAGAGAACGTAGGCAGGGAAATTGCCGCCGATATGGCCATCCTCACGCGCTGGGGAAACGGGTCAAATCCGCCAACCCCGATCGACAAGATCGCTGCCTTCGTAAAGCGCATGCTCTACGGAGGTGCGGCGGCAGACAATGGAGCAACTGAGACGAAACGGCTCGATGCATTCGAACACGAAGTGAAACAACTGTTTCCATCGGTGTATACGGTCCCCTTCGACGGGAAGGTATACGAAGCACAGCAGAACGGCATACCCCTCTCTGTTTTCGCACCGGAGAGTGCGGCAGCCCGCAAATATCGTGAAATTACCCAAGCCATCAGAAACTGGTGAGCAAACCTGATCGTAACAAGTTACAGTATGGAGGGATTATCGTATGGAACGGCCTGGAAGAAAAGCGCTCTTTAACGGCACAACCAAAACAGCCAGCAGCGACAATGGGAACGACACCGCGAACACAACTGCATTGCTCTCGGAATGGGGATCGATCCTCGCTGCGGTGAACGCAGGGGATTATGCCGCCCGCATTTCTGTCGACGGAATCGAAGAATCCTACAAACCCTTTGCCGCCGCCCTGAATACCGCAATCGAGAGTCTCGCAAGGGAATATGCAGAGAAAATGGAGCTGGCGGCGATGTTCCGCGACAATCCGCTGCCGATGTTGATTCTGGATCGCACGTTTGCCATCCGCGATCTCAACGAGGCATATGAGGATCTCATGCAGCAGTCCCGTGACCGGCTGATGAGCATGGAAGCATCGGATTACAAAATCTCCCAGGTGAAGGGCGACAAAACCGACTCGACCTTCAGAGGTGTGAAGACCAAATCCGAACTGGCAATCGCTTTCCGGGACGGCACGAAGAAAATCGTGGAGCAGTACGGCATTCCCGTCCCGGACGAACACGGCGAGATCTCGAGTGCGATCTTCGTGTTCAACAATGTTACCGGTGAGCGCGAGGAAGCGGAAGAGAGAGAAAAACAGATGAAAAAAGCGCAGGTCCTCCAGCAGCGCTCCGAGAGCATCGTGCAGGAAAACCCCATGCCGATGCTCCTTGTCAGCACGGATTTCAAAATCCTGGTCACGAATCAGGCGTTTGTCGACATGAGCGGGATCGGAAAGGACCAGATTCTCAGGATGAGTGCTCGTGATTTCAAGATACTCGATCAGCAGGGAGATGGCCTGGGCTTTGTGATCAAGCAGCAGAAGCGGAGTTATGGGGTCGTATCCGTCGACCTCCCGAGCGGCGTGCATATTCTCGAGCAGTACGGTATCCCCATTACCGATAGTGATGGCAAGCTCGTGAATATCCTGATCGTGTACAATGATATTACTGAGGTGAGGGAGAAAGAGAGAGTGGTCCAGAACCTTATGGAGGAGGCACAGCAGGAGGCCGCGCGGCTGAACGCGAGTGCAGAAGAGCTCGCCGGCGCCATGGCACGGATGGCGGAAGGCGACCTGACCGCAACCGCGCCAATCGAACAGGACGACCTGCTCGCCCGGCTCAAGCACGACTACAACAACTCTCTCGCGTCCATCAAGGCCACCATTGAGGAGGTCAGCAGAAACAGCGATCTGGTGCAGAACACCTCCAGCGAAGTGAGCAAGAGTGCGGACGAGATCGGCAGGGCAACCGAACAGGTTGCGGTCGCCACCCAGCAGTCATCAGAGTTCACCCGCAATCTCCTGATCCAGATCGAAGACATTAACAGGGAGATTTCCGACCTCTCGGCATCCATCGAGGAAATTGCCAGCACGTCACAGGAGGTCATGGAACGGGCACAGAAGGCCACCGCCGAAGGGAACAAAGCGGCAGAAATCGGGATGGACGCCCACAACAAAATGCAGGCCGTCGGTGAAATCTCCCAGCAGAGCGTCGACGAGATTACCCACCTCAACGAACAGATGCACGAGATCAGTAACATTGTCAAGCTGATAGGCGGCATCGCAGGACAGACAAACCTGCTTGCTCTGAATGCAGCCATCGAAGCCGCACGCGCAGGCGAGCACGGGCGCGGGTTCGCGGTCGTGGCCGGTGAGATCAGAAATCTTGCGGGTGAAGCAAAGGAAGCAAGCCAGACCATCGAGGATCTCATCGGCACCATCCAGGTAAACAGCGACAGGACTGCCGCATCCATGAGGGCGTCCCACAAAGAGATCCAGGGTGGTGTCGACAGGGTGAACGAGGCGATCGAGGCGCTTAACAGGATCGTGGCCGACATCGAGGTGGCGGCCCATGGCATCACCGAGATCACCAGAGCATCCGAGGACCAGGCAAATGCCACAAACCGTGTCATGCAGAGCATGGAAGACTCCACCCAGATGACCAAGGAAAACATGGAGCGCATCGAGGACATGGCGGCCCTCGCCGAGGAGGTGAGCGCATCCACCGAAGAAGTGGGCAGCGCATCCCATGAAATGACAGAAATGGCCGAGCACCTCAAGGCCAAGATGGCACAGTTCACACTGAACTGAGGGGAGCTATATGAGTGGCATGGTAGATCTTGTTGAATTCGAACTCAACGGGGAGCGGTACGCCATGGACATCCATCTTGCACGAGAAATCGTGGAGATGATGCCCATCACCCCGATTCCCCGGGCCCCCTCGTATATCACCGGCGTGATCAACCTCCGCGGGGAGATCACCTCGATCATCAACGTAAACAACCTCCTGCGGATCACGCAGAATGACGGCGTGGAGAACAAAAAGATCATCGTCCTGATGTCTGATGCAGCCGGCGGAAGCAACGTGGGAATCATCGTGGACGATGTCCACAGCGTCATACAGGTTTCGGATACCGACATCGAGCAGATGGGGGAGGGCATCACCTCCGATATCAGCAACTTCGTCAAGGGGATCATCAAGGTCGGCACAAACGGAGGGGGGAAAGAGCGAAACCTGGTAATCTGGATCGATATGGTCAAGGTGCTCCGGGATCTGATCAACCAGCAGCAGATCTGATAAGCGCATATGGACAATTTCCTGGCACTCAGAAGAAGTATTGAGCGGCTCCTCTCCATCCAGTGCGCGAATTACAAGGAGGATTACATCAAGCGCCGCATCCTTTCAAGGATGCGGCTCACGGGCACACGCGATTTTGATGAATATCACACACTGCTGCTCTCGAGCCAAAAAGAGCAGGAACAGCTGCGCAACACCCTGACCATCAATGTCACCAAGTTCTCTCGTGATGCGGAGGTCTTCGAAATCATCCGAAAAGAGATTCTCCCTGAGCTGATGCGGCGAAAAAACCGCATCCGCATTTGGAGCGCGGGTTGCGCCACGGGGGAAGAGCCCTACACCCTCGCCCTCATCGCCCACGATCTCACCCGCCTGCGCCCCGACGTTCAGGTGACGATACTTGCCACCGATCTCGACAGGGAAGCGCTCGAAAAAGCAAAAGCCGGCATTTACCACGAAAAATCCCTTGAAAACCTGGAACCGGGCCAGGTACGGAGACACTTCACCCTGCGGAAGGACGGGAAATATGAGGTGAAGTCACATCTGCGCGAGCGCGTCAGGTTTCAGGTGCACGACCTGATGAGCGGAAGACCCATCTCAAACTTTATTGATATTATCCTCTGCCGGAATGTCACGATCTATTTCACTGAAACGCAAAAAAACGACCTTCCGGTGATGTTTCACGCGGCGCTGCTCCACGATGGCTACTATATCATGGGAAAAACCGAATTTTTAGGCAGAGAAGTGGAACCGCTCTTTGTACCGTATAATTCCCTCCAAAAAATCTACCGGAAAGGTCTCCGGTCGTCTCCTGGGGGCGCAGCAACCGGTGCAAACAGGGAACGCACCAGAACGTATCCGAATCGCTCGTGAGATGTGTCCAAGAGGGGACGGGTGATTGCTCCCGGGCTTGCAGAATGCGATGCTGCCGCTGCTGCTGTAACAATGCAATCATGGACTTATTCGAGAACGCCCATGCTCTCGCGGTCGTTTTCGGGAGGTTCTTCCTTTTTTTGCGAGAATTTTTTCATCATTTCCTTTCTTTTGGCAGCTTTTTTCAGCTCTGCCGATACGATGACAAAATTCAGGCCGATGATCACGATCACCATGGTAAGGCCAAAGCCGAGAAGCACTCCCTGGGTGGTCAGGAAGAGCGCCCAGAGAAGGACGACAAAGGATATCAGGTAAAAAATTATCCAGGTTCTCGACGCATGAATATCCATTATTTCACCAGATTGTCTTGTGGCAAATTAGTTAAGGGTTGTCTCTTGGTCCGGGTAGAATGAACGGTACCGCAACGATCCACCACAAATCACCGCAAGATGCAATTCCAAGACTTTATCTGACCCCGCCTCCTTGGTTTCTGTACTGATACAATCATGGCGGATCTCCACGATGCACTCACCCTGATCGGGGCAATCGTCATCGTTGCGCTGATGTCACTATTCTACAGCCCCGCGTCACCGGGGGATGTGCAGGCCCCTCCTCCAACCATGACACCGTCTCCCACCGATCCTCTTCCCACGCCGGAGACGCATGCCGTCCCGGCCACCCCTGATCCCACGCCGGAAAAACCCGATCCGGTGCGCATCACCTATACACAAAACCATCTGCCATATCCCGTTCACATCCTCCCCCCCAACATGAATGTATTCGGGGCATCCGACCCCGATTGGCAGTGGCGCTACAAAGAGGTGGTGGTATTTGCATTTCTCGAAGAATCGGTGGGAGGTCTGACCGAGACCTTCAGCGTGCCGTACGCCGTATGGCGGGTCAACAGTTCTCTGAATGCCACAACCACCCCGCAGTATGCCCTGCTACAATGGGTGCTCGTAGATGCGGAAACAGGGGAAATTCTCGAAGGAGGAGAACTTCACCATGGAGGAAGGATGACGAAAACCGTTCAGGTATCTCACACCGGGATGTATTTCATCGTCCACACCCACCATGCAGACCATGTTACGCTCTCCCTCGAGACAACGACCGACTACCTGCCCGGATGGTAGGCGTCGAGTGCAGAACTATCAGAAAAAAGAGAATCACAGAATAAACGGGCCATTTATTTGACCCTTTCCACGACAATTCTCACCTTGTCCCCCATTTTAAGACCATGGCCCTTGGGAACGTCGATGTTGAACCACAGGGCGGCAGGATCGTTCTGCGTATTGTCCTGGTTCATCAGACAATCCTTAAATTGGTTAATATCGGCCACAAATTCGAGCTCTGAAATAAAATCAGCGATTTTTTCCGTCATAGGAATCACACCACCTTACCTATGCATTAGTTATGAACGTTGCTGCAAAATCGTAGTGCGGCGCCGTTCTCCTGCCTCAGCACATCACTCGTCCCAGCGGTATTCAAATCCACACTGAGGGCAGACAGTTGATATGACTTTCTGTCCGCAGCGAGGGCAGCGAGCGCCGGGCGCTTTCTCTGCCCCACATTGAGGGCAGTAAACGGTCTTGATTACCCCGCATTGCGGGCATTGCCAGTGCACCAACAGATTACACCTTTATTCTATGCGTTTGGTGAGGGATCATACAAACCTTTCCCCCTTCCTGAAGGTGCACCGGATTCGAAAAAAAAAAAGTATTGCCTGTTCAGAATGCCCGTGCCGTTACGCGCCAGGTGGTGCTATTGGAATAACTCCAACGCGAGATGTCGAGCTCCTCGCAGATCTCTGCAAGGATTGCGAGATTGGTCCCCACCTCCTTCGGGGAAAGGCCCAATTCTTTGGCGATATATTTAGACTTAAAGTAATGCTTACCTTTTGTCAAGCCCCCAATGAGATATGTCAAAATTTTGATCTGTGATGCGGTATACTTTTCTCGAATGGTCCCCATGCGTGACATTCGGTTCCTCCAGAGATAAAAGTCAGATATAGCACAATTCATATTTAAATGTACTCTTTTTCAACGGATAAAAACACCATTTTGATATGATGCCGGACAAATAGGTGCCCACAATGCTCACCGAAACGGGAAGCAGGATCAGACATTTTTGATTAGCTCTAGTGATTATCACTGCCATCCTCAATTTATAATAACCCAGTTTAGTTTAAATACCCTGAGAAAGAGGGGGGGATCACAGGAAGAAATTATATAATATATATTCAACGGGCGGATTCAACGGGGAACTCACCAATCTTTTCAATCAGGCGTTTAAACACGGTTTCACGCATTCCTTCGACGAATTTTATGCTTCCCACCACGAGGTGGCCACCACCGTTCACTCCGCCGCCGGCGATCTCTTCCCGCAATTCACGAACCATCTGCGGGATGTTCATCAACACGCCCCGTGATCGGATCACTGCGAAATCGGGACCGAGACCGAGCGTTACCACCGCCTCCTGCGCATGGGCCGTGCACAGCCGGTCGTGCACCTCCCCGGATGTCTTTCCGGGAGGAGGGAATGTGAACCGGTGTGCGTACATCTCCACATCGAGCACAAACAGGCGAGCACCGTTTTCAAGCATCTGCTCCTGCACATGCGGCATTGAAGCGCTCAGCTGCTCCTCGATCGCGCGGTTGGCCTCCGTCGTCAGCAGGTTCACGAGATGCATGTGGCGTTCGGGGTTGTTTTTGAGATTCAGTATGTCCTTTACAATCTCCCTGCCGTCATTGAAACGAAGCCAGAACTGCTCATAATCAAGAGAGAGTGCAATGTTCTTCAGGTGCTCTTCGGTGTACTCATCGCTCACGAGATCCAGGTAGCGGTTTCGTTCAGGCGCCTCACTCCGGTCGCCCACCGCCGCAACGGCAGGCAGGTGGCGGATCAGATGCTCGATGGGGGGATGGATCAGGCGGGCAAGTTCGGTACCAAGCATACCGGCGGTGATCCCGAAATCGCCACCGACATGATAGGGGTTGACGTGGGCGATGAGGTACTGGTCGACGCTCGCGTCCGGGTGGTGGTGGTCGACGACCACGATCGGCAACCCGTACACCCTCGCCATCCTGTACGAGGGTTCGTCCTCCTCTGTTGAACCGTTGTCCATCATGAGGATCATGGGGAGTTTCTGTCCGAAACGGACATGGTCCTTGAGAGCGAAGTCGAGATCTCTCGTGACATCCTCTATCTCATAGAACGGGGCTTTCGAAGGAGCGCGTTTGAACAGATACGACTCGGAGTCAAAATCGGCCCCGCTCTCGCGGATGAGGGCGACGACCGCCTGTTCCACGGCGACCGAAGCACAGATGCCATCCGCGTCCGCATGGTGCCTGAGAATGATGGGCTGGGCGGTGAACACCGCCTTCCTGATTATCTTGGCGATTTTTCGCAATGCGGGTTTGAGGTTTTCCAGCACTTCACTCTCCACCAGAAACGGGATATCCTCCGGCTCGGCCCGCATCTCGAGTGCCTTTTCAAGCCGCTGGCGTACCCGGTCAGCCTCCTCCCCCGTGAGCACGTTCATTGAGGCAACCTCGATCTGGATCTGGTTGTTCCTCATCATGACCTCGCCGACGACCTCCACCAGGTCCCCGAGCTGTACTTCAGGATAGGCGCGGACTCCTGCTTCGATAAACGCCGCCGCGTTTTCGGTGCCAGTCTCATCGACGATCGTGAAGATCGTCGGGCCGGAGGTCTGCTTGATCTGGGCAACCTCCCCGTCGATGGTGACCGTTCGCCCTACACGGGTTCCAAGATCGGAGAGCCGCACCATTGGGGTCTTCTTGACCACCATCTGGGTGGTGTATACGTGCGGGATTACCTCTTCAAGGTCAATATTGCCATTGCTGCGGATAGTGAGCACTTTTACCAGGATGGCGTCCCGCTCCTCATGGCTCTTTTTACTATTGCTTTTATGAACAAGCCCCTTCACACGGTCGTTGAGAAGGACAAAGGTCCCGAATTTTGCAAAGCCCTGGACTTTCGCTTCGTAGATTTTTCCTTCTTCGACATCATCGATGTCACAATGCGCACCAAGGCGGTATACGATGGTATCCATAAGTATCTCATTCCTCGTTTGACGTATCTGTAGTAAAATTCAATGTTGTTCCCCGCAGAGATCGACCAGTCTGCATTCACCGTCTCTGCTCCCTTTTGCGATGATAATATCGTCAGCCTGCAGCCGGTCATTTTTACCTGGACGATATTTCCATCGATTTTTGCTCTTGATAGCCAGCACCACCATACCGGTGACCGTGCCCAGCGATGCTTCTTTGAGGCTTTTTCCTGCGAGCGAAGAGGATTGATCAACCTTGATACGGGTGATAATCTCGTCTGATTCTCGCACGATCTTTTTAAAGACGGGGGGGATCTCGATATCCCTGCGAATGACGTCGACGATCGCAACTGCAGCATTGGAGATGCGCTCTGCAAATGACGACATGTAGAGCAGGCCGCGAAGATACTCGACGTTGGTTATCCTTTTTGCCGCTTCAAGGACCCAGAGGTCGAGTTTCATACGCATATCGTCCATTTTTGCATCCAGCGAAACGACCTCCTCGGCGACCTCCCGGCTGTCGAAGAGGAGGGCGGTGTAGGCAAGGCCCACCACGAGTTCGCTGATATCCTTCATTTTCACGATCAGCCGTACGGCCCGGTCAAGGTCTTCCACGACGACCGAATCGGCCAGTTCTTCACGCTGGGGAGAAGCATAGCCGGCCATTGCATATAGGGGGGCGATCCCTTCGTCCTGACCTTTGGCGATCAGGATATCACCGTCCATCGTCCGGGAATCACGACCGGGATCATAGATCCAGCTCACCCCTCGCCTGATGGCAATGACACGCATTCCTGTGCTGCTCTGGAGCTTGAGTTCTCCGAGCGTGGTACCGTCCAGCGTGCTGTTGTCCCTCACCACCACCCGCACGGTCACCTCCTCGGCTTCCGGGAGGGCTTCCCGAAGGCGTGCGGGAAATTTGATATCCTTGATGATAATCGCTGCGATTTCCGATGCTGAATTGGCGATTTTCTCTGCGGCTTCAGCAACCTGAAGCATGCCGCTCATCGCCTCGGCTTCCTCGACACGGCGTGCACCGAGAATACTCTGCATTCGCGCCTGGTACACCAGCTGGTTCATGCTCTCTTCGAGATTGAGCACTTCCGATGCGATCTCTTTGCTCTCAAACAGTATCGCAGAATAAGCAAGATCAACCATCAGCTCGGAGATGTCCTTCATCTCAATGAGGACATCCTTGAAGCTGACAGGCTGATATTCAAGTTCATTCATGGATTATTGTCCTATGCTAATATCTCACTTATCCAATACAAAATTATCCCTACAGGACCAGAGAGACGACCGAAATGAGGATTGCTGCACCCAGTAAATCAATAGCGCTAGTAATCACGGGAATCCCAAAATTATCAGGATCCAGCCCGTAACGAAATGACATCGTTGCAGTAGAATAGGAGATGATATTGACCAGGCTGATAAGGATGAACCCGGACACCCCTGAGATCAGGATCATCTCGGCAAGACCGGGAGACGTCGATCCGAGCAGTAATGCTGCGCCGTGAGCGATCAATGCGAGGAGCGGAAACAACACCACAGAATAGCCGTAACTGGTGGAAAAATAGGGCAGGATATCTTTTTTCGGGAGAACGTTGGGAGCGATGCTCCCCATATGCATCCCGGTGGCAAGCCGGGAGCAGAGAATTCCCCCTATCGATCCGCACCCTCCGGTGAAAGGAGTGATCAGGATAAGAAGCGCTGCAAACGTCACAAATCTGTCGAGATCGAGGGTGTATGCCATTCCCGCGAGCGTGCCCATGAATGCGAGCGGAATGAGCAGCGGAATGATCTCTTTTGAGATGGTTTTGACCTGCCCGGTGACCAGCCAGAGATAGGCGACGACCCCCGCGAGCAGAAGAACAACTGCAACAAAAAGGAGGTTTTTCGAAAAAGGGTCGAGGTCCATGATAACGAGTGCGGAGCCGATAAGGATAGGAAGGGTGACGAGGTCGCCAGAAGTGGTCACCGTCGGGGCCCCGACCATATCGAGATCGATACCATACCGGTAGCTTAGTACGGCGACCAGAAGGGTGATCGCCATGACCACGAACCCGGAGAGTACCCCACTCACCACAGAGATGGTAATGAAATCGACAAAATGCAACGCCTCAAGCCCTATAAGGCTGCTCAATATATCGGCAAAAATGCCGAGAATGGCGGCAAGGATGACCGTGCTCACAAGACTTGCCCGGAAATTTTCGCTTAGCACGCTGGTTTTTGCGAACGATACCTCGAATTCACCAAGGTGCATCGAGGATGAGAGGCGGGATGCGAGAACGCCGGAAATACTCCCCCGCATATTGATGGAGGGAGGAATGAGCACCATCAGTCCTGGCAATAGTTCAAGAACGCCACGAACCGAGCCGAGATACATCCCGGCGATACTGGCGGCAAAGGCACTGAGTAAAAGCGCGCCGAGCCCTACAAAGAAGAGCCGCGAAACACTGCCGACGCCCACCAGGTTCACTATCACCATCTCCCATCATGCATCATCCCCTGTACGGCAGTTCAAGCAGCGTGAGATCGTCCGGAGCGATCACTTCGCCGTTAAATTGTTCTTTTGCATTCTCTATATGGTTTGCTGTTGCAGTATACCGCGAACTGATGTGTATGAGCGCGAGTGTTTTCACCTGGAGCTCCTCTGCCACGGATCCGGCCTCGCCGGCAGTTGAGTGGTATGCCTCTCTCGCACGCTCGAGTGCATCGTCATCGAAAGTCGCATCGTGGAGCAGCAGATCCGCGTGCTCCGCCCATTCCTTCCAGCCCTCGCACCCGGGCCTCGTGTCGCCGGTATAGACAATCCTTCTCCCCGGACGCGGCGCACCGAGGACATCTTCGGGGCGGACAATATGCTCCTCCCCGTCGGTGATGATCCGTACCGTTTCCCCCCGCTGGAGCCTTCCGAAGAGGGGGCCGGGCGGCACGCCGAGTTCGATCGCCCGCTCACGGTTGAACCTTCCCGGCCGATCGTCTTCAGAGAGGATATACCCGAGGCTGGCCATGCCGTGGATGCTGCGAAATGCCCGCACATGGTACCCGTCGAATGGCACCACATCACCGTGGTGCAGCTCCCGTGCAACGATGGAGAAGCGGAGATGGTGTTTGGAGAGATGATACACCGCCCTGACGAATTCATCCACCCATTCCGGGCCATAGATGATGAGCGGTTCCTCCCGTCCCATAAAGGAGAGCGTCTGTACGAGCCCGAATGTTCCGAGGAAATGATCGGCGTGCCAGTGGGTGATAAACACCGCATCGATGGTAAACCCGGTGCGCGCCCGCATCATCTGCTGCTGGGCACCCTCACCGCAGTCGAACAGCAAGGTGTCGGAACCGCGGCGGATCAAAAAACAGGGAGGATTTCTCTGGGGAGTGGGAAGTGCCCCTGCGGTTCCCAGAAAATGGACCTGGAGGGTTTCGCCGGCTATGAAAACCACTTCCTGAATTCTTCGAGGCTCTTTTCTGCTTCCTTGAGATTGCGCCCTTCTATCACGCAGATGCCGGAATAGGACTCTGTGATTCTGCTGCCCACCCGGGGCCAGTCGATCGTCCCGTCCCCGAGGGCGAGGTGCGCATCGCTGGTGCCGTCGTTGTCATGAATATGCACGTGGTCGACCTCGCCGATCCTGAGAAGAAATGCATCGACCATGCCCATGGTGTGCGCATGCCCCACATCGAGGGTGACGCCCACACCGTCGATCCCGTCGACCATGCCAAAGAGCTCATCGGGCAGCCGGCAGAAAAAATTCGGGATATCCGGCATATTTTCCAGTGTCACAAGGACGCCCGAATCCTGTGCGGTCGCCCCGATCTCTGCGAGTGCCGACTTGTGCAGGTCCCAGACATGCTCCGGCACCAGTTTCGCCGCGGGCGAGAGGTAGCCCGGGTGAATGGTGACTCTATCGGTGAATTCGGCCGCAACCTCGACGCAGCGGGAGAGCTGGCGTATCGATTCCCGGTAGATGGGATAATTCAGCGAGGCAAGATTCAGGTCGGAATAGGGGGCGTGGACAGACACCCCAAGCGTAGTCGATTCGAGCACATCGCGAATGCGCGCCACATTTTCCGCATTATCAAGCCGGTAATTACCATCCGCAGAAATCTCCCAGCCCGCATAACCGCATTCCTCGATCCCGAACACCCATTCGATGGAATCCCACACTTTGGAGGAAGAGGAGAAAAACGGTCGCAGCGACATCTCAGGCCCCCATTTCCTTCAGGATCCTGACCACTTCGTCCCTGAACTCCTGGATCGATCCTTCATTGTGGACTGTGTAATCCGCGATTTCCAGCGCTCTGCCAAGGCCCCATCCGAGTTCCCTGGCATCCCGTGCGCGCATGCTCTCCTCGTCGCTCGGGTCGTCGGAACGTTTTCTGTCATTGAGACGCTGGAACCTGACCCCAAACGGCGCTTCCACAGCGATGAGGGTGAACCCCTCGAAGACCTCCCTGAACAATGCCACCTCAGCATCGCTCCGGATGCCGTCCACGAGTACAAGGTTTGCATCCAGCGCTTTTATCATAGGGATGCACCGCTGCGCAACGGCGCCCCTGCCGTACCGCTCACGTAGTTCCCGCGATATCTCCCCCAGGTTCTCATCGGTCGGGGGAAGGCCGCGATCGGTGAGCGTGTTCCGGATCACATCACCCATCACAACGACAGGAATCCCCATATCCTCTGCAATCCGGGAAAATTCACCCTTCCCGCTCGCCGGGAGGCCGACCACACCGATAACCTTCATAGGTTCCTCCGCGCCTGCATGATATCGGTAAGAACGATGGAATCGGCAATGATAATTCTATTGTTTTCGTAGGCAACCTCACCGTCCTCGCGAGTCCGGATCTTCACCCCTCTGCCAATTTTATCCGCGATCTGTTTCAGCTGTTCGAAGGTGAGGGGGGAGATGGAGCCTTCGACACCCTGCTGCAGCACGAAATCAACTCCTTCCGCCTCCCGGGCAATGTACTGCACATCATCCTCTTTGCCGGGAAAAATGGTGGTGACCACTTCAAATTCGGGGAGCGTGCCATTCAAAAAAGCCTCTTTGCAGAGCTCGAGGGACTCCTTCACTTTATCGACAACCTCGGGTTTAACTTTCAGAAGATTATGGTAATGCTCCCACCGGGCTTTGATATCCAGCGCAATTCTGTCCACCAGCCCTTCATCAATGAGGGCGCGCAGGGTCCCGGGGAACACCCCGTTGGTCTGCACCCCGACCGCAAGGCCCATCTCTTTGCTTGCCCTGGCGAGCTCGAGCAGGGGCTGTTTCTGCAGGGTCGCTTCCCCGCCCGAAAAAATCACACCGCTGACCACAAGACGCGAAGACCGGATCAGGTCCGCCACCGCCTCGACGTCCCGCAGGTCTTCTCCCGTCTGAATCGATGCATTGTGGCAGTAGTGGCATCGCACCGGGCAGCCTCTGAAAAACACCGTGCATACCGCACGCCCCGGCCAGTCCACAGTGCTGAGCGGTACGAAACCGCCGAAATTCACCTTCAAAACATCACCAATCCAGATAACATCTCTGTTCAATTCACTTCAAGGTTTCAATGACACATGACCATCGCTCCAGCACGGACAGACGCATGTGAAGAATGGTTCCTCCACAATCGTGTAAATAATGCACCCCATGGATTATCCCTGATATTTATCCTCAATGCAAAACTATAATAATATTGCGAGCTTAGAATGAAGCAGATAGTCACCTTTTCCCGGGAGTGAGGCACATGGCGCGAGGAGACGAATGTGAATATGCGGTGCGAACAGAATCAGGAACCTATTACTGCAGTAAATGCCACCCAGACGAATGCCCATATCCTGCACGGTTCTGCAGAGTGCGTGATCGCCGGGATGCTACCGCGGCATTGCACAAACCTGCTGATACGATCTACGAGCTTCTTCTCAAGGGATTCTGAGCACCAGAAACACCTCTTTCCCGGCGATTTTCCTGCATAATAGCCGCCGGTGAGCGGCGTACCCATTTTAGGAGAAGTCTGTGCGCAGGCACGCCTGCGGAAAATCACTCCGGAACGAACCTGCGCCATTCCCGTGCGTTGCAGTGAAGAATAACCTCCAATAATTTTTCGTATGAGTAACTCCAGTTTACTTGCCCACTAAACAAGCCAGATTTATTCTCAAATCAACAAAAAGAGCCTTTATCTGTTCTTTCCCCAAATAGTTTCCCATGACACTGGTCGAGGACGCCAGAAACGGCATCATAACCGAAGAAATGAAAATCGTAGCTGCGGCGGAGGGCGTCACAGAGGATTTTGTAAGACGCGGCGTTGCAGGCGCACATATTGCAATTCCCCGATCCCCCTACAGGGAGGTCAAGATTTGTGGAATTGGCCAGGGACTGCGGACCAAGGTCAATGCGTCGATCGGCACGTCGACCGATATCGTAAATATCGACATGGAGATCGAGAAGGCAAAAATGGCCGAGAAGGCCGGTGCGGACACCCTGATGGAGCTCTCCACCGGCGGTGATTTCACCGAGATCAGAAAGCGGGTCATCGCCAACACCTCGCTTTCGGTGGGAAGTGTCCCCCTCTACCAGGCATTCATCGAGGCAGCCCGCGAAAAGGGGGCCGTGGTGAACATGGATCCCGACGACCTGTTCAGGAAAACCGCGGAACAGGCAAAGCTCGGCACCAATTTCATGGCGATCCACACCGGCATCAACCTCGAGACGATGAAGCGCCTTAAAAACCAGGGCCGTCATGGCGGACTTGTCTCCCGCGGCGGTGCGTTTATGACCGCATGGATGCTCCACAACGAACAGGAAAATCCTCTCTATGCAGAATTCGATTACCTGCTCGAAATCTTAAAAGAACACGATGTCACGCTCTCATTCGGAAACGGCTGCAGGGCCGGGGCATGCCACGACGCGACAGACCGGGCCGCACTCCAGGAGCTGATCATCAACGCGGAGCTTGCAGACAGGGCACACGAAGCAGGCGTGACCACCATCATCGAGGGACCGGGTCATATCCCCATCGACGAAATCGAGGCGAATGTCAGGGTCCAGAAGCGTGTCACCAACTACAAACCCTTCTATATGCTCGGCCCCCTGGTCACGGACATCGCACCGGGCTATGACGACCGCGTAGCGGCCATCGGAGCCGCACTTTCCTCGGCGTATGGTGCGGACTTCATCTGTTATGTGACGCCCGCCGAGCACCTGGCACTTCCCACGCCCGAAGAGGTGTACGAAGGCGTGATCAGTTCCCGCATTGCCGCACATGCAGGAGACATGATCAAGCTGAACAGGCGCGACGCGGACCTAGAAATGGGCCACGCCCGCAGGGATCTCGACTGGGAGCGTCAGTTTGCCGTGGCCATCAACCCTGAACGCGCCCGCAAAATTCGTGACGAACGATCTCCTGCCGATGCAGATGCATGCACCATGTGCGGCGACTATTGCGCACTGAAGATCGTAAACAAGCACTTTTCCTTCTAATTTTTTAGAAAGGAGGGTGTTCGGATGAAAATTGTCGTTTCAGTTCCAGATCTGGACACACTGGAACATGCTGTAACATCCGGGGCGGATGCGGTAGAAGTGCGGCTCGACCTCCTGCCGGATTCTGACCACATACAGACACGGGAAGCGCTCAGTACCACATCCACCCCCCTCATCATCACCCTCAGGACGGAAGCGGAAGGGGGAGCCTTTCGAGGGACGGCAGACCAGTGGCGCATGCGTCTCGAACCATGGCTCGCCATTGCAGACTACGTCGATATCGAAATGCCATTTGCTGCATATGCAGACGACATCAGGTGTTGCGGCGCAGAGATCATCGCATCGATCCACCGAAACGACATGCCCGATCCGGCATCTCTCAAGAAGATTGAGGAAGAACTGCGCGGATACGGCGATCTGCCCAAGATCATCGTCACCCCCGCGCGCATGGAGGACGCACTCCTGCTCCTTACCTTCACCGCCATGGCAGAAAAACCGATCGCGACCGGCGTGATGGGAGAAGGTTTTCGCTATATGCGGGCCATCCTCCCGCTTTTTGGCTCCGAACTGGTATTCTGTCACGCGGGCATCCCGACATCCCCCGGACAGTATCATATCAATGAGATGCGACAGCTGCTGGAGATGCTGGCATGAGGGATGCCACCAGAGACTGCATGGAAGAGTTCCTGCTCCATGCCGAAGAAATCGGAGACGACATCATCGATGACGTCGAGGAAATGCTCGGTGTGGTTCCGTTTATTTTCAAAAAGATGCGAGAGCGTCCCCGGGCATTTGCGCTCACCTCCCTTGGCGACTTTATGGTCTCACGTCCCGAAAGTCTTGACGAAAAAACCGCAGAGCTCATTTTCATTGCCGCCGCGGCAGTTTCCTGTTCAGAGCAGTGTTTGCGGGTTCATATCGGCGCCGCCAAAATGGCCGGAGCAACTGATGACGAGATCCTGGACACCATTTTCATCGCAAGCCTCATGGGCAAGACGAAAATCCTCGCCCAGTCACTGCGTGTGCTCAAAGAAACGGGACACGAGTGAGCATTAAAGAACCGGATACGTGTATCATATGGACCAGAGCAAGCAGCACCTCCGAAACCGCCTCAAAAAGGCCAGGGCAGATCTCACGCCCGAAGAGCGTGCAGAAAAGAGCCATGCAATTGTCGGGCTTCTCCTCGGTCTCCTCGAAGAGTTCGACACGGTCATGGTCTATGCCGCAAAAGAACCGGAAGTGGAGACAAAAGGTCTTATTGAGGCGCTCCTTGCACGGGGAACGAAAGTAGTGGTTCCCATCATCCAGCGGGAGACCCGCACTCTCAGGCTCTCCTACCTCGAGGACCCGCAGGTGCTTCTCCCGAGTACCTTCAGTGTTCCGGAGCCCATCAGGCACGAAATCCCGGCAGAAGCCGGAGATATCGGTGCCGCAGTCATCCCCCTGATCGGCTTCGACGACCGCTGCCACCGGCTCGGGTACGGCGCGGGATACTATGACCGGTTTCTGGGCACGCACCCCCGGGTCCTGAGGATCGGAACCGGATTTGCCTGCCAGAGAGCAGACCGCATCCCCTCTGAAGCGCACGACATCACCATGCACCGCATCGTGACCGAACAGGGCATCACTCGTTGCGGGTGACCGGTAGTGCTCTTCCTTTTTCGTGCCGATTCGGCTGCTTCACGCACCTGAAAGCGCGCGCGTCCCTGCGGCAGTGTGAGGCTTTGCCTCGAAGTAAATTTTTTATACCGATCAACCCTTACTAGTGGTAAATATCGATTCATCGGTGATTGTTATGAACACGCCACAAGAATTCGAACTTACTGTCAAGGAAGCCGCACATGAAGACGCGGGGCGCGGTATCGCAAGGGTCAGCACCGATGTAATGCGGGCGCTCGGCCTCGTCAGCGGCGACGTGATCGAAATCAAGGGGAGAAAGAAGGCCGGAGCAATTGTCTGGCCGGGCTTGCCCCAGGACACCGGCAGATCAATCATCAGGATCGACGGGGTTATCAGGGGCAATGCCCAGACGGGCATCGACGACAAAGTCACCATCCGCAAGCTTGAAGCGGGATACGCGGATAAGGTCGTGATCCAGCCGACACAGCCCATCCGCCTGCAGGGCGGAGAGCAATATCTCGCACGGCTGCTTCAGGGAAGGCTGATCAGCGAAGGCCAGGCGCTCAGGGTCAATATTCTCGGAAATCCCCTCACGTTCGTCATATCCAAGGTCACACCCAAGGGCATTGCAGTCTTCGGCCCCAATACCTGGGTGGAGCTCAAAGAGACTCCTTATGAGCCGGAGGCAGGGGCGAGAAAAGAGATCACCGATGTCCACTACGAGGACATCGGAGGGCTGGGAAGAGAACTGGAGATGGTAAGGGAGATGATCGAACTCCCGCTCCGGCACCCCGAGCTTTTCGAACGCATCGGGATCGAACCGCCGAAAGGCGTGCTGCTCTACGGCCCCCCCGGCACCGGCAAGACGCTGATCGCAAAAGCGGTGGCAAACGAGGTGGACGCCCATTTCATCAACCTCTCCGGCCCGGAGATTATGAGCAAGTATTACGGGGAGAGCGAGGAGCGCCTGCGGGAGGTCTTCAACGAAGCGCAGGAAAACGCCCCGTCGATCATCTTCATCGATGAAATTGACTCCATCGCCCCGAAACGTGAAGAAACAAGGGGAGAGGTCGAGCGCCGCGTCGTCGCCCAGCTGCTCGCCCTGATGGATGGCTTGAAGACTCGGGGGCAGGTGATGGTTATCGCCGCCACCAACATCCCGGATGTCATCGATCCGGCACTACGACGGGGAGGGCGGTTCGACCGTGAGATCGAGATCGGCATTCCGGATACCAAAGGCCGGCTCGAGATCTTCCAGGTGCACACCAGGGGCGTGCCTCTCGACCTGGATCAGATCACGCTCACCGACAAGGACCGGCAGACACTCGGTGAGGAGGCCGGTGAAAAGCAGGAGGAAGAGCTGAAGAGGAAAAAATTCCTGGATCCCTACGCCAGCATGACCCACGGGTTTGTCGGTGCCGATATCGCCCTGCTCGTAAAAGAGGCGGCGATGCACGCACTCAGGAAAGTGCTCCCCACGGTCAAGATGGAGGAGGAGATACCGATACACGTGCTCGAGGAGCTGAAGGTGACCAGAGATGACTTCGATGAAGCGCTCAAGCACGTCGAACCGAGCGCGATGCGCGAGGTGCTCGTGGAGATCCCGGATGTCTCCTGGAGCGATATCGGCGGGCTCGAGGAGGTCAAGGAGGAACTCCTCGAGGCGGTGGAATGGCCCCTCAAGTACCCGGAGGTATTTGAGAGGATGGAGACCAGACCCCCGCGCGGCATTTTGCTCTTCGGCCCCCCCGGAACGGGAAAGACCCTGCTTGCAAAAGCTGTTGCCAACAAGGGCGGTATCAATTTCATCTCCGTGAAAGGCCCTGAACTCCTCTCCAAATGGGTGGGCGAGTCCGAGCGCGGCGTGCGGCAGATGTTTCGCAAAGCCCGGCAGGCAGCCCCGTCGATCATCTTCTTCGATGAACTTGATGCCCTCGTTCCCAAACGGGGGACGTATATGGGGTCTTCACATGTCACGGAGAGCGTGGTGAGCCAGATCCTCACAGAACTGGACGGGCTCGAGGAACTGCATAATGTGATGGTTCTGGGCGCCACCAACAGGCCTGATCTGCTTGACGAAGCACTGATGCGGCCGGGAAGGCTGGACCGCCTTATCTATGTGATTCCCCCCGACAGAGAAGGGAGAAAGAAGATTTTCGAGGTGTACCTTCGCCACGCGGAGACCATGCTCACCCAAGATATCAGCATCGACGAGCTCGCTGACCAGACCGAAGGCTACGTCGGCGCCGATATCGAGGCGCTCGTCCGGGAGGCAAAACTGGGCGCGATGCGCGAGTTTATCGGCATGATGGCGGACAAGACCGAGGAGGAGCGCCGGGATGCACTGCAAAATGTCCGCGTGACCCGCAACCACTTTGAAGAAGCGATGAAAAAGGTCAGGGGATCGCTTGATAGGGAGAGGACCGAGGAATACGAGCGCAAAGCGTGGGAGATCACCTACAATGCAGAGCAGCGCTCCGAGCTCGAAAAGGCTGTCGCCGCGATCAAGCGGGCGGAATTCGGTAGACCGGCAAAGGAAACGCAGCGCCAGCTTGCGGAAAAACTGAGGACTGCCGTCTACGCGAGAAGAAAGGACTTTGCCCAGATCCGCGATCTCACCGAACAGCTGGAGAAGGAACTCGAGAAGGTAAGCCTGAAGACGGTCCCCAAGGCGTATTAGATCGCCGATGTGCACGAACAAGGAGCCTGGCCCCGGTGGGCGCGAGGTGTCGGCGTGGACGGGCATCACCCCGCCCTTACCCCATCACCGCAAAGGGGAGCACCATCGGCTGCAACACCGCCGGGCACCTTCGCGTCATGGAGGAGGACGACATACGCACACGGTGTGCCGCGGGTCTCGTTTCCGTATACGGAAGCCGATAAGCAGCTCTCGCACCGCATGTGCAAACCCCCCTATACGTTTTTGTACCCGGCATACCCCTCTCCGCATGGTACTGCGGCAATTCCGCCATCCCGAACGGAGCCGGAAAGAGACAGAGTTATTAAGCAGGACTCATGATAGAACGCTGATTGAACAGCGCGAGTTGATGGTCATGATAACGCTTCACGAATATCTCGAAACATGTGCCTGTGCAGATGGTCTTGCATCGCTCATCGAATTGATCGCTGAACAGGCGGTCCCCATAAGGGATGCTTTTATCACTCACCAGTCCTATGCCACCTCGATTAACGTCTCGGGAGAGCAGCAGGCAGCGATGGATACATGGTCCGATGCGCACCTGACGGAGGTGTATCGCTACTCGGAGCTCGTAAAAGTGCTCGCTTCGGAAGAGCAAAATGAGATTATCAATTTCCCTGATGCCACGAGCAATTACGCCATCGTGATGGATCCGCTCGACGGGTCGTCGCTGATCCAGACAAACCTCGCCGTGGGCACCATCGTCGGCATATTCGACAACGGGAAGGTCATGCAGAAAGGGAGCAACCAGAAAGCAGCCCTCTACATGATCTATGGCCCGATGACCACCCTTACCCTGACGGTTGGCGAGGGGGTGGCAATCTTTGCCATGGACGAGCAGAAGGAGTATATCCTCCTCGACGGGGAGGTGAAGATGCCGGAAGGAAATCTCTACGCCAGCGGCGGCTTGAAAAAGGACTGGACGGACAAACATGCCAGGTTCATCGACACCGTCGAACATAAAGGCTTCAAACTCAGGTATTCCGGCTCATTTGTGGCGGATTTCCACCAGGTCCTGAAATACGGTGGATTTTACTGCTACCCTGCACTCGAGGGAAAACCGGAGGGGAAACTCAGGCTGCTCTTCGAGGCATACCCCATCGGCTTCATCGCCGCCCAGGCCGGCGGGGCAATCAGCGACGGAGGCCGGAGCCTGCTCGAGGTGGAGCCGACATCACTGCACCAGCGAACCCCCATCTACGTGGGGAGCAGAGGCGTCATTGAATTGATGGAAGGCATTCTCTCCGGATAACACAGTGATGACATGCCGGATGTAACCATCTCAGTGATCAAGGCCGAAGTCGGGGGGCTGGTGGGCAACTCTCGCGTGCATCCCGAACTCCTGGAGCAGGCCTCAAGGATGCTGAAAAACGCGGAGGGCGACCTGCTCATCGATTCGTTTGTTGCGCATGCGGGTGATGATCTCGAACTCATCATGACGCACAGAAACGGCATCGATGACCCAGAAATCCACGGACTTGCCTGGAGCGTGTTTCTTGAATGCACCGAGATCGCCAAAAAACTCCACCTCTTCGGAGCAGGCCGCGATATTCTCTCCGACGCATTCAGCGGCAACGTCAAAGACATGGGGCCGGGGTGTGCCGAGCTGGAATTTGAAGAACGGGAGAGCGAACCGATCCTCATCTTTATGGCGGATAAGGCCTGGGCGGGAGCATGGAACTACTATCTCTACAAAATGTTTGCGGATCCCTTCAATACGCCGGGATTGGTGATGGATCCCGCCATGACCGGCGGGTTTGCCTTCGAGGTGCACGACGTCGTCGATGCCCGGACCATCACCCTCTCCACGCCGTCCGAGAGCTATGCCCTCCTCGCCTATATTGGTGCACCGTCGCGCTACGTGGTGAGCAGGGTATGGCGCCGGGTTGAGGGACGGAACATCGCTGCCGCCTCGAGCAGCCAGCGCCCCGACCGCATCGGCGGCCAGCATGTCAGAAAGGACGACCCGGCCATGATTGTCCGGGCCCAGGACGGGTTTCCAGCAATCGGCGAACTTCTCGAGCCGTTCTCATCACCCGTGTTCGTTGCGGGATGGATGCGGGGAGCTCATCATGGCCCGCTCATGCCTGTCGGCCTGTACGATGCAAACTGTACGAGGTTTGACGGCCCTCCCAGAGTGGCCTGTCTGGGATTTCAGCTCGCAGGCGGCCGGCTCGTCGGCCCGGTGGACATGTTCGATGATCCCGGATTTGATCGCGTGCGTGCGCGTTGCAACGAGATGGCCGATGTTCTGCGGATGCACGGGCCATTTGAGCCGCATCGCCTCCCCCTTGCAGAACAGGAACACACAGCACTTCATCATGTCGAGGAGGAATTCAGGGACAGGTGGCAGCCCTTTCCCGAGTGAAATGCTGCGATTGTTGAACCCGGGAAATGCATCCCCGATTACTGGAGTACCCACGACGGCGGTAAAAGGTCGCTCGTGCGAAAGAAGCAAGCGATCCTCGCGGATGTGAACCGAAACCAGCGAAAATGGGGCGTTTGGCGGACGAGGGGAACCATTATGTAGATATGATCACTATATAAAGGAAGATGGTTAACAGCATCGTCTTGCCCATAAAGAAAGTCTTTGCGCTTGTTGATTCCAAAATTACCGTTGAAATCAAGGATGATGGCCGCAAACTCCAGGGACGTCTCGTCGCCGTGGATGAACATCTCAACATCCATATGGACCAGACGATCGAGTTTGCCGGCGACCAGCGCGGCAGAAATCTCGGGAACGTGGTAATACGCGGGAGCAATATACTGGCAATCGCACCGGCAGTCTGAGGTCCTATGCCAGATATCGTTGAGGAGGCATTCAAGGCTATCCAGTCCCACCCGGAAGGGGTGTTGCAAAGCGAGCTCTGGAAACTCCTTGATATCGATAGCCGGAAATGCTCACGGGTTGTGAAAAAACTTCTGGACGCAGACCTCATTGAGCGTCTCGAATACCGGGATGAAGGGATCAAAACCTACAAACTGCGTGCAAAAAAACGTTCTGTCGATCCATCGCTGCTCCTTGCCGGCGGGGACCTTATCCCCTGTATTGGCTGCGAGGAAGAATGCGAGCCGGAGGAATGCCCCAATCTTATGGACTGGATGTACCAGCTGGCGATCGAAGAGATCGGAGAATAATTATCTTTTTTTACATTTCGAAATCTTCATTGCGTACATTGCCAAGTACTTCCTGATTGCCAACCCCTGCGGTACGAGAATCAGGAACCACCAATACCGTCGCATCGCTTCTCCTCGTTGCGATCATGGTGGTCCTCGCCGTGCTCATACTCCTCCTCTTCAAACTCCCGGTTCTCGACTGGAGTGAGACCGAACCACCGGCGGTGTTCACGATCGTGAAGATATCACACTCTGACAGGCCTGAAGGCGTACCGCCCAACTACGACAGCCGCATTGTGCTCATGCATGCGGGAGACAAAGCATTCGAAAACGATCTCCTCTCCGCCGAGGTCTACATTGACGATAGGCTCCAGAACTGCCGGATCATAACTATGAACGGCCACCTGTTTATCAATACTTCCCACATCGGCGTGCAGACGCTGTCCGGAACCGGCTGCCAGACCGATCTCTGGCGCCCGGGGGAGAAGATCGCACTCGATCTTACCGATGGCACAATCCATCCCGGAGAGCGCGTGCGGGTGGACGTCATCTATAAACCGGAAAATGCGGCCATTTCCCGGGATTGCTGCACCGCATGACCGGAAAGGGGGATGTATGCAACCTGATTTTTTACGCGTAAGGCTGCGCCGCATGGAGCGGGGAAGATTTCACAATCCTGATGAGGGGGCGACACTTTTTCCTCTCCAAAACCAATATCCGGTGAATGCCCCTCTCCCTCACTCCCCACGGGGTACAGGCGGCCCTCAGAGCGCAGGCGTTGTTACGCGACCGCTGCATCAATCAGCGCACCCTTGCACCGGACGATATACGCTCCCTGGCAGGAGCGGATGCATCGTACACCGATTCCCTCGCCTGTGCCGCAGTGGTCGTAATGTCCTGCCCCGATCTCGAGATCATCGAACGCACCACCGCGGTGACAAAAACCCGTTTTCCCTATGTATCGGGGTTTTTTGCATTCAGGGAGGGTCCCGCACTTCTCAAGGCGTTTCATTCGCTGAACGGTCGACCCGATATCGCCATGCTAAACGGCCACGGGTATGCCCACCCCCGGAGAATCGGTCTCGCCAGCCATATCGGCGTGCTGCTCGACCTCCCCACCGTGGGGGTGGCAGGGCGTCCCATGCTCGGCACATATCATGAGCCGGATCCGCACCCGGGAGCGACAGAACCACTGATGCTCGAGGACGAGCAGATCGGGCTGGCGATGCGCACCCGTGCAGGAAGCAGGCCGATCATCATATCGTCGGGGCACCGGACAGACCTTCCCCTTGCCGTGGAGATCGTGCGTGCAACGCTCAGAGGCGACCGCATGCCCCTCCCCATTCAGGAGGCGCACCGGTGCGCAACTGCCCTCAGGTCAGCGGTCCTGCACATGCAGTGAGTGCGTCGTAATTGCACAGGGGAGCTCAGGCCGGGATCTCGCCCTTTGGTGCAGCTCATGGTATCGCCAGATGATGCGTCTGGTATTTTCGGAGACCCTGATGTCGCTTCCGGTGGGATAATAGGCGAGGTGATGTATCTCACTCATTGGCCGGGGCGTTCCCTTTGCCCTGATCAAAAACACCTTGGATTGAGAATAGGTGAACAGGTAGCGTACATCATATGCCCGAAGGCCGGTCTCCTCACGAAATTCCCGTATTGCCGCTTGAATGCTTGATTCGCCTTTTTTCGGCTTTCCTCCGGGGAGCCGAAAGTACCTTCCCGTGCTGCTTGCAAGCAAAATCCCCTTCTCCGTCTCAACGAGTGCAGACCCTCTCCGTTGATCATAGGCGCTCGGCAACGGTGTCACACCCCCCTTCGGCGTCGATGCGTCTTTCGAGGCACCCATCGGCAGAAAGGTTTGGGCGCTCCCGCACCGCTCCCACGGAAAAATATCCCCATGATATGCCCCGCCGGGGTGAACGCTCACTGTGGGATTAATACTGTCTGTCGAACCCATCGGAGATAGTCATCACTCCCCGCCGCTACCGGGACGGCGATGATTTCAGGAATGTCGTAGGGGTGCATTTCCCGGATTTTATCCTCCACCGCATCGAACAGATGCTCCACCGTTTTGATGATCAGGAGATCCTCGTCCTCACTCACCAGATCCCCCTCCCACCAGTACATAGAATGCACCACACACCGATTCACACAGGCAGCAAACCGTTCTTCGAGAAGAGCACGGGCGATACCGCCCGACACTGACGGAGGAGCGGTACAGAGGACAAGGATCAGCTCGTCAAGGGCATCGTGCATACGTCCCGTGTGGCGCAGAAAACCATATGAACGTTCCGTCGGTCCCCACAGACCACAAGATACATGCTCTTTGACGAAAAGGGAGAATGCAAGGGGAACATTCTCATGCGCATCGGGATCATGTCGGACACCCACGACAACCTGCCCCTCATCGGGCGGGCGGTGGATCGGATGAACGAGGAAGAGGTCGATCTTGTGCTGCATGCCGGGGACTTTGTATCCCCCTTTACGATACCGGCACTTTCCGGCCTGGACGCCTCCCTGATAGGGGTGTGGGGCAACAATGATGGAGATAAACCGCTTCTCACGCAAAAATGCAATGAGTATGAGCGGATCGAGATCAGGGGCATCTTTGCACGCGTTGAAGCGGATGGGCTGGTCATCGGGATGCTCCATGGTGATGAAAACGCGCTCTATCAGGCGCTTCTGGAGGGTTGCGGGTTTGACGTGCTCGTCCACGGCCATACGCACGCCGCAGAAATCAGGCGCCTCGGCTCGATCCTCACCATCAATCCGGGGGAGGTCTGCGGATACCTCACCGGCAACCCGACCGTGGCGCTCCTCGATACCGCCACACGGGAAGGCCGGATCCTCTCTATCTGACACAGGGAGAAGGCGGGGAAGCGTATTTATTTCTGTACGCCCGATGCTTGCTTATGCCCGCCTGCAAGGACTGCATGTATTTCCGGACCAATAGCAAAGGAATCGGGGAGTGTGAAATCAACGGACCGACAGCACCGGACCGGGATGCCCAGAGGTGCCCTTCACGGACCTTTCGCCCGAAAAGCTCCTGAATAATGCCAGCTTAATGCCCAGCTCAGGTGCAGCTGCGGCAGCAGGCCAAACCACTGCGCAGAAGTGCAATTCGAAACATTCAAACGTCATTGTGCAGAGTTCACAGCAGGAGAAGCCGACGCATGCCATGCGAGCACTGCAAATCTGAAATCGCCAATGGGGCAACCCATTGCCAGTTTTGCGGCGAGGCACTCTATCGCACGAAACAAAAGGAGAAGATGGTGTACTACATCCTCATCGCGATCATCCTTGCCATGCTCCTGATCTTTTTCCTCTCGATGAGGGATCTCCCCATCTTCTGACCTCCCGGCACAATGCCTATGGAGGTGGTATGAGGCGCATGGGTTCGGCCCCTGGAGAGCCGGGGGCCCAGGCATCTGCATTCCTTTATAATCTTGCATACCTATTTATCCGGCGGATCCCGAGCTTAATCCACATATGCAGGTGAACCTCAAACGGTACGGCCTCTACCTTCTTCGCTGGCAGCTGAGCACCCCGATCCTTGCGGGGGTCGGTATCCTCCTTGTCTCCATGGGCCAGGTGGTTTCGGCGGTCATCGCCAATCTCATCGGGGGGTTGATCTTTTTCTGGGTTGACCGCTTTATTTTCACCTCGGAGGCGCTTGCCGCCCAGTGGGAGGTGAAAGACAATGTGGTGTGCGTGGATTGCGGACGGGTCAGCAGGGGCTATCGCCTCGTCAGGACAAAAAACTACGACAAAAGCGGGGAAAAAAAGCCCGAATTCAGGTGCGAAGAGTGCTCGATCGCAAAATCGCGCGAGCTGAAACAGAGAGGCATCGATCATTGAACGTCATAAGTACCGAACGATTCATTCTTTTCCAGAGGAGGAACACGCTAGGCCCTCACCACACTGCATCATCGCACGGGCCATCAGCCGCGCAATACGGAGAGGCTCCGGAATTTTTCCGGCTGCGGTAAAATCGTTGCAGAGACGCGCTGCTTCCTCGTCCTCGATCCCCCATCCCCGGATATAGATGTGATGCCCGGTGTGCAGGGAAATCTCCATACGCATCCCAAGGCGCCGGTAAGCTTCTATCCGTTCCTCGTCACCCGGAAAATGATGGGCAATATCCTGTTCGATCCCCTCTGACGCTTCATACGTCACGGCGATAACGGGCAAACCGGTCCGTTCGAGAATCGCTTTCGGGTCGACGATATTGAACCATGCGATGACGCATCCGCTGATCATGATGCAATTGATATCGCTCCGCCCGAGGTGTCCCACCATCCTCAGCACGGCATCTGTCGCATCCATGCCGCCCACCGCGATCCTTTCGAACACCGCCCCGTCGATTATGCGGTCCTTGCGCATCACGATGCCGCACAACGTTGAATACTCTCTTCCAGAAAAGCTTTCAGCGATTCCAAGCACCCTCAGCCCTTTTTTGGCAATGTGCATGAAAGCACTTATGACGATGAATTTTAAATAGTATACCCAATGGGAATCATCAAGGATGATGTCTGCATCTTCATCCCCACGCTCAACGAGGCCCCGACCATCGGATCATTGATTCGAACGTTTCGGGAACGAGGATACCGGCATATCCTGGTCATGGACGGACACAGTTCGGACGGAACCGTGGATATTGCCAGAAAAGAGGGAGCGAGGGTTGAGATCCAGACAGGGCTGGGGAAGGGGAACGCAATTATCGAGGCCATCGATCTTATCGAGCATCCATATGTGCTCATGCTCGACGGCGACGGGACCTACGCACCGGAGGAGGCAGAAATCATGCTCCAGCCCCTCTTCGAGGGCGCGGATCATGTCATCGGCAACCGCCTCGAGAACCCCGATGCAGGGGCATTGACCGGGCTGAATCGCTTTGGCAATGAAGTGATCAACTACCTCTTTAAAATGGCTCACGGGGCCTATCTCTATGATATTCTCTCAGGGTATCGTGCATTCACCCGCACCTCCGCACAGATGCTGCACCTCAAAGAGAGCGGGTTTGAGATAGAAACGGAGATGGCAGCAGAGGCTGTGCGGCACAACCAGAATATTGCCGTCGTCCCGGTCCAGTACCGCCAGCGCCCCGGGACCGAGACAAAATTGAGACCCTTGAAAGACGGGACGAAAATTGTAACGACCGTATACCGCATGGCAAAAATGAGCAATCCTCTCTTTTATTTTGGCCTGATAGGACTGTTTTTGATCGCCATTGGCGGTATCCTGGGCATGTACGTGACCTACGAGTGGATCCTCAGAATAGAGCACATCCCTCTCACCATCCTCACCGTGCTGCTTCTTGTACTCGGATTCAACATCTTCATGTTCGGGGTGATCAGCGACATGATCCTCACCTTCCATCGCGAGGTGATGCGGGAGATTTATCGCGCAAAACCGCCGAATTCACCCAAATAATACAATATTTTACAGGCATGTTCCACTGCCGAAGTGAGGAGGAGCGCCTCGCGCAGTGTTTTTCCAAACGCAAAGGTGCCGTGGCCTCGGGCAATTACCACGGGTGAAGAGGAGATGCCCTCCGCAACCGCATGCGCAAGCTTCTTTGTTCCCGGTGGCCCTTCCACCACGGGAACAAGGGGGCAGAGTATGGATCCCTCGCTGTCCAGCGGTTCGATCCGGTCGAACACAAACGATGCCGCCACGGAAAAGGGAGGATGGGCATGCACACAGGCCATATGGGAAGATGCGCCATATACCTCCAGATGCACACGGTATTCGCTGGACGCCCTATCCGGCACTGGACCACCGATGGGCACGAATACAGGATCGCCTGCTTCATCGAGAAATGAACCGCCTGAGGTGATGTACATGCCGTTCTCCACACGCACACTCAGGTTTCCGAAATTGCCGGAAACAAGACCCTCTCTTACGAGACGAAGGCCGATATCACTGAATTCTGACTGTAGCATCTGACTCACCGTATCTCAGCCCGGCTATGTACAAAGGGGAGCTGCTCATCCGCAAACTCCGGTCCTGCCCGCGCGCATTCGCACCGGCTATACAAACCGGATTCCCACATCCTTCATCTGGTTGAACCTGGCGAGGTTGAGAAGGAGAGGCGTGATGCTCTCCACGATCGACGACATCCTGAGCGGTCCTGCATCAAATGCACGGAGATTCGAAATGGTGTTGATCAGCTGCATCACCTCAGCCTTCGCACGATCGTCATCACCGCACACGGCCACCGAATAATCGAGTGCGTCAGCCAGATCCTTCCAGCGGTTCGCGGCAATGTTGTTGAACGCAGTGACAACCTTTGCACTCTGTGGCAGCAGCCGGGCGATGCGCTGCGCGGCGGATCCCTCATCGGGCGGCGCGTAATAAAAACTATCCGATTTCTCGATGGGATTCACCGGAGAAACAACGATTTTGTCCTCAAACCCGGTAAGTTCCTGCAATGTGCTCTCCACAAACCGGTAGGGTATCGCAAGGACGATGATATCCCCTTCATCCACTGTATCCTGATTGCACAGCCCGATGCAGTGGCCTTTCAAACCTTGATCACGTAAGCATGCGACAGTGCCCTCACTCACCGAACAGGCCTTCTCCACATCCCTCGAACCGATAATGACCTCATGATAAGGAGCGAGGCGGAGCGCCATTCCCTCACCGATGCCGCCAGTACCCCCGACAATGCCGATTTTCATGTTTCCACCAGCGGAGAGAGGATGGCCTCCAGTTCATTGGCATGGGTTATCCCTTCGAGCGTCCTGACGATCTGGCCATCCTTTTCCACGACGAGTGTCGGAACAACCCGCACACCGTATTTCACGGCCTCTTCCATATTCTGGTCGACATCAATCATGCGAATCTCGATTGTATCTCCCATACGTTCTTTCAGCTCATCGAGGATGGGTTTCTGACGCTTGCACGGCCCACACCACTCCGCAGAAAAATCTATCAATACAGGTTTTGCCATGGCACAATCCCTTCACTGAAGTCGCAGAAAAGATAAATAAATATTGTTATCAGGATTATCTGGACAGAAGGGCCATGATTACCTTTCCGTACGCGGGCCGGGTGATGAACACGCCGATCAGTACACCAAGTATGGTCACGATGGCAAACCCGCGAAGGGAGGAGAGATCCATCAGGGCGAGCGGGAGCATGGCGATGACCGTCGTCGATGCCGCCACCACGATGATCCCGAGCGCACGGAGAAGGCGCTTCTGGTAGAGATTGGGCGAGGGAATTCCGCCTTCATGGAGCACCTCATCGGTGATGATCACAAGCTGGTCGATGCCTGTTCCGAGGACGGCGATAATCCCGGCGATGGCGGCGAGATCCAGCTGCTGGATGAAACGGGCAATGCCGAGAAGGATGACGATTTCCGCAATATTGGTCCCGATCATCGGCAGCACAATCAGCGGCTCCCTGTACCGGTAGTAGACCACCACACCCACCGCGAGCAGGGCGATGATTCCGGCAAGAATACTCATCGTCTTGAAGTGCTCTCCCAGCGCTGCGGGAACATAACCGGAGCCCGCGATGAAGACATCGACGGGGAGCGCGCCGGCACGCAGGTGGATTTCCAGGTTTTTCGCCTCTTTCAGCCCCTCATCACCGACCCCCGTCGATGCGCTGAGCGACCGCACCGTCGACACCCGGAGATCACCGGCAAGGTTGGGGGAGAGTGGTGCACTGTACACGATGTTGTCGTCAAGAAGCATGACGAGCTCGTGCGCTTCAGGATTGTCCACCGCTCCATAGGTCAATGCCGCATTTCTGAACGCCTGAGCCCCCTCATCGTTCAGGGTGAAGCCCACCCCCCAGAGATTGCTTCCTGGTCCCCTGCTCGGCGTGGAGACACTGGTAATGGCATCGCCGAAGAGCACGTGTTCGGTGGCATTCCCGGTCGTCTGGATACGAATTTCGAACTTGCCCTGCGTCCCCACAATATCCTGAGCCGTGGCGATATCTGCACCGGCAAGTTCGATCCTGATGTACTTGGTGACCCCGGACATGCCGCTCAGGGTATTCACCTTGGCATCGCGCGTCCCCAGACTGTTGATCTTGTCCTCGAGGATACGCTTGATATCATCGGCGGTCGATTCTGAGACACCCCGTTCGTAGGCGACCACCGTGCCGCCCGCCTCTTCGAAGGCGGCCTCAAGCTCCTCCTGGGTATAGAATTTTCGTATCTCCAGGCGGTCTTCATCGACGAGGAGAACTTCCGCATCAAGGCGCTCGCCGAGATCCGCGGCGAACGAGGATGCATCACGGTCCGTATCGAAACGGACCACCTCTGAGTTGAATCCCAGCTGGATCCATGCACCGCCCTCGAGATCGAGCCCCAGCTGCAGGTTGCCGGTCACCCCCTGGTCAAAGGAGAGCGGCACAAAATAAATGCTGATCAGGGAGAAGGCTACAAGGACGGTCATCAGGACGACACGCCAGTCCGAAAAAACCGCCCTCAGCGTACTGTTGCTCATTTCACACCTCCCTTCGAGGCTGTCAGGTACCACTTCAGCAGGCCGGAATTGAGCATCCAGGTATTCATGAGGTCGACGACCAGCCCGATTAGAAGGACCACCGATATATCCCTGATGATGATGATCTGCCCGAGGCTCGAGACCACAAACATCGCCGCCACGGCGGTAAGTGTGGTGGTGGTCATGATTACCCCTGTCCTGAAGGCGCCCTCCAGTTTTTCATCCAGTTTTCCCTTTCGTTTCAGGAGTTTCGAGGTGAGCAGGATATCGCTGTCCACCGAATAGCCTATCAGCATGAGAAGGGCGGCGGTGGTGCCCAGTGTGAGGGAGATGCCGAGTACGTTCATGAATGCCGCAGTAATTACGATATCCGAGAATGCAGAGAGCACGACGGCGATGGAGGGGATTACCGTCCTGAATGCAACAAATACTACCACAGACATCCCGGCAAACGAAAAAAGAAGAGCGAGGAGTGCCTGTGACTGGAGCGTTTTGCCGAATGTTTCGCCGATCTGATCAATTCCTGCATCGGGGTATCGCTCCTCTATTCTGGCCGTCAATGCCCTGAACTGCTCTTCGTCGAGCTGTTCAAAAACCATGTATTTTCCGTCGTTTATACTTTCCCCAACACTGCGAAGTGGGAACCCGGCAAAATATTCTTCAAGCACCTCTTTGCTGTCCGGGGTAAATACCGTTACCCCGACACCTCCGGCAAAATCGATCCCCGGGTCGACCGGCAACCCGGTGGTGAGGGTGTTGAACGAGAGAAATATGAGAGATAACCCCAGGAGCACAAGGGGGAGCGCAACCATGTGCGCGGGGGGATATTTACTGATATCGTAGGTGAAAAATCCCATGTACTAATGGTGCACCTACACCAGTTTAAATGATCGGTAACCGCAGGGTAAAAATGGCGGAAATTGGCTTAAATGACATGAATTCCCCAAAGCGCAGATTATATACGCAGCCATGCACCGCATAATGCGCAAGTGCCTTCGTTCCGCGAGCCGATGCGGCCCCGCAGATGCAAACCGGAGGCTTTTTTAACCGCTTTCTTCAGCAAACGGCTTAAAACAGTTTTTTTGGGGAATAAATGAAAAAATATAAATAAAATTCTACGAAACACCGACATATGAGATCGCCGGCAGATCTGAAAAAAGAGATCGAATCCCGTCTGAAAAAATATCTCTCCAGGGATAAGACCGGCATTCGGCATGAGCTGCTGAAGTTATTTTTGGAAATAAAATCTCTGAGGGTGGCCGATATCTATGAAAATTTAAAGGAGCGATATACTACCAGCTACCATTCGATCGCATCGATGGTGGGTATCATCGCCTCAAAAATCGGAATATTACATGTCAGAAAAGACAAGGACAATGTCAATACACAATATGAGCTGAAGGAGCAGTACAAAGACATCGTCACCAAACTCGTCGATCCTGCGTGAACAGTCCTGAACAAAAATTCTTTTTTACTTTCCTTTTCAATTAATTCACAGCAATGCATACCTACCGCGGACATAAGTCCCCGCCGCACACCGTCTCCATCGATGACGAGGTCAGGTCGTACATTCTCGAGAGGAAATGTGATTTCCGTGTATGTACCTCCTGCGGAGGCCCGATTCTCCTTCCCACCACAATAAAACCGCCGAAATCAACAGATACCGAAATATATATTGATGATCGCACCATCTATGTCTCGATATACCAGGCACGGTTCCTGGATCGAATTCACGCAGATATGATCCCCCATTTCTGCATGTATTAGGTGGGTCGACATTCTATGCCGTTTACTGAACTGGAACACACGGCTGATATCCTTGTCCGGGTGAGCGCATCAAGCCTCGAGCATCTCTTTGCCGAATCAGCAAACGCGATGTTTTCCTTTATGCACGAGCAAAGGGAGGGGAGATCTGTCATGCGCAAACTCTCGCTGGAAGCTGCGGACATGGATGCGCTCCTTCATGATTTTCTCTCAGAACTACTTTTTGTGGCCGAAGTCGACAACCTTGTGTTTTCTGACATTGAGGTCTCTATCTCGGGACCGACACTTCAGGCGACGGTATACGGAGAGCCATTTGATCCGGAGGTTCATGCGGGAGGCACTGAGATCAAGGGAATATCTTATTATGGCCTTCAGATAAGGGAAGAGCAGGACCACCATTTTGTAGTGGAAGTCCTTTTTGATGTGTGAGGTGAGGTGCGGATGCTGGAGGATTTGAGAAAACTGGGCGGTGTTGAATGGGAAATTCCCATCGGCTACACACCGCATATGAAAGTGCCGGGGAAATTTTTCCTCTCGGATCGCCTTGCGGCCGAGGTCGATGAGGGGGCGATCCAGCAGCTGGCAAACGTTGCCACAATGCCTGGTATCGTGAAATACGCGCTCGCAATGCCGGATATCCACTGGGGATACGGGTTTCCCATCGGTGGTGTTGCGGCCTTTTCCCTCGACAACGGGGTGATTTCCCCCGGCGGAGTGGGATTTGACATCAATTGCGGGGTCAGACTGGTCACGACCCCGATTCGGGAAGAGGACTTCGACAATCGCAGGGAGTTGATCGAACGCCTCTTTCGGGCAGTTCCGACTGGGGTCGGTGCACGGACTCCGCATAAACTCTCCCGCTCCGAACTGGAGAAGGTGCTGATCGAAGGCGCATCATGGGTCGTGGAGCATGGATACGGCATGCAGGAGGACCTTGTGCACTGCGAGCAGGGCGGGAGGATGGAGGAGGCAGATGCCGCTCACGTCAGCGAGAAAGCGATACAGCGCGGGATACCCCAGTGCGGAACACTCGGTTCGGGCAACCATTTTCTGGAGATTCAGGCGGCGCGGGAGATCCTTGACGTTGAGGCGGCAGAAACCTTCGGCATTGCTGAGGGGCAGATCTGCATGATGATCCATTGCGGATCGCGCGGTCTCGGCCACCAGGTCTGCACCGATCATCTCAAGACGCTTGAGTCGTCGACGAAAAAGTATCAGATCGATCTTCCCGATCGCCAGCTTGCCTGCGCCCCGCTACAGAGCAAGGAGGGAGAGGCATATTTTGCCGCGATGGCTGCAGCCGCGAACTATGCATGGGCAAATCGGCAGATGATCATGCACAACGCACGCAACGTGTTCACCGAGCTCTACGGGATTGACTACGAGGAGATGAAACTCATTTACGATGTCGCCCATAATGTTGCCAAATTCGAAGAACACCTCGTCGATGAAAAACGGGTGGAGCTCTGCGTGCACCGGAAGGGAGCGACCCGCGCATTCGGGCCGGATCGGCCGGAGGTGCCCCGGGAGTTCCGCGCAACCGGACAGCCGGTGATCATCCCGGGGAGTATGGGCACCTCGTCATATCTTCTCAAGGGCACCCGGACTGCGATGGAGAAGAGCTTCGGGAGCACCTGCCATGGTGCGGGACGCGTGCTCAGCAGAACCAGGGCGAAAAAACAGTTCAAGGGAGCGACGTTGAAAAAGGAGCTCTCTGAAAAGCATATTATAATCAGGGCGGCCAGTAACGCCGTGATCGCGGAGGAAGCCCCCGGGGCCTACAAACCGAGCGACGAGGTCGTGCGGGTTGTCGATGAGGCCGGGCTGTCGAGGGTGGTCGCGCGGCTTGAGCCGCTTGGAGTGATCAAGGGATGAAACGAAAAGCAGGACTGGCATGGGATTGCGAGCTCACCTTCAACCGTTACATCGAAGACTGCGGTGTGCAGTGCGAAACGGTGACCCCCCACATGATCGCGGCACCGTTCTATCGGGGACGGTATGTGGGCATGGTCATTCCGACAGGATTCGGGAATCCCAACTATTCGGGGCTTCTTCCCGCATTGAACGCGTCTGCATCACGGATCAAATCGTTTGTGGAACACGGCGGCAATCTTTTGGTCTGCGGCGCCATGAGCAGCAGGCCGGGGACTTATGACTGGCTTCCCATCGATGTCGAGTATTCCCACGAATACTTCACTGCACGGGTGGACGTCAACCGCGAAAGCCCCTTTGCATTAATACTGGAGGATTTTGACTGCAATGCAGTGGAATGCGACGGTTTCTTCACTCGCTATGAGGGCGCCCCCGTCGCCACCTCGGACGAGGGAAGAACGCTCATGTTCGGCGAACAGGTGGGCAGGGGTACGATCGTTGTAACATCGGTGCACGAATATCCTTCACGCTCATTTCTCAGGGCTTTCTGTTCGCATGATAAGGAAACCTTATTTTAGATTGAAAAATCACTGAAACTGTGAGGCATGTCAGATGGAAGGGCATATCATCTCGGCAAGTTCAAAAGCAGAGGACCTTTTTTCGGTGTGCATGGCGCTCCATGAGCTTTTGAATAAATTGCCGGTCACCGCCCGATCGAGGGATTATCCGGGCCTCAGGATCGAAGACGGAAACGTGGTCGATACCGAATACTCGGGCCCGATCCTCGAACAGGTGATTGCCGAAAATACTGTTATCAAAACGACGCCACAATCAGGAACCTACAGGGGCATACCTGTCGTTGTCGCGCCCCTGCGCACACGCGAGGGAGAGGCGTTCGGAGCCATCGGAGTTGTGGATATCACCGGCATCTTTGACCTGGCAACCCTCATGGAGCACCAGTCAGAGATACTCAAACAGGTGTGCGGGAAGGATCCGTGCCCCCTTCCCAAAGAAAGAATCAGTTCGAAAAGGTAATCGCCATGAACGAAGCGGCGTTTAAGGTACTCAGTATTCTTGACCGGACAGATGGGCCGATTTCAGGTGAAACAATGAGCGCCCAGCTCGGGGTCACGCGATCGGCGATCTGGAAACACATCAATGAACTGCGTGAAATGGGATATTCCATCTCCTCATCTCGCGCCGAAGGATACGAGCTTGTGGAGCGGACAAACAGGATACTCCCTTACGAGGTGCGCCGGTATCTCAAAACAAAGTTCATCGGCAGGGACATGCGGTACTACCACACGCTCGCTTCCACGACGTGGTTTGGGAAAGACCTCTTCAATGGGGCTGATGACATTGCTGCGTTCCACGGAACAGTGATCATCGCCGAAGAGCAGACAGGGGGGGTAGGAAGGCTCGGCAGGTCGTGGGTCTCCCCGACCGGCGGCATCTGGACCACCGTCATGCTCAATCCCGACATCCCCCTCGAGCATCTGCACATGATCACCATGGTGGGATCCATCGCGGTTGCCAGAGCCCTTCGGAAGGAATATGATCTCGGCGCATTGATCAAATGGCCGAATGACATCTACATCGGCGATAAAAAGGTGTCCGGGCTCCTCCTCGAGCTCTCCGCAGAAGCGGACACCGTCCACTACTGCCTGCTCGGCATCGGGATCGATGCCAATGTTTTGCTGGAGGAGATGCCTCCTGCGCTTCGCGGGACCATCACCTCGATTTCCAGCGAACTGGGATATGAGATCAACCGCCCAAAGCTGCTCGCCCGGGTATTAAAGGAATTCGAACAGCGATATCTCCTGCTTGAGAGCGAGGAGTACGAGACGATCATCAGGGAATGGAAGAGCCTCTCCCTCACGCTCGATCACCGCGTGCACGTGAAAACGCTCCGCAAGAGCTTCGACGGCGAGGCCATCGACATCGACGAGCACGGCGCCCTCATCCTTCGCAAGGACAACGGGAAGATCGAGCGGGTCATCGCCGGCGACTGTTTCCATATCTGACAGGTGCGTAATCCCGCACCCGGCTTCTTTTTTTCTGAACATTTTCCGGTGATGGCCGGGCCCTATTCGCCACCAGAACTCCCCTCACATTTACGTTCCCCTCGATATCAGGATGCGGGAGAGATCACCAGTGGAAACATGTATTATGTCAACCATCCAAAAAATATGGGTTGACATGTATGGTGATGCGCAGCGCAGTCTCCTCATTTCCCGGTCCGCGCAACAGATCGCCCTGATTGCGATCGGTTCGTGGTTCTCGATTACCATCCCGTTTCTCCCGGTGCCCTTCACGCTGCAGACGCTGTTTGTGCTGCTCTCGGGCGCGGTCCTGAAGCGGTACGCGTTCATACCTGTCGGGCTCTACATTCTGCTGGGCATCCTCGGCCTCCCCCTCTTTCACCACGGCCTCGCCGGTCCCGGGGTGCTGCTCGGTCCTACGGGGGGATATATTATCGGATTCCTCGGCGCCGCGGCGGTGGTGGGAATTGCCTACGAACAGGCATCACCAATCCTGCGGGGCGCGGGGATGGCATGCGGGGCATTGACGATTCTTATTGCAGGATCGCTCTGGCTCGCCGTGTCATCACCCGGGCTGACCCTCCTCGGGGCCTTTATGGTGGGATTCGTTCCCTTTCTCGCAGGTGATGCACTGAAGGCGGCGGCAGCCTATATCATTGCAGGACGGTTGGAATGATCGAGCTGGAAGGCATCCACCACCACATCCTCGCCATACCGCACCTTTCCCTCGAAGAGGGGAAGACCGCAGTGATCGGCGCAAACGGAAGCGGAAAGACCACATTGCTCGAGCTCTGTGCGGGGATGAACCTCCCGCACCGCGGATGCATCCTCATCGACGGGGCCGGACCCCGTTCCTGTGAGGTGGGATGGGTCTGCGAATTTCCGGACAGGAATCTCCTCTTCGAGCGTGTGGTCGATGAAATTGCCTCACCCCTCCGGTTCAATTTCGTGGAGGAATCGATCATCGGGGAGAGGGTTGCTCTCATCTCGGAACAGCTTGCCATCTCCCACCTGCTCGGCAGCCGCACGCACGACCTCTCGGGCGGGGAAAAGGCACTGGTCTCACTGGCAACTGCCTCGATAATGAACCCGCATGTGCTGGTTATCGATGAAGCGGACTCACACCTCGATGCGGGGGCGGCAGCACGGATGTACGACCTCGTGGACCGGGTAGGGGCCCCCTATATGCTGTACTGCACCCAGGACATGCAGAGGGCTGCCGCCGCAGACCGCGTGCTCTTTCTCAAAGAGGGCGGGGTTGAGGCATACGGGCCCCCGGACTCCGTCTTTTCGGCGCTGCGGGACACATGCTTTTACCCACCCCTCTGGAGGCTGGATCAATGCGGGTGACGCTTTCCGGCATCCGGTTCTCGAGAGGTGACTGGCAGCTTCGGGCCGATGCCGGATTCAGCCGGGGAACTCATTTTATTGCCGGCGCGGTGGGGAGCGGAAAATCGACGCTGGCACTGATCATGGCAGGACTCATTACCCCCGACGAGGGGTGCGTGCAACGGGACGGTATCGATGCAACGATGCTTTCGCTTCAGTTTCCCGAGGCCCATGTCACCGGTGCAACGCTTGAAGACGAGGTGCGTTCATGGGGAGTTGACCCGGCACAGGTGCTCGCCGAAACAGGTCTTGCCGAAAAAGCCGGCACTCCGCCCCTCAGGTTGAGCAGGGGGGAACTGAAACGGCTGGAGCTTGCCTGCGTCCTGGCGCGGGAGAGCGATCTCCTCATTCTCGACGAACCACTCGGTTCGCTCGATTGCGTCCAGAAGCGCAGACTGTGTGAACGCCTGAGAGACCGCACCACCGGAATCACCATCATATTCTCCCACGAGCAGCACATACTGCCCGCTGTTGACGCCATCTGGGAGATGAGGGATGGGGTGCTCGTCAACCATGGCAGCGTCCCTCAAGCACTGAAGGCATGGGGCGATTCCGCCCCGCCCCATATCAGGTGGGCGATCGCGCGGGGAATTCTCCCGGCGAATATGCGCATGAAGGATGTACGGGAGGCTGCATGCAGGACGTGCGACTGAGGCTGGCAACCGCCGCATGCCTTTCCGCTGCGTCGTATATCAGCGTGTTCGGCGCGTTCTTCGCGATCCTGTGGTGGCTGCTCTTTACCGAACGGGAGAAGACGCTTCCCGGCAAGGGGGTGCTGGCGTCGTTTCTGGCAATGATTCTCGCAATCGCCAGCGTGAACCAGTTCCATGGCGGAGACGGGCTCTCATACGCCGTACGCATGGTGCCCATCATCCTGCTCGCAGGATGGCTCTACTATGAGCGAATGCCGGGCGAACTGCTCCATGCGGGAGTGTGGCTCTTTGGCCCGAAGAACGGATTCGATCTCGGGCTCATTGCCGAGATGGGCATCCAGGCAATGGGGACCATCCGCGACGAGCTCGATCGCATGCGGCGGGCAATGGTGCTGAAAGGGCTCCCGTGGGGTGTGACGACCATGCTCCCCGTCGGCCAGAATCTCCTGCATATGCAGGTTTCACGATCCGCAGAACAGGCCAATATTCTTGCTTCCCGGGGATACCGGAGGGGGGGAAGCCTTGATGCGGCATTCAAAACATCCACATGGGATAGTTTCACATTTTTTATCGCTTTTTTGGGCTTTTTACTGGTAATAGCCAGATTGGAGAAATTTTTATAGTTATACGATTAAAATTTGAAAGGCTTTGTACTCTTATTTCCTCAGCCCTGAAGGTGTATTCATGACCAGCAGTAATCCCGTCAAAATAACAGATACCACGCTGAGGGATGCGCATCAATCGCTTATCGCCACGCGCATGAAAACAGAGGACATGATTCCCCTGGCTAGGGCAATCGATACCATAGGGTTTTTTTCTGTCGAGGCATGGGGCGGGGCAACATTTGACAGCTGCATACGATATCTCAATGATGACCCGTGGGACAGGCTTCGTGATCTGAAACGCGAACTCACCCGCACCCCCATCCAGATGCTGCTCCGGGGGCAGAATCTCGTCGGCTACCGCCACTACCCCGACGATGTCGTCGAGCGGTTTGTCGTGGCCGCCGGACACAACGGGGTGGACATCTTCCGCGTCTTCGATGCCCTCAACGATATCAGGAACATGACGCATGCCATGAAGGTGGTCAATGATATCGGGGCGCATCTCCAGGGAACCATCTGTTACACCACCAGTCCTGTGCATTCCACGGAGGTGTTCATCGAGATGGCCCGTGAACTCTATGCAAAGGACTGCGATTCCATCTGCATCAAGGATATGGCCGGGCTGATCATGCCTGAGGCGGCGCGGGAACTGATATGCGGAATCAAACAGGAGATGGACATTCTCGTCGACCTGCACAGCCATTCCACGAGCGGTGTCTCACCCATGAGCTACCAGGCGGCGATTGAAGCGGGCGTGGACATCCTGGACACGGCGATGTCGCCGTTCGCCATGGGAACCTCGCAGCCCCCCACGGAAAGCATCATCGCAAGCCTCAGGGGAACGGCAAGGGATACGGGAATCGATCTCGACCCGCTGCGCGAGGTGCGCAACATCTGCTTAAACCTCCGGGAAAAATACGGCGCCATTCTCGATCCCATCTCCGAGCGCGTGGATTCAGATGTGCTTGTCTACCAGCTCCCGGGCGGCATGATCTCGAATCTGGTCTCGCAGTTGAAAGAGCAGGACGCCCTCGATAAAAGGGAGGAGGTGCTCAGGGAAATTCCCCGCGTCAGGGAGGATCTCGGCTATCCCCCCCTCGTCACCCCCACCAGCCAGATCGTGGGGACCCAGGCCGTCCTCAACGTGCTCGTCGAGGGTGAACGCTACAAAAACGTCACCAAAGAGGTCAAAGATTACGTGCGGGGTCTCTACGGACGCCCCCCTGACAGGATCTCTGACAGTATCGTCACCCTGATTATCGGTGATGAGAAGCCCTACACAGGGCGTCCCGCAGATCTGCTGGAACCCCTGTACGACAAGATGAAGGCGCAGGCAGAAAATGCGGGACTCGTCAGAAAGGAAGAAGATGTCCTCACCTACATCCTCTATCCCGCAATCGCACCGTCCTTCTTGAAGGGCGAGCGAAAACCAGAGGAAATTCCGAAAAAAGAGCCCGTCAAAGCAGCTTCCGGAGAGATCCCCGGTTCGATGGAGGTCGAGGTCGACGGGGAGGTCTTTTCGGTGCGGATTCTCTCGGTGGAGGGAAGCGCGGTCACTACGGCGGTGGAGCCTTCGAAAATCCCCCGTGTGGACATCGAAGGCGGCATCAAGAGCAATATGCAGGGGATGGTGCTGAATGTTGCGGTCAGGCGCGGCGCAGAGGTAAAGAAGGGTGACACACTGGTTGTGCTCGAGGCGATGAAGATGGAAAACCCCATCCACAGTCCCCGCGACGGCAAAGTGGCGGAAATATTTGTCGATACAGGCGACGTGGTGCAGCCGGGAGACGTGCTTCTGGTGATTGAATGAGCTATTTCGATAAAGTCCTCATCGCAAACCGTGGTGAGATCGCCATACGGGTGATGCGTGCGTGCCGGGAGCTGGGCATCGAGACGGTGGCCATCTATTCCGCCCCCGATAAAAACGCACTTCACGTCAAGTATGCGGATGAGGCGTTCTGTGTCGGCGAAGCGCATCCCTCCAAGAGCTACCTCAATATGGACCGCATCATGGACATCGCCCGGAAATCCGAGGCGGAAGCGGTGCATCCCGGCTATGGATTTCTCGCGGAAAATTACCATTTCGCGCAGCGGTGCGACCAAGAGGGGATTGTCTTTATCGGCCCTTCATGGAGGACCATCGAGAAGATGGGCTCAAAACTGGGCAGCAAGCACATGATGGAGCAGGCCGGCGTACCGGTGCTCCCCTATACCCCGGAGGGCATCACCTCCATCGATGACGCCAAGCGCATTGCGGCAGAGATCGGCTACCCGGTTATCGTGAAGGCGAGCTCGGGCGGCGGCGGCATCGGCATGCAGATCGTGGAGGACGAGCCGTCCCTGCAGGAAGCCATCGAGAAGGGCATGCGGATTGCCGCGTCTGCGTTCGGGGATGCCACCGTCTTCATCGAAAAGTACCTGGTAAAACCCCGCCATATCGAGTTCCAGGTTCTCGCCGACACCCACGGCAACCGCGTCCACCTCTATGATCGGGAGTGCTCGATCCAGCGCCGACACCAGAAACTGGTGGAAGAGGCACCCTGCCCGATCATGACGACGGAATTGCGGGAGCGGATGGCTGAGTCCGCCCTCACGGTGGCGCGGGTTTCCGATTACACCAACGCCGGCACCGTGGAATTTCTCTACGTGGATGGCAACTACTACTTCATGGAGATGAACACCCGCCTGCAGGTGGAGCATACCGTCACCGAAATGGCGACCGGCATCGATATCGTGCGTAACCAGATCGCCATTGCTGCCGGCGAAGCGCTCGCCTTCGAGCAGGAGGATATCGGCCTGCACGGCCATGCCATCGAGTGCCGCATCAATGCCGAGGACCCGCTCAACGATTTCAAGGCCGTCCCGGGGAAAATCGTGCGCTACCGCTCACCGGGAGGGCCGGGTATCCGCGTGGATTCCGGCATCCACATGGGCTACACCATCCCGCCCCATTACGATTCCATGATCTCCAAACTCTGCGCATGGGGGGGGACCCGGCAGGAGGCGATCGAGCGCATGCGGCGGGCGATCTACGAGTACGTCATCATCGGGGTCAAGACCACGATCCCCCTGCACCACGCCCTGATGAACAACCGCCATTTCATCAACGGCGATACCCACACCCACTTCCTGAAAGAAGAGCATATCCAGCGGAGTCTCAACCGCTACCTGCGCGAGGAGGAGGCCCGGATGAAGACCCTTGCCGCCTCCCTCAGGCACGGCAAGGAGGTTGCGGCGGTAGCCGCGGCGCTCACCGTCTACAACCAGAAAAAGGGGAGTTGAAAGCGCTCCCGAACCCTCTAATCACAAGATTTATCTCAATATCCCTCCTTTTCATTATGCAATTCGGGCTGCGGTGGCCTAGTAGGTTAGGGCGCCAGACTCATAGGGTTTGAGACTGTCAACGGTGCGCTTGATCTGAGACATCTGGAGATCGTGGGTTCGGATCCCACCCGCAGCATTGTAACGTAAGGTTCGCATTTCTCGGTTCCCTTTTTTATATACTCCTCTCAAGAACGCTACTCCCTGGGAGTGCTTTTCCCCCGACCAATGGCATATTAACCAGTCCATCCGGTCCGGACACCAACCTTCATTGACCTGTTCAATATTGTGCGCATTCCCGCCCCAATCTATTTATCTACGAACTCCATATTGCCACCCTAAAACGAGGGAGGTGGGTCTCCCATGAACTTCGCAGACTATCTGTTTGAACGAAGTGGAAACACAGAGGATATCTTCATTGCCGGAACCCATGAAGAGGTGCGCCACGACCAGCTCTTCCGGAAGGTGAATGCCCTTGCGGAACAAATATACGCGCAATTTGGGATACATAACGAAATACTGCTGGTTTCGGACAATAACCTCTTCTTCATTGTCTCATATCTGGCCATCATCAAAAGCGGAAATCATGCCCTGGTCATCGAACCGCGCATCTCCGACCATGATCTCGACGATATCCTGCAGAGGTGCGACATCTCCTGCGCACTTGTCCAGAAAAAATATGCCTCGAGGTTTTGCGATTGGGACGCTGCCATGGACGAAACGGTCCTCGATCTTCCCGTATCGGGCGATACCTTCTGTGAAGTGGAAACTGATGAGGATGAGACGGCCGTTATTTTGTTTACGTCTGGAAGCACCGGCACCAAGAAAGGGGTCATGCTCTCTCATAAGAACCTCCGTGTGAATACCGAATCCATCATTCAATATCTTGGCCTCACGGAGAAGGACCGCATCTACGCCCTTCTCCCGTTTTACTTTACCTTCGGCACGTCACTGCTCCATACCCACCTGCGGGTGGGAGGCAGCCTTGTGATGGGAAATTCCATCTTTCCGGGAGCAATTGTCAACGAGATCGATGAATACCGGTGCACGGGATTTGCGGGTGTGCCGAGCACCTACCAGATCCTCGCCAACAAAACGTCATTCCTCACGCGGGAATTCCCCCATCTCAGATATTTCCAGCAGGCCGGAGGACAACTGGTCAACAAGTACCTCCAGATTATCGGCACAGCGTTCCCGGAAAAGCAATTTTTTGTGATGTATGGCCTCACCGAGGCGACGGCGCGCTGCTCCTACCTTCCGCCCGACTTCTTCTGGCAACAACTCGGATCCATCGGCAGGGGAATTCCCGGTGTACACCTTGAAGTCGTCGATGAACAGGGTAGACCGGTGGGATGCGGCGAGGTCGGGGAGATCGTGGTGAGGGGAGACAATATCATGCGGGGCTACTACAAGGACCCCGAAGGCACCGGGCAGGCTATCCGCAACGGCAGGCTCTATACCGGGGATCTGGCAACCGTGGATGAAGACGGATTTATCTATTTTCTCGAACGAAAGAGCAGCATCATCAAATCGGGCGGCTTCAGGATCTCCCCCAATGAAATCGAAGCCGTGATCAATGGTGTCGACGGAGTCTCGGCCTGCGCGGTGATCGGCGTGGCCGATGAGCTGTTAGGCGAATCGGTGGCCGCTATCGTTCGTACGGATACCAAAACCCCCCCCGGAAAACCTGCGCAACACCATACTTTCCGCCTGTATGGCAGTGTTTCCCTCCCATAAAGTCCCCCGCACCCTCGAGTTTGTTGAGGAATTCCCCTTGAATTCTTCGCTCAAATTCGATCTAATCAAGTTACGAAGAATGATCGAAGAGAAGCAATCCCGATAGTAATTTTTTCCGGTATGCCATCGATCGCATCAATGGATTCCGGCGTCAGGAGATCTCTTGGAATTACCATTTCAGGCTTTTCCTGAAAGGTTTTTAGAGGATAACCGAGAATGGTGACCGACCCGGATACACCACATTTCACTTCCCGTCATTCCAGCACAAGTAAAATATACTCGATAATAATATTATCAACATTATTATACTAATAGCATCATAGGATGGAATGTCACCATGCTGTATCAAATAGCCAGGAAAACGGTAGAGCCCCTGTCAGCGCTCCTGGATAGCATAGGAATCGATGATGCGTACGCATTTTCAAAAAAATTGTTCGCACCTCAGATCTCGATTTTTGTATACCACAGGGTGGGCCCTCAGCTCCATGATTGGCTGTACCGGTCAGTCAATGAATATATATTCGAAAAACAGATTCAGTGGTTAAAATCTACCCATACCATCATTTCGCTGGAAGAGCTCGCAGATCTCATCCGTGAGAACAAGCAGCCGGGCGGAAATGTTGCAGTCATCACCTTTGATGATGGGTATAAGGACAACTACCTGTATGCATTTCCGATCCTGAAAAAATACCAGGTCCCCGCAACGGTTTTTTTGACCACAGGCTGCATCGACCAGAGGAAATTGCTCTGGGGTGATGCACTTGACTACATCGTGCTCACCACAGCCGCCGATACGATTGAGCACGACCTGCTGGGCACAATCCCCATCAAAAGCAGGAAAGAAAAATCTTCCGCACTGTTCGAGATCAAGCAGAACATCATGAAAAAGATCCCGAACATGCAAAAAGTCCGTCTTCTTGAGGATCTGGAACGCGAGCTCGGGGTTGAGATTCCCGAGCATCCCGGAGATAGCATCATGCTCTCCTGGGACGAGGTGCGCAAAATGCGGGAAGGAGGCATATTGTTCGGTGCGCACACGGTCACCCATCCCATATTATCGAATGCAACCTTCAAAGAAGCAAAATTCGAAATCGAACAATCAAAACACCGGATAGAAGCGGAACTCGGAGAACAGATCACCACGTTCGCCTATCCGAACGGCAAACCCGCAGACATCAACGCAGACACCGTCGGCCTGCTGAAGCAGAACAATTTCACCTGTGCGGTCACCACCCTTCCGACGAAGATCAACCACAATTCAGATCTGCTGGGGCTTGGAAGAATTACCACGACCAATAATTACAGTCTCTTCAAATTCCTTGCATCAGGCCTGTATTCTGACGGCATCCACCTCATCGGATTTCATGAGCCCGGCTGCAATCAAATTTCAGGCGAACACTGACATCACATGACATTACATCATTCACGGATGCATTGCAGGGCATTGGACGGTTCGGCGGGAGCGCATATCCATGATGAAACACGTCGATGCACATCAAGCATGGGGTCTGCCCTTTGTATTACTGCCAAAAACGTCGTTCCAGGCAAAAATATCGGCGATGCGTGAAGGATTTTATCGTGCAGAAAGTCCTCCGCCAGAGGCCCCAGGAATGGTTTTTCCCCTGCAAAGCTTATAAGTGTTTTACAATAAACCTAATATTATAATTAATTTTATATATTTGAGGGGGGCCAATAGATACTTCAAAGAAACGTTTTCCGAAATACTGCCGGACAGGATTTTCAGTCCCATGCGGGAAACCGCCGGCGCAGTAGTATGAAAAATGGTTGCCTGTTCGAATGGACCCCGCATAATCATTGATCCCGGTACAGGATGAGTAAACACGCACAATTCAGGAGAGGTCTATGAACCCAAAAAAAGGTCGCGTCGCATCAATTGCACTTCTTGCCTGGCTCATGCTCGTGATGATTTTCATGATCATGCTCGGGACCGTTAACCTGGAAATATTTTTTATACTCTGGCTTTTCGGGTTTTTGATAATCCTTAAATTGATTGATACGCCTTTTTCCGAGCCTCCATACATGCAGCGATTGAAAAAAGTCGTTGTGGCTGGCATATTCATATTCAGCCTTCTCATGGCGAAAAAAATGATGGAGATAATTGGTTCATGATGCCAAAATCCGGTATAATGCTGGTCCTGGCAGCATCCATTCTGTTCATCGTACTGATTGTACCTTTCGCAAATTCACCCATCCTCTACGACGTCCAGACATCAGCAGGTACATCTCATCACACGAACCCGGAGGTATTCGGACCGGATCTGACCACAACATCGGACAAACTTTTTGCGGATATGCAGTACCTCCTCGATGCAAACGAGCAGATCATCCATTCTATCAGGGCCAGGGATTTTATCGCTGCAATCCACGAATACGAGAATTACGATGAAAAAACACAGCAGTTCAATACCCTGATAACCAATCTCGGGTTGTCACAGTCTGATATTGGAACATTTGCGAATGAAAACGTGAAAAACAGAGAAATTGTCTTTGATATTTTTATCGGCAGCATCCGTGCGGAACAATTGCAGAACCTCGAGGAGATGTACGAAGAACAGGGGGATACGGCAAAGGCGGCTGCAGCAAGGGAGGAAAGAAGAAAAACCTATGAAGCCCTTTCCGAGAAAAAAGGAGAATTAATCGGCGTGTATCGATCTCTGGCGACAATTTCTGCACAGTACCAGCTCAACGACGAGGCTCATCTCGAATCCATCAGGTCCTACGACGCCTACCTCCGCCAGGTATACTACAGTCTCACCGGCGAGGTGCAGGAGGAACAGGAGGAGATCGTGATCCCGACGGCCGGTCAGGCCGCAGGAAATGAGATGGGATTATCGGGCATCTTTCCGGATATTGAAGTGAACCGAGATCGCATCCGCATCGGTTTTCAGCTGTCGCCCGAGCAAGGCAGATATGGGGACCAGATCCAGATCACAGGGAGAATGAGGGGCACCGATGTTGCACACAGGGTGATCAACATCTACATCGACAACCAGAATTGGGCGACCGCAACGACGTCAGAATCCGGCTCCTTTGAGGTTTCCGCCCTCGTGGAAAAGAATACTCCCGGTGTTCACGCAGTGTACTGTTATTCGGGGGCTTCGTACTCGGATATTCAGCTGTTTTCAGTGGAATCTTCAGGCAGCATATTGACGCTCGACCTCGAAGAGGAACCGCTGAGCAATAATTTCATATGTAGAGGTACGTTGCGTGCCGGGGATACTCCTGTCATGAACGCACCGGTTGAACTGTATGTAAACAACGCCCGCAAGGCACTGCTCACGACCTCGGAAGATGGATCGTACGAGACGGTGCTCACCCTCCCCACAGGTGAAAACACGGTACAAACCGTGTTTCAGGGCCAATTCAGGGGATTTCCCATCGATCCTTCGCGCAGCAATCCAATCAGCGTGAAGATGGGCCACAATATGGCTCTGCTAAAGGGAATTCTCTTTTTTGCAGGGGCGCTTATCATCGTTTTCGTGAGTGCTCGCCTGATATTCCCCGGAACTATCACGCGATCAAGAGGGGCTGCCGATGGTTCAGGTCCGCGGGACAGCATGAAACCGCACCACACCATCCGGCCGGAACCAGAGCCTGCGAACCCGGTGGTATCACCGGATATAGCATTCGATGATTACCTTGCCCATGCGCAGCACAATGACTGGTTGAATGCCATTCACGTTCTCTACATCTCGCTCAAAGAGACATTGATCTCAAAAAGACTGCTTCCGCGGCGAAGATCCCTCACCCACAGGGAAGTCTCCAGGGCATTCGAACACAACGAGAAATCTGAATTGTTATCGGCATTCATGGAGGCGTATGAAAAAATCTACTATGGGAGGATTCTCCCTGAGAGACAGGATCCGGAGATGATTGCAGCCTCATGGAAATCACTTCTGAACACACTGGGAGATAGTGACCATGAACCGTGACAGACTCCTTGTAGTGGCAATTGTGGCACTTTCACTGGTAGCAATTGCGGCCCATTTTTCGTCCTCTGCTACCGAATACGGTCGCGACAATCACCAGTGGAACGGCACGTCGCAGTTTTTTGGAGCTGCCGACAGACATGGCTCCGTTTCCCTGTTCGAGTATGATCTGCTCCCCGACCAGCCCGGCACCATGCTGCTGATCATTGCACCCGGGGAGGAGTATGCAGATGCTGAGATCCAGGCATGCAGTGATTTCCTGGGCGCGGGGAACACCATATTCATTGCCGATGACGGGCGTCACAGCAATAAACTGCTCGAACAACTCGGCTGCAGCGTATCCATCGTTCCTGCGCGCCTCATGAGCATTGATCGTGCGTTCACCCATCCTGACTCGATACTTGGATATACGGAGCGATCCGACGATATGACAGAAGGGGTAAGTGCAGTCGTCCTGAACCGGCCCTCATATGTCACCGGAGGAGAAGCACTCATCAACACGTCAATTCTCACGTGGGAGGAAAAGAATGGCAATCATGTCGTGGATGCGGATGAAAACCTCACAAATTATGCAATTTTCTCCCGGGACACCGTGAACAACGGTACGGTGTATATCCTCTCGGATCCAAGCATCTTTATCAACGGCATGCAATCTCTCGATGCGGAGGACAACCCACGATTCATTCTGAATGTCCTGGAAACTCCTGAACAGATCCTCATCGATCAGGTGCATTGCGGAAGTGCGGGGATTGCAGGAGCGGGCTCCACCGCGTACCTGCCCTATTCAGGGCTATTGATAGAGATTATCGCTACGGTATGTTCAATAGCCTGCATCATATATTTATTTTATAGCAAAATATTTTAATTATAATATTTATTATAGCTATATCACTTATGAAGGGATGGCACGACGATGACGGATACAGAGGTACCCAATAGCACCCCCCAACGGAGAATTGATGATTCTGAATTACAGGATATTTCAGCCGTATTTGAGGATATCAGGAATACTATCGGTAAATTCATTGTGGGAAATGACAGGCTTGTAGAGCTGGTGTTCATATCACTGCTGAGCGGAGGGCATATTCTGATTGAGGGATTTCCCGGCACTGCAAAGACCACATGCGCAAAAATCGTGTCGGCACTTGCTGATTGCGAGTTCAAGCGCATGCAGTGTGCGGTTGATATCCAGCCCGCGGATATTATTGGAATTCATACATGGGACCAGGAGAAAAAAGAATTCAGAATGAGGAAAGGGCCGATATTCTCGAATATTTTCCTCATCGACGAGATCAACAGGCTCTCACCAAAAAGCCAGAGTGCATTTCTCGAGGCGATGAGCGAATGTCAGGCCACGGTTGACGGGATACGCTTTGATATCTCAAAGCCATTCTTTGCGATTGCAACCCAGAATCCATTTGAAAAGGAGAGCATCTTTCCACTCAGCGAATCCCAGAGAGATCGTTTCATGTTCAGTATCCAGACCCGGCACCTGGAGGGAGAGGAGGAACGGGAACTGATACGGCGCGAACAAGAAGGGTTTCTTAATCCGGAAAAATTCATTGGCGCCCTCTCGCCGATCCTCACCAGGCATAAGATCCTGCAGTTGATTGATAGCACAACGAGGGTCCATGCAGAGCCGCACATGCAGGAATATATCAAGGATATTGTCATGGCAACACGTTTTCACGGGGATATTTACCTCGGGAGCAGCTCACGGGGATCGATTGCCCTGTTGCGGGGGGCAAAGGCATGCGCAGCACTGGAAAACCGCTCCTATATCATTCCCGATGATGTAAAGAAAATCGCACCATATGCAATTCAGCACAGGATAATTCTCACAAGGGAAGCCGAATTCAGCGGAGTGACCATCCCCCAGGTCATGCAGGAAATCATCGAATCCGTAGAGGTGCCCTGAAAGTGAAGCTGGAGAGAACGGGATCCGGAATTGCGGTACTCGTAATGGCTATCGTAGTGCTTGGCCTGGTTTTTTCCGAACAGGCATTCCTCTTTGCCGCATTCAGCCTTATTCTCTTTCTGTCCTACCGGTATCTCGTATTCATCTCCGAAGTACGGACGATAATTCCCTCAGTGCGGGTCGAGAGAAAGATACCACACGGCATTTTTCGCCAGGGATCCGACATCCACCTGGAGAACGAGATACATTTCATCAACAATCCGGCAATGCACCTGGCATTTGACGACATACTCCCCGAAGGAGCGCAGATTGTCCGGGGCTCGACCGGAGAGTGCGCGAGCGCCCAAAACCCCGGCGTATGCACGCTTCACTATGCATTCAGGTCCATGCACACAGGAGAGATTCTTTTCGGCGGACTCAATGTAACCCTCAAGGATCCGCTGTTTGCCGAAACCCTCACCCTCACCGATGCACAGTATCGCCACCCGGAAATTCTGGTCTACCCGGTTCAATTGTTTGATTCAAAAAGCGAGAAACGTTACTCGGTTTACAGCATAACCAGCATCCCCATGGCGGATCCCTTCGAGGTTCAATATTTCCGCGAATACCAGGTGGGTGATGCACCGAAATCAATTGACTGGAAATTATCGGCAAAATACGGGAAGATATTTATCAGGGAATATTCCTATTACCGCACTACAGGGCAGCTTTTTATCATCGATCTTCCTGACCGCGGAATGCAGGAAACCAGTGCGACGTTCCGCAAGCTCAAAGAAGCCCTGATATGCTCAATCAATGCAGAAACGAAAGAAAATATCGATTTATTTCTGGTTGCGATCTCGGGGGGGAACCTCATCTCGGCCGCACCGATGCCGCATAATTTCAATTCGATCATATTCGATCTCAACCGGTTGAAACCGGAATACCGGCGTTTTCATCTCTACAGGACGCTCGATAGCGGACACCATACAAAGAAAACGAGATATCTCGACAGTTATCTGGAGGAAACACCGTTCCTGTATGCAGTGAACAGGATACGTGAGGTTTTTTCCGAAACCAGGCGATTCACTCCATTCGAACAGGAAATGGGCAGGATATTCCATTCAGTGAATCAATCCGAAGTTAATCTGTTTACCACCTTTCAGGGTGATGACAGTCACGTGAGGATTATTATGCGGCAGGCGGCAAACACCGGGAAGCATGTACACCTTTTTATCCCCAAAGAGGCGTATTCAGCACAAAATGAGAGTAAAATCGAAAAATTGCCATTTAATTCGGTGACAATGGTATGAGAACCAAAACCACGCTCTCTCGAGCACTGTTGCTTGCGTTATCGCTTGTAGTGGTAGTGCATGCAATCGGATCCCCGATATGGTTTGCCGGGCCGCTGATACTGCTCGCACTGCTGGGAATACAGATCAAATCAGCAAAATCAGCGGAAACCGCCTATGCCAGCCTTGCAATAGGGGAGAGCCTTGTGATCATTGTCGGGTTATCCAGCATGGTGCTGGCCCTGCCCGCACAGATCATCGTGCTGCTGCTCGCCGGTGAGCAATTTCCCCTGAACACCCGCGAACGCATGACCAGCGATGCACTGGTGAGCATCATCATAGGTATCACTGCGGGGATCGTGGTGTTGGTGCTGGACGATGTCTATCTCATCCTGTTTGTCATCCTCTGTGCGATCCTTTCGATACTGGTCTTTGTGCTTTTCAATGAAAAACATTTAAAGAGAATTTCGGAGCGAACAAATGCGTAACAGAACGTTGAATACTATATCCTGGCCCCCGATGATCCTGATCGGGGTCGCGCTGGTGCTTCTGATCATCGTCCTCCTCACCAATCGAGGAGACATATCGACCGCCGTACTCATCCTTGTAGGGTTCACGAGTTTTGTGACAGGCATATTCATGCTCAGTTTCACTTCCAGTGAGTCGGTGCATCCCCAAATTGTGAGCCTGCTTCACTTCCCCGCCGCAATTCCGCTTTCACGCATTATCGCAGATCTTGGTATCAGCGGGAATGCGCACTTTGTCCCCGGGAGCAAAATGTACCCTGCATCGATTATGCAGTTCAACCCGGTCTCGGCCTACACCCCTATCACTCCGAAGACCGATTATACATTTTATGCAGAATCCGACGGGATGGGGGTCATCATGCCTCCTTCGGGCTCATACCTCCTCGAATCACTTGAGCAAAACAATGCGGTGTCCATTCCTCACCGGGAGGAAGAGCTTTTTGCCGCCATCGCCGGCATCTGTGAAGATATTCTCGAGATCGCAGAAAAGGTGTCCGCGGTGAGATCGGGTGACAGCATCACCATCGAACTTCGCCATTTCCGGTTGTATCAGGGTTGTCAGGTGCTGAGGCAGGAATCGCCCAGATGCTGTTCGATGACGCCATGTCCGGTCTGCAGCCTCATCGCGAGCATGATCGCGAGAGGACTGGGAAAGACAACCTCGATCGACAGCGTGGCGTTTGAGGACCAGTCACAGAGCATCAAAATGAACGTGACTCTTCATTCATGACGTGACATCGACCCAGATGTGGAGATTGCGATAACTTGCGGCAATCCTCTCCAACCCCCAGGTATCATCAGAAGGCGCCTCATCCTTAAAGAGGAGTAACTCAATTCGATTGAAATCCTCGCTGTCCACCGTGTAGGTGTACGACCGCTCGAGTTCCTGTTCCGGCCTCAGCGAGAGAGAGAAACGGTCCAGACGTTCCATCGAATTGATCTTTGTGCTGTTAGAAATAACGTCTGTATTCTGGTCGACGGCAAACACTTCAATCACATACAAAACATCGCGATATTCATGATTCCTGATCCCGATGACCACCTGTTGCGGCTCCTGTGCGATGATTTTCTGAGGGTACTGGACAGCCTCCCCGTTTTCCCCAAGGATGTAAAATTCTGAAAATTTTTCACCATCCTTTGGAATCGCCATCACCAGCACCGTCGTACCTATGGCAAGGATAATTGAAAAGGTAAGCATGCGGGAGAGAAAACGACTTTGTTCGGGGCCCGGCCCCGGCGTGATCACCACCTGGAAACAATGGACGAGGCGGCGGAAAGAGACGGCGAAACGCGCCTCAGGATCGAGCAGAGCACGACGGTAATACGCAAAAATGAGGACAAACCAGGAAACACTAATTAATGCTGCCGATACGGTCTCAAGCTGAATGCCCCACGGCGTGTAGTTAAGCATCAGGCCCACAAGTGCTGCAAGCACAAAACTCATACCAAACGCGAGAAGGATCCGTTCAAGAGAACTGATATCTTCTCTTGATGGAAAAAGCAACGAAATGAGGGCATAACCGGGAATGAAGAGGATTAATGGAACGGTGAACAGCACCCTCAACACGGTGTCGCTGACCAGAGGTACGTATAGTACCATAAGCGCTCCCACCGTCAGCAGCAGCAGGAATTTCAAATCAAAGAAATACTCATCGTTAGCGATATTCCGGAACAGGGTTCTGGCGTGATGTGTAGCGTTCATGACAATCCTATTGCGTTAATTTTATTAATTATCTATTATATTAATCTATCCTGCACGTTTTCCCTAAACACCTCTGCATCCGGGGAGCATGCCGCACCCCTCTTCTCCCGGAACACAGGGGTATCCGATGGATTCCTTCAAAAATTCCAGCAATATCATGACTGTTCCCGGATCGCCCGATCGTAACGATTAAATAATCCCGGAAGCCTTCATCAAGGCTCAAACGGTTGTCTCCGGTGCAAGGAATTTTCACAGAATTTATAATATATAAACTTTTTTATCAATACCAAAATATATTTTTATTGGCACCGGTAATAGGATGCTTGTCTGGTGATTCACCTGTACCGGAATAACATTATCGCTGTCGTGGTTCCCGCATACAATGAACAGGAGCTCATCGGTGAGACGCTGCAATCGCTCCCCCCCTATATCGACCTGATTGTCGCAGTCAACGATGCATCACAGGATCGGACAGGAGAACTAATCGAAGAATTTTCAGCCAAAGATTCTCGTATCGCAGCCATTCATCATGAAAAAAACCGGGGGGTGGGCGCTGCGATATGCTCCGGCTATGCCCGGGCCCTTGAAGGCAGCGCGGATGTCGTTGCCGTGATGGCCGGCGACAACCAGATGGAACCGAAGTATCTTCCCTCTCTCCTCGATCCGATCATCGATGATCGGGCCGACTATACAAAGGGTAACCGGCTTTACAACGCCGAATACCGCCAGGGCATGAGCGCCTGGAGGACTTTCGGAAATATTTTGCTGACCTACCTCACCAAGATTGCGTCAGGAAACTGGCACATCATGGACCCTCAGAACGGCTACACGGCAGCATCCAAAGAAGTGATCGAGCACCTGGATGTCAGCCAGATATACCCGAGATATGGGTACTGCAACAGTATGCTGGTGTGGCTGAATATCCATGGGTACCGGGCGCTGGATGTACTTATTCCTGCAAAATATGCAAATGAAAAATCAAAAATTCGGTACAGCGCCTATATTCCCTCCGTCTCCCTCCTGCTCCTCAATAATTTTCTGTGGCGTATGAGGGAAAAATATGTGCTGCTTGAATTTCATCCGCTGGTGCTGTTTTATGCGTCCGGAGTGCTTTTCCTCGTCATCGGGATGGTGGGGGGATTGTATTCCCTCTACTCTTCCCTTTTTGATGTTGACATGCTCTTCGTAAGGGGAGCACTTTCTCTTGTGATATTCACCATCGGTATACTCTTTTTCCTTTTTGCCATGTTCTTTGACATGCAGTCCAATCAACGAATAAACGGCAGATGACCGATGAAAAGACAATATTTACAAAATAGGTTGTTGCATGGCCGCCTCCCACCTGCAGGCCTTTCATGTTCCCCGGCACCACACAAACGGATAGTTGCTCCATGGAAGCGCTGCCGCGCAAATGGCATAAGGAAAGATTTCTCCCATGCAATAGGCAGGGGGATAATGTGCTCTGAGATGAGAGTGAGATGCAAACCCGGTGTTTATATACATCACAATAATTTTATAGCCGTTAAAAGAATAATGCAATATATATAATATGTTGAATTTCCATCACCCCAGGAGGTTTTGCCGTATGAGATCACGCAGAGTTCCAGGAAATTTCAGGATAATCCACCTATTCCCAGAAAAACAGCCTGAACACCAATGGGCGACTGTTCACACCATCCCCGAGTATCCCCCCTTCCAGAATGCATGCTGCGGCGCAGAATCACGCTGGTTCACAGGCCGATTCTCTGCCGCGAACTGTGCAAGGCCCTATATTCATGGAGGGGGTGACGACGATTAGGGTGCTGGTAACCATCAACCATCCGGCCCATGTGCATTTCTTCAAGCATTTCATATGGGAGATGGAACAACGGGGGCATGAAATACGCGTTGCCGCAATGAGGAAGGATGTTGCCCTGAATTTACTGCAAAGTTACGGAATTGACTATACGCTCCTGCCGGTGCGACAGAAAAACGGCTTCGATGTCATCACGGAGCAGCTGAAATATGACTACCACCTGTACGCAATTGCGCAGGATTTCAAGCCGCATATTGTCACCGGAATCGGCGGGGTCGCCCCGGCACATATCTCCCGCGTCACCGATGCAAAATCAATCGTGTTCACTGATACGGAACATGCAGTGCTTTCAAATTCGATAACCTTCCCCTTCGCCGATATCATCTGCACACCGTCCTGCTACAGGGATGATGTCGGGAAAAAACAGATCCGATATAATGGTTACCACGAACTTGCATACCTGCACCCGCGGTATTTCCAGCCTGACCCGGGAATTCTGCACGAAATCGGCCTTGACGAGCAGGATGATTTTTTTGTGATGCGCTTTATTTCATGGAACGCGGTGCATGATCGCGGACAGCATGGGATTGAAAACAGGATGGAGCTGATCAATATCCTCAAGGACTACGGACAGGTCTTCATCACGTCAGAATCAAAACTGCCGAATGCATTCAACAAGTATATGATCTCGGTTCCTCCCGAGAAGATGCACGATCTGATGTATTACGCAAAGATGTATATCGGGGAGGGATCGACGATGGCATCCGAAAGCGCAATCCTCGGAACCCATGCGTTGCTCATCACAACCCTGAGTTACGGCTACACTTCGGAAGAGGAGAAGCAATACGATCTGGTCTATAATTTTTTCAATTACAATAATATTCAGGAGCGAGCAACCCAAAAAGCGATCGAACTGCTGGAGAATAAAAACTTAAAACGGGAAGGAAAACGCAAGCGCGAACAGCTTCTGAAGGATAAAATCGATGTTACGCAGTTTATGATCGATCTGTTCGAACAATGCGGGTGATCCTGAACAACCATCGAGTCGTGAAAGAGAGACGACATCTGCAGGAAAATGCAACGAGGTGATATCGATTGAATATGCTGGTGATTATGAAGCTGCCAGAGAGGAATATGATGAATCATATCGTTCCCCTCTCGAAGCTTGACGAAATTGACAGGATCATGGTGGTGCGCGACACGGAGGGTCCCCCCATCGATAAAGTGGAATACTACTGCCCGCCGTCCTGGACGTTGAAATTCCTGCCCTCGGCCTATTTCATCAAATTATTGCTGCTGATACGCCTCGCACTCAAGGAGAAGCCTTCCCTTCTCCTGAGCTTCAAATTGTACCCGCACGGCATTCTGGCATTTCTTGCTGGAACAATCTCCGGCGTACGCACGGGTGTTTCCCTGATCGGAGGACCCGTGGAGGTGCTTGACGTGGGAATCCCCGCGGTCGAAACATTTGCGTACACAGGCGGTATTCCACGGATGTCCAAAACAGGCACATTCCTTCTGCCGATTCTCAGGACGTTTGATATCATCACGGTCACCGGACACTATACCCGGAATTTTCTAGTTGAACACGGCATTCCTCCCCAAAAAATCGTTGTCGTGCCACATATCGTTGAAAACAGCATTCATCCCAGAGAACGGGAGAAAACATTCGACATCCTCACGCTCGCAAGGCTTGAACCGGTCAAGCATATCGAGGTTCTGATCCAGGCGATTCGCATTGTACGGCAATCGATACCCGGCATTCGGGTGGCGATAGTCGGGGACGGAACACACCGAAAGGATCTTGAAGCCCTGACGAGGGAGCTCGGGCTCGAGGATCATGTGATGTTCGCCGGATTCCAGCCGGATGTGGAGCAATGGTTCAACCAGAGTAAAATCTTCGTGCTGACGTCAGAACGTGAAGGATTTCCCTATACGGTAATCGAGGCAATGCTTTGTGGTATTCCGGTCATCGCGTCGAATTGCGGAGATATTGCAGATGTCATCATCGACGGCTGCAACGGCATCCTCATCAATGATTATCGAGACGTCGATGCTTTTGCCGCGTCCATTATCGCATTGCTCCAGAATCAGGACAGAATGCACAGAATCCACATCAACGCATTGGAAACCGCAGAAGCATTGAAATCAAACGATATTCCTGAGATCTGGCGACGCGCGCTGGCGCAGAATATCATCACGGATAATCCATGCTAAGGTATTTATAATAATAATAATATTTTTATTCGAGACATCGATGCCCGCCAGACCAACCTATACTATTCTCGCAATCTTCGGATTCCTCTCTCTCGCTCTACTGGACATTGTCGTTCTCTTTTTTCCCGCAAGAGGCTACGAGATTTCAATCTATGAGAGCACGCCGATTATTGTCTGGCTTTGCGTGATATTTGCGCTATTTGCAGGGATATTGATCGTGATTCGCCACGTATTTGCCGGCAATACGGACACCCACCATTTCTGGCTTGTGGGATTTCTGCTTATCATTGTCGCTCGATTCAGCCTCCTCTACATTCCGAATTTCAGGGGGTATTTCGGGTGGCAGGGAGACCATATCACCCACCTGGGCATGATTATGGACATCGTGGAGTCCGGGAGTGTCCTCAATAACTACTATCCGGTTACCCATATCGTTCTTGCAGAAACACACCTTCTCACCGCATTGCCGATCGACTTCCTCTCACTCTACAGCACCGCATTTTTCTCTGTATTTTACATCATCGCACTATTCGTCCTTGCATCCACAGTATTCCAAAACAAAAAAATGCAACTGCTTGCGCTCGCCGCGGCCGGAGGCGTATTCTTTTCCTCATATGATCTTCTGCTTATGCCCAACGGGTGGTCGATGTTCCTGATCCCCTTCTTGTTGTTCCTGTATTTCAGGTCAAGAAATTCATTGAAATACAAGGTCCTGACGTTGTTGATTCTCGTAACCTATCCGTTTTTCCACCCGCTCTCAACGGTGATGCTCATCGAGATGCTCGTGGTGATCGGTGTGCTTGGCATCCTGTTCAGCTCCCTGGAAAATCGGAATTCTGGTTTGAATACCCATTTCAAACATTTTCCATTTCTGGAGGTCCTGCTTCTCTCATGCATTTTCATCTTCTGGGTACTGCAGTTTTCCCGGTTCGAAATCAATCTTATGAGCATCTATACCACGATCATTCTCGGAGGCAGTATCCCCACAGATCCACTGGCGGATATGTCAGAAAAACTGCTGAAAGTCGACATGGGAACCATCGATTTTCTGCTCTACACTCTGAAGACCATGGGGAGCGAAGCGATTTATTTGCTTTTTACGGTTCTCGCAACGATACTGGTCTTTGCACGGTATCTCAAAGAAAAAACCTTCAGAGGAACGGGAATTTTCGCATCATTCCTTATCATCACCTACCTGATCGGAATCATGTACCTGGGGTACCTGCTGAATGTGTTTTCTTTTCTCGAGAGCGTCGATCCGGTACGGTTTCAGGCATTTGCAGTCCTTTTCACGCCCCTCGCCGTCGCGTTTGTTATCAGCCACCTGCTTGAAAAAAAGCGCCATTCCATTGCCCGCGTCTGCGTTGCTCTTATCCTTATCGCATCCCTCCTCAGTATAATCAGTATTTTCCCCTCCCCGTATATCCTGCAGCCGAACAGGGAGGTCACGGGGATGGATATGGCCGGTATGGACTGGATACTGAACACCCGGGATAAAGACACCGGTTTCGTATGTATCAACAGCCCCCCCACGCGATATGCGGACGCAATTATGGGAAAAGAGCAGAGCAGCCGGATAATGAAATGGAGGTATCCCATTATTCCCGATCATTTCGGCTACGATCAACACCCGTCACTTGGCTACTGTTACGCTGAAAACCAGTATGCGGCGCTGACCAAAATGGATAGAATCATGTACAGTACCGTCTGGGAATCGGTGGGAAGATTTGATGATAAAGACTTCGACAGGTTGAATGCGGACAGGAGTGTCAACCGGATCTACGACAACGGGGAGACAGAAGTCTATTATATCACGGTTGTCTGAGGCTTTCGTGAACTGCAGGGATATTCACGCTGATCAGGGCGAGATTGCGACGCAGAAAAGCCAGGTCATTAAAAAGGTGTTGGGTTGATCCGGGATATGTGCAGTACGGGAATTTCTCCCGGCCCGATGAGAGGGCCGCCACCAACTAAATCGGCGGCGTTTTACCGGCACATACCGGGCGATAATTTATCCGGAGCGGGAAGATCCGCACCGCATTGCAGGCGCCGGTCAGTTACTCGGAAGCGGACAGGTTTGATGCGGAGGCATCAGATACCGGATCCTCAGTGCCGCTGTTGCCTTCCAGGAGCACGTTCACACTGCCCTGCACATTGATGCGGTTCTTGATCGAACCTTCGATAACATTGCCTTCAATCGAACCGCTCTCGGCATTTTTAACGAAGATCACTTCGCCGCTCTCCTTGCCGTTGTAGGTGTTACCGGTAATAGTCACATCTTCGGCGATCGTGCTCTTAACCATGAAATTCTGACAGTTGTTGCACTCGTTGCCTGAGAACTCGAAGCACTTCACCGTACCCCGGTCCGTCGTATCCGCACAGTCCTTCACGTTGTCGAAGGTGTTATTTTCGATGATGAAGGTGATATCACGGATATCCTGCCGCTTGCGGCATCCATATCCGTCATGGAACGTGTTCCCCTTCACCTCGCAGTACTTTGCGGCGTTGTTGACGAGATATTTGGTCCCGTCGTTGTGGGTAATCTCGTTGTTGTAGATATACCAAGACTCGGCGCACGGGTGGGCGTCGATCGTATGCCCGATCGAACCACTGAGGAAGTTGTCCTCAACGTAGGTCTCTCTGGGCACACCGATACTTGAACCAGGGTGGGCCACGATGGTGACGCAGTGCCGACATCGGTCGATGGTATTGTTCACAATGCGGGTGTATGCCGACGAACTGTGAACATCCACACCGTATCCATAGCCTGTTTTCTCGCTTTTCTCGATGGTGCATTCGGATATGGTGGTTTCATAGCAGTCCATGATATGGGTCGAACGCAGCCCGCAGTTTTCAATGTGACAGCCTTTGATAGACGAATCGATGGTATATCGCATGTCTATCCCCGAATACATGGCCGTATTGCTGCCGCCCTGGATCTCGATGCCCTCGATGGAAACCGTGATCGGTCGGATGTACTGGACCCCGGCGTTCATGGAGAGGGAGTATCCGTGGAGCAGCGGATCATTGAAACCGATCTCATTGCCATCGACGCGTTCGACACGCTGCAGCTCTCCCGTCTTCATCCGCTGGTACCATCCGGCATCCCACGGGTTCCACTGCGTCTCATCGAAGATGAGAATCAGATCGCCCACTTCAAGGCCGGATGCGTCTTCGACACTCACCGATGTGCTGTTTGCCGAAACGTCCTCACCGGGGCGCTCGCTCTTGAGGAGCGTGCCCTTGCACTCGATGAGGTATGATTCAGTCCCGCTCTTGAAGGTCGGCATCCCCTCACCACGCAGGGTGATGGATTTCTTCACATTGATCGAGGACTTGATGGTATAGGTTCCCTGCTGAATGGTCACCACGCCACCTGCAGAAACATCGTCCACGGCAGACTGAATGACCGATGCGGCTTCAGAGCCCGATTCGATGATCTCCCCTACCGCATTCCTGGCAACGAATCCGCTACCCTCGGCAGATACAACTGCGGTGGCATGTTCATTCGTGAGATTCTCTGTAGTATTCTCCATGATGGGAGTGGTTGTATTTGCTGTTTCATTGGGAGCAACCGTGGCTGCTGCTGCAGCCTGGCCAAACGCCAGAAGCGCTCCCACACATATTATCAACAAAACCTTCGGGATTATGCTATCACCTCCAGGGTTTAATTGACGTTTCAATTGAACCTTTTTAAACCTTGTCATATCGGATAACCCATATGGGTTATCTTATGTGATAATTAGTACGGATGATCTAATAATCCGGACCTCAGGACGCACCGACGCGCACAGGCAAAGGAGAAAAAATCAAAAATTCCGGCATCAAACCGACAGTTGTCGCCCTATAGGCAGCATTTTTGCCCACCATTCATGAAATGAAAGCCACAAACAATGAAGCGTGTGAAAATTACAACAATTTCCGCATCAAATCAAGAAAAAAAGATGTATGAAGGAGTATGTACCACATCCATGTATGGACGACTCCCCCGTTTTCGAAACACCAGCACTTCCGGACACAACCCGAACGGCACATTCCCCGCACCGGCGTATCCATGAAATCCCGAACTATTTGATCGACTAGTTAATGCTATTGCCCTCAACAATTCCATTCGAGGAGCCCGTTGCAGAAATCGCATCCGCACCCTTTGCCCCATCGTAGGCGTTTCCACTTACCTTGAACGACTCTGCATTCTTGATGATGACCATGGCGCCCGGGCAATCCTTGCAGACATTGTCCGTAAATTCAAAGGATTCAAAGGATCCCCGACCCGTCGAATCGGCGCAGTCGTTCACGTTTTCGAAGGTATTTCCGCTGATGATGTAGGAGTCCTGCTTGGAGTCCTGCCGTTTGCGCGCCCCGTAGCCATCATGGATGTAGTTCCCCTTCACCTCGCAGTAACGCGCACCGTTGTTTATCAGGTACTTGTTTGCGTAGGCGTGGGTGATCTCGTTGTTGTAGATGTACATCGATTCACAGTTCGGGTGAGCGTCAACCGTGTGGCTGACCGTGGCACTGAGATAGTTGTCCTCAATATAGGTCTCGCGCTGCACTCCCGGGTAGGCTATGTACGACACATGCGTGATGGCATGGCGGCATCTCTCGATATGGTTGTCGATGATCCGGGTGTACGCGGAGGTCTGGTGGACATCCACACCGTAGCCGTAGCCTTTCTTTTCGGACCCCTCGATAGTGTTCTGCGTGATAAGTGTCTCGTAGCAGTCCATGACCATGATGCCGCGGTTGCCGGCATTCTCGATGTGGCAGTTCTTGATAACCGAGTCCGCAGTGTACCTCATCGAAATGCCCGTATAGCTGCCTTTGTTGTCGCCGCCAATGATTTCAACCCCCTCGACAGTGACCGATACCGGCCGGATAAACTGCACGCGGGCATTCTTTGAACTGGAATAGCCGTGGAGGAGCGGATCTTTGACTGTGATGGCAGTGCCGCTCACACTCTCGACGAGGTGCATCTCGCCGGTCGTGACATCCCTGTACCAGCCGGCATCCCAGGGGTTCCACTGCGTATCATCATAGATAATGATGAGATCGCCCGCTTCGAGGCCGGACGCATCGGCAACCGAGATCGTGCGTGTTCCAGCGCCCGGGTCGGCGGCAAGCCGCACCTCGTCGAACTGCGAACCCGTTGCGGAGATAATCAGAGAGTCACCGCTCTTCAGTGCAGGATTTCCGATACCCCTGAGGGTAACCGATTTCTCGGCTAGCACAGAATCGCTGATGGTGTAGGTCCCCTGCTGGATTTCGACTACACCACCGGCAGGCACTGCGTCCACCGCTGCCTGGATCACCGCCGATGCACTCGATCCGGATTCAATGACCTCTCCGGCAGCATTCCTGGCAATGATTTCATCACCCGCGATAGATACCGTTGCTGTTGCATTTGTTTCAGGGACTATATTCGAAGAATCGTTCCACGCCACGGGAGCCGTAGCGTTCACCGTTTCGTTGGGAGCGACTGCTGCCGCTGCGGCAGCCTGGCCAAGCGCCAGAAGCGCCCCCACACATACTATCAACAAAACCTTCGGCGTTATACAAATCACCTCAAGGATTAATCGACGTTATGCTGCATTCTATTTAAACACTACTGCCATGGATAACCCACAAGGATAATCCCACCGGATCGACAATACTCCTGTTCCAACCATACAGGCTTCTTTGCGGGACACGCGCAATATTCCCCAGAAACCACAGTTCCATAAAATGGCATTCCTACCCTTTTTCAGGGAATAGAAGGCGAAACAATTTCCAAAAATGCAACGATACCCCGGGCACCCTGTAAATGAAAAATAGTGGTGTTGGGGGAGAGATCCCGCTCAGCCCATGGTGCGGGCCCCCATACCCTGCGGGATTTCAATGAATCCCGCGTAATCCAATGCCCTCATCGGACACTGGACCGGCCCTTTTTCGGTGAGACTAGTTGAAGGTATTGTCCTCAATAATCCCAGCCGACGGGTTCGAGACATAGATTGCACTCGAACCCCGTGAACCGTCGTAGGTATTCCCACTCACACGGAATGATGCGGCGTTCTTGATAATGACCATGTAATCAGGGCTGTTGTTACATTCGTTGTTCGTGAATTCAACATACTTGAAGGATCCACGGTCGGTCGAATCGGCGCAGTCGTTCACGTTTTCGAAGGTATTTCCGCTGATGATGTAGGAGTCCTGCTTGGAGTCCTGCCGTTTGCGCGCCCCGTAGCCATCATGGATGTAGTTCCCCTTCACCTCGCAGTAACGCGCACCGTTGTTTATCAGGTACTTGTTTGCGTAGGCGTGGGTGATCTCGTTGTTGTAGATGTACATCGATTCACAGTTCGGGTGAGCGTCAACCGTATGGCTGACCGTGGCACTGAGGTAGTTGCCCTCAATGTAGGTCTCGCGCTGCACTCCCGGGTAGGCGATGTACGACACATGTGTGATGGCATGGCGGCATCTCTCGATATGGTTGTCGATGATGCGAGTGTACGCGGAGGTCTGGTGGACATCCACACCGTAGCCGTAGCCGTCTTTTTCGGACCCTTCGATAGTGTTCTGCGTGATAAGTGTCTCATAGCAGTCCATGACCATGATGCCGCGGTTGCCGGCATTCGTGATATGGCAGTTCTTGATAACCGAGTCCGCAGTGTACCTCATCGAAATGCCCGTATAGCTGCCTTTATTGCTGCCGCCAAGGATGCTGATCCCGTCGACGGTGAGCGATATCGGCCGGACGAACTGCACGCGGGCATTCCTTGAACTGGAATAGCCGTGGAGAAGCGGATCTTTGACCGTGATGGTAGTGCCGCTCACGCTCTCGACGAGGTGCATCTCGCCGGTCTTGACGTCCTGATACCAGCCGGCATCCCAGGGGTTCCACTGCGCGTCATCATAGACAATGATGAGATCGCCTGCTTTCAAGCCGGCCGCATCGGCAACCGAAATCGTCCGTGCCCCTGCACTCGGGTTGGCGGCAAGCCGCACCTCTTTGAACTGGGAACCGGCCCCATAGATGATGGTCGTGTCCCCGCTCTTGAGCAGAGGAGATCCCACCCCGCGGATGGTGATCGATTTCGAGGTCTTGATGTAATCGCTGATGGTGTAGGTCCCCTTCTGGATCTCGACCACACCGCCGGCCGGCACTGCGTTCACCGCAGCCTGGATTACTGTCGCTGCACTCGATCCGGACTTTATGACGCTCCCTGCGGCATTTCGGGCAACGATGCTGCCGCCTTCGATGCACACGATCGCATCAGCGTTTGTCGGATCCGGTGTCGGAGCAGGAGCGGGGACGAGGCTTGCATCCAGCGCCCAGTTCACCGTGCTGCGGAAGAGCTCCCACCCATCATTGCTGAGCGAGGCTGCCGACGAGTCAGCAAGGAAGAAACCGACACGCTTTGCAGGTGCGTTCATGCCCACCATCGCGGCGCCGTTCTCATAGCCAAAGATCACGGATTTCGATCCATCCGCCGGGTCACAGGCCACGTTCACGCTGCTTTCCGACGGTTTTCCGAAGGAGAGCACATCGTCACCTGTATAGACCGCCACGTTGCCGCTCAGGCCGGCAGCGAGCGCATGGCCTGCCGCCGAGATGGCAACTCCGGTTTTACCCGATACGGCACCATAGTCGGTGCTCGATACGGTGCCGGTCATCATCATGTCATCGAAGATGAACGACTCGTGCGTGATGAAGGGCACCGCACAGTCGCGGTACTTGGACCCGACCTTGCTCGAAGCAACGGTCGAAGAGACATAGATCAGGTCCATGCCTTCGGCGTCCGCAGCCGTGCAGGCATCATCGTCCACGACAGTCACCGTCAGGCCAAGGCGCTCAAGATAGCGCACAAGTTCCGCATCCCCGTTTCCGAGATAGGTGCTGCTGCCGGCAACGAACAGTACATCTTCAGGCTCAGGAACCGGTGCAGGAGTCGGCTCTGGTGTCGGTTCGACAGTCGGTTCAGGCGTCGGTTCGACGGTCGGATCTGGTGTCGGTTCAGGTGTCGGTGTCGGACCGACCGATTCGCCTTCCAGCGCCCACGTCACCGAGGCATCGAAGAGCTGCCACCCTTCAGCGGTGAGCATGGACGCGTCAGCGTCGGTGAGGAAGAAGCCCACACGCGCCGCAGGCGCATCCATACCCACCATGCCGGCACCCTCCTCGTAGCCGAAGATCACGCACTGGTCGGCATCGGCTGGGTTGCAGGCGACGCGGACACACCCTTCACCGGGTTTGCCGAACGAGAGCACGCCAGAGGAGGCATACACTGCGACATTACCACTCAGACCGGCCGCAAGCGGGTGGCCCGCAGCGGAGACGGCAATACTGCTCGCCCCGGAATATGCACCAAAGTCGGCATTAAGCGTTGATGCGGTCATCTTCATGTCATCGAACAGGAACGACTCATGGGTGACAAAGGGCACCGCACAGTCGCGGTACTTGGACCCGACCTTGCTCGACGCAATGGTCGACGATACGTAGACCAGATCTTTGCCCTCTGCATCCGCAGTTGCGCACGCATCGTCATCGACGACGGTGACGGCAAGGCCCATGCCTTCCAGCCGCGCTTTGATCGCGGTGTCGGCATCGTTCAGGTTCGTGCTGCCCGCAATGAACAGCGCTTCCTGCGGTGCGGGCGCGGGTGCTGAACTGCCGCCCAGCGCCCACGTCACCGAGGCATCGAAGAGCTGCCACCCCTCAACGGTAAGCAAGGACGCGTCAGCGTCGGTGAGGAAGAAGCCCACACGCGCCGCAGGCGCATCCATACCCACCATGCCGGCACCCTCCTCGTAGCCGAAGATCACGCACTGGTCGGCATCGGCTGGGTTGCAGGCGACGCGGACACACCCTTCACCGGGTTTGCCGAACGAGAGCACGCCAGAGGAGGCATACACTGCGACATTACCACTCAGACCGGCCGCAAGCGGGTGGCCCGCAGCGGAGACGGCAATACTGCTCGCCCCGGAATATGCACCAAAGTCGGCATTAAGCGTTGATGCGGTCATCTTCATGTCATCGAACAGGAACGACTCATGGGTGACAAAGGGCACCGCACAGTCGCGGTACTTGGACCCGACCTTGCTCGACGCAATGGTCGACGATACGTAGACCAGATCTTTGCCCTCTGCATCCGCAGTTGCGCACGCATCGTCATCGACGACGGTGACGGCAAGGCCCATGCCTTCCAGCCGCGCTTTGATCGCGGTGTCGGCATCGTTCAGGTTCGTGCTGCCCGCAACGAACAGCACCTCACCGGACAACGATGTGGCTGTCGAAGAAGTTGTTTCGGCTGAAGACGCTGCAGCAACCGCCGCGACCTGGCTCAAAACCAGGAGCGCCCCCAGAGTTAGAATCCATAGTACGTTCGGTTTTATATGCATCACCTCAAGGGCTTACCTGAACGTTTCAAGATTCACACATATAAAGTTTGTTAAATTTGATTATCAATATGGATAAACAACAGTGATAACTCAAAAAGGTTGCCCAACCCGGGGCATTGCCCCGCCAAAATTCGCGCATAACGAAGCCATTTTCAAAAAAAGGAATTATTTTTCATCTTTGATGAAAATCCGGGGAGAGAAGTTCGCACACGGCTGTTGCGCAGGAAAGGGTAATCTTTATAACTAGAAACCTGAAAAAGCCGCATACCATTATATAGCATATTTTGGCGCCAATTCGGTAACAGCGCCACAATACTCAATATTCAAAAATGTATATTATTCTACCGGAATGCATCTGTACCGCCCTGTGCCTCTCGCACGGGCCCGTTTGCCTGATGTACGCGAATCATGCAGCGCAACCGAAGAAAATGACCGCTGCCTCCTGCGAAAGACACCGGAAAAAAGGATCGTATCCTCACGACATCTGGTTGTTTTCCACGATGGTTTTCTGCCCGACCGTGTGGATAGTTCCCTGCACGGCCTCGCCCCTGAACTTATTGTTCCTGATGATATTGCTGTTCGATGCACCCACTTCGGCGATCCAGTACGCCGACTCAACCGATTTGTCATCGTAGCAGTGGTTATTTTCGACGAGAATATTCAGGCTGTTATTCAGGCAGATGGGAACGTTCTCCTCGCTGCCATCCCCGCACCGGTTTGCATTTGTGCACACATTGTCGAGAATCTTGATACCGGAACTGTCCACCACCTTAATGCAGTAGGTAAAGCAGTTGTTGATGGCATTATTTTCGATCGTCCCCTGTTTCGCCTTTTCTACATAAATTGCTCCGTCCTCGCTCGCTCCTTCGCAGGTATTCCCCGTAATCACAATTTTCTCGGCATTGAGGGCCTTGCACATATGATGCACCACGTTATTGCAGGAATTATCAGTGAATTCGAGGTATGCGATACTCCCGGCACTCCCCAGATTCACGCAGCTGGCGACGTCGTCTAACGTATTACCAGAAATGATAAACGTACACCCCTCCACCGCACCGCGTTTCACGATCCCGTTTGCACCCGAAAATGTATTTTCTCGAATAACCGTCAGTTTGGCACCACTATTCACGAGACTGTGCTGTGGATTGGTGTTGAGGAGCTCGTTGCGTTCAATGTACATCGACTCCGCACAGGGGTGGGCATCAACCGTATGGCTTATCGAGGCCCGGAGGAAATTATCCTCGATATGCGTTTCCCGGGGAACTCCCGGCGCGATGGGCAAAGCGCCATGCGTGATGGCGTGGCGACAGAGATCGATCTCATTATCGATGATCCAGGTATATGCCGATGAAGAGTGGATACAGACTCCATAACCATATCCTGCCCGTTCACAGCCCCGGATCTGGTTGTGTTCCACGGTGGTTCCGTAGCAATCCCGTAGGTATATCGCCCTCATGCCCGTATTTTCGATAATACAATCTTTAATCGTGGAATCTGCCGCATAACCGATGCTTATGCCTGAATAATCAGCGGTACTGTCAGGTGCGGTGAGCTTGATACCCTCTATCGTCACGGTGATCGGGATGATGTGCTGCACGCCGCCATTCTTCGAGCTGGAATAACTGTTGACGAGAGGATCTTCCAGGATTACGGTATTCCCGTTCACGTTTAACACGCGATGAAGCTCGCCCGCCCTCATTTTCTGGTATCCACCGGGATCATTCGGATTCCAGATCGTATCATCATAGATGAGGACCAGGTCCCCGGGGGAGATTCCCGATGCACCCGCAACGGTAATGCGAGTATCGCCTGCGTTCAGGTCTCCACCGAATTTATAGGTCTTGGGATTGGGCCCACAAAAGGAGAGCGCGCTGGCCTTCACGCTGCTCTCCAGGGTGGGCATCCCGGCTCCCCGTATGCTCACCGAATTCCTGGACGAGATTTTAGATTTGATCACATACGTGCCTTCCTGGATTTCCACCACGCCGCCATCCGGTGCGGTATCGATCGCAGTCTGGATCACCGATGCATCATCAATTCCCGCCTTGCCCGATTGAATCAGATCGCCTGCCGCATTCCGTGCAGAAACCGTGCCTCCCTCAATCGAGACGATGATACTCGCAGGAGGGGCAGGCGTTGTCGGCGGCGGCGTTGCGGGCGAAGTCGGCCGGACGGTGGGTCTGGGGGTTACCACGCCCGGCTCTTCCTCAGGCGGGGCGAACAACTCGATGAGTTTTTTAATAAGAGGATGTTCCTTCAATGTCGAAATAAACCCAAAAGGATCGAACACAGAATCAGATCCAGGAGAGGTGCCATCATCCTGTTCCGCCGCAGACAGGGATGGAGAACCAGCAGACCACAGTAACCCGAGAATTATCATTGATAACGCGACGATAACCACAGAAAGCAGAATGAATGTCACCACGGGATCATTTCTATTCACAGGTAAATCGACTCCTCAGGTATTTCAGGCAGATAATCTGTGATATTTTATATTATTTATAATTTTATATAACCAAATAAAATACTTACCCCAGATACCTGCAGGTTCGGGATTTATCTGCCTCAAAAGCACAAATATCTCGGATTACGAAAGAAAAGTTATCAAAGGCTCAACATCTTGTCAGTTACGGCAAACAATTACCAAATAGAACTCAAAACTGAAATATACAGCGATTACTGGATTTTTTATATACTAGAATCGATTCCCTGAGAACCGCGTAGCAGTACGGTATAACGATTAATCACGGTGGATGGCATTGAACCCCCATTCCCAGCGGCGGCATAGAATCAGGGATGATACGGATTTACCATACATTCCCAATCATATCGATGAGTGCATACATCCGGCGGAAGGACAACAGGGATAAATAAATACAATTATATAATATACCCAATATCGTTTATCAGGCAGGCACACACACCAACTGAGCACTGACCTTCTGTTGTGATGCACCATGGATCCAGAGTGTGACATTTCCGTCGTGAGAATAGCCGTAGATTACTACCCTTTCAAGGGCGGCAGTAATATTCATACCAGGGAACTGGCAGAAAAGATCCATCCGCACCTACGCAGGCAAGTCATTATCGCCCACGATCACGGCGAGATGTGCAGAGAATTTGACGAACATTACCATATCCCCATTATCAGGGTGAAGGCGGGGCAGTTTCAAAAAAAATTCGGCATCCCGGTGTTTCCCCTCAATAACCTCATTTACATGATGCGGATCGCCGGAGTGGTAAAAAACCTGGACGACATCGATATCATCCACGCTCACAACATTAGCAATATCGGTTTTAGCTGGTTCGTTGGAAAAATATTTAGTATTCCTGTGATAGGGATGATGCACGGCACCAACCAGGCGAACTCCCGTACATCAGGAATCTACGAGACGATTCTGGCAACGCTGTTCAAACCCGCATTTGCGTTCATTCTCGATGACGGATCGGTCGCACCTGAAAAATACCAACGGTTGTGGGGGGACAGGATTACGGTTGTGCGCCACGCGATAGACACGGAAGTATATGCTCCCGGGGAAAAATCATGCTCCCTGCTCGAGGAACTTGGCATCTCCGGTTCAGATTTCGTGGTGCTCTCGACAAGCTCCTTTCTTCCGGTGAAGAATGTCGACTGCACTATCGAGGCATTCGCATCATTTCTTGCAACCACCGGCGCGTCCGATGCGCACCTGATTCTTGCAGGCGAGGGAAAAGACCGCGAGGCCCTTGAAGCGCTGGCACGAGAGCACGCAATCGAGGATGCCGTGCGCTTCGTGGGATACCAGACACCGGAAACCCTGCTGGACTACCTTTCCATTTCTGATATCATTGTTGGATCAAGCCTGTACAGCAATATGAACCGGTCCATACAGGAGGCGATGGCATGTGAGATACCTCCAGTCGTCTTTGACAGCGGCGGAACGGGAAGTGTCGTCAGGCATCTCCAGAACGGCATTCTCGTGGAACCAGCCGATATCGGGTCTTTTGCCGAAGCACTCTCACTGCTGTACAGAAATCCGGCATTACGAGAAGAACTCGGAAAGAACGCGAGGCGTACCATTCTCGAGGAGAGAAACTGGGATGATCGCATCAGCCAGGAGCTGGCGGTGTACAGAAAGTGCATCGAATTGTACCGCTCTGGATCGTCCGGGCGCATGAATGGGAGCAGGTAGTGCACAGGAGGGAGGATATGAGGCTCGCTAATAAATTCGCGTTCGACGTCAGCTACACATTTATCGCAGCACTCATTCTCAGGTTTTCCGCCATTCCGATCACGATATTTCTTGGGAGACTGCTTGGTGCGGACGACCTCGGGCTGTATCGCATGGTCCTCTCACTCTATAACATTTCCGTGCTTTTTGTCGGCATAGGAATCCCGGCTGCGATGATCAAGTTCATCGCAGAAAACAAAGAGGATTCAGATTCCATCAAATCCACGTATTCCACATGCCTGATCAGCCTTCTCCTTATCGGGGTGGCAATCGTACCTGTATTCTATGCACTCTCGGGCGTATTTGCAGAAACATTCAGAATGCCCGAGCTGGAAGGCCTCATCAAAGTAATCGCCTTCGTGTTCCCGTTCTGGATGATCTATGACGCCACGCTCGGCTTGCTGAACGGGCTCCGCATGATGAGGAGTTATGCGTTCGGGCAGATCACGCAGGCAACCCTCATGGTTCTTTCAACAATCCTGTTCCTTTATCTCGATTTCGGGGTAATCGGGGCCGTATATGCAATAGTACTCTCCTATATCGTCACCTCGCTGCTGCTGGTCTACCATGCCAGGGAGTTTATCAAAACCGGCATTGCTGATTTTTTTGCACGTATAAAGGAGATCACCAGCTTCGGATCCCAGATCATGGTCGCAAATGCGGTGAATACCATTAATTACCAGGCTGATGTCGTCTTTGTCGGGTATTTTCTTCTGGCCTCCGATGTGGGGTACTACGCAGTAGCCGCATCTCTCTCGAGGCTGCTCTGGGTTCTGCCCCAGAGCGTACAGCGTATCACCTATCCGTCACTCTCCGAGTACTGGGCGCGCAATAACCAGGTGCTCTTCAATGAAGTGGTAAACAAGAGCATCCAGTATACCGCATGCATACTGACGCCGATGGTGCTCTTTGTGATATTCTATTCACAGGAGATCATCAGCCTCACCATGGGAGAGGGGTTTGAGGCCTCCGTGATACCGTTGCTCATTCTCCTGGTAGGCGGTTCCATCAACGCAATCATCCAGCGTCCAGTGGGGTCAATACTCTACGCAATAGGATTGCCCGCACTGAATCTGAAAATTTTCTCGAGTATTGCCATATTCAACATCATCCTGAATATTATGCTGATTCCTCTCTTCGGCATCATCGGTGCGGCCCTTGCGACAAGTATCACCCTGGTATTGCTCACCGCACTGGTAATGTACTTTGCCCAGAGAATCGCCGACGTACATCTCGATCTATTGTGGTTTGCCAGGCTCGGCGGCATCGCTTCCCTGAGCACGGCGCTGTTCATACTGGTCAATCCCTTCAGCATCATCGCGGGAGTGATCATCGTACTGGGCAATGCGATCCTGATCTGGGTATATTTCCTCGATACGAACGATAAACAGTATATCAGAGGCATCCTGGATGAACTGCCCGCAACCCGGGGTGTCGGGCAGGGCATAAGGGCCATGTACTCCAATATGGTGAAAAAGCCCTGATGTCTCACCGTGCGAAGAAAAGCCGCACAAACGCTCCCGTGCACTTCCCCCCAAGGGGGCGTCCGTATAGCCCACAAGGTATGAAGCATCGGCCCGACCACACCGTGATGCAATAGTGTAATATACATATTCTAATATATTCGGCCATATAATTATCCAGGTGCAACTTGCAGGCTGGTTGATCTCCTGCTCGTTGCATGCCGGTCTGGCATGGGTGCGTACATGATGGCACACTCTCGGAACACAGGAATGCTTGCGGCTCAGGACGGTCTGTGCAGATCAATGCGACAGAGGATCGCGGGCTGCGCACACCACGGACAGCGCCCTCTGCTCCATGCGAAGATTGATTTAGGGACACGCCAGGCTTCGATGCAGCATGCATCTGCCGATTCCTAGGATTTTGAAACCATGTCTGTGCAACACATCCGGACTGTCGAGGAGGACGAATTTGAGAACGTGGCGGAATTTCTTTCGCTCTGGCACAACCATGCCCCGGAAACCTGGATGCAGAGATTTTCGAGCTGGTGGAGAGAAAATCCGGTACATAATGACAATATACCATTTGGCTGGATCATCGAAGAGAACGCGGAAATCCTGGGATTCATCGGCAACATTCCGGTTTCATTCCAGGTATCCGGATTAAAGGATACGGCCATCGCCGGCACATCATGGTGCACAAAACCCTCTGCCCGTGGATTTGGCAGCCTCAGACTCGTAACAACATTCACCAATCAGGACCATGGCACATTGCTCATCAACAACACCCCGAACGAGGCGGCACAGAAGGTGTTTCCAAAATATGGTTACAATTGTGTCCAGCTCCCCCGGGATGGCGTGGAATACTGGTATGTGCGCAATTACGATGGGTTCCTGTCGCTTCTGGACCGGCAATACCTCAATTCGCAGCCCCTTCGCGACATAATCAGGAGGATGAAATATCCCTTGAAACATATATCGCCGGTCATTCGGGGTTTTAAGGACTGGTGTCTGCCAAAACCAAAAGATACCGAACTGAGATTTTCTCTCTGCCGGGAATGCGGCGATCAATTTACCGATCTCTGGGAATTGCACCGCGCATCCGACCACGTGACGCTGTACCGGGACGCGGAAACACTCAACTGGCTTTATTTTGCGAAATGCGTTGCCGAAAAGCGCCATATCATTGCGTGCCACCTTGAAGAGACGGGCGAACTGCTGGGATATGCGGCATTTGACACCCTCTGCGCAGATGAACGCGGCGGATATATCCTGCAGCTGAAGGATGTGTTTGTGCCGGATATGGACGAACAACTGCTCCTGCTCCTGCTCGGTTATTCGTTTCAACTGGCGAAAGATATGAGTGCTGATGCATTATCACTATGGTCGGTCAATGAAACGATGGGGCTGCTCTTAAAAAAGCATATCTGGACAAGGAGAAGGGTTTCAAAACCGTATTTCTATAAATTTGGAGATAAAGATAATATTTATACTATAAAAGATCATAACACCTCATTTGTTCCCTCGTTTATCGATCCGGATGGAGGCCTCCTATGAATTTCGCTGAATACCTGCTCGAAAATACCAGAGAAAATGAAACTGATTTCGTACTCGGGAACAGACATCTTCTCACGTATCAGGATCTCCACGAAAAGGTGGACGCCCTTGCATCATATCTCAACGAAAGGTTTGGATGCGGGAATGAGATATTGCTCAATTCAGACAACAGCCCGTTTTTTATCATCGCATACCTCGGTATAATCAGGAGCGGGAATACCGCCGTGATCATCGAGACGCGCATCTCTGACGCACATCTGGAGGATATCCTGCACAGATGCTCGATTTCCGCCTTTTTTGTGCAGAACAGGTACAGGCCAAGATTTCAAGCACCTGACGAAGTGATGACCGAATCGTTCCTCGAATCGCTCCCCCGGGGAATGAGTCCTCCAGTGGCTGATTCGGGGAATGATGACACGGCGGTTATCCTCTTCACCTCGGGAAGCACCGGCCAAAAGAAGGGCGTCATGCTCAGCCATAAGAATCTCCGTGCAAACACCGAATCGATTATCAGGTACCTTGAACTGACCGAAGCGGACCGGATATATGCCGTATTGCCCTTCTCCTATACCTTTGGCACATCCCTTCTCAACACCCATCTCAGGGCGGGAGGCAGCGTGGTGCTGGGCAATCCCATATTTCTTGGTTCCATCCTGAACGAGATTGATGCGTACGAGTGCACCGGATTTGCCGGGGTGCCCAGCACATATCAGATCCTTATTAACAAGACCAATTTCCTGAAGCGATCTTTTCCGACAATCCGGTATTTCCAGCAGGCGGGAGGCCATCTTGCGGAAAAATTCAAACTCATGATCGAGGAATCCTTCAGGGACAAGAAGTTCTATACCATGTACGGGCTTACGGAAGCAACCGCCAGATGTTCGTATCTCCCTCCCCACCTGCTGCGGGAAAAAACGGGGTCGATTGGCAGAGGTATCCCCGGCGTCAGGCTGGAAGTCATCAAGCCCGATGGAACTCTAGCAAAACCCCACGAGATCGGGGAGATTACCATCGTCGGTGACAACGTGATGAAGGGATACTACAAGGATCCGGAGGCCACACGGGAAAGGATCCGCGAGGGAAGGCTCTATACAGGTGATATTGCCACGGTGGATGAGGAGGGCTATGTGTACTATCTCGAGAGGCGGAGCAATATCATAAAATCGGGAGGTTTCAGGATATCCCCAAAAGAGGTCGAGAGTGTCATCAACAGGATTGACGGCGTGAGCCTTGGTATTGTAATGGGCATCACCGACGAGCTGCTCGGCGAATCCGTGGGCGCCGTAGTCAGGCCGGAAAAAGGTTCCAACCAGGCACTCTACGAGACCATACTCCATGGGTGCGGACAGGAACTCCCCTCCTATAAAATACCCAGAAAAGTCTTGTTCCTCGATGAATTTCCCCTGAATTCATCTCTTAAATATGATATGGAGAGGCTCAAGCAGATGCTCGAGTCCAATGAGGGGGTGCAGGGAACGAATCTCTTCATCCAAAAGGCCTGAGAATGCCGATGAACGCCGATGCATGCCCAGAGGGGAGCGAACAATCCCGTCCCGCCATCCGTGCGGAAATGCCTGCCATTACCCCGACCCACATCGATTCATTGCACGAGGTGTTCTGGCTGTGGGAACAGCACGATATTCTGATAATTCTTGCGGATAGTCGAAGCGTTCTTTCCAATCATGCTGAAATTCTTGATCGTTTCGAACGCTCACAACAAAGCCGGTACATCACACAGTACGCCAGATGCCGCTATGCCGCATCACGCACCCTTGCCAAACTCATTCTCGCCATCATTCTGCAGGAAAACTCCCTGGAGGATGTCATCCTGGAAAAAGAGCCCACGGGCGGCATACGTGTGGCGGGCGAAGATTCGGTATTCCTCTGCGTCTCCTACGCACACAACCTCCTTGCATTGGCCTTCGCACACTCGCGGGTCGGCATCGATATCGAGTATATCCGGCCCCTTGCATTGCGCCATATCCCCTCGCTCGTCGGCGCCATCTGTGGAGGGGACCCGGGAGAGCCACAGGATTGGACGACATTTCTTCAGCACTGGACGGCAATGGAAGCATACGCAAAATACTCGAATAGTGCGCTCTGGAAGATGCTGCAAAGCCCGCAGGCCGGAAAGGAAGGATATACCGGGAGTTATATCATTTTCGACAGTATCGTCCTGTCGCTGGTCACCGAAGAACCCTGCCCTCCGCACCGCATGCGGTGTGTGATACCGAGATTAATATGGGGGGATCAGGGAGAATAGTCCAAAGAAAGCGCAAGTTTTTCTGCAATTTCTTTTACCAGCGGCTCCGAAACCCCGGCATTGAGTTTTTCGATGCCCTTCTCTCTTGACATGGTGCCGCATCGAACCAGCCCCGCAATCTCACACGCATAGGGATGAAATCCATACTTCTGGATATGGTTAAAGATGGTAAAGGAATTCAACAGGCAGTTCGTTGAATTTTTGTCCACAAGATGGGGGGATATCCAGCCGATATCGCCGAGGACCCGAAGGATGTTCTTCTCATCATAGTCCCAGAGAAGAAGCGGATGCAGCATGTATCTGGCACCCTCCCCCTCCGCCTGCTCAACTGCAGCGTTTTTCAGCAGGAAGACTTCATTCTCATCGGCGATCCCCATCTTTTTCAGCTGCCCCTCGAACAGGTTTCTCGACCATCGCAGGAACCCCGGTGAGAGACGGATGATAGGGCTCTGCGTCTGTCCCGGGGTGAAGGCAAACATAATATGCGGCGCCCTGCTGACGATGGCTGCTTCCATCAATTTCTGCTTTACGATGCTGATGCATGTATTGCATATGTCACTTGCACGGAGTTTGGCCGCGTCAGGGTAGACATCAAGCGACTGAGCGGCACTCCGGAACGCCTCGTTCAATAGATCCTCCTGCAGGGTGAGGCGCAGGAAGTCGGCACCGGCGACATCGCATACCGTCCGGGCGTTCTTTATCGCCTGCGGCGAGATAAACCCGTTATCAAAGAGGATCGCGCGGATCCGGAGATCGGGATATTCCTGCTTGATCCTGTAGAGCCCGTATGAGGAGTCCTTGCCTCCGGAGAGCGCATATATCACGTCAAACGACCCGCTCCCCCGCGTCTTGCGCAACAATGCATCCATTGCTTTTTGTGCCTGGACGCGTTCCTGCGGCAACATTTCCGAATGATTTCTGCAAAACTGGCATAGCCCGCTCTCTTCATCGATGTTCACACCGGGCATTGCAGAATTCAGCACGCACCTTCTGCATACGTTGACCGTATCATTCATACGCTCACTTCGACAATTTTGAGATGAGATTCGTGATCCCCTGAATCGTGTCGAAATTCTCCGGAGTGAGGTACTCACCTGGAATTTCTATCGCATAGCGGTCCTGAATAAAATCGACAAATTCGATCAGGCCGATGGAATCGATTATCCCCCGTTCAGTCAGTGAATCGGTGGTATTGAGCAGGACTACTTCATCGATCAAGGACTTTGTCCTCAAAAACTCTATCAATTCGTCTGTAACTTCGTTCATCAAATATACGCTCCAGTAGGTGGTCGTTAGTATTGATCGATGTATTATAAATTTTATAATATATAATTTCCCCTCGTATTCTTCACTCTTCCACAGTCCATTCTTCACATGAATGGGAATATATTCGCAAAATGCGTTCAGTTATTGACTATATTCCCAAAACAATACAAAATAGCCACCCTTTACCCATGTTAAATCCTGTATAGGCCGATATTCTCGATTTAATACGCTCAGTGGCAATTTGCTGCGATAACCCGCTCAAATCCCCGACGACATACCATAGCAACAACCTAAAAATATACCTCAACGGAAGGCCTCTTCTACGAAGATACTTTCTCTGTGGAGTATTCCAGCATTCCTCATCATGCTTATTCGTGCCGTTTATCAGAATTACACGAGAGAACGCAGTCAATATAAAGCATGCAGGAAGATTTATTTATTAAATATTATAATTACTGTTCGGTAGATATGATGATCGAACAAGAACTCAAGAAAAATGCGGATAAAAATGCTGAAAAAATTGCTGCATTCATTCGCCATACACTGTTCGAGCAATTCAAAAAGAAAGGGGCCGTTCTGGGAGTTTCGGGAGGGATTGATTCAGCCGTCGCACTCCACCTGCTGGTGAAATCGATCGGCAGGGACCGGGTCCAAGCACTGTTGCTCCCCGAGATAGAATCATCTCCCTCCAGCCGTCAGCTCGGCGCAGAGCTCTGCGAACAGCTCGGCGTTGCCTGCACGGAGATACCGATAACCCCCATCCTCGAAGGGCTCGATATCTATCACAAAAAACTGGACCTGATCAGGCGGTACTATCCCGAATATGATCCGAACGTACATGCAACATCCCTCGCCCTCCCCCAGGACCTCATGGACCAGTCATTGCTTAACATCCCCTACCTGAAACTGGTGAATGACGGTTCCGTGGTCGACGAAAAACGTCTCCGCGCGAGTGATTACCTCGAGCTCATAGGACTGCAGAATGTCAAGCAGCGGGCGAGAATGATTGTGCTCTACATGGTTGCCGAGCAGATGAATTATGCGGTATGCGGAACGACAAACAAGACCGAAGCATATTGCGGATTTTATGTGAAATACGGCGACGGCGGGGTCGACATAGAACCTCTCCAGGACTGCTATAAAACGCAGGTGTACGAGATGGCGCGCTACCTGAATGTGGACCAGCGGATCATCGACCGTCCGCCAAGCCCGGATACCTGGAGCCATTTCACCTCTGACGAGGATTTTATGTGGCGCATGCCGGTAGAGGTCCTCGACCAGCTGCTGTATGCCAATGAACATGGTCTGCCGCTGGATACCATCGTGGAAAGCACTCATCTGCCCACAGAAATGATCCTCAAGGGCCAGAAGCATGTCAGCAGAATGATGCGTGCTACAGCATTCACCTCTGCACCTCCGCCCACCTGCCTGCTCGATAAATAATAACCCGCGTTTTTCGCCCGCGTTGGCGATGAACATCAATCGATTTTTCCCACTGCCGCAAGGTAGAGTGCGAACTGTGTCTCCCCGTCGATCCCCAGCAGGTAATTGAGTTCGTCGTCATGGAATGCACCCACCGCGCATACACCGCAACCCACCGCCTGTGCAGCGAGATAGAGATTCTGGCACACATGACCGACATCGATATGCATGTACCGGTATCCGCGTTCACCATACCGCCATGTCATCCGGTAGGCATCCGCCGTCCAGATGAACGTCACCGCATTGTCCTTCAGAAACCTCTGGTTGACACATGCCGCAACCACGCTGTCGGCAATATGGGGATCCAGATTTACCCCTGCAAGACGGTGCGTCAATGCCAGATAGCGATAGAGCCCTGGATCCACGCCCTCGACATTGTTTGCCAGGATATACGTCTCCAGGCAGTGCCGTGCACCTGCGGATGGCACAGTCCGGAACGTGAAGAGATCGCGCATGGCCTTTTTGACACCCTGCGTTGACCAGAGAAGAAAGGAGAGCTCATCCAGTGCCAGCGGGATATCCCGGTACTTCCGGATACTCTCCCGCCCCTCGATGGCATCACGCAACGGGATCACGGCCACCCTGAACGATCCGGGAGGTTCCAGTTCGATAACCGGCCCTTCTCCGGTGTATGCCGCCTCGAGAGGAGGCTGGGCCACTCCCCTCATCTGGTCCGACGGCTGAAGGTATTCAAACCTGGTCTTCCGCATAAATTCCCGGCCAATGCGTTCCACATCATTCACCTCTCTCTGCAACAGCATCAACTTCTCTTCGCCTTCTGGAGCCTTCAACGAGATAATCCTTGCTCACCAGCCATGATGCAGAAGCGGACGCATTCATCAATCCCCAGGTCCGTTCCTCCACCAATGCTCCCTCCCCGATAGGGATTCGCCGTTTCAGAACGACGCACGCGGAATGCGCCCGGCGGTACGGGGACGCGGCACGGCGGTCACCCCTCATCGGGCTCATGTTTCTGCGCAAGGCTGCGGGTATCCATGCGGATGCGGGGGGTACGGCAGAGTTCATCTTCGCACTCGATCTGTACCTTGAAAACCTCACGAAGCGGTTTTCCCTCAACACCTCGATCAATCCGTGATTGAAGTGCGATCCCCCCCTCTTTTTTGAGAAAGTCCTGCATCAGAGACTCAACAATCTCATCAGGGGATGATCCCGCTCGCTGTGCTGCTTCACAAAAGGCCTTGATCGTTTCCCGCCTCAGCACGAGAGTGATGTGATCCTTCTCCTCCATGTACAAGAGGCGTTCAATGAGCAGCAGGATAATAATGATTGCGATGGGGGAGAGTCTAGCGTCCGTACCGGTTGATGGTGCGAATCAGCTCGCCAAACCCTTCCATCTCCATTAAAAGGACGTCGTTGCGCTCCATTCCCATACTCGTCTCGGCGTCTGCGGTCAGGGTATCGGGGCCGCGAATCACCTCCCGGTCGTTCCCATCCCCCGAGAGCACGGCTCTTGCCTCCTCATCGTGAACGAAGGCCCTTCCCGGGATGATCACCGTCTCCTCAAGATCGCCCGGGTTTAATGCCTTCAGGTCATCAATCGTGATCAGGCACGCGATTTCCCTTTGCACGGCAACAACAGGGGAATGATTTCCGCAGGCGTCGAGCACCCGCTGGATAAACGGCGCGGCAACCGATCCGGTCACGACCGAAGCATGTTTTTGCACTCTTGGAAGTTTTGCCAGCAATTCAGGCTCATCAAGGATGGCAAAAGGCGATCCAATCGAGGGATCCCAGAGAGGCGTGCCGCTGATTTTCATGGAGAACGTGTCGTTGAGTTCGGTCACAAGATCCCGAAACTCCTCCACGCTGTGCACACTCTGGCCGGGAATGATGGGGGCATTTCCAAGAATGAGACCCTGTTCGGGCTGATTTGCAAAACGCATTAAAATAAGTCCTTTTGCGCCCCTGCTCTCCAGCCATTCGCATGTTTGGAAAATATCCTCGCCGTCATTCACCCCGGGGATAATTACACTTGCCGCATACACATCGATCTCTTCGCAAAGCCGCTCCAGAATGGCGAGGGAGGCTTCGGGTGTGGGATCATGCATGTACTTCGCACGCAGCCGTGGGTCCGAGGAAAAAATCGTGTACGATACCTCGGTGAGGCCTTTTTCAATGAGGAAATCACCAAGGTCGGGGTCATCAAAACCCTTTCCGCTGGTATAGCCGATATGCAACGGCACCTCCATGCTCCCCAGAAGATCGATCAGATCCTCAAACTGGGGATAGCAACTCGGATCCCCGCCCCCGCTGATGGTGATCCGGTCCAGATCGCCCTGCAGGAACTGCAGCTGGGCAAGCACATCGTCTGCGACCTCTCGCAATACTTTGAATCCGCTGTAATGCTCCTGGACACCGCGACTGCAATAATCACACCCTTTGACGAAAGGAAGACAGTTTTTGCAGCCAAACGGCTCAACATCCTTTACATGCTTGAAGTAGCAGTAGGAGCAGAATCCCCTGCAATCAATACCGGGGCGGCCTCCAATATCAACAGTCAAATGCACCATGGTTCAGTCAGGCCCCTATGTCATGCCAGCAGCTGTCAGTCATCATCCTTCACTCCGGGCTCCTTCTTCTCAAAGGGACTGACGAATTTTGCAGCCGCATCGGACAGCTTTTTATTCATCTCGCCGAGTCCCAGGATTTCGATCATCACGTTGAGATCCATCTGATCAAAGTGCGGGTAGGTGAGAAGGCGCCGGTAATCGTGCGTGATATGATAATGGTAGTGACCATACAAAAAAATCATGAAATAGGTAAGAAGGTTCGTCAATCGGCGTGCAGATGTATAGACCTCCTGGCCGGGATCATAGAGGCAGCTGATGTCGCCCTCCTTGAACATCCGCACAGAGATGTCATAATCGTCGAGGATGGAAATTTCACGGTGGCCATTGATCTTTTCATACACCGATCTCTTCATCGCCATATTTGAGCCGATAAACCAGTAAAAATTGAAGAGATGGAGTAAATTGTATTGTTTTCGCCATAATTGCAGGAGTTCAGCCCTGAGATTTTTGTCGTAGAAAAGGATGGGCCCCGTGCAGACATCAAAGTCACCTGTCGTCAGATTTTTCTGGATGATCTCAAGCCAATCGGCGCGGTGGAGCGTGTCCGCATCGGTGAAAACGAGCAAATCCCCCCTTGATGCAAGGACGCCGTCTTTGCGCGCCCCTCCTATGCCCATATGCTGCTGCACCACTACACGGTCCGCGTATCGCTCGGCGATGGTTTGCGTGGTGTCGGTGGAATTTCCGTCCACCACAATGATTTCATAGTCATTCCGGTCCAGATTCTGGGTCTGAAGAGAACGAAGGCAATAGGTCAGGTGCTCTTCTTCATTTTTCGTGGGTATTATTACAGAAATCATACAGGACTCCGCGGTAAAAAATCTTACAGAAGGAACCCCTTAACCAAGGTATCTACCACAAGTAAGGCACAAAAACTCTTAAGGGTAACCATCGCTTTCCTGTTGGAGGGGTATTCGACCATCCCTGCAGATGGTGTCTCACCACGGCTGCATCAGCCTCACCCCCCGAATCCCGCGCAATCAGGTGTTGTGCCATGCGAACAAGTCATCGCCTCCTGCTCAGGCTGTACCATGACGCACGCTTCTCGTTTGAAGAAGTGTGGGTGGAGTACATCAACCGCGGGGCCCCGGGCGACCGCGCGAGCACCAGTGGGCGCGAGATTTCGCAATTGGACCGGGATTATATGGTGATCGAATCCCCGCGAGGGCAATCCTTTATTCCCTACCACCGGATAACCGCGATACGATATCAGGGAAGACTGCTCTGGGACAGGGAAACGGGCGAGCATAAGCTCCCCGAATAATGTAAATGACCTCTGCATTCAGCACCTTTTTTATGAAAGAGCGCGAAGTATTACGGTGCGCCTCAGTGGCTTAGCCCGGCATAGCGGCTGACTTGTAATCAGCAGGTCGCGAGTTCAAATCTCGCCTGAGGCTTTAGCGTACACATTTTTCGGGGCGTTATTACGGGTTCACCCGCGGCTGCATTTCTCTTCTCGGGGGCAGGAAGCCGTTCATCGATACTCCACCCACCGTTCACGGCACACAGCCGATGCTCCGATTCATTGCCCCATGCACCCTGCCCGCGTCGGTCCGTCCCGAAGATAGTGTATATAAACGTTGCTGTAGTGACGACTGTACATGATAACTCTTATGATTTACCTCAATTCATATTTGCCATAAAAATATATTTATATTTTTATAATTATACTTCAATCCGGTGACTCGTATACTATGAAACACTATGGTGTCAATACCATTGCCGAGGATTCACACATTTTCGAGGGGGTCATCATAGGATTTCCCTCACGAGAGCATCTTCATGCGGAATCATTCCAGGGTGCAACGATCGGGAAACACGCCGTTATTCGTTCAGGATCAATTATTTATTGCGATGTTGTGATCGGAGAGGGTTTTTCCACCGGCCACAACGTACTGATCCGGGAGAAAACTACCATCGGAGACGGCGTCTCCATCGGTTCATCTACCATTATCGAGGGTAATACACGCATTGGAAACGGCGTAAACATCCAGAGCATGGTCTATATCCCGACCCATTCCGTGGTCGAGGACCACGTATTCATCGGGCCGAACACCGTCCTCACCAATGATCTCTACCCCCCACACGGCGGCGACAACCTCAAAGGGCCGCATATCAAGCAGGGTGCATCCATCGGGGCAAATGCAACCATACTCCCCGGTGTCACCGTCGGGGAGCGATCACTCGTGGCGGCCGGATCCGTGGTGACAAGGGACGTTCCGGACGGTCAGATGGCTATCGGGGCGCCTGCACGGACGAGAGGACTTCCCGCGGGGATGAAGGTGGCGCTCGTATGATATCGGTCCCACGAGGAATCCGGCGCAGGGGCGAATCAAGGCTTCCCAGGCGAACCTACAGCATCAGGAGCGTTCGCGGTGCTGGCAAACCGGACGTCCCGGGCTACGGCGTAGACCACATGATTCCTATCGCCCAGCCGGTAATCGGGCAAGAAGAAATCAATGCGGTGCAGGAGGTCATCACCTCAGGGATGCTTGCCCGCGGAAGCTACGTCGACCAATTTGAGCAAGAATTCGCTCAATACTGCGGAACAAAATGTGCGGTTGCCATGAATTCAGGAACTGCCGCACTCCACTCGACACTGTACGCGCTCGGCATGGCGCAGGGAGACGAGGTTATTGTCCCCGATTTCACCTTCATCGCGACTGCATCGAGCGTTCGTATGGCCGGAGCAACTCCTGTATTTGTGGATATCAACGAGAAAAGCTACAATATTCAACCAGAGGCGATCCTCGAGCATATTACCCCGAAGACCAGGGCCGTCATCGGCGTCCACCTCTATGGCCAGCCATTCGATGTCAGGGCCGTCTCGGAAATCTGTGAAGACCACGGGCTGGTCCTCATCGAAGACTGCGCACAGGCACACGGTGCACGATACGAGGGCAGGAAGGTCGGCAGTTTTGGCACTGCAGGCTGCTTTTCGTTCTATCCTACAAAAAATATGACCACGAGCGAGGGCGGCATGGTGACCACCGATGATCCGCACCTTGCAATGAAACTGAGGAAAATCATCGATCACGGACAGGACATCAAATACCGCCACGATCTCATAGGATTCAATTTCAGGATGACGAACATCGAGGCCGCGATAGGCAGGGTGCAGCTGGGGAAACTTGACGCGATGAACGAGCGACGACAGAAGAATGCAGCATACCTCCTGCAGCATCTTCCCGCATCGGGAATTGGATTACCATACTGTGCACCGCAATCGCACCACGTGTATCACCAGTTTGTCATACGGCTTGAAGAAAAATTGGGGATTTCACAGGACGATTTCATGCGCATGATGCATGAACGAGGCATCCAAACAGCCATTCATTACCCGATTCCCCTCCACAAGCAACCTGTTTTTGCGCATGCGGTCAACGGCACACGGTGCCCGGTCTCCGAAACATGTGCCTGCAGCGTACTCAGCCTGCCGGTTCACCCTTCAATCTCCGAGCAGGAATGCCGGTATATCTGCACCCAGATCAGCGAGGTGGTCTGATGGATGTGGGCGTTATCGGCATCGGGATGATGGGGAGAAACCACGCCCGCGTCTATTCAGAACTTAAAAGTGTCAAAGATCTCGTCGTGTTCGACACAAACACCGACTACGCCAGGGAATATGCCCGGAACAATGATGTACATCTCGCCGAATCATTGAAGGAACTCTGCGGCATGGTCGAAGCGGTCAGCATATGTGTGCCCACAAAATTTCATTACCAGATTGCAGAAACGGCGTTGAATAACTCAAATTCTCACCATTCACCGCTGCTGCACACAATCGCCAGCAATGCCGCACACTCCGGCATTCACCTCCTCATCGAAAAGCCGATCTGCTCCACATCAAAAGAGGCGGAGAAGCTGCAGTCGTTGGTTTCGCCCGATCTGGTCGTCGGCGTCGGGCATATCGAGCGGTTCAACCCGATCATCGATGAAATCGCCAGAATCATTACCAAACCCCTGTATGTCGAGATCAAGCGGCATAATCCCGCATCGGCCCGGATCAACGACAGCACCGTGGTCGAGGACCTGATGATACATGATATCGACATCGCGGTGCACAAGCTGTTCAACAGCGATTACCGGCTTCGGTGCGCAGGAAGCAAGGATATCTGCGGTGCCCTTTTTCAGTTCAATTCAACGCCGGTCTATCTTTCGGCCAGCAGGAAATCTTCGAAGAAAATGCGCACCATCCTCATTGAAGAGGAGAACGTCACCATTGAAGGCGACTTCATGAACCAGGAGATTTACATTCATCGCAAGCCTGACCAGTATAAACTGGAGAACGAACGGTATGTGCAGGAGAATATCATTGAAAAGGTCCTCGTAAACAAGGTAGAGCCCCTGAAAGTGGAACTGTCCACCTTCCTGCACTGTATCAATACAGATAAGAAATTTCCGGTCACGCCTGCACAGGCTACAGAAAACCTGCGAATCTGCGAACGAATACGGGAGAGTTGCATACAATGAAGGAAACCCTCAGAGCACTCTTCGAACGACAGGGGCCGATATCCCGCATCGGCGTGATCGGTATGGGGTATGTCGGCATACCCTCGGCAGCAGTCTTTGCCAATTGCCCAGAATTCGATTTTGTGTGGGGATTCCAGCGTGATTCACCTACGTCAGGGTATAAAATAGATCTCCTCAACGCCGGAAAAAGCCCCCTCGTGGGCAAAGAACCTGAGCTCGATGCGTTGATCCGGAATGCCGTCGAAACAGAGAAGTTCGCCTGCACCTCTGATTTCTCGACCATTTCGGAGGTCGATGCGGTCACCATCGCAGTCCAGACACCATTCAGAAATCCAAAGGATCTGCTCCCGGACTTCGGTTCGCTCGAAGGCGCCCTGAAGGATGTAGGTGCCAACCTCCGCGAGGGGATGCTCGTGGTGCTGGAATCCACGGTCACACCGGGGACGACAGAAGGGTTTGCACGGGATATACTGGAAAGGGAATCGGGCTTGAAGGCAGGAGAAGATTTTGCTCTGGCACATGCACCCGAAAGGGTTATGGTGGGCCGCCTCGTGCGCAATCTCAGGGAACATGACCGTGTGGTCGGCGGCATCGATGAACCCAGCACGAAAAGAGCGGTTTCGCTCTATGCACCGATCCTCACTTCGGGCAGGGTTATCCCGATGTCAGCTACCGCCGCCGAGGTCACCAAGACCGCCGAAAACACATTCCGGGATCTGCAGATTGCCGCGATCAACCAGCTTGCTCTCTACTGTGAATCGATGGGGATTAATGTGTACGATGTACGCGCAGGCATCGATTCGCTCAAGGGCGAAGGGGTGAGCAGGGGGCTGCTCTTCCCGGGAGCAGGAGTGGGTGGGCACTGCCTGCCCAAGGACACCTACCATCTCGAACGGGGGGTGAAGGTCATCGGGGGAAGGGTAGACTATCCCGACAACAGCGAATCGCTCTTCGTTCTCGCCAGGCAGATCAACGATTTCATGCCGAAACATATGCTGTCCCTGACCGTTGAAGGCCTCAAACGGGCGGGAAAAGCACAAAAAGGAGCAAAAATAGCCCTTTTAGGATGGGCTTTTCTGAAAAACACCGACGACGCAAGGAACACCCCTTCCGAAGTGTATTATTCGCTCTGCATCGACGGGGGTGCAGAGGTTGTCGTACACGACCCGTACGTGAAGCGCTTCGGATCCCTCCATCCCAGAGCGCAGCTGGAGGACGCGATCAGGAATGCGGATGCGATTGCGATTTTTACCGACCACGATGAGTACCGCAGCCTCGATCCCGCACTGGTCAGGGAATGGTGCGATACGGCGCACCCGGTCATCATCGACGGCAGAAATATCCTCGATCCCGAACCCTTTATCGAGCGCGGATGCATCTTCAAGGGAATAGGAAGAGGCGATATAAACCACCACGCGATACGGGAATCTCGCGCGTAAGCTCCGGCGTGAGAACGGGTGGCCGGCATCCGCTCCCTTTTTTATGTGATGTTCAACGCAGAAACTTCTGCGGACGTAGTGCGTTCCATGAGAGCCATTCTCTATCCAGCCGGCTGCGCAGCAGGACTGCCCCGGCAAGAAGGATAAGCCCCACGATGAGGACCTGGGTATCTGCGATGCCGTAGAAATCCAGTGCATAGTCGCACACCCCGATTCCATAGATCCGGTTTGAGAATGGCCACAGAAGTGCATAACTTATTTCATAGACGAGTGCGTCCTCGAGGAGATGCGCCCCGAACCCGATCCCGGCAAAGAGCAGTCCCTCCCAGAACCTGATTCCCACCGGGATGAGGATGACTCCCACAAGGATCGCATAAACACAGAGTGCGCCGATCGAGTGGAACGAACCATGGTGCACGACATGGCCGTTGACGGCGAGGGTTACCCCGAACCAGGATCGCATCGAGCAGGCAAGTGTGTCGATATCCGGTGCAAATGCACTGATGACGATGATCCACGAGGGATCGCGACCTGTGGCTCGGGAGTACAGCATGCCAATGATAATGGCAAGGGCCGCCGAGTAGATCAGGTGCTCGATATGCATGGTCCTGTCGTGAGTGTTATGGTCAAAGTCTTAAATAACCGCCTGTGCGTGCAACAGTCTCATTGCAACCATGCAAACCACTGGTGTGCATCTTGCTTATCGAGACCAATTCATGGATGTGAATCCTGCTCACAGCCGGGCGAATCGGGTCTGCACAGACACAATGCCTATATGCATCCCGCGCACTGGAAAAACCAATGGACGATGCGCATCTTGGAGGCATTCTCCGGTTTCTGAGGGCGGAGGAACACCTTCCTGAAAGGTATGGGCTGCCAAACGAAGCATTTCTCCCCCTGTTCTTTACCCTGAGGTTCGGCGGTGCTTGGTGCTATGCAAGTGCGACGCTGAGAACCGTTTCGATCATGAAGAAGACCACGGTGTATGACGATACGGCCAAAGCAGGGTGCACCCTCGAGGAGCTGTTCCTCTTTGTCGATCCCGAACTCGTCTCCCGCGAGGGGACCGTCTGCAGGCTGGAAAAATGCGGCGAGGAGGAAGAACGGCTGCGTGTAGAGCGCCCGTTTAAAGTGGGCATTGCGTCAGAGAGGATCATCAAGATGACCGTCAACCCGCAGTCCATGCAGATCTCCACCCGCGAACTCCCGGCAGAGAGAATGGACTTTGAAGGGTCGACGGCGTTCAACATCGCGCATGAAATGGAACATCTTGAAGAAACCACCATTCGGGGGAGACATCTCTGGGAATTCCGGTTTTTATAGGTGAAGGAGCGCCATGAATGGAAACGGCACCATTGATCAGGTCTCAGGAACAGGTAGTAACCGCTGGCAAACGTCCAGAGACAGGACTCCCGATTTTGCATGATAATCCGGGCGGTACAATTGCACCGAAACGTTGCGTGTACACGATATGACGCTAAGCTGACACAGGGATGCGTGTGCCGCAAACGTTCTGACGGACTATTGTCCCCTATGATACTTCCGGAGGTATTTTCGCACCTTTTCCGATGCGATCCAGCCGCGGTCCAGTTCGGTGATAATGTGATCGATTTCCTCGATCTGCCCGAGTATCTGCTCCTCGTGGACACATTCGTCAATGAGAATAAACCCGAGGATCACCTGGAGTGGATTTCTAATTTCGTCGTTCAGAATGGCGAATTGTTCCATGTTCCGGTCTATCTGCTCAAAAGCCTCCTGTCTCATGGATTCGTACACCCTGCGGTCCGTGATATCCCGGGCGACGATGATAAAGGTCTTGATTTCCCGGATGGTAAAGAGGTGTGCGCTCATCTCAATCGGGATGCTGGATCCCGTCCTGCTGACCAGGGTTCCGGTCACCCGGATCGTTCTCTGTTCTTCCAGTGTCTTCAGCAAGTCGCGAAATCCTCCCGCAAGATCGGGTTTGATCAGGTCTGAGGGGGAAATACTCAGGAGATCGCTTTCATCGTAGCCAAGCAGACGGCATGTCTCCGCATTCACGTTCACGATTACCGGCATTCGTTCTTCATGTTCCGCACGCTGGCAGACGATCATTGCATCCTGTGCATTGTCGAATATCTGCCGATACCGTTCCTCGCTTTCCCTCAATCGCTGCTGCCCTCGCTCCAGTGAAGCAAGCATAGTGTTCATGGAGACACTGAGATCAGATAGTTCATCGGCGCCTTCGATTTCAACGCGGCTCGAATAATCGCCTATGGTCCCGATATACATAATGTTGTCCCTCAGTGCCTCGATGCGGGTGACGATATGTCCCCGGAGAAATGCATAAAGGAGAAGACTCGTACCTACACTTATTCCGGCAAGAAGGACCAGGTAATAGTGTATCGCCACAATCCCGTGCAAAAATGTCTGTCTGACTTCATCTATTCGCACTATCAACAGAGGATTGCCGGCGATGTCATCAATTATCCCGGCACATGATATCTTCTCTCCATCTGTTGAGTGGAAGAATTCCAAATCATCAGGTTTTGTGGCCGCCGGGAATACATCGATCGGAACCAGCCCCTCATCAACGGCGGGATCACCGTAGTCAAAGAGCGCCACTGAAAGAGCGGTCAGATCACCGATCTCTGCGAGCACACCGTTTGCGATATACCGCCCCATGAACAGTGTGCCTCGTGAAGGTCCTGATCCATTGCTTCTCACAATCGGTTCCGCAGATATGAGCATCGGCCCTTCCGGCCCGCGAATGATGCCGCGATTGCTATTTCCATCGGAACCGTTGCCGATCACGCCCTCCGTGCCGAGCGTTTCAGCCAGACTCTCGGGGACTGCCAGCTGCACGCATTCATTCTGGTCAAATACCCTCCCGTATACCGGTTCACCATCGGTATCAACATAACAGATCAGGTTCAACCCGGCGTTGAGATAGGTTTCGTCCACCAGGTTTGAGCGGATGTACCCTTCGTCGGCGGTAGCCATGAACGCATAGGTGTCGTTCCACTGTGCCCAATCACGGTTAAGCGTGCATATCTCATCAAGCTGAAAATCGAGTGCATGTATCACCCTCTGATAGTTTTCTGAGGATGTTTCGATTTCAATTCCCTGGAGGCCGTCCAAAAGGATTCCTTCGGAACAAAGGTAGATCCCACAAATTAACGTGAGAAAATAAAAGAGTATGATTAAAAATACCTTGTTCCTAATTTTCATTCCTGATTTAGACTAAGATGATGGCGTATTTAAATTCTTGGAATTCAATTCACCTCCGAATACCGATAAGGAGATGAGGACTGGTATCTGGGCGAAAAACGACAGAAATCCCCCATGCGCTAGGAGAGACAACTCCATACATCACCATGAGTTTCCCGAATCCTACCCACCATTGCCTCAACGCGGGAAAGGGCTGCAGGATCGCGTGCCTGCTGCAGCAGCGACTCATACGATGAGGGATCGCGGATGTTGGAGAGGTTCATGCCGGCGAGTGCGGCGATGATACCGATGTTCGTATAGGGCAGCCCGCCTTCGACGCTGTAGCCCCCTTCGAGGATTGCAGCAAGCCTCCCTGCGCATTCCTGATCGGCGATCCCGACTGCAGACGCCATCATCGACGCATACCCCTTTGCGGTCAGGGCGAGCCCGGTCAGGGGATCACTGAAATGGTTGTCCTGTCCCGCGGAGATGGCGATGAAATCGGGTTTGAATTCCTCTGCGACGGGGACAATGACCTCTGAGAGCAGATATTGATAGACCTCATCAGAACTTCCCGCAGGAACCGGCATGTTGATGGTGTACCCCCTCCCCTCCTCTGCACCGATCTCGGTTACATCCCCGCTGCCCGGATAAAATGGGCTCTGGTGAATCGAAGTGAAGAGTACATCCGGATCCTCATAAAAAATCTCCTGCGTCCCGTTTCCATGATGGGCATCCCAGTCGAGGATGAGGATTCTCCTGCAGCCAAGGTTTTTCAGCGATTGCACCATGATAGCGATGTTGTTCAGGTAGCAGAACCCCGCTCCCGAGTAGGTGCCTGCATGGTGACCGGGCGGTCGCACCATGGCGAATGCATTGCGCACCACCCCCGCCATGACCGATTCACCGGCAACGAGTGCTCCCCCGGCGGCGAGTCGTGCCTGTGTGAAAAGCCCCGGCGGGATAAGAGTGTCGAGGTCGATCACCCCGCCGGTTCTGCTCGATTGTTCCAAGAACTCCAGGTAGTGTTCGTCGTGCACCCTGGAGAGTTCCTCTCTTGATGCGTAGCGCGGGTCCAGACGGGCAATGCGTGGATCCTCCCACAGGCCCTCCTCGGTAATCTGATCATCGGTATACGCCAGCCGTTCACGGCGTTCAGGGTGGAGCGGGTGCTGTTCATGGGCCAGAAATTCGGTATGGTACACAATCCCGGTGGTCATTCTGCATCAACGGTGATTCCGGGCGCAATGGAAACCTGCAGGTCGGCAATGCGCTCTGTTCTCCTCCCGTACCGGACGACGTCGTATGCGTGAAAATACTCAAGCAACACATCACCCACGTCCTCCTCGGGCGCTCCCATTTCCATCGCCCTCCGGCGCACCTCATCTTTGCACCACGCGATGAGTTCATCGTCGTCCATGTCATGATCTATGGGCATTAGATCCCCGTTTATCACCATGCGCCCCTTTCCGGTATCCATATGGACCCACAGAGAGAGGCTAACCCTCGATACCGCAACCCCGATTGCGTTCGCACAGTCAGCATGTTCAGGAATGATACACCGCACTCCCGCTTCCCGGCTGATTTCGGGGATGAGATGGCCCGCCAGATACCCGGTGCCGACAATGATCTCCGCACCGGATGCATGAACCTCTTCAGAAACTCCCGAAATATACTCGCGAACAGCCTGTTCTGCAATGGCAGGATCCATGCTGCGGGATCGCGTCGCATCGCCGATGGACGCACCGCAGCAGTTGAGCGCATCGGTGAGGGTCGGGCGCACGCCCCCGAAGGCCATGGGGTTACCCTCTCTCCGCGGGCAGAGATCTGTTTCAATTACTGAATCGCCTCCAAACGGGATGTTCACCGCCTGAATGCTTCGTATAAACGTAATGTTCCCGTCGATGCGGATGTCCTGCATGCGGGGTGCGCCATTGTGCAGGGGAACAAGGTCAGTGGTTGTTCCGCCGATATCCACCACAAGACAATCGGAACGGCCGGAAAGGTAGCGGGCACCCAGCGCCACTGCCGCCGGGCTGGAATTGAACAGGACCGAGGGGTTCTGGAGCACGGCACCGGCAGATGTCAATCCGCCGTCCCCCTTGAAAAACAGAAAGTCCCGCGCATACGGCGAGATCGTCCGGGTCATTTCGGCAACGATCTCCAGTATCCGGGCATTCACTTCCGTGGTGACACGCCTCGCAGGAAACCCGAGCCTCGCAAGCCCGTGGCTCGTGGCGACCCGCCCAGGGGGGTAGTAGGAGAGGGCGATGGCTTTGACCTGTTCTTCGAGGGCGGGATTTCGCACGGAGAATTTTCCGCATATGGCCAGATACTCAGATACCTGTTCCTCAAGCACAACGCGAATCGCGGCGGGATCGATCTCCTCGAGGACATCGCCCCGGTGGTTCACCATCCCGGCAACACTTCCCGGAGAAGGGAGGCCGGGTCCCGGAATGGTGATAGAATGCACCGAAGAGGGGCGGCCGGTCACCAGCCGGTTGAGTGGCTGGGATGTGCTCACCGCGAGCCTGCCCCGGATCTCGAGGGAGTCGAGAGCCCTTTTTAGTCCTGCGTCATTGGGCACTTTTCTGGTGAGAACACCGCCATCAACGATTGCGATATCCGTATTGGTGCCGCCGATATCAACACCGGTAAAGAGCACAGCTCCACCATCCTCGACTCGTGTATATGAACGTTGCGCTCTCCGAAATGCGCAGGATTGGGCGGCAGTATGCCCGTATACCGGAGGTCCCTGGTGTTGCGGTCATTGCACCTCTGCAGCATACCCATGGTCCCGGAGGGCGTTGAGGATCTCTTCTATGTGTGCATGGCTCCTGGTCTCGATCTCCAGCTCGACCCGGATCACCTGTACGGGGAGGTCCCGCTCAAACCGTTCGTGATGGATATGGAGAATATTTCCCCTGTTGCCGGCGATGACCTCCAGAAGCCGTGCAAGTGTCCCCGGCGTATCGTCGACCACCACGGAAATGCCCACAATCCGCCCCTTTTTCAGCATCCCCTTCCGGATGATCCTGCCCAGGAGAGGACTGTCGACATTCCCTCCGCTGATGACAAGCACTACGGTGCCGTCCTGCGGGATCTCGAGGCCCGAATTCAACAGCGCCGCCAGAGGCACGGCACCGGCGCCCTCGGCAAGCACTTTTTTTCGCTCCAGCAACAGCACCATCGCCATGGCGATCTGGTCCTCTGATACGGTAACCACATCATCGACATACCGCTCCATGATGGCGAACGGGAGTGACCCGAGGGTGTTGACCAGGATCCCGTCGGCTATCGAATGGGCTGCCTCCACCCTGACGGGGGCTCCCTCTCTTCTCGCCGCGACCGCCGAAGGGCACGCGGCTGTCTGGACGCCCACCACTCTGACAGAGGGACGCAATGCTTTTGCGACGGTGGCAATCCCGGAAATGAGTCCCCCTCCTCCCACAGGCACCACGATGAGATCCGGATCGGGGAGTTTTTCGAATATCTCGAGAGCGATCGTCCCCTGCCCGGCGATAACCGCCGGGTCGTCGTAGGGGTGAATAAAGGTATATCCCTCGGCGGCACGTTCGCGTGCGTAGGAGAGGGTCTCGTCTAGGGAACTTCCCCTGAGAATAACCTCAGCACCGTATCCCCGCGTCGCCTCTTCCTTGCTGATTGACACCGATTCGGGCATGACGATGGTCGCGGCAATCCCTGCCAGCTGTGCCGCCACGGCAACACCCTGTGCGTGATTGCCTGCGGACGCCGCGATCACCCCCTTGCTCCCGATGGACGCGTTCTGCGAGAGGATGGTATTCATCGCCCCCCTCACCTTGAACGATCCCGCTTTCTGCAGGTTTTCAAGTTTCAGGAATACCCGGGCGCCAATCATGGCGCTGAACGTTGGCGAATAGACCAGGGGGGTGGCGAGGACATGATCCCTGATCCGCTCCTCTGCACCTCTGATGTCGGCAAGGGATACCATAGCAATGCATGGACACGGACGACGAAAAACACTGTGCTCCGGTACACCGCAGGTGCCGGACGCGGGAACGGCGGCACCTCCCATACCTGCATGCCATGGGGGACGGTACCCGATTCAAAAGACGTATACCCGCTGCTGCCCCATACTCCTGAAAGGAAGGTTTTTTTGCACACGAGAGCAGCGGAGGAGAGCAAGATGCATTCAGGAGAGGCAGGGCGAGAGGACGGGGCACCACCTGAACGAACCCGCAATGTCATCCTTCAGGTTGACTGTCTCGAGGGAATGCGCCGGTTGCCCGACGCATCGGTCGAAATTATCGTGACATCCCCGCCCTACAACATCGGAAAGATCTACCATACGCATAATGACCAGCTGCCCCGCGATCACTACCTCGCGTGGATGGGGGATATCGCGCGGGAAGCCAAGCGCATCCTCTCGCACGAAGGATCATTCTTTCTGAATATCGGCGGAAAGCCGAGTGATCCGTGGGTACCGTTTGACGTGATACAGCAGTTCCGGCCCCATTTCACCCTCCAGAACGCCATTCACTGGGTGAAATCCATCGCCATTGAAAAAGCCGATGCCGGCAACTATGACGCCATTCGATCGGATGTTGCCGTCGGCCACTACCAGCCGGTTAACAGCAACCGTTTTCTCAGCCAGAGCCACGAGCATATTTTCCATTTCACCGGATCCGGTGCGGTGCCGCTCGATAAACTGAGCATCGGAGTACAATACCAGGATAAAAGCAACATCGGCAGGTGGAAACATGCCACCAGGGACCTCAGGGAACGCGGCAATGTCTGGTTCATCCCCTATTCCACCGTCCGGTCAAGGAGAGCGCACCCCACCACATTTCCCGAAAAATTGCCCGAGATGTGCATCAAGCTGCACGGGTATGATCGGCACACGGTTGTCCTCGATCCGTTCATGGGTATCGGAACCACAGCCATTGCATGTCTGCGCCTTGGAGCCGGCTATATCGGATTTGAGATCGATCCCTATTACTGCTCCGTGGCGGAGGAGAGGATCGAGGATTTCAAGGCAGGAACATTGACCGATTCGTGATCACAAAACAGGAACGGGATATTACCAGAGAGGTACCGATGGATGCACTGCTCGCCTTTATTCTCGTGATCGCGCTGATAAGCGTGATCTCAATCCGAAATCTCCTCTCCCCGTTTCTTGCACTTATTGGCGGTGCACTCGTTTACGGTATCCTTACCGGGCTTGGTACGCAGATTCCGCTTCTTCTCGCCGAAGGGTGCGGTGCAGTCTTTGCGCTCCTGGGGATCCCCATCTATTGCGGAGCCCTGATAGCGCAGATCATGCGCAAATGCGGCTATATCGAGCAGGTGACCGGAGATCTCATCACCATGCTGCACCGGCCGACATTGGTTTCCGGTATTGCCGGATACCTGCTCTCCATCCCGTGCATGTGCTGCATCACCGCATTTGTTATCGTCACCCCGGTGATCGAGCACCTTGAACACACCTGCAACCAGAGAAAAAACCTCTATTACATCGCGGCATACGGGAGCGTGCTGTCATTCGTCCTCCTCTACCCCCTTCCTGTCAGTTATACCGTCATCACCACGCTTGCGTTCACGGAGTTCAACGCGCTGCAGTACCTGGCGGTTGTCGTTCCCGTTTCAGCTGTACTGCTCGGCCTTCTCCTGATTGCGGCGCAGAGGGGAGACGAAAGGGCTGGAGGGGCCGAAGCGCGGAGGGGAGGGGCATTTCCTGCGGGACGGCTGAAAGCCTGGGCCCCTATTCTCGTTCCGCTCTGCATCCTCATGGCAGGCAGCTTCATGCCTTCCGTCTCCATATACAGCAGTATTTACATTGCACTGCTCGCAGGCGCCGCCGTCGCCCTCCTGCTCGCCAATCATCCGGCAAGACTCCATGCATTCGACAAAGGAACACGAAATGCAGGAATAATCATGTTTGATCTCTGCGGTGCGGGTGCGCTGGGCAGCGTCATTGCTGCAAGTCCACTTGCGGAAACCATATCTGCTGCCGTCGAAGGTGGATTTCCTGCCCTGTTGGTCCCATTCGCTATTGCCGCGCTTTTCCAGACGGCGCAGGGATCCCGTGTGGTCACTGCGATCGCAACATCGTCGCTCCTGTCCGGATCCGCCATCGCCCTGCAGGTACCCGCGATCCCCCTGGTACTCATGATCGCCGCCGGAACCCTGGTCTTCTCCTATGTGACCGATCCGTACTTCTGGCTGCTGAAGAGAACAAGCGGAGATCCGCTCGCAACAGTCCTCTGGAAATTCACCATCCCTCTCGCACTCACCGGCCTGTTTCTCCTTGCGGTAAGTATCGTACTCTCAACGGGCATATGATGGAAAACAACATTCCATCACATAGCACCCGCCTGCTGCTGCACCGGGATTGTAGAATCGGACCGCCATGCCCGGCGCACTCCCGGCCTTCAGGATCGAACATCGATCCAGAGATGCAGATCCCGGTAGCTGGCATTGATCCGGTCCTCGTTGCGGATCTCCTCTGAGGGGGCCTCGCCCTTGTGGAGGAGGAGTTCTATCTTATTGTACTGCGGGGAATCGATCCCGAACTGGTAGGCGAGTTCATGCCCCTCATCATGGGAGAGATTCACGGTATGCTGTTCCAGCAGATCCATGGACACGATTGACGTGGTGTTTTCGACTGGATCAAACAGCTCCTCGACAAGGAAAATTTCCAGAACATACGTTTCATCCTTATATTCATGGTTGTTCACACCAATGATCAGTTCCTGCGGTTCGTGGAGGACACATTCCCGTGGCAAGGAACCTGCAGCACTTTCCTGTCCAAGGAGGTAAAATTCTGTGAAGGGCTCGTTGCGTTCGGGTTCCGAAAACGCGATGAATGCCAGCACCAGTGCACAGGCCAGAACAAGGACGGCCACTACACGCACAATACTTCGTTTGTTCTGTGTCCCTTCATTCGTTTTTTTACCAGTCCCACCCGACATAATATTTGGATTTATTATATACTACTATAAGTATTTTTATTCCGTACCGGTCGATGCATGGTATCGCATCTAGACAACGCGGCGATTATGGACGCATCTCAAATTTCCGGAGTTTTAAGCCTGTTTTTCATGATGTAGTAAAAATTGTATCCGTAGCGAAAGATAGGTGAGTTGGGGATGAATAGTGAATACTTGAATTGATATTCACAGCCAAAACCACTCTTTTGCCTGTACACAACATTTTCAGGATTGCATGGAGTTCCCCCGAAGCAGATACGCTGGTATCCCATCTCGTAGGCTTTCTCGATGGTGTCCCAGAACAGGTAGTAGGGCGGGTGGTAGGTATTGGGGATATCTCTGTTCAGCGCCAGGTAAACAAGATAGATCGTCCTGTTCGGCGGATAGAGATAGGCAAAAAGCCCCCCGAATATGAAATCATCCTTTTTAAGAAGGGTAATCCGCATATCTGCCGGGGAATAAATGTCCCAGATGGTGTTGAAAAAACTGATCTGATTTAATGTCCTGACATGTTTTTGCTCCAGATTTTCATTGTAGTAATGATAGAAGAGCTCAAGATCCCTGAGATCCCGCACCTCCTCGACGGTGCAGCCGTCGCGAATGAATCGGTTGATAAATTTTCTCTGACCGCCTTTCGCAGAAAACACATTGTTCCATATATGATCAGGGGTGAGTTCTTCGAGGTTAAGCACCATGTTTCCAGAAACGAGGGGAGGGAGATCGGTGTACTGCATCATCAGGTCTCTTATACGGGGTGTGTTCACGGACATCTGGAGAAATGCGAGCTTTTCCTGCCTGGTGATGTTCATACACTCTGCATGAATCTCGCGCATAATTGCACTGTGAACCTGGTCATTGGCGACGGCAACATGACAAAAATCAGAATACGGGATTGATACAAGCCCTTTGAAGTATTTCAGGTTGTTTTCGAAAAATGGGCAGATGGCTGCAACCTCGTCGCCCCTGTATACGAGGAAATAATGGGGCTTCATCTTGAAGGAGCGCTCGAGGATATGTTTCCATTTCAGTGAATGGAAAAAACTGCCGACATTCGTGGTTTCATTGAAATGCTCCCAGTCACCGGCATTGCGGGAATTCAACTCCTCAATCTGGTAGGCATCCATCGACCACGTCACCCGCATGATTCGCCGTACAGCGTTTGCATTGTCGTTATTTCCATGTTTATCACTTGATTCACAGGGTCAGGTCATGCTTTCGAGAACGGCATGCACCTTCTCCACTTGCACCGGGTTACCTAAAATTTTATATCCATTATAATATATAAAACATTCACAAATATAATCAGACTGCATTCAGTTCATGTTTTGGCACAAAAGCAGAAAGTACTAAATTACATAACAAACAGGAGAAGGTATGGCAGGGCATATTCGTCGCATACTCCGTGCCTCACCACGCAACTCCGGACAATCTGCGCTATTAGAGCGGAGACGGGAATGCAATTCGCACACACACCATGCAACGCCAGGCCCTTTTGGATGCCCCTGTTCCAGAGACAACAACACCGGATCTCTGAACGCCGCCAGGGACACCGGAAGAATACAAGAATTGCCCTTGCACAAAAAATATAAGGAGAATTATTGGATTTGTGATTATCAGTAATGATAAACACTATAACGTAAGGTTCATATGCTACAAGATAAAACGCTTTAGCAATGGTCCAGAACCATAAGGAACTCACGCATATTCTGCAGATTTTACGGGATAACCCACGCGGGATGTCGCTGAAGCAGATATCGGAAGCGATTGGAATGAACAGGATTTCTGTCGCACGATACCTGGATATCCTTCGCGCCTCAGCCCAGGTTGATATGGTTCCCTACGGCCAGGCAAAGCTGTTTTATCTCTCCCACAGGGTTTCTGTATCGGCTCTCCTGGATTTTTCATCCGATCTCGTCGTGGTAATAGGAAGAGACCAGCATATCGCCCAGGCGAATAAAAATTTCTTGAGTCTTGTGGACCAGAATATCGAGGAAATCGCGGGGAAACAATTGCTGGATGTCCTCAACCCCCTGACGCAGGAACTCGGCATAAAAACCAAAATTGAACAGGCACTTGAGGGCAAAGAACTCCTCGAAGAGATTTGCATCATCAAAGATGAAGAGGAACTCTATTTCCACATGAAAATCATCCCCACCGCATTCCTCGACGGGTCACCGGGAATTACCATTATTCTGGAAGATATCACGGAATACAAGCGGACGATCAATGCATTGATCGAGAGCGAAAAGAAATACCGGATTCTGATCGAAAACCTTGGCGATTTTCTGGTCAATGTCGACCGCTACTCCATGATGCACGATCATATCAGAAATCCCCTGCAGGCTATCGTCGGAATCGCAGATCTCGAGGGGGGCGAGCTGAACGATAAAATCCACCAGCAGGCGCAGGAGATCGACAAGATCATCACGCAGCTGGATATCGGTCGTATCGAAGCCGATAACATCAGGGAATTTTTACGAAAACATTACAGCGTTTCCAGCAATCCGGTGATTGCCAAGCAAAGCATGAATTAAAGGATATAATCATCCTGCATCCGCTAACAGGGGTTCGTATTCTGGAGTGCAGAGAGCCAATAGCACATAGCTCTTCTTCTTTCTCCTATCTGCGCCATGAACTGTGCGAAATAATCCTCCCATTCTCTGAAAAGAAGTGAAATATCCGCGTTGTGAAATGCTCCTGATAGGCCATGCGGTATGGTGACAACAAACCTGATTATCAAACGTTGTGATCCATGTATAACCTTTATATATAATATGTCTTATATATAAGATAAAAAATGGTAACTAACGTCGCGAACCACAAGGAGTTTTCAAACATTTTGGAAATTCTGAAAGAAAATCCGCAAGGTATGTCGGTAAAACAGATAGCAGAAGCGATAGGGATGAACAGAATATCCGTCGCCCGCTACCTGGACATACTCCTCATTTCAGGCCAGGTGGATATGGTCCCCTTCGGCCAGGCCAAAGTCTACACGCTCACGCATCGCGTGCCGGTGAATGCACTGCTCAATTTTTCCTCGGATTATGTGGTGGTACTCGGGCGCGATCAAAAAATTATTCAGGCGAATACCAAATTTTTGAGTCTTTTCAACCAGAACCTCGAAGAAATCCAGAACAAGCACCTGATGGATGTGCTCACCCCCCTCTCCCCCGATCTCAGCATACAGGCAAAGATTGACCGTGCCCTGGAAGGGAGAGTCGTCGTTGAAGAAGTTCGCATTTTAAAGGATGAAGAGGAGCTCTTTTTCCAGATGAAAATCATCCCGACGGCATTTATCGATGGCACGCCTGGAATAACCATTATCCTCGAGGACATTACCGAGAGAAAACGGAGCATCGAGGCGTTGATGGAGAGCGAAGAAAAATTCAGAACCCTGGTAAAAAATATCAATACCTTCCTGGGGAAAGTGGAGCAATATGCACAGATGAACGATAATATCAGAAATCCACTTCAGGTAATTGTCGGGTTCGCCGATCTCGAGGGAGGGGAGACGATGGAAAAGATCACCCGGCAGGCAGAAGAGATCGACCAGATGATTCAAAAACTCGATATTGGATGGAGAGAGTCAGAAAATATCAGGCGATTTTTACAAAAACACGCCCGGATGGCGGAGGCGGCAAGGTAACCGCCACGAATACCCCGCAATCAACGCGTACCGCAACTCTTCTATTCTCTCTGTGCCATGCTTCCCCTGTATTGCCCCCTCAGAAGGCCTCCAGAGAGGGCATCCGCATAGCTATGTCACAAACACGCCGCTCACCCGGACACCGGCGATGCGGGACCGTCTTTTCGAACCAGCATGATTCAAGAGTGCAGGCCGGGGAGTGCGCATCATGCATGCAGTTATCTGTACCGGATCTCGAAATCCTGAAATTCTCCCCTGAACTCCTCCTCTACCACCTCAACACTCTCGACCCTTGCATGGTGCGGACCCTGGTGGCAGAATTGCACCATTTGCTTCACCGCACGCGGTTCCCCCTCAAAGACCGCCTCAACACGGCCATCAGGCAGGTTCCGGACCCATCCCGCCACCTTGCTTCGGGTCGCCGCATCCCTCGTTGCATCGCGGAAGTATACCCCCTGGACGCGTCCGCTCACCCACACATGGACCCTGCGCTTCCCTGCGGTCGTCATGCTCCATGCATCATGCGCCGAAGAGGTATAAAAATTCAGGGCTGATCGGGTCGCACAGCACGACTGTGAAGGGCGAAATGCACATGAAATCCCCGGATTGTATGCCAGAATGGTGTTCTCCCCGCTCAGCCCCCGGCACATACATTCACTGCAGGATGTCCAAAACCTCACGGAACGGGAGAAGGAGGGGTGATGACAACAATTTCGGGGCAACAGAAGAACCGCAGTTCCATATCGAAGTTGGAGGTGCCGATGCCGCGGCTGATAAAGGTCGGGGATTTCTCACCCATTTTTTGGCCGCTCAGTTCAAGAACCCCTGCATCGTTGAGCAGCTGGATAACGGGTGAATTAAACTGCCCGCCATGGGTATGCCCAGCAAGGATGAGATCGCAGTCCCAGTTCGCCCGGCACTCCGGTTCATGGATCATGTAGATGGTGAAGGCGTCGGAAGGCTGCAGCTCTGGCGGATCGGCCACGCCCGCCCAGCCATCGTCCACCCCGACGAGCACCAGTTTCTCTCCCTCGAGGTCAAGCTCCACGATCTCATTGCGCAGGACGGTCACCCCGTTCTCTTCCAGTGCCGCTTCCACCTTGTCGCCGAATGCGAGGTCTGTCGCAGGGTCCCGGAGACAGTGCACATCATAGCAATCCGGACACAGACTCGCACCCGAAAGGGCGGATACCTTTTCTATCCCGGTGGCTGCATCAATTCCCGCCTTATAGTCGTGGTTGCCCAGCACGGCATAGACGGGGGCATCGATCTCGCGCCAGATCTCCTGGAGCCCGAGATCCGGATCTTCCCCGTAGACGAAATCACCCCCGATCAGCACTACCGAAGGCTGCAGGCGATTGATCTCCTCGATAACCGTATGTACATGGTCCAGATTGCTCGCCTTCAGGTGTGGATCGGCGATGAACACGATGCCCCGCGGCGCCCCCTCAAGCTGCAGCTCGGTGACCTCAACCCCCTGCGCCTCCCATGTCATATAGCCAATTGAGGCATTCACCGAAATGATGAGGATAAAAAATGCGAAATAGTGATTATTTGTGAATGCGGGTACCTTCCAGGTCATTTCACTCCGCTCAAGCGGTTTGTATGGGAAGTATAAATTCCATTGTATTAAGGCAGCACTATACCTTGAACGTTTTCGGATGATATGGCATCAAAATCGTGAAAAAGAGCCACAAGACCGCATATGCGGAGATTATCACCGGAAGGGCGATCCCATTAAATAGCTGGATTCCATTTGCTGGGTTGCGCGACCATGACTGCGCGGGAGGTGGGGCAATGAACCCGGTTCTTGCCATCGCAGGCATCGCCCTGCTGACGATCGCCCTCGGCACGGGATGCCTCGAAGACCGTCCACAGGAGGAGATCCAGATGAGAGAAGCAACGGTACTCGAACTTCCGGAATTGATGGATGAGAGTGAGACCTCAATCGAGGAGGCACTGACAGAGAGGAGATCGGTGCGCAATTTTTCAGAGGGATCACTGAAAATTGAGGAGATCGGGCAATTGCTCTGGGCATCGCAGGGAATCACCGACCCGGCCGGGTACCGAACCGCTCCCTCGGCAGGAGCGCTCTACCCCCTCGAGGTGTATGTGGTGGTGCGCAGCGTGGACGACGTAGAGCCCGGCGTATACCGCTATGTCCCCGAGGGGCACGAGCTCCACCGGATCCTCGGCGGAGATATCTCTTCCGGGTTACGCACCGCAGCCCTTTCCCAGCCTGCGGTGGGGGATGCTCCGGCAAATATCGTGATCTGTGCGATACCGGACCGCACGACGAGTAAATACGGTGACCGCGGGATCCGCTATGTACACATGGAGGCAGGACATGCTGCCCAGAACATCTATCTCCAGGCAGTCTCCCTGGACCTGGGGACGGTATCGATAGGAGCATTTGAAGATGCTGAGGTACAGCGGCTCCTGAACCTCTCACCGGACGAAATGCCGCTCTACATCATGCCCGTGGGGAGGATATAATCTGCCGATCATGACTTCTTCAGGTCGAACACCCAGCGGCTCACGCACGGCGCCACGTTGCCGCACCGGCGGGCGGTGAGGACAATCGTACCCCTCCTCCTCAAACCCTCTGAGAAGACCGGGGAACTGGTGGCGTTTCTTGAAGGTATAGAAATGGATCATGCCTCCCCGCCTGACCATCGGTGCTATCCGCGAAAACATGCCATCCATCCCGTACGGCGTGGGGATCACCGCCCGGTCAAAGGAGGTTGGACACAGGCCGGGGAGGGAGGCGGCATCGGTTTCGTGCACGCAAACGCGCCCATCCACGCCATTGGTGCGGCAGTTTGCGGAGAGCCAACGGCATGCCGCGGGGTTCTTTTCCACGGCAACCACCCGCGCTCCCCTCGCCGCCGCAGGCACCACGAAGGGGCCGACCCCGGCGAAGAGGACCAGCACCTCCTCTCCGGGAGAAACCTGTACGGCAACTCTCCTCCTCTCGGAGGCAAGGCGGGGGTTGAAAAAACCTCCCTCACGTCCAGTGCGTAGGAAAACCCGAATTCACGGTGGACCGTGACGGTTCCGCTGCCCGCAAGGATCTGGTACCGGGCACCCGGTGGTCGCCTTCCAGCCCGGTGACCTTATTGAGCACCGTGCGTATGTTCTTTCTCCGTGCAACGAGCGCGTCGGCCATATCCCGGAGGGATGTATCGATGCCGGAGGGGAGGGAGAGAATGGCAATATCACCGATAACCGTGATGCCCCGGGAGAGGCGGAGGAGGTCTTCTTCGGCAAGAATGCATGCCATGTCGTCGCACATCGCTGGAGATCCATGGTGCCGGCCGGTTTTATTCGTTGTTGCGCGGTGCATGGAGGCGGGGGCCCTCCTGTGATGGTTCATCTGCCCATAAAAAAACTATGAAGACGTCTTGGGTACCATTCGGTGGTAGAGACTGATGAAGCTGGGCGTTGCACTGGTGATCATAGGCATCCTCGCATTCCTGTTCAATCCGATGATAGGCGTCGTGCTCGTCATTGCCGGTGCCGGAATTCTCCTGATAACCTCTGCTCCCAAGGACTATGATGAAGAGGAGCAGCTGGACACCGAAGACGAGATCAATTTCATCTATTACGATGAATAGGCACTGCCGGTGCCGTTGATACAATGCGTCCGGAGGCGATCCCGAGCACCCTGAATCATGGGTGCATGCACACCAGATCCACGCCCAAACAACAATACCGTTTCATTCCCGGTGATGCCGTGCCGTCTATCACAACACTTCGTGCGATACCACAGAAAATTGAGGAACTTTCCAGAGAACTCGAAGAACTCTCAGGATTTCCAGAAGAGAAATTTACCTGGATCATCAGGGATGTCGGGTTCTCCTGCACCTGTTGCGGGAGGTGCTGTACAAGGGAATTCAACGGCCATGTCTTTCTCCTCGACGACGATGTGGAGCGGTGCCTGCGCATCGATGCCGGTGCGCTCATCCCCGCACCCGATTTTGAGCTCTGCGACCAGCACGGGAATTTCTATGTCTCCGGGTATGCGCTTCGGTGCAGGGAGAACGGGGACTGCATATTTCTTGAAGACAACCGCTGCCGCATCTACGCGCAGAGGTTCAGGATCTGCCGCGTCTACCCCTACATGCTCCACCGGGAATGGGGTGAAGACGGAACGCATGACTGGCGGCAGATAGCCGGGCTGAACGAACACGGGGAATATCACGCGCATCTTACCGGGGAGGAATGCAGGCGCATCGCCGGCGAAACCATCAGGTATGAAAAGGATTTTTTACAGAAGGAGATAGCATTCTACACCTGCTGCCGGGCGTTTTTCGCAGAGAACAATCTCAGGCCGGTGCGAAAGGTGTACGATCAACAGATGAGAGGGTTTCAGCGCGGCGAGGCGGTTACGGTGTACGTGTTTGACAGGGGAGCGCTGAAAAGGCACCGCGTAACCCCGGAGGAGTATTGAGGAGTTACTCCTGCATGATCCGGGGGATGCGCAAATCTTGCATCGGTACCGCCTCCATCAGCCGGGACTTCGTATCTCAGGGTTCATTTTGCCGCATAATTCACATATTTTTGGTTTGTTCTCCGATTCGCGTGGATTAAACACGACGCTTTTTTAGCATCCTTTTTCATACTATTATCCAGTACTTGAGGGGGGGATTATATCCTGAGCAAAATTAGAGATAACTGGTGGCCGGCCATTCTCATCTCCATCGCGCTTCTCACCCTTGCCGTGGTCATCGTCGCGCTCCTGAATGGGATAGCCCGGTACACTCCTCCATTCCTGTTCATTCCTGCCATTCTGGTTGCCTACCGATATCCAGCACGGAGCATCATGATCACCGCGGCCCTCGGGCTGGTATATTTCTGTGCGGTGGTACTGCTGGTCGAAACGGACCTCTTCGCCTACATTATGGCGGCGGGGTGGGCGGCCATCCTTGTCGTCACCACCGCGGCCGTTGCCTTTCTTTCCGACAACCTCCGTTCCGAACAGGCACGTTATCGCGCCGTTGTCGAGGATCAGACAGAATTTATCAGGCGTTTTAAAACGGACGGCACCACGGTCTTTGTCAACGAGGCATACTGCCGGTACTTCCAGATGCCGGCGGAAGAGATTATCGGCACTCCGTTTCGGCATATCATACATCCCGAAGACAAGGAGCGTGTGCACGGATTCTTTGCCTCCCTCACCGCAGAGCATCCCGCAGGACAAATCGAGTGCAGGGTGATCTTGCCGGATGGAGATGTGCGGTGGAACGCGTGGCACGGGCGGGCCATCACGGACGCGAACAGAGAGATCAAGGAGTACCAGGAAGTGGGCCGCGACATCACCCCGCGCATCACCGCCACCACCGCCCTTGCGGAGAGTGAAAACCGCTACCGGGCGATCCTCGACAATACGGGCACGGCGATGTGCATTATCGATAGGGACGGTATCATCGCCTTTGCGAACGCTGAAGTTGAAGAGCTTCTCGGGTACACCCCGGAGGAGCTCGAGGGCAGCGTCAGTGCGCTGGCGCTCATTCCCGAGAGCGAACATGCCCGGCTCACTCGCTATTTTCGCGCCAGATTCGTTCCCGGCGAACCCTCCATCCGCACCTACCAGGCCCAACTTCTCCACCGAAACGGCCGGATAAAAGACGGCGTATTTACTGTTGACCGCATCGAGGGCACCGACCAGCTGATCGTCTCCATCACCGATATCACTGCACAGAAACAGACCGACCGTCTGGTCACGATCATTAACCGCATCAACCAGCGGATCATCCGTGAGCGTAACTCCAAAGACCTTCTTGATGCGCCATGCAGGGAATTCGGGAGCATTCAGGATGTCTACTCGGTAGCCATCGCCCTCTGCGGGAATGACGGCGGGCTGGAAACCGCGGCGATTTCGGACAAACGGTTCAGCCAGTTGCACGAATCATGCCTGAAAAGCGCATGGGTCGCACAGGCCCTGAACGGCAAACTGGGGTATACCTTCGACCTCACGGATTCAGGGAGCGGTAACGGGGAGCATCCCGCACCCCTGAAGGCGATCGCCGTCCCCATGGATGACGGCGACGAGATCCGCGGGATTCTCATGGTATACAGCCTCAACGCAATCCACCTGCCGAAAACCGAGCTCGAGTCACTGCAGACGCTTTCCAACGACCTCGCTGGTGCGCTCAAATCGTTCGAGCTGGAGGAGCAGAAACGCATTGCACTGGAGCAGATCGAGGTCAACATGGAACAGATGGCCATTCTCAACGATCAAATCAGGAACCCCCTGCAGACGATGGTGGGATGGGCCGATCTTGAGGGCGGCGTACTCGCCGAAAAGGTCATCGAGCAGGCCCGTGAAATCGATAAAATTGTGCATCAACTGGACCGGGGCTGGATGCACTCGGAAAAGATCAGGGAGTTTTTGCGAAAGCACTACGGGATTTCCGGGGAGGAGAGGGTATTATCCCGATCCACATTATCCCTGCCCCCGAGCGATAAAAGCGGCGGTGAACGCGATTCCAGTCGCAGCGATTCTGCCCGCTCACTTAATGGTTCCGGCAAACCAGGAGATGCGGCGTACAAATAAGGCGCATGGATCACCCCCCTGACCCGCATCCCCCGGACGCTTCCTGACGATCGCGTTCTCCTCCCCGCATTTGTGCCGGCATCCACGGTTCCGGAGCAAAAACTGACGTCGCCGGAGAGATAGGCCATTTTGACACTGGATGAGCCCCTGCATTGCGCCCTGCCGCAGTCCCGGAACCCGAAGTGACGGGCAAAGGTATATTACACCACCGGAGTGAATGCGCCAGTTTGTCGCGTGATGACCATGCAGAACACCCGGAACGCAACTGATACGGACATATTCCAGACACTGATCGCGGTGCTGTTCTCCGGCAGCATCGCAAGAAAAATGCAGGCTGCACAGATCCTCACGGAAATCGGCGTCCCTCGCATTACAGCATTGACCGAGTCATCGGGAGATGCAGACCCCATGGTGCGCAAACGGGCGCTGATAGCCCTCGGTGCTCTCTTCCAGCCGGAAGCAAACCTCTCCACACTCTCCCGCCCGGGCAACAACCAGGATACCGGTTCCGCGTCGCCACCCGCCACGGCGTTCTTCTCAAACGGCCAGAGGTCCCGCGTCGTACACCTGCTCATCGAGAAGATGCAACACGATGCCGATGAAGAATGCCGCATCATGGCCGCCGCCTCGCTCATGAAGATCGGCGATCTCTCAGGGGTGAAGGAGGTGCGAAGGCAGTGCCTGCAGCAGGGCAGGGACTTCGAGGGTCAGATTCTCGATGTTGTCTGGGGCACATCGGACGCCCCACGAAACGAAATGCCCCACGTCCTTCGCCCCCCAATGCCCGACCGACGCGCACGGCAGGGTGCATGGCGGGGGAGGAGGCGTTGAGATATCCGTCCGGCGAACCACACGTTCCGGTTCCTTCAGAAGCAAAAACCAAAAAAAATTCGCCCCACCACGGAATCCCGCATGGGATACAGCAATCCCGCGGCAGCGGCTCGCCGGAACTGTGTCGGATGATATTCACGCTTCCCCAGCATACCCCGGCTCAAGGGCTGTAGCGTTCCCGTAGCACTCCTGCGCCTTCTCGTGTCGGCCAATCGTGCCGAGGACCATTCCCTTCAGGTGCCAGGCCGCCGCCATCCCGGGGTCGATTGCGAGGGCTTTATCGAGTGCAGCGAGGGATTCATCGTATCGCCGGAGATTGAAGAGGCCGACCCCCTTTGCAAACCAGGCCTCGGCATAGCCGGGGTCGAGGGCGAGAGCGCGGTCAAAGCATATCAGCGCCTGTTCGTACCGGCCGTTCTGTGCATTGAATGCAAGCCCCCGGAAAAACCACTCCCTCGCCTCCGCATTTTGCGTTTCGTCTCCTTCTTCCCGGATGACGAATGAGATCGCAACCTGCTGTTCGCCGTCGAGATAGGGAACCCGGTCCGAACCATTGGAATCCGGCATCGGGAGATGGGCGGGAACAGCTTCTCCCTGCACACCCGTGCAGCCGCAGCTCACCGATGCAGACAGTATAAGAAGCACGGAGAGGAACACCAACCTTATTGGAGTGGATTTTTTCATCTGGACCTGATAAATCGTGCTATTTCTCTCCGTGGAGTAACGTAAAAAGAAACGAGAAAGGATACCAAGGCCTTTTTCTTACCCTCCTCTCATTGGCGGCGTGATCCGTACATGGGATTTTTCGGGAATCCGCACTGCATGAGGATCCCTCCGCCCTGGAGTATCTTTATATGCGGTGAGTCAGGATAGGGACGCATCCCGTGAAGGAGGGGAGTAAATGAAAATCAGCGTAACGGTAGCGTCGATGGTCGCCCTGCTCATTATCGCCGGGTGCGTCAGCCCGGGTGACGGAAGCGATGGCGGGGTGGATAACGGGACGACGGTGGATATCGAGAGCGGAGGCCAGACTTATCCGGCCTACATCGCAGCCCCGGGTAAAGGCGGACCGTATCCGGCGGTAGTGCTGATCCATTCGTTCAACGGCCTTGAACCCGGATACGAGGAGATGGTGGACCACTTTGCAGGGGAAGGCTTTGTCGTCATCGCCCCCGAGTGGCAGACCTTTGAGCAGTCCCCGCAAGATGACACGATGGAGGCGCTGATCAGGGACGCGATCGCCTACCTCGAAACCCGTTCCGACGTCAATGCGAGCAGCCTCGGCCTGACCGGGTTCTGTGCAGGAGGACGCTACACCATGCTCTTCCTGCCTCGGATAGAAGAATTCGATTCGGCAGTGACCTGGTACGGCTTCCCCTACTCAGGCGGGCTGGCAAACGGGACACCGCCAGCAGATTTCATCGGTGAGATCGAAGATCCCATGCTGATCATCCACGGCACCGCAGACCAGGCAAGCCCGGTGGCCGATATCTACCAGTATGCAACTGATCTTGATGCAGCCGGAAAGTACTTCGAGCTCAAAGTCTACCAGGGTGAACCGCACGGGTTCATGGTCCAGGACGGACAACTCTCGGAGAGTTTCGTTGCCCAGGATGCCTACGGAGAGATGGTGACATTCTTTAACTGGACACTCGGCTGATCACCACATCCAGCCACTTTTTTCAATCGTACTATAGGTTGTTTCAATCTTATCGGCGTGGATCTGCCATTTTAAGATGAATGGAGTGCATTGCTCCGGACAATCTTCTTCATCACCTTCTCCCAGGAACCCATCGTGAGGAAACTCTCTTCCATGAACCCTATCATGGTTTCAAACTTCTTCATGGGGACAGCCATCGTCAGGATATCAGGGGGTACGCAGGGCCGTGCAGAAGGGTCGAACATCCCGAGCACCGCCTTCGGGTTCTCTTTCTGCTGCTCGAGCCAGGGGTAGTGGAAGATCGAGCTGCAGCCGGCACCGAACGGGCAGATCACGCCGTAAGGATCGGTCTGGTCGAAGTTTGCAAGTGTGAAAAGGCCCGACAGCACTTCCGGCCGTGCGAAGAAGACCACAGCGTCCGGACTGTCCGCGTCCGTCAGGCGGTCCCAGCGCTTGAAGACGATGTCCTTTCCCGTTGAGGGTATCCGGACGTTCGCTCTATAGAATTCATCCACGATCTCCGGCGTCCGCTTGTAGCGTTCTCCCTCGATCACGCCGGGTTTCCCATAGGAGAGGAAGTAGCGGAAATCAGGAGAACGCTCGGCATCATAGCCCAAGTAGAGCCTTCCCCCACGGCACCCGATCGAATTCTCATCGAAGACGAGGCTCGTTCCTTTTCTCACCTTTGCGAGATCGCAGACGAAGCACCGCCAGCCTTTCGGAGCAGGGGCTCTCTTGAGTCCTTCGGCACTCCCGCCGATCTCGAACGTGACCGGGAGCTCTGCCCCCGGAAAGTATCTCTCCCAGAGTTGTGTGAAGGTGTCTCGCAGTGCGGTATCCATAGACCATATTCCGGAACATTGGTGAATAATGTTCTGCATCAGCCGACAGCACTCCCGACCCGCACCCGCGGCGTGAGCGATCCGTCGGACCGCCGGTCCATGAGATGGCGACGTCACTTGTTGGGGGAGACACGGTCCTCCCACCGGAAAAAACTCTTTGGATACAACGTATCCGGTTTCCTTGAAGCGACCTGAAGGATGAAATATTGGTGCGCCCCACATTGGGTCGTCCACCTGTCATGGCGGGCTTCAATCATCGGGAGGGTATGAAATGAAGAAAGGATTTGTAGAAGACATTGAGAAAGAGACGGTAAAGAACACCGATTTCCGCAGGGTCCTCTATACGGGAAATTTCAGCCAGCTTGTGTTGATGTGCCTTAAGCCCGGCGAGGAGATCGGCGAGGAAACACACAACGATGTCGACCAGTTTTTCCGTTTCGAGGAAGGGGAAGGGGTTGTCACGATCGATGGCGTTAAGCACGCCGTAAAGGACGGAAGCGCCGTGATAGTGCCGAATGACGCGAACCACAACGTGCTGAACACATCCGGGACCGAAGACCTCAAGCTGTACACGATCTACTCTCCACCCGAGCACCAGGACGGGGTCGTGCGACGTACCCGTGAAGAGGCCATGGCTCAGGAAGAGCATTTCGACGGAAAGACGACAGAGTAGCGTTTCCCGGGACCAGCCATACCTTCATTTTTCCGGGGAATGTCGTGGCCGCGGCTGCATGGTTCTGCAGGCAGGCAAATGTCACTGCACGGTGGTCCCCGGCTCGCGTTCACGGGATCGAAGCGCTGTTGCAAAGATTGAGAGTGACCCCGGTCGGCATCACCATGGACGACGAGCGCCGGCACCGCAGTGCGGGCACCGTCCATCGACCGGTATCACGCCCGGCACATCTTCCCCGCACGGAACTGCGAGGCCGGTTCTCGATGAGATGGATAAACTTCCCGGCATCCCTCTTCCCGGGCAGGAAACTGTCGATACATTTTTCCGGCAGAAATCCCACAGCACCATCCAAAAGAGAATGGAGAGAGAACGATGCCAAACAAACTGATGGAATACTTCAACAAGCAGCCGCGGATTGGAACCTTGAGCACTGCAAACCGGGAAGGGGATGTCGACTCCGCCGTCTTCGGCTCGCCGCGGATGGTCGACGAGAAGACCGTGGTGATGGCCCTCGGGAACGGTCGCACGCTCGAATACCTCCAGGAGAACCCTCATGCGGTGTACCTGATCATGGAGCCGGGAGCGTCGGTCATGGACTGGAAAGGATTGAGGGTCTGCCTGTTGATGACGGCGTGCGAGACATCCGGGGAGGGTCTGGAGACGTTCAAGCGCCAGATTGCCGAAGTCGTGGGCGAGGAGGCGGCGGAGATGGTGGATGCGGCAGTGACGTTCGAGGTCACCGAAGTACGGCCCCTCATCGACATCGGGCAGGGCTGGGAAAACTCCATCTGATTTTTAAGGATGCACCGATATGCCGGAAACGGCGTTTGCAGGGCCCATCCCCCATGTTGGGCAGGAAATGCCAGACAATCCGTCGGCGGCGGACGTCACCGGCACCACAACCGTGCCCGTCTCCTCCCCGCCTCGACGGAGGAACGGCGGTATGAGAGAACGGAGGGTTGATTCATCTCGCTTCGACCGAAGAGGGCGTGACCACCTTTGCCGGTGAGCAGGTACCGCGTTCCGGCGCGGTCATCAGCGACACTATCGTTGCATGGGAAGAAGACGGCCGGATATGTTGCCACAATCTCGCGGACGGGTAAACGACGCGGATCGAACGCGGCAGGCCTCTACGAAATCGGCAATTCTCGAAGAAGGGATTGTGTGGGTGGAAGAAGACTACGCCGGACTGCTCTCTCTCCGGTATCAGCCGTTTTCATCCCCGTCTTTGACCGGATTGCAGATCGAGCCGGCCGTTGCGGTCATGCCCGATTCGACAGGGATCCAAACCGGCCGGCTGCGGGAGGGAGAGGTTGCATGGTACGCACTCGACATCTCCCCGGCACCACCGGGGTATCCCTGGATTTTTCATGGGAGAATGCAGACGAATCGCTCTCATGCACGCTGATCGGTCCCGGAGGAGCGATATTGCGGTTCACCGACAGCGACGATGAGATGATGGATGCCAGAGTGAGGGCCTCGGTCACTTCTCCCGCGGGAATCATCCACGGCAGGTAGTATTGCACCGTATCCAGCGAGTCAGTCGGAGAAGAAGTCTCCTACGCCATCACATGGTACGAATGTGATTCATAGAGGGAATGGGGCCCGGGTCAACTCACGCAGGAAACCAAAAATTTTTTGCGAGGAGATGGCGATACGGACTTGTTTTCCTTGTTTGGGTGCGTCCAGGGAAACCTGCTCACTCAGGACCGCACCCCAAATTTCACCCATTTGAAGATCTCCATGCCTACCACGACAACCGAGGCCAGGGCCAGAAGGGCGCCCCATGTCGCGATGCTTACCGGGCCGATACCGAGCAGGTCCTGCGTGACCGGGGTGAACATGGCAGCGATATGAATGCCCTGTGCAACCAGGATCCCGAGGATCAGGTAGTGGTTGTTCTTCAGCGGCACCCGGAAGACGGAGCGGTATTCGGAACGGCAGTTCAGGACATGGAAGTTTTCGAGGAGCACCATCAGAAGCACGAGCACACTCCGGGCGGTCCCCGATCGGGGTTTCCTTCTCCGACCATTCCCTGGCGTTTCTCCACGGCGAGATGTCCACCGGGCTCGGGATTGGCACCTAGACTTGCGTTGCCAGTTATAAAACGTTCGTCGTAGAATTGCGACGTGTATTTAATGCGGTTGAAAACGGACGGACATCATCCCGGGACCCACGTGGGGGAGAAATCCGCCCGCGGTGAAATAAAAAAACTAACCCCGTATCGTCAATGTTCTGTAATTCGCCATTTTCCGGCCGGCACCTCGATCTCAAACCTTGCCCCTTTCCCTTCTTCGCCCCTCTCGCGAATGGTTATTCCCGTGATACCGAGGATCTCTTTCACCAGAAACAGGCCATATCCGGTGGCTGTGCCGACGCCCCTATCAAATATTCTCTGTTTCATGTCCAAAGGTATGCCAAGGCCATCATCCTCAACCACAATGACACCTTCGTTGCCGTTTGCGTGGAACATTACCCTGACTTCTGTAACCCTCCCCCCGTGTGCTATTGCGTTGTCAAGGAGGTTGAAGAAGACTTTTTCAAGCATCGGATCGGCAAAAATTTCCAGGGAATCGATGGTGACATTCAGGTGCGCCCCGTTCAGCCTGACGTTTTCCGACGCATTTTCTATGATCCTTCCCACATTCTGCCACATCGGATCCTGTTCGCCCATATGCTGGTAGTCACCGGTGAAGGTGATCTGGCTCCGGATGGTATCGGCGATCGTATCGAGCTGCCTGAGCATCTGCAGTCCATCGGGGTTGGAGAAATGATACTCCTTCACAAGGTGCAGGTACCCCTTCAGTGCAGTCACCTGGTTGAGGATGTCGTGACGGGTGATGCTGGTGAGCAGGTTGAGCTTTTTATTCGCCTCTTTCAGGCCTTCTTCCGCACGTGTTCGCTCTGAATCGTCGTAACAATAGCCCCGAATATCGATCAATTCGCCATTTTCATCAAACCTTCCAAACACGTTCTCCACCACATAGATGAGGGAACCATCCTTCCTTTTCCGTATTTCGCTGAAATTTACAATTTTTTTATCACGTTTCAACCGCTCCAGAAACCGTCTCCGATCCTCCGGTGATTGATAGGTCTCCACAATATTGGAATCCAGAGCATCTTGGATGGAATTAAACCCAAATATCTCAACAAATGCGGGATTGCACGCGAGGATGCGCCCATCAATGGTGGTGATCAAATCTCCGGTCAAATCCTGTTCAAAGAACTGGCGGTACTGGTCTTCACTCCTCTTGAGGGATTCTTCGGCCTGCTTTCGTTCGGTAATATCCAGATTGGTGCCGATCATGCGCAGAGCCTGCCCCTCCGGGCCACGAATGATGGTGGCTTTCGCCTCCATCCAGCGCAGCTCCCCATCTTCGCGGAAAAAGCGGTATTCCCAGGATTCTTCCAACCGGTCGGAGTGCATCCATTCCTGGAAAAATGACGCCAGCTGCTCGAGATCCTCGGGATACACCCGCCGGGCCCACCCCTGGTACGTTCCCTCGAACGATCCCTCCGGCAGGCCGAACAGCGCTTCCAGTTCCGACGTCCAGACCGCATCACCGGTCTCGAGGTTCCAGTCAAACACGCCGACTCTGCCCGCACGCTGTGCCAGCCGCAAGCGCTCTTCAGCCTGTTTTCGTGCGGTGATGTCGGTAAAAGCCCAGATGACATGGGGGCGGCCCTGTAATTCGATGACGTCCCCGGACACCTTCCAGGTCAGTTTATCCCCCGACCTGTTCTTAAAATTCGCCACGTAATCCCTGATTTGATTATCCCTCTTGAGTATTTCCACGATCAAAGGCCGATCCGCAGGGTCCCACCATGAGCCAAGATCGATGGATGTCCTTCCGATCGCCTCGTCCCTGCTGTACCCCATAATCGATTCGAATGCTTCATTCACATCGACATATTCACCGGTTTCAAGGAGAGAGATCGTCATCACATGGGGATTGGAATAGAAGGCCTTGCCAAACATCTCCTCCGATATCCGCAACGATTCCTCTGCCCGTACCCGCGCCACCGCATGCCGGACTTTGTGCCCGAGCTCAGCAAACTGTGATGACGGCTCGACGCCTTTCTGCAGGTAAAAATCAGCACCATTGTTCAGCGCCTCGATAACCACCTCTTCCCGGCCCCTTCCGGTGAAGAGAATGAAGGGGATCTCACCAAACCGGGCACGGACTTCTTTGAGAAAGGAGATCCCGTCCATGGCCGGCATCTCGTAATCAGAAATGATCGCATCATAGGTGGTAGCGGCAAGCTGGTCAAGGGCTTCCGGGGCAGACTGGCAGGTGTCGCACTGGATATCGGGGTTGCGCTTTTCCAGAAAGGTTTTCGTCGTGAGCAGAAGGGCAGGTTCGTCGTCAACAAGGAGAACGTGGATCAAGGAATCCCTCCTTTGGGGATGTGAACAGAAGTATCAGCATGCGAAATATAAAATTCTTTCATAGATATCGATAAATAGTAAATAATCTGCATTCACAAGCCGATACGCTGCAGGACGTTGTTATTCGATGACCGGTGGAGAAAGGAGCCACCAATGATTCACTTGATGTATCCGCATCACAAGAACGACTGTCGCATCGTGGTCATCTGAATCGGAATTCAGGATTCTGGAGATTATCTCGCCCAGGACAGGGATGTGGGGATTGTGCGTTTCCTCTCCCTCTTCTTTAACTGCGAATGGGATCACCATCGACTTTTGGCTGAAAGGATTGGGCAACCAAACCAATTCGTTATGGACAAGCTGTGGGGAATTCAGCACGGCTTCTCCCTGATCATGCCCACCACTGGTAGCACACCCTGGCGGTAGGAGAGCTTCCGCGTGCGATGCACCTTTCTTCTGCATGGTATCGACCAATTAATTAACCCTGGAAGTATCAGGTTCGATACGCATGCCGTTCACAGACCGCCATCTTATATCACCCCTATTGTCGAAGAAAAAAGTTCGGGTTTCATCCGTCAACAAGCAAAGGATGTGAAAATTGGGTAAACTCAGAATGTTTATTAAGGTATTCTGCCCAACCTATTTCAAATTGTATTGAAATAGATCGGGGGGTGGTGATGAAACTGACCGATACAACCACAAAGGAACGAAGGCTCTCTCTCTTTGAGAAATACCTCACCCTCTGGGTCGTCCTCTGCATCATCGGAGGGATCGTACTCGGGAGGGCGGCTCCGGGCATCGCCGTAGCCCTCGATGCCTTCTCCGTGTACCAGGTCTCGATCCCGATCGCCATCGCGCTCTTCTTCATGATGTATCCAATCATGGTCAAGATCGACTTTACAGAGGTTGTGCGGGCGGCAAAGACCCCCAAACCGGTCGCCCTCACCCTCTTCATCAACTGGGCAATCAAGCCCTTCACCATGTACTTCTTCGCCACCATCTTTCTCGGGGTGCTCTTCGTAAACTTCATACCGGGCACAGAGATCCTGCCGAACGGCACCGAGGTGGAACTCTGGCGCAGTTACGTAGCCGGCTGCATCCTGCTCGGGATCGCCCCCTGCACGGCGATGGTCCTGATGTGGAGCTATCTCGCCCGCGGCAACGACGGGCTAACGCTCGTGATGGTAGCCATCAACTCGCTCACCATGCTCGTGCTCTACGCGCCGCTCGGCGGGTTCCTCCTCGGCATCAACGCCATGCCCATCCCCTGGCAGACCATCCTGCTCTCCGTGGGCGTCTACGTGGCGCTTCCCCTCGTCGCCGGGTATTTCTCGCGGAAATGGATTATCAGGAGAAAGGGGTATGCGTGGTTCGAGACGAAGTTTCTCCACTACCTCACTCCAGTGAGCATCGCCGCACTGCTGGGAACGCTGGTGCTGCTCTTCTCGTTCAAGGGTGATGTCATCGTCGCAAACCCGCCCACCATCCTCTGGATCGCCGTCCCCCTCTTCATCCAGACAACGTTTATATTCACGCTCGGATATTTCCTGCTCGCACGGGTCTTCAAGCTGGAGTACCGGGATGCCGCTCCCTCGGCGATGATCGGGGCGTCCAACCACTTCGAGGTGGCCATCGCCACCGCCACCATCCTCTTCGGCCTCTCTTCGGGTGCGGCTCTGGCCACGGTCGTCGGGGTGCTCATCGAGGTGCCGGTGATGCTCATGCTGGTGAAGATCTGCCTGCGCACGCAGGGATTATTCGGAGGTGAACCATCATGATGGAACGCATGCTGGTGCCGCTCGATCTTTACGGGGTGGCCCCCAAGATGACATCGGCGGTGGAAGAGCTGGCCCGGCTCGGGGTTGAGGAGACAGCGCTCCTCTACGTGGTCAACATCCGGGATACCGGCGGGATGCAGGCGCTCAGGGAGGAGGACCGGGCGGTGCTCGGCGAGTGGCAGAAACGGCTGGAGGCCTGCGGGGTGGCGGTGGTTCGCACCGAGGTGGTCAACGGCATCCCCTGGATCGAGATCCTCGAACGGATCGAGGCACGGCACCCCTCCCTGGTGGTCATGGGATCCCACGGGCGCACGCTTATTTCCCGGATGCTGCTGGGGAGCACGACCGAGAGCGTGGTCCATCACAGCACCGTCCCGGTCTTCATCCTCCGGCTGAAGATCCTGGAGGAAGGCGATCCCAACACCTGCACCCTCGCCACGGACCGCCTTTTCCGGCGCATCCTCTTTGCCACCGACTTCTCCGAGGATGCCGAGAGGTGCATTCCCTACCTGGAATGGATGGCAGGCGCTGCGCCCGACGAACTGGTGATCGCCCATGTGCAGGACACGCGCCACCCCGGCTATGTATCGCCGGAGCAGATGGAGGAGTTCAACCGGCGGGACAGCGCCCGCCTAGGGGAGCTGAAGGAGCACTTCCTCGCCCGGGGCTATCCCTCGGTGATCACCGAGCTGACCGGTGGCAACGCCATCAGCGAGATCCTCGGCATCGCCCGCACCATGGAGGTGAGCACCATCGTCATGGGAGCGAAGGGGCGCCACGGCGTGGCCGAGACGATCCTCGGGGGAGTGACCGAGATGGTCATCCACCGTGCACCATGCCACGTGCTGGTGGTGCGGTAGAAGGCAGCGATACCACCGACAACACGAGATGAAACCGATGCACAGCGAAATCGTCATCGAATGGAAGCACATCGGAAAGGACATTACAACCACTTGCGAGCGCTGCAGGGAGACAGCTCTGGCGGTCTTCCGGGCGGTCGAGGAGATCCGTCCGGCCTTCGAAGCGGAAGGGATCACGGTCAAGATCATTGAGACGATCCTCCCCGATGAGGAAATCGCCGAGTCGAACCGCATCCTCTTCAACGGGACCCCGCTCGAGGAACTCATCAGGGGGATGACAGTGACTGCCACCCCCCTGCGCATCCTGCGCTTGCATCACCGGGCAGGACGATGTGGAGTGCCGCGCCGTCGAGTACGAAGGAGAACTCTATGAGGCGATCCCCGCAGAACTGATCCACCGGGTGATCCGGCAGCTGGGGCGGAGAAGGATGTCCCGGAAGAGCCTTCCTTTCCGGAATGCGGTTGTGAAGCGGAGGATGAACGGTGACTATTCCGGATTCCCAGGGCCGGACGCTTGCCGGAGAAGAGAACGTGAAGCAGAAGATCCTCTTCGTGTGCACCCACAACGCCGGCCGTTCGCAGATGGCGGAGGGCTACACAAATGCCCGCTACGGCGACCGCTACGATGCGTTCTCCGCGGGGACCGAGCCCGGAACCCTCAACCCCCACGCCGTCCGGGCGATGGCCGAGATCGGGATCGACATCTCCGGCCACCGACAAAAGGATCTTTCAGCGTTCAAGGGCGTGGAGATGGACGTGCTGGTCGCCGTCTGCAAGGGAGGGCGCTGCCCGGTCTTCCTCTGGGCGATGAAGGTGATCCACCGGGAGTTTGCCGACCCTTCGAGGCTCGCCGACACCGACGAGGAGATCATGGGCGGTGTGCGTCGCATCCGGGACGATATCTGCGCCTGGATCGACGAGACGTTCGGGGTGCGGTGAATGGTGTTCACCATCATCACCTGCTCGGGGATCTCGAACACCGGGAAGCTGACCACGCAGGCAGGGACGGT